>ENA-OPCO01000002-OPCO01000002.1-human-gut-metagenome-genome-assembly--contig:-NODE-2-length-345653-cov-7.760094_pt1 | contig 345653 bp, 315 predicted proteins | sample MGYA00241562_ERZ501475 | MGnify/ENA primary metagenome ERZ501475 (study PRJEB25962, sample SAMEA2042627) | human gut metagenome | biome: human gut; feature: human-associated habitat; material: faeces... | reverse complement strand
CGCAGCGCCGCGTTCTTCGCGAACGGTCTTTCCTTCAACAAATTTACGGGAAGCGGCGGCAAAAGCGGTGGTCATTATGGTTGCCTGCGCCGTTGTCTTATGAAGAATTTCAGCCGCAAAAAGAGCAAAGAAAGTGGATATTGCGTTTGTTCCGCAGAAGAGGAAGAACAGACCCATAAGCATAAATACAAGGCTTCGTCTTTCGCCGGGGTTTAATTTCTCCGCCTTCATTCTTTCTTTTTCTGCCTTTTTAGCCTCTTTTTCGGCTTTGCGTTTTGCCTTTTCGTCGGCAGCCTCTGCCATATCGGCTTTAAGCTTTAAACGGCTGTCGGGCTCTTTTACGAAGAAGAGTATGACAAGCATACCTATTATCATAACTGCTGCGCCGAGCAGGAAAACATAGGGGAAGGTATCATATTCGTCAAATTCCGGAGATTTGGACGAAATGCCCATAGCCGCGCAGTAAATTGCGGTGACTATAGTTCCGGCAAAAAGTCCGAGAGCACTGCCGATACCGCCCATAAGGTTAATGACGGCGTTGCCTTCGCTTCGCAGTTCGTTCGGGGTCAAATCAGGCATAAGGGCAACCACCGGTGCTCTCCACAGCGACATTACAAAAACAAACAAAATTATGAAAAGCATTGTGAAGCCGAGTGAATTGAACTTTACGGCAATAATGGGAATTATCGCGAACAACAATGCGGAGATCGGCGCGCCGTAAACAACAAACGGGCGGCGTTTGCCTAATCGTGAATGAGTGTTGTCCGAGAGCTTGCCGAAGGTCGGTTGAAAAATTACGCCGAAGATATTATCAAAGGTCATTATTATACCTATGAACAACGGTACAAGGGTAATACCGCCTGCGGCTGTGCCCACGTCTTCGCCGTTAGCTTCCGCAAAGGATGCGAGAGCGGGAAACGCCTCGTTAAGCTTTGCGCTCCACGAAGTAATAACGGCACTTTCGTTAAGGAGCCTGTTAAGTATCTTTGTTATGTATGGGTCATATATGGCCCACGCTATGGATGAGGCCATAAAGCCGAATCCGGTGAGTATTGTGTGCCAATAGTTCAGCTTGCCGTTGCTTTTGGCACAGAAATATTTACTTTCCATTTCGTTCTCCCTTTCAAACTTGATAGCGTTTTTCCGAATACGGTATAACACTATCTGTAATAATAACAAATTATTGCTGTGATTGCAATATTTGATTGTAGAAAATACACATATAACATAAATTTTATATATATTTATCAAAAGCGTTTTCCGTAAAATCAAAACCGATATTATCGCTTTTTTAATATTTATTGTCGTTTGATTGTTAATAAGTATTGTATTGAGGCGGTTTTTATGATAAAACTATATGTGCCGACGACATTTTACAAAAGGGGAAAAAGAGCTTGGAAATAAAACCGATAGCGCATATAAGAACCGATTTCGGTGAAAAATTCGGCATACCGCGTCAAAGCGGACTATGCTCTCTTCTTGAGGGGAAAATAGTGTTCGAGCCGGAATTTGCAAAGCGTGAGAGCGTAAGGGGACTCGAAGAGTTCTCTCATATTTGGCTTATATGGCAGTTTTCCGAAAACCCTCCGACGTCGTCGCTTACGGTTCGTCCGCCGCGTCTCGGCGGCAACAAAAGAGTAGGCGTTTTCGCATCTCGTTCCCCGTTTCGTCCGAACGGACTTGGGCTTTCGTGTGTAAGGCTCAAAAGCATTGAGTATTCTTCCTCAGGTGAGCCCGTGATAAATGTTTTCGGAGCCGATTTGTGTGACAAAACGCCGATATTCGACATCAAGCCGTATATTCCGCTCTCCGACTGTGTGCCGGATGCTTTGGAGGGCTATACAAAAAAGACAAAGGAACATATTTTATCGGTTCATATTCCCGAGGAGAAAGCCCTGCTGCTTCCGAAAAATAAGCTTGCGGCGTTAAAAGAGATACTGCAATTAGACCCGCGACCCGGATACGACGATTCGCCTGAAAAGCTGTACGGCTTGAGCTTTGCGGGATACAATATAAAATTTTCTGTTAAAAACGACGTACTGTGCGTTTCGGATATAGAAAAAATCAAGAGGTAGAAAGATTTATGGCAAATCCCATAGGGCATTTAAAAACCATCAACAAGCACCGCCACGCGGTAATCAGAAACTGTTTCAGAGCCGGAATACCGTTTCAGGGGCTTCGGCATGACCTCTCAAAGTATGCTCCGGTGGAGTTTTTAAACGGGGCTAAGTACTATGACGGCTCGCGCAGTCCGAACGAGCTTGAACGTAACGATAAGGGCTATTCTGAGGCTTGGCTTCACCACAAGGGCAGAAACAAGCACCATTTTGAATATTGGACCGATTACAATCTCGCAAGAAAATGCGTAATGCCCATAAAAATGCCTCTTAAATATGTAATAGAAATGTTTTGCGACCGCGTTGCCGCAAGCAAAACATATATGAAAGACAAATATACCGACGCGTATCCGCTCGAGTATTTTGAGAGGGGCAAGAGTACGAGAAGCATTGACCCCGAAACCTCGGCTTTGCTTGAAAAGCTGCTTATTATGCTGCGTGACGAGGGCGAGGAAAAAACCTTTCGCTATATAAGAAAAGAACTAAAAAAGCACAAGGACTACTGAAACAGTCCCTGTGCTTTTTTGATAAAGTCGAGCGCGTTATGCGCTTTTTGCTGATTTGCGGTTTAAAAAGAACATTGCGACCGCCATGGCTATTATGATAACGTAGCCGATAATACTTAAAACATCCGGTACCTGACCGAAAACGAAAAGTCCGAGTAGGGAAGAAAAAACTATCTGCGAATAATCATAAACCGAAATATCGCGCGCCGGAGCATAAATATAAGCCGCCGTTATGGTATATTGACCGCCGGTTGCGGAAAGACCGGCAAGGAGCAGATAACTAAGCTGTAAGGCTGTCATCGGTTTGTATTCGGCTATCATAAACGGCAGAAATACCAAGGTGGAAAATGCCGAGAAGAAAAACACTATAAACGAGCCCTCAACCTTTTCCTGACCGAGCTTGTGAACCATTGTATATGCCATACCGGCTCCAAATCCGCCGAGAAGACCTATAAGAGAGGGGATAAGCTCCGCATTTCGAAACGTCGGCTTTATAACAAAAAGGCAGCCGATGAATGCAGCCAATACTATTATTGCCTTTTTCGGGCTTATCTTTTCCTTCAATATTAAGAGGCTTCCGAGGATCGCAAAAAACGGCGACATCTTATTAAGTATCGACGCATCTGCGAGGACAAGCTTTCCTATCGCATAAAAATTACATACTATGCCGACCGTTCCGAAAAAAGCGCGCAGAAAAAGATATTTTACGGCACTTTTCGGGACAGTTATTTTTTTGTGCTCTTTTAAAAGAACGGCCACGGAGAAAACGAACGCGACAATATTTCTGAAAAAGCTCTTTTGCATTGCCGGCAAGTCACCTGAAAGGCGCACAAACATTCCCATCAGTGCAAAGCAAAACGCCGAGGCTATTATCAGGATAATTCCCTTATTTGTATTATTTAACTTTAATCTTTCCATAACTTATAGAGTATCACGTCTGAATTTTTAATCAAGATGTATTTATTACAAATTTCTTGCTTTTTCGTTCCTGTTATTTTACAATGAAATTAATCTGAAACAGGGAGGAATAAAAAATGTCAAAAATCAATTACAACGGACCCGATGTCTTTAAACCGCTCAGTCCCTGGGCTTATTTCGGTTTGTCAATTCTGTTTTCGCTCCCGGTGGTGGGATTTATTTTCCTTATCATCTTCAGCGTGAGCGACGCCAATATCAATCGCAGGAACTTCGCGCGTTCGTATTGGTGTATCTATGTTATAATAGCCGTTGCGGCGGTTGTTGCGGTAGCCTCCGGCGTTACACTCGGTTCTCTCGAAAATATGATGGCGGTGGTTCGCCCGATAGCCTGACGAACTGTGCCGTATTCGGTACAGCAATAAAAATCGACAATAAAAGCGACTGCTTTTGCAGTCGCTTTTTATATGTTATTGAATTTTTAAAAACGATGGTCAGTCTATATCGGCAGTAAAGTCAACATACCATTGGTGACCTATTTTAACGAGTGTTATTATTTCGGGGTGCTCTGCGAATTCAACGTTTTTCTGTGCTATTGCGTCTTTGTCGCCGACGCCGGAGAGCACTTTCACCGTTTTAACTTCAGCTACCGCGGAGATATCGTTTGCGGAAATTCCGAAATGCTCATAGGCGGCCTTTTGACTGCTTGTAAGCGATGATGTGTAAGTCTTGACTTCGTCATCATCGTATTCACGTACGAGAGACGTGTCGGCGGTTATGGTATAACCCGCGTTGTATTTTTCATCATCGTCAGAGAGAACAGCCTTGTTTTCCCCGAGATAATAATCTGCATATTCTTTGCCCTTGCCGTAAAGCACCTCGCAGTTATAAGCGTATTCATCCATATATGTGCCGAGGTTCCCTTCAAGTGCAGAGAACATATCATCGGTTGTAAATGCCTTGTTGCCGTATATTTCCTCGTAGCAGGGAACATATGCCGCAAAATATTCCGAAAACAGCTTGTCATAATTTTCAAATCCGTAGAGATCAACAAGGTCTGTAAATACGGGGTACATTTTGTCGAGAAGAAGAGTGAGCTTTTCGCCCTCTTCCTCGGCAGTCATTGCGGGAGCCGTGGCATTTTCGTCGATGTATTTGTCCATATAGTTCTCGGAGATGAAATTGCCGAACTTGGTGTTTTTTATAAGCACGGTATATTTAAGAGCGTCATAGCCGTCGTTTTCGGCGGTGTTTTCAACATACTGCTCGGCGACCTTTTCGGGTGAGAACATTATGTAATTGTTTTTATAATACGCGGTGACGAGAACCGAGAATAAAACGATTATTGCGATTACCGAAACTATTGCATACGTTACGTCAAATTTCTTTGTGGGACTCTCGGGCTGCTTTTCGTATTCGACCTGAGGCTTTTTCTTTTTTTCTTTAACAGCCATTTTTATGCCTCCTCTCCCGCAGCTTTTAACGCAGCGGCTTTTTCGCGGCGTTCCTGAAGCTCTTTTGCTATCATATCACGCTTTTTACCGTTGAGGTCATAGAAGAATATCGGAATCATCTGCCCCAAAACGAATATTGCCGGTATTATCGTGTATATCATAAGGAATCTGTTAAGGGTTGTCTGTGACTGAGTGGCATAAGCTATATTTGCGTTTGTAGAGGTAACATAGCCCGCCCATACAACAAGCGCAGGACCGAAAGACTTTGTGAGGGCGGCGGCAACCTTTGAGAAGAAGCCGAATCCTGCGTAGCAAAGCCCCTCTTGACGCTTGCCGGTTTTCCATTCGATTTCGTCAACGCAGTCGGCAATCATTACGTTGGGCGTAAGATTGGTGTTGCCGTGCTGAAGTCCGACAAAGAAGTTAATAATAAGGAACGGTATTGTGAGCTCCTTGGGAACAAAGCCTATTGCCTTTGATACCAAAAACAGCACCGTGAGCGAGAGTGCGCCGTAAAGGCAGCATACTATGTAAACCTTTTTGGTATCAAGCATTTTAAGGAGCTTTTTAACTATAAGCATGCCTACCGCCGTGCCTATGCCCATAGGCAACAAAAGTGCTATTTTGAGGTCCTTTGAGCCGAGCAGGTAAACTGCTATGTAGAGGCTTACGGTGCTGTATACGCCTCTGCCGAAGCCGGTGAATTTCGTAAGCGAAACCATAAGGAGGTTTTTATTAGTGAATACGAATTTAAGGCTCTCTTTAAGGCTGACTTTTTCCTCGGTATAAGGAACTCTCTCACGGTTGTTGGGGAAGAATATCATCGTAAAGAGAACGCAGCCGAGCGCGCAGACCGCCGTTGAAATCACAAGGTCAAGACCCTGTCCCTCTGCAGTTTTATACTGCTGCTTACCCATTATGGCTTTCATGGCAAAGCCCACGGCAGGCAAAACCGCCATACCGCCGGACTGACCGATAGCTTTAAATATACTTGCTATTGAGATTGCGTCGCCGCGCTCCTCGGGGTTCGGTGTACAGCACGCACCGAAGCACCCGGCGGGACTTTCTACGGCGCACGCCGCCGCCGTGTAAAGAGAATATATTATAAACATCCAGGCAACCGCAAGCTTGTAATTGCCGGTTTTTGGAGCAATAAATACGAGCATTGCAACTATTGCCATCGGGACAACGCCGAAGCCTATCCAAGGACGGATTTTGCCCCATTTGGTTCTCGTCCTGTCAACGAGATAACCGATGACAAGCTCGCAAACCGCACCTACTATTCCGGCAAAACCGAATACATAGGCGAGCATTTTGGTTATGGAGGCGGGGTCTATACCGCTTCCCTTAAATGCGAAATCATTGAAGAACGTATAGGTGTAATCGGGCATCCAGCCGGTGAGAAGACTGACGCCGAAAAGACCTATGCCGAAAGTCCATATTTCGGACTTCCTCATGTACCTTTTCATAAAAGACCTCCTTAATAAACAGAAAGGGTGCCGAAGTGTCAGCACCCTTCAAAGACATAATAAAAATTATATCCCAAAAAATATTATAATTCAACTGATATATTTTACAAAAACAGCAGTAAAAATTTTACAATTTAATGCGTTAAAGAGTGGCAAGCTCTTTTTCGTCTCTTTTCGGAGACGGACGACCTGTGTTTTCGTAGAAGGTTGAATTTGCGGGAATTACAAAATTCAATGCAGACGGCATTATTTCAAATGTGCTTTCCTTGACGTACTCGCATTCTCCGTCAACGTTTACTGCGGCAAGCTCCTTGCTTTCTATATGCATTTTTTTACCGCGCAAAAATGTGGTAAAATCCCAATCGAGATGCTCACCGCGCTTATATGCGTTTATGAGCCCCGCAAGCTTCAATCTGCCTACGGTTTTGCGGACTATTATAAAATCGAGCAGGCCGTCGTCGGGAATGGCTTTCGGCGCACCCATATATCCTCCGCCGTACCAGCGCGAATTTCCGCAGAGCGCAAACAGCATTGTGCCCTCTATTACCCTGTCGTCGTCAACGGTTACCTTAAATTCGCTGTTAAGGCGCTTGCCGAGACAGTAGAGGAGCGACGCGGTATATGCGGCTTCGCCCGTTATGAGCGGTATTTTTTTGAAATAAGCCTGCTTTGCACAGACCTCCGCGTCAATTCCCATTGAGCACTGATTAACTGCAACCTTATCGCCGCATTTGATGAGGTCAAGCTTATGTACGCTGCCGTTTACCTGCGAATCAAGGTTTGTGAGGTTTTCTCTCTTCCCGAAAAGCCTTGCAAAATCATTACCCGAGCCTAAGGGCAGACACGCGACCTCGGCGTTCGGGTACTTGTATGCTCCGTTTACGACCTCATACAACGTGCCGTCGCCTCCGCAGGAATAAAACCTTACCGGTTCGCCTCGCTTTGCGATTTCCTCAACATATTTCATTCCGTCTCCGCTGAATTTAGTGACGTAAAGCTGAGCATCAAGCTTATGTGTTTTACAGTAGCTGTTAATGACCGGGATTATTTTTTTCGCGGCTTTCCCTTTACCGGCAGTAGGGTTAATTATAAAAATATGCTTCATAATAACTCTCCCATTATAATACAACTTAAAAAGTAAAATGCAGATTTTATTTAAAGTAAAAATACAACTGACATTTAATCATGCCGTTATATAGCTTACGCCTTTTATCCGCTTTTCTGCCGAAGGACTCTTCAAAAGTCTCCGACGGGCTTATTATGCTGTACGACCAACCGTGCTTTCTCGGAAATACCCTTCCCATTGACCGTATTAAATCGTCTACCTCCTTTTGTGATAGCATCCTTTCACCGTAAGGCGGGTTTGTGATAACCGTGCCCTTTTCGGATTTCGGCGCAAAATCTCTTATGTCCGCGCGTGCAAACTCAATTTTGTCGGCAACTCCGGCGCGAATCGCATTCTCCTTTGCCGTTTCAAGGGTTTGCCTGTTTATATCAAAGCCGTATGCTTTAAAGTCGCTTTCGGTAATTATTTCACTCTCTGCTTTTTCACGCTCGCTCTCCCAAATTTCATACGGGATAAACGGGAACCGCTCGGAGGCAAAATGACGTTTAAGCCCCGGAGCTATATTGTGCACAAGCATTGCGCCCTCTATAAGAATTGTTCCGGAACCGCACATCGGGTCGTAGAGAGTGTGGTAGGGGCGCAGATGCGACAGAGCGCACATTGCTGCCGCAAGAGTCTCCTTGATAGGTGCTTCGTTTGCAACCGGGCGATAGCCGCGCTTGTGCAGACCCATGCCGGTAGTGTCTATCATCAGGTGAACCTTGTTTTTCATTATCGAAAAATCTATCTGAAATTTTACGCCTGTTTCCTCAAACCATTGTACGTTATATTTTGTTTTAAGTCTTTCGACGATTGCTTTCTTGATTATCGACTGACAGTCGCTGATGCTGAAAAGGTCGGAATTTACGCTGTGGCCCTTGACGGGGAATTCGTCAAATTCTCCTATGAAATTTTCCCACGGGAGTGCCTTTGTGCCCTCAAACAGCTCCTCAAAAGAATGCGCCTCAAAGGAGCCTACGACTATCATTATACGTTCGGAAAATCTTGAGCGGATATTTGCGCGCGCTGCCAAATATTCGTCTCCCGAAAAGAACACTCTTCCGTTTTCGGCGGCGACGTTTTCCGCCCCCATTTTTTTAAGCTCGTCCGAAACAAGGCTTTCAAGCCCGAATATGCACGGAGCGGTAAAATTCATCTTCATAATTAGTCCTTTTAATATCAATGGTAGCCTTTAGTATAATTGTTTAGCCTAAAAAAATCAATACCCACATATTGCGCTTAGGTTGTCAAGACTTGGCGAATTGCGTCTTCTTGCTGATTTTACGGGATATTGATCAAACAAAAAAAGGCAGGAAAAAACCTGCCTTTTTCGGTAAATGTTTAAGCTTACTGCTCAACCTCGTAAACACTGACCTTTTTGCGGTCTTTGCCGAGTCTCTCAAACTTAACGGTACCGTCAACCTTAGCAAAAAGGGTGTCGTCGGAGCCTTTGCCGACGTTTGTACCGGGATGGATGTGAGTTCCGCGCTGTTTAACAAGAATGTTGCCTGCGAGAACGAACTGACCGTCCGCACGCTTAACGCCGAGTCTCTTGGATTCAGAATCACGGCCGTTCTTTGTGGAACCCATACCTTTTTTATGAGCGAACAACTGGATGTTTATTTTAAGCATTATTCAGCACCTCTTTCAATTTTGATGTAATTCGGATAAAGCTCGGAAAGCTCTTTTAAATGCAGCTCAAAGCCTTTTAAAAGGTCATTTGCCGCCGCAGCCTCGTCTTTTGAGAGGCGAATTCCGAGAAAGCCGTCCTTTTCGATTATTTCGGGATTTAACAGCATTATTTCGGTCAGCGTATTGACGGTCATATAAGAAGCCGACGAAACCGCCGAGCAAATTATATCTTTGCCTATTTCGGCACTGCCCGAATGACCGGATACGGAAAAACCCGTAATAATGTCACCCGAATAAACGAATTTTGCGGTTATCATTTTACTTACGCTTTGATGTCGGCTATTTCAACCTTGGTGTACGGCTGACGATGACCCATCTTGCGTTTCTCGTTCTTTTTGGGCTTGTAGGTGAAAACAACGACCTTTTTGCTCTTGCCGTTCTTAAGCACCTTAGCGCTTACCGAAGCACCGTCAACATAGGGTGCACCGACTTTGAGACCGTCGTCGCCGCCGACTGCGATTACTTTATCAAAAGTAATATCGGCATTTTCGTCTGCTGCAAGCTTTTCGATGAATATAACGTCGCCTTTTTCGACTTTATACTGCTTGCCGCCTGTTTCGATTATTGCGTACATTTTTTTACCTGCCTTAATATAGACTCGCTATCGGAGGCGGAAACTTCGCTTAGTAGTATGCGGACATACTGCCCCCTAATATGCGGCTATGATATTTTAACAGAACGGTATGGCTTTGTCAAGACTTTATTGGATTCTTTTCCGCTTGCCGGACGGTGTTGAAAAGTATGCGGCATTATGCTACAATACTATTTATAATATAATGTGAGGGAGCTTTTAAAATGCCCGAGAAGAAAAAGTCAATCAGTAGCAGTAAAAGCGGCGTTAAAAGCGGCAATTGCCCTCTTTACAAAAAATGCGGCGGATGCCAGCTCCAAAATTTAACATATGAGCAGCAGTTACGATACAAGCAGGTAAAGTGCATAAGGCTGCTCGGAAAATTCTGCCGCGTCGGCGAGATCATAGGTATGGAAAACCCCTATCACTATCGAAACAAGGTTCAGGCGGCTTTCGCTCTTGACAGACACAGCAATATAATATCGGGAGTCTATCAGTCATCGTCGCACAAAATAGTTCCCGTCACCGTTTGTATGACCGAGGACGAAAAAGCAGATGAGATAATGGGCACGATTCGCCGGCTTTTGAAAAACTTTAAGCTTCGCCCTTATAATGAGGATACGGGCAGGGGGTTTTTGCGCCATGTGCTTGTAAAGCGCGGCTTTAAAAGCGGCCAAATAATGGTGGTGCTCGTCACCGGAACAAGGGATTTCCCGAAGAAAAAGGACTTTGTTGCGACACTTTTGAAAATACATCCCGAAATTACCACCGTAGTGCAAAACGTAAACAATCAAAAAACAAGTATGGTTCTCGGCAACAGGAGCGAGGTGCTTTTCGGCGACGGATATATAACGGAGCAGCTCGGCGATTTTTCGTTTAGAATATCCCCGAAGGCTTTTTATCAGATAAATCCCATACAGACTGAGGTGCTGTATAATACGACGCTTGAATTTGCCGGGCTTACCGGTAAGGAAACCGTTGTTGACGCATATTGCGGCACCGGAACGATAGGTATTTTCGCTTCGCCGAAGGCTAAAAAAGTGGTGGGTGTGGAGCTTAATCCCGATGCCGTAAAGGACGCACGCGTAAACGCAAAGCTTAATTCCGCCGAAAATACGGAGTTTTACAATGCGGACGCCGGCGAGTTCTTGGCGGACGCCGCCGCTTCAAACGAGAAATACGATGTTGTTATAATGGATCCTCCGCGCAGCGGAAGCACGGTAAAGTTCTTGAAATCGGTTGTAAAGCTCGCACCGAAAACCGTTGTGTATGTGTCCTGCAACCCCGAAACTCTTGCAAGAGATTTGATGTTTCTTGTCAGAAACGGATATAAGGTCAAAAAAATACAGCCCGTCGATATGTTTCCGCATACAAATCATGTTGAGTGCGTATGCGCTTTGAGCAGACGGTAAATATTTGAAACTGAAACTGTATCTGAATGATTTTTGAGACTCGACGTATAGTCGAGCCTCGTTTTTTGCGCTTTTCGGCGGTAAAAAACACTATTTCCGTTGTGTTCGAAAGTTTGGTTGCATTTATTGCCGAAAAGGCATATACTTCGACATACTGCGCTCATTTCGTGCGAAACGCTCGGAACCGGGTGTACGTTCAGAAAGCTCTATACCGAGGAGGACGGGAGCTGTAAGGGCGAGGCATTTCTTCGCTGTATCAACGATGAGAATTTGGCAAAGGACTTGGACGCGCTGAAGGAAATAGCCGCCAAATACGATGTGGAGATAGTCGTCAGAGACTCCGACAATGAGTATTATAAGCCCACTTCTCTTGGAAGCGACGGCTATAAGTATGTCAGAAAAATCGTGCAGAGCGTATTTGACTACGCTGCGGCAGTTCCGTTTATTCTTCCTGCCGGAACGGATGCGAGAAGATTTACCGGACTTTCCGACTCGGTAATCAGATTTGCTCCCATTGACATTGACGGTCAGCAATATGCGTCGGTTCACAGCGAAACCGAGAACATAAATGTTGATAAAATTCCTTTGGCAGTAAAATTCTATAAGGAGCTTTTGAGAAATTACAAATAATATTTTTAAACACACCCGATTCGGCCGGCAAACGCTCGACTGAACCGGGGCGCTTTGATTTTAACCGGAAACAGTGGGATTGAATTTACAGACAAAACGGGGTATAATGTAAAAAACGGGCAACGGTTAATAAGTCAGGAGGACTCTGTTATGAGAATAATAGATATTTCCAACGATGTTTTGTCGGCAGAGGTTTACGAGGGCGATCCGGTGCCTGAGCTTATTAGTCTGGCTTCCCTGAAAAACGGGGACAGATACAATCTCAACGCCGTCAATATGGGGCTTCACAACGGAACTCATATGGACGCGCCGTTGCATTTTATTGACGGTGCCGACGGAATCGACAAGGTAAAGCCCGACGCTTTTATAGGACCGTGCACAGTACTTGAGGTTTCGCCGGGAATCATAACCGGCTCCGTGGTTGAGGAGTATTTTCCGCGCAGGGCGGAGCGTATACTTCTGAAATCGGGAGGCAGGGCGTTTATACATCGCAGTGCCGCCGACGCCATGGCATATTTCGGATATAAGCTTGTCGGTACCGACGGGCTTGACGTCGAGCCGCCGCAGAGCGAAAACTATGAAACTCATAAGGCGCTTCTCGGGCAAAATATAGCTGTCCTTGAGGGACTTGACTTATCGGATGTTGCAAACGGAGAATACTTTTTGATTGCGCCGCCGTTAAAAATAGAGTCGGCAGAGGCGTCACCCGTAAGAGCTATGCTTATAACCGACTATGTGTTTTGGAGCGGAAAGCCTGAAGCTTAAATTCCGGGAAAGGTTTTAATCATTTGAAAAAAGTTATAATTATAGGAGCCGGACCTGCCGGCATAACGGCGGCTCTCGAGCTTCTTCGCAGAGGCAAAAACGAATATGATGTAACGGTGCTCGAGGAGAGCGACTCGATAGGCGGAATTTCGCGCACGGTGAATCTTGACGGCAACCGTATGGATATAGGCGGTCACAGGTTCTTTTCAAAAGAGCAGCGCGTAAATGAGTGGTGGCAGAGTATTTTGCCGCTTCAGGGTGCTCCGTCAAAGGACGATAAGCTCCTAAAGCGCGAGGCGCATCTCGTAAAAGGCGGTGCCGACCCCGAAAAGACCGATAAGGTAATGCTCTATCGCCGCAGGGTGTCGCGCATATACTATCTTAATAAATTTTTCGATTATCCTGTGACGATGAAAATGGGAACGCTTATAAATCTCGGGTTTTTAAGAACGCTCGAGGCAGGCTTCAGCTACCTTTTTGCGATGATGTTCAAAAAGCCCGAAACCTCTCTCGAGAATTTCTATATAAACCGTTTCGGCAAAAAGCTGTATTCGATGTTTTTTGAGGACTATACCGAAAAGCTTTGGGGCAGACATCCGAGAGACATTTCGGCGGATTGGGGCTCGCAGCGTGTAAAGGGGCTCTCGATAAAAGAGGTTTTGTCATCTGTTTTGCACAAGGGTAAGAGCGACGAAACATCGCTTATTGAGGAATTTAAATATCCGAAGCTCGGCCCCGGAGAGCTGTGGGAGGCTGCAGCCGGTGAATTTACCGAAAGAGGCGGTAAAATATTGAAGAATGTCTCCGTGAAAAGGATAAATGCTTCGGGTAACAGGGTTTTGAGCGTAATCGCCGATACGGAAAACGGCGAAAAGGAATTTACGGGTGATATATTCTTTTCGTCTATGCCCGTAAAGGACTTGGTAGGCGGAATATCCGGAATCGAAATCCCCGAAACGGTGAAAAGTGCGGCGGCGAATCTCCCGTACCGTGATTTTGTAACAGTCGGACTTCTCGTCGACCGTATGCTTCTTAAAAATAAGACGGATATTAAGACGATAAACGACATTGTACCGGACTGCTGGATATACGTTCAGGATAAAAACGTAAAGCTCGGCAGAATACAGATATTCAACAATTGGTCGCCCTATATGGTGAAGGAGCCGGAAAACACCGTATCTTTGGGGCTTGAATACTTCTGTGATGAGGGCGACGATTTTTGGAATATGCCAGAGGAAGAGTGTATAGCGCTCGCGTCCGATGAGCTTGTCAGAATCGGTGTTATAGACTGCGGAGCGGTTTTAAGCGCACACCGCGAGAGAGTTAAAAAGGCATATCCCGCGTATTTTGATTCCTATAAGGATTTGCCGGAGATTATAGATTTTCTCAATACTCTTGATAATCTTTACTGCGTCGGCAGAAACGGCCAGCACCGTTATAACAATATGGACCATTCCATGATGACGTCACTTTTGGCTGTGGATAATATACTTTCCGGCAAAAACGACAAGAGCGCGATTTGGAACGTAAATACCGAAGAGGAATATCACGAGAAAGGCGATAGGAATGAATAAACAAAAAAGAGCGTCATGCTGCGAGCAATGCTCATATTACGACTATGACGAATATTCAGAAGAATATATCTGCTCTGCCAATATGGACGAGGATGAATTTATGCGCTTTATAAGCGGACCGGGCTCATACTGCCCGTATTTTGACCCGTATGACGAATATAAAATAGTAAGCAGACAAAACTGATGTTTCACTCTTGCAAATCGAAAAAAATGTGTTATACTATTTAAGAAAAATTAATTCCGAAAACGCTGTGACAAAGACAGTAGGTATATATGATGCCGTAAAAGAGAGCTTGCGCCGTCGGCTGAGAGCGCATACTGCGGTTTATGTGCCGAAATTTCACTTTCGAGCGGTGCGGCTGAAAAATGCAGTAGGTCGCAACGGATTCGCCCCCGTTACGGGCGAGGGGAGTATAGGCTCTCTTGAAATCGGGTGGTTAAACGGTGTATAAATCTCCGTCCCTTTTTCGGGACGGGGATTTTTTTCGGAATTTACAGCTGAATTTAAGCGTTGTACACGTGCTTTGCTATGTACGCGCTATCCAGAAAGGATGATTGCATTGAAAGAAAAGCTTATGGAAATTCGTGAGCGTGCCGAAAAAGAGCTTTCAGAGCTTCGTGATGCTACCGAGCTTGAAAACTTCAGAGTTCAGGTGCTCGGCAAAAAGGGCGAGCTTACGGGAATTTTAAAGCAGATGGGTTCGCTTTCCGCCGAGGAAAGACCGAAGATGGGTCAACTTGCAAACGAGGTGCGCGCGAGCATCGAAGCAATGCTCAAGGAAAAAACCGCCGAGCTCAGAAGCAAGGAGCAGGAGGCTAAGCTGAAAAAAGAAACGATAGATGTTACGCTTCCCGGCAAAAAGCATGAAATAGGTCATAAGCATCCGCTCTCAATAGTTCTTGACGAGGTTAAGGATATATTTGTCGGTATGGGCTTCCAGATAGCGACGGGCCCCGAGGTTGAGTGGGATTACTATAATTTTGAGGCTCTTAATCTTCCGCCCGATCATCCGGCGAGAGATACGCAGGATACTTTCTATATCACGGAAAAAATGCTCCTTCGTACACAGACATCTCCCGTGCAGATTCGTGTAATGGAAAAGCAAGAGCCGCCTATAAGAATTATTGCACCCGGCAGAGTTTACCGCTCTGATGCGGTTGACGCAACACATTCGCCGTTCTTCCATCAAATTGAGGGATTGGTTGTGGATAAAGGAATTACAATGGGCGATCTCAAAGGTAGTCTTATGCAGTTTGCAAAGAGACTCTACGGCGAGGATACCGAGATAAGACTTCGTCCGCACCATTTCCCGTTTACCGAGCCGTCCTGCGAAATGGACGTTACATGCTTTAAGTGCGGCGGCAAGGGCTGCCCCATGTGTAAGGGCGAGGGCTGGGTAGAAATACTCGGCGGCGGTATGGTTCATCCGAAGGTGCTTAAAAACGGCGGAGTAGACCCGGAGGTTTATTCAGGCTATGCTTTCGGCGTAGGGCTTGAAAGACTTACAATGTTCCGCTTTAATATCGACGATATGCGTCTGCTCTTTGAGAACGACGCTCGTTTCTTAAATCAGTTTTAAGGGGAGGGTTATATAATGAATTTATCTAAAAGATGGCTTCACGACTATGTGAATTTAGATGTGTCGGATCAGCAGTTTGCCGATGATATGACTCTTTCCGGCTCCAAGGTTGAGTCCTTTGAGACCGAGGGTGCCGACATCAAAAACGTAATTGTAGGTAAGGTTGTATCACTCGTAAAGCATCCCGATTCCGACCACCTATGGATTTGCCAAATCGACGTCGGAGCAAAGGATAATATACAGATAGTTACCGGCGCTCAGAATTTAAAGGTAAACGATGTTGTCCCCGTAGCAATGGATGATAGCTTCGTCAGCGGCGGGCATCATATTAAAAAGGGCAAGCTCCGCGGAGTTGAGTCAAACGGTATGCTCTGCTCTCTCGGCGAACTCGGACTTACGATTCATGATTTTCCGTATGCGATTGAGGACGGTATTTTCGTTCTCGGCGATGATTGCGACAAAACTCTCGGCAAGGATATACACGAGGCAATAGGACTTGACGACGTTATCACCGAATTTGAAATAACGTCAAACAGAGCCGACTGCCTTTCGATAACCGGTCTTGCAAGAGAAGCCGCGGCAACCTTTGACTCAAAGCTTGTTATTCCGGAGCCTGCGGTCAAAAAGACTCACGGCGACGTAAACGACTTTTTGTCGGTTGAAATAAAGGAGCCGTCGCTCTGTTACAGATATGCCGGCGCGGTAGTTGAAAATGTCCGCGTTAAGCCGTCGCCGCGTTGGATGCGCGAGAGACTTCGCGCATGCGGAGTAAGACCCATAAACAATATAGTTGACATTACAAACTTTGTAATGCTCGAATACGGTCAGCCGATGCACGCTTTTGATCTTCGCTATCTTGACGGTCACAAGGTAATTGTAAGAAAAGCACTTGACGGTGAAAAAATTACAACTCTCGATGGCGTAGAGAGAGCTTTAAAACCCGAAATGCTTGTTATAGCCGACGAAAATAAGCCGGTTGCCGTGGCAGGTGTAATGGGCGGCGAGTATTCGGGAATTATGGATGACACAACCACCATAGTTTTTGAGTCCGCAATGTTCAACGGCGTTTCCGTAAGAAGAACCGCAAAGGCGCTCGGAATGAGAACCGAGGCTTCGGCAAGATACGAAAAAGAGCTTGACGCCACGGGCTGCCTTCGCTCGCTCAAGAGAGCGCTGCAACTTGTCGAAGAGCTTGACGCCGGTGATATAGTCGGCGGTGTTGTTGACTGTGACCACAGCGATAAAACACCCGTTACTCTTCCGTTTGAGCCCGAATGGGTAAACAACTTCATAGGAATTGACGTATCGGCCGAGGAGCAGAAAAAGATTCTCGAAAAAATAGATTTCAAGGTTGAAAACGGCGTAATTACCGCCCCCTCATTCAGAAACGATATTGAGCATCAGGCGGATATATCCGAGGAAATCGCAAGATTTTACGGCTATGATAAAATTCCGGACAGAGCACTTTCGGGTGTTGCCGACGGAAGATATACCGACAGGCAGAAGCTTGAAAAACTCGTCACCGACGTTATGCTTTCGGAGGGACTTTCCGAGGTATGCACATATACGTTTATAAGCCCCAAGCAGTACGATAAGCTCCGTTTACCTGCCGATTCTCCGAGAAGAGACAGCGTAAAAATAATGAATCCCCTCGGTGAGGATACAAGCATTATGAGAACAACAGCCGTTCCGTCAATGCTTGATGTGCTCTCCAGAAACTACAACAACCGCAATCCCAAGGCAGCTATGTTTGAAATCGCCGTATCCTTTAAGCCGCGCGGCACAGAGGAGCTTCCCGAGGAGCCGAAGAACATTGTTATGGGTCTTTACGGCGAGGAGTACGACTACTTCACATTAAAGGGCGTTATAGAGGAGCTTCTCAGCAAAACAGGAATTACCGATTACGATATTGAACGCGTAACGGATGATCCGATACTTCACCCCGGCAGAGCAGCGCGGATTACTGTCGGCGGCAAGACTCTCGCTCTGCTCGGAGAGGTTCATCCCGAAACGGCAAAGAATTTCTCCATAGGTACACGCTGCTATGTTGCAGAGGTTTCCATGGACGTTCTCTTTGAAAACAGAGGTGCGGAAAAGGTCTATACTCCGCTTCCGAAATTCCCGGCCGTAACACGCGATCTTGCATTTGTATGTGATAAGTCAGTACCTGTTGTCAGCCTTGAAAAAGAAATTCAGTCTGCGGTGGGTAAAACCCTTGAAAACATAACTCTCTTCGACGTTTACGAGGGCAATCAGATAGAGAGCGGCAAGAAGAGTGTGGCATTCAGCCTGAAGCTTCGCTCAAAGGATAAGACTTTGACCGATGACGATGCCGATTCGGCAATGAAAAAAGCGATTAAGGCTATTGAAAAGCTCGGCGCAACTCTCAGAAGCTGAGAAAAACAGCCGATAAAATAAAAAAGGCCCTACTCATACCTCCGGTATGAGTAGGGTTGTTTTTTACTGATTTCAATTAAAAGAAAAAGAATTTTTTCTTTTTTCCGCCTGCTATATTGTGCTTGTCATCTATGCGTACCGTGGTTTTTAAGCTGTTCTCAAGCTCTAAAACAACAATTTCGTTTTCGTCCTTCAATATTGTTCCGGGTATGTAGAGCGATTCCTGCGGACCTATGTCCCAATAGCGACCGAGGCAGAAGCCGTTTATGAATATGTAACCCTTTTTAAGCCCTGCTGTGTGAACAAAGCAGTCACCGCGACTTGTCGTTTTAAATGTGCCGCGCATAAATGTCGGTGTGTCAAGTCCCTTTGTGTCCGTATACCGAAGCTTGTCGATGTTATCGAGCGGAAGGGTGTATATATCCCAATGAGAGAGAACCTGATAATTTATTCTTATCTGGTCTACGCCCTTTCTGTCAAGAAGGTGCGGACCGTAATTTACCCTGCCCATGGCCTCTACCAAAATATCAATGTCGTTTTCGCCGGACAATCCGTGGAGGTCAATGCATTGCTTTTTGTCGTTTCTGTAAATAACGCCCTTGTATTCCTTGTTTACAAATATATATGCTCTGTCGGCGAGGCCGTCAAGATAGAGCTTGCCGCCGTATTTTCCGACGAGATGATGATGATAGCAGATAAAGCCGAAGTTCTGACCGAAATGCTCCATGCTTTCGGGGCTTACGCTCTCGTGCTTTTCGCCGAGAGCCTCAATGTTATCGATAAATGCGGCATATTTTGTGAGCTTGATGTCTCCCACGGTCTGGCGGAGCGGTTCCTGCGGAAGCTCTGTTTCGGGGAGCGACTGAGCACTCAAAAGCTCCTTGCGGACGGCATAATATTTATCCGTGTAGCCGCCCCACTCATTCAAGAGTGCGTCGTCGTCGTAGCTTGTTATAGTCGGCTGATAGCATTTTTCGTGATTTGCTCCTGCGGTAAAGCCGAAGTTTGTGCCGCCGTGGAACATATAGAAATTAAAGCTTGCGCCGCTTCTGAGCATATTTTTCAGCTCGGATACGACCGGAGCGGCAGCTCTGTGATGGTGCTTTTCTCCGAAGTGGTCAAACCATCCGTTCCAAAATTCACCGCACATGCTCGGTGCCTTGAAACCCTGATATTCCTTGAGCTTTCTGAATGAAGCGGAGGCTCTTGAGCCGAAGTTTGCAACCTTGAGTATGTCGGGCAGAGTTCCGCCGCTGAGCATATCGTCTTGCGGACCGTCAGATGTAAAGAGCAGTTCCTTTACACCGCAATCTCTCATAAGCTCGGCTATGAATTTGAGATATTCCTTATCATTGCCGTAGCTGCCGTATTCGTTCTCCACCTGCATGGCTATTATGTTTCCGCCGTTTTCGTGGCAGAGCGGTAAAAGACGCGGCAAAAGCTCGTGATAATAATTTGAAACCGCGTCAAGATATGGCTTGTACATACAGCGAACACGCATATTTCTGTCTTTTAACAGCCATGCCGGAAGTCCGCCGAAGTCCCATTCCGCGCATATATAAGGACCCGGTCTTACAATAGCGTAAAGACCGACCTTCTTGGCCGTTTCAATGAATTTTACTATATCGAGTATTCCGTCAAAATCAAATTCGCCGGGTTTTTTCTCGTGCAAATTCCAACAGGTGTACGTTTCCACCGTGTTAAAGCCGGCTGCCTTTAATTTTATAAGCCTGTCCTCCCAATATTCGGGAACGGTTCTGAAATAGTGTATTGCGCCTGAATAAATTTTCAGCTTTTCGCCGTCCAGATAAAAATCTTTTCCCTTATAAGTCAGCATAATATCCTCCGTTTTCTATGTAAAGCAAAATCAATTTACATAGTTATATTGTGAAATTTCGCACCGATGAGCTCCGACAGATCTTTCGGGGACAGCTCAACCTGAGTGCCGATTTTACCGCCGCTCACGACTATTTTGTCAAGTGCCTCTGCGGCCGAATCTATTACGGTTTTAAACTGCTTTTTCATTCCTATCGGGCTGCAGCCTCCGCGTATATATCCGGTTATTTTGTTGATATCCTTAACGTGTATCATCTCAACCGATTTCTCGCTTACCGATGACGCGGCCTCTTTTAGATTGAGTTCCTCCGCGACGGGGATTACAAAAACATAATGTTCTTTTGATTTACCCTCTGTTACAAGCGTTTTGTAAACAAGCGCCGGATCCTGACCTAATTTCTTTGCGACGCCGACTCCGTCAAACGGCTCGTTGTCGTTGTGCTCATAGTAATGAGCCGTATAAGGTATTTTGGCCTTGTCAAGTATTCTCATTACGTTTGTTTTTTGTTCCTTTGCCAAAGCTATGACTTCCTTTTGATGTTTTGTCGGCACAAGTCCGTGTGCTGCATTTGTCTATATATTGTACTAAAAAAACGGGACGATGTAAACATCGCCCCGAAAAAAGTTTGAATTTGTTTATTTATAAAGGTATACTCTCGCTTCATACGGACGTAAAGCGCATATATCTTTTTTTGCCGGAGCGTCGTGGAAGTTTGAAATAAGTACTTCGCCTTTTGTAAGGTCAAAACCCTTCGGTGCGCGGAATGTTATAGTGTGGTCGGCAAATGAGCACACTATAAGAGCTTTTTGACCGTTAAAGTTGCGCTCATAGCAGTATATTTCGTTGCTTTCGTGGTAATGCTCCTCATAATCGCCGTAAATTATTATCGGATTTTCCTTTCTTACCTTTAAAAGCTTTCTGTAATAGTTGAGAATGGAATCAGGGTCCTTCTCCTGCTGCGCCACGTTTATTTCGGTATAATTGGGATTTACGCCGAACCACGGCTCTGCCGTAGAGAATCCGCCGTATTCGCTCGAATCCCACTGAACGGGTGTGCGTGCGTTTTCGCGGCTTGTTTTATTTGCGATTTCAAGATATTTTTTGTCGGAGAAACCAAACTTCTTGAACAGCCTTTGATTGTTAAAAGTAACAACGTCCTTGAATTTGTCGATGCTGTCAAGATGGTTGTTGAGCATGCCTATTTCCTGACCCTGATAGATAAACGGCGTACCGCTCTGCATATAGCACATGGTGGCGAGCATTTTGCCGCTTTCGTTGCGGAATTTTTCATTGCCGTAACGGCTTATTATTCTCGGATGGTCGTGATTTTCAAGGTAAAGAGCGTTCCAGGCTCTGCCGTAGAGCTTTTTCTGCCAGCGTGTAAATGCCGACTTCATCTTTTTGAGATTGAACGGCGTCGAAATTGTATCGGTCATAAAGCAGTCTGCCTGCATATGGTCAAAGCTTATCATCATATCAAGCTCTTTGTCCTGACCCTCCGTAAAGCTGAGTGCGTCGTCAGCTCCGGTCATCGGAGATTCGCCGACAACAAAGCAGTCATAATGGTTGAGTACGTCATGGCGGAATTCCTTTAAGTACTCGTGAATATGCGGACCCTTGTTGTAATGCTCAACGCCGGTTGCTATGGGCAGAGGAAAACCGTTGGGCAGTCCCTCTTTTTTTGATATGAATGTGATTACGTCCTCTCGGAAGCCGTCAACGCCCATATCGAGCCAGAAGCGCATAATGCTCTTGACCTCTTCTCTTACCTTCGGATTATCCATATTGAGGTCCGGCTGTTTTTTTGCAAACACGTGAAGATAATATTCGTCAAGGTCTTTGTCATATTCCCAAGCACCGCCCTCAAAGGTAGAGAGCCAGTTGTTAGGCGGACGCTTGCCGTTCTTGCCCTTGCCCTTGCGCCAGAAATAGTAATCGTGATAGGGGTTGTCAACGCTCTTTTTGCTCTCCTTGAACCAATAGTGCTCATCCGAGGTGTGGTTGACCACCAAATCCATAAGAACCTTAAGCCCTCTCTTATGAGCCTCGTCAAGAACCTTTTTAAACAAATCAAGGTCGCCGTAGTCAGGCGAGATGTTTTTATAGTCGGAAATGTCGTATCCGTAGTCTGCGTTCGGAGACGGATATATGGGCGAGAACCAGATACCGTCAACTCCGAGACTCTTTATATAGTCGAGCTTATCAAGAACGCCGTAAAGATCTCCTATGCCGTCGCCGTTTCCGTCCTTGAACGAACGGCACCATATCTGGTAAAAGGCGTCTTCCTTGTACCAAGTATTATCCAATTTAAATACACCTCTCTGAATACAAATTTAATATTAGGATTATATCACATATATATATCAAAAACAATTATGTATTTTTTGTTAACAATGACGAGATAAAATGTACTAATTTATTGATAAAAGTTCATTTTTGTTTGCACAAAATGCCGTTGAATTTTTTGCGTTTAGTGGTATAATACACAGATGTAAATAAGTTGTAAATAACGGTCTTTGATGACAAAAGGAGGCTTTTTTGTGGAAAATACATTGAGACGTATCGTAGACGCCGACAGAGCGTCAAGGCTCAGCGTCGAAAAGGCAAGAGAGCGCCGTGAAAATCTCTCCGAGGAGCTGTCTCGCCGCAAAAAGGAAATAGACGCCGCCCATAAAGAGAATGCCGAGGACGCCGTAAAAAAAGCGCGTGAAAAGGCTGAACTTAAGGTGAATCGTGCGTCGCTTGAGCTTGACGGTCAGACCAAACAAAAGTCAGACGCACTCAAAAAGATTTATGATGAAAACCACAATATGTGGGTTGAAAACATCGTTAAAGCCGTTATAGGCTGAAAAGAAACAAATTAACGAAAGGAGCGGCAGAAAATGAACTTTTCCGATCTGTCACAGAATGCCGTTCTCGCTAAGGCGAGAGCTATGTATGCCGGCACGCTGACAAATGAAAACTATGTTGATCTTGCAAACTGCCGCACCATCAACGAGGCTGCCAACTATTTAAAGGGCAGGACTTCATACAGCGAAGCGTTTGTTTCGGTACCTAATGTTAAAATACATCGCGCCCGTCTTGAGGCTGTTTTAAAGCGCTATATGCTTTCGCGTATAGCGTCGCTTTGTTCTTTTGAAAAGGCAATAGGTCAAAACCTCTATGAGATATTACTCCTCAGAAACGACGTTGACTGCATAATAACCTGCGCCGATTATCTTGACAGCGACAATATAGGCGAATATCTTCTGTTTGTTCCGGATTTCTTTAAGGAACATTCGGAGCTCACCATGTTGCCATTAGAAAGAGCACGTAATTTTGACGAGCTGCTGTCGGGGCTTCACGGTACAAGATATGAGAGCATAATCAAAAAGGCAATGAACGGCAAAACCGAATTTTCCGTTCAGCTTCTTGAAAATGTGCTTTATAATTATTTGTATACCGAGGCTTCGTCGATAATATGCGAAAAATATAAAAAAGGCAAAAAGCGCGATGAGCTGCTCGACGTCTTCCGTATGAGATCCGATATGAAGACCATCGAGAGTATTTACAGGCTCAAAAAATATTACGGCGGCTCGGATATACATACAGGCAGCTTCTTTAATTCCGGAATCACCTCCTTTAGCGAAAAGGAGCTTGCGAGCCTTTTGGCGGCATCGTCTCCGGACGAGGTTTTGGAATTACTTAAAAAGACGCGATACGGTAAATATCTTCCTGCGGGCGATATGGTGATTGAACGCAAGACTGCAATAATGCAGCTTCGCATAAACGAAAAGCAACTTCGATATTCCACTCATCCCGAAACGGTGTTTTTGAGCTATGTCGGAATAATGGAAAACGAAATGCAAAATGTAACCCATATCATAGAGGGCATCAGGTACTCGCTTCCGCCCGAGGAAATAATGAAATATCTGATAAAGTCGGATGATAAGTGATGAAAAAAGAGAAATTTAAAAGAGTCCGTGTGCTTTGCAGCGAAGACAGCCTTCGCGATGTTTTGGCGGCGTTGCTGTCGGGTAATTTCAAAAGCGAGGTGCCGGCAGCCAAAAACGAGGCCGCGCTTGATTTCAGGCGCGTCGAGGGCGACGACCCTTATGAAAAACCCATAAAACGGCTCTCTTCGGTGGCTAAATATGCCGGTTGGAAATATACTTTGCCGGAAAAGAAACAGGATTTGCCGCAGGACTTTGACTCTAAAACCGAAGAGATATACAATAAATACAAGAAGTTTAAACGCGATAAGCAGCTGCTCCTTGAGCAAAAAGAGGAGTGCGAGGAGGGCAAAAAACGAATCCGCCTGTTCAGCGGCCTCCCTGTAGATATTCAAGCTCTTACCGAGTGCGAATTCGTCAAGGCGCGCTTCGGCCATATGCCGAAGGATTGTCTTAAAAGGCTTCTTGAAATCCATAAGGATGACCCGTACATAGAGTTTTTCAAATCGTATGAGAGCGAGACGGATTGCTGGGGCATTTATCTTGTGCCGCGTTCGGATTTTGAGCGAGTGGATTCGGTTTTTGCGTCGATGCTGTTTGAACCGATAAATATTCCGTCGGCATCCGGCGAAGCCGAAAAGGTTGAGGAGCAGATAGATGAAAACATCGAAATTCTCAACCGACAGATACTTGAAGCCGAGGCTCTTGAGGAATATTATTTTAAGCTGCATTTCGAGTTTTGCAATTCGCTTTATCACACGCTTGTGAACGAGTCCGAAAAATTTGAAATATTAAAGAGCGGGCTTTTAAACAATAATTCGTATATCCTGTGCGGTCTGCTTCCGCTTTCGACAAAGGACGAGACGGAGCAAAGGCTCAAAGAGATAGACGGTGCATTTTATACAGAATCGGAAACAGTCAAGATTAAGGTATCATGACTGACCTTATAAAAACCGAAAGGAGACGGTAGGGGCTATGGCTATCGAAAAGATGAAGCTTGTCAAAATAAGCGGCACCCTTACAAAGCTTTATGACTTGAGTGCAAGGCTTTGCGAGAGCGAGTGTTTTCATCCGGATTCCGCGGCGAAATACATATCTTCGTCAATGGGATTCGTACCGTTTGTTGATGACAATCCGTATGCCGGTGAGCTGTCGGAGCTTCGTGATATAGCGAAAGCTGCAAAATTTGATCTCGAATTTAAAAGCATAGAAGAAAGCGATTCGGACGTTGACGAAAAGGACGCGTCTTATCTTAAGGACGTTGAAAAAAAGGTTATAGGACTTTATGAGCAGCGAAGCTCGTTGCTCGACCAAAAGGCGGTGTGCGAGGGCGGTATTGAAAAATATTCGCACTTTAAGGGCCTTGGTATTGACCTTGACCAGGTATCGCAATGCGAATTCGTCAAAATACGTTTCGGTCATATGCCGAAGGAGAGCTACGAAAAGCTGAAGACGGTGTTCAAAGATAATCCGTACGTTATGTTTTATCCTTGCTCCGAGGATAAAACGGATTATTGGGGCGCATATTTTGCACCGAGTGACAAGGTGAACGAGATTGACGGTATATTTGCTTTCCTCTTGTTTGAACCGTTTGAGGTTCCCGGAGCGGCAGGCACCGTTGAGGAAGTAATCGAGCAGATTAAAAAGAGCATTGAGATAATCAAGTCTCAGATAAAAGAGACGGACGATAAAATCCGAGAGCTTTGGCAGACCGAGCACGATCATTGCAACAAGATTTATTCAAATCTTGTATATCAGAATTCGCTTTATGAGCTCCGCTCTTATGCGCTGCACAATGACAAGTACTTTATGTTTACCGGGTTTATACCGGAGGGCAGCGAAAAGAAGTTTAAAAAGGAGCTTAAAAATGTCGGTGAGATTTCTGTCGAGATAAGCAATCCGCCGCATGACGGCAAGACTGTGGTTCCGGTTAAACTCAAAAAGACGCCGAAGCTGTTTAAGGCTTTTGTTGACCCATACAGATTTTATGTCGATATGTACGGCACCCCGTCGTACGACGATATAGATATTACCGGGTTCGTGGCTATAACATATACCATACTTTTCGGTATGATGTTCGGCGATCTCGGCCAGGGCTTCGTTTTAATGCTCATAGGAATATTTATGTGGGCGAAGAAAAAAATAAAGCTCGGCAAAATACTTATTCCGTGCGGAATTTCATCTATGTTCTTCGGCTTTATGTTCGGCAGCGTGTTCGGATATGAGAATATGCTCGATCCCGTTTACCACGCTCTCGGCTGGAAGGGCAAGCCGATGACCGTAATGGAAAGCGTAAATACGGTTCTTTTAATAGCTATCGGTATAGGCATAGGGCTTATGGTAGTTGCAATGCTGCTTAATATTTACGCATGCATAAAGCGTAAACAGTTCGGTGAAGCATTGTTCGGTCAAAACGGACTTACGGGACTTTTGATGTATCTGTCCGGCGTAAATCTCGCTTCCGGCTTTATGGGCGGTCCGTCTCCCGTACCGAATAAGGTATGCGCCGTAACGCTTGCGGTAACGGCGGTTCTGCTTATGATAAAGGATATCCCGATAGGTCTTATCGAAAGGAAGCCTGATTGGAAGCCGGAGAGCATCGGGGACTTCATACTTCAAAATGTATTTGAACTTCTCGAATATGTGCTTTCGTATTTGAGCAACACGGTATCCTTCCTTCGTGTCGGCGCATTCGTACTTGTCCATGCAGGTATGATGATGGTTGTATTCTCACTCGCCGGTGCACACGAGAACATCTTTGTTATCATCCTCGGCAATATTCTTGTCATTGCGCTTGAAGGTCTTTTGACCGGCATACAGGCACTTCGTCTTGAATATTACGAGATGTTCAGCCGCTTCTATGAGGGCGGAGGAACGGCTTTCAAGCCGATAAAATTAAACGCGCAAAATTAAAAGTTGGAGGAATAAAATTATGTCAACTCTTTTCTATGTACTTCTCATCCTTGCACCCGCAGCAATACTTGCAACAGCGTATGCAATAATCAAAAAAAGAAATCAGGGCAGAAGCATTAAACGCTCCGTTGCGGTAAATCTCGCAACCTTCGCTGTACTTACGGTTCTTATTGCCGCTCTTTCGGTAAGCGTTTTCGCTGCAGACGATAATACCGCTTCGGCTGCCGACGCCTCAGCTGCAACCACAGCAACCGAGACTGTTGATAATTCAAAGGGTATGGGACTTTTGGCTGCAGGCCTTGTAACAGGTCTCGCAGGTATCGGCGGCGGTATTGCCGTTGCCGCAGGCGCACCCGCAGCAATAGCTGCTACCGCAGAGGACCCCAAGTCATTCGGTAAGTCAATTATATTCGTTGCACTCGGCGAGTCCATAGCACTTTACGGTGTTGTTATTTCAATTCTTATTCTCCAGAAGGTCTAAAACGATTTGCGGCGGCACCGTGCTTTCAAAGGCCGCCTTATGACCGAAAAAAGACAGACTGTGAGCTGTTTTGGTTGCCGAAGGGCACATTGGGGGCTCCCCAAAAAGATTACGGATACAAAGGGTAATTGTTATGAAATTCTTCTTGATAAGCGATAATACCGACGCTATGATCGGTATGCGTCTTGCCGGAATTGAAGCAAAGCGGGTGACTTCGCGCGATGAAGCCGAAAAGGCTTTCAAAAAGGCTTTGTCTGCGGAAGACATCGGCATACTGCTTATAACCGCAGGAGTTGCCGAGCTTTGCCCCGAAACGGTAAAAAAATTAAAGCAGGGCAACAGGCCGCTGCTTGTCACAATTCCCGACGGCGACGGAAACGGCAGAAATCGTGATTCCATTACCGAATATATCCGCGACGCCATCGGTATAAAGATTTAAAGAACAGTGAGGTGAGATCATGGAAGAAATCAACAGCAAAAAGACAGAGGCGTTTTTAACTGCCATAAAGACTCTTGCAGACGAAGAGTGCAAAAGTATAGACGAAGAAACGGACCGCTTGCGTGTTGAGCGTTTGCGCGCTCTTCAAAAAGAGGCCGAGGATCGTTATAAGTCATATACCGAATACGAAACCGCTCGTATAAAGGCGGACTGTAACAGCGCCGTCTCCGAATGTGAAGAAAGGTCAAGAAAAGAGCTTACCGATCTTCGCGCAGAGCTTTGCAAAAAGGTGTTTGACGCGGCAGGTGAAAAAATTAACGAGTATACAAAAACCGATTCTTACCGCGAAAAGCTTGTTTCATCGGCAAAAGAGATTGCCGAGGCTTTTGACGGCGGGGATGTTGAGCTGTTTTTACGCAAAGAGGATCTCGTGTTTTCCGACGATCTCAAGGCGATATTTAAAAACGGTTGTGTCGTAACCGAAAGCGACGACATAGTTTACGGCGGTTTGAGAGCTGCGGACAGAAAAACGCACTGCCTTGCCGACGATACTCTTGATACAAAACTCAAAGAGCAAAAAGAATGGTTCCTTGAACATTCGGGACTTTCCATCGAGGAGTGATATATTTGTCAGAGAATGTAATATTCGGTATCAACGGCCCTGTCGTTACCATAAAAGGCGAGACTGATTTGAGCATGATGGAAATGGTCTACGTCGGCAAAGAAAAGCTGATAGGCGAGGTAATAGGCCTTGATAAAAAGATGACCACCATTCAGGTATATGAGGAGACTACGGGCCTCAAGCCCGGTGAGCCGGTATACTCAACGGGTCTTCCCATGAGCGTTACCTTAGGCCCCGGAATTATCGGCAACATATTCGACGGTATTGAAAGGCCGCTCCCCGCAATCGAAAAGAAGTTCGGCGCTTTTATAGGCAAGGGCGCTCAATTCTCTCCGCTTGACACCGAAAAGAAATATAAAGTAACCTTAAAGGTTAAAGTCGGCGACACACTTTCCGGCGGCGATATTTACGCCGAATGCCCGGAAACGCCGGTAATAACACATAAAATAATGTTGAGTCCTCTGCTTTCGGGTACCGTTACCGAGGTAATGCCCGACGGCGAATACACCGTAAACGATACGGTTGCAAAAATCAAGGACAAAAAGGGTAACGAAACGGAGCTTACGCTTTTACAGAAGTGGCCCATACGAAATCCGAGACCGATTAAAAAGAGACTCCCCGCCACTAAACCGCTTGTTACGGGTCAGCGTGTAATCGACACGGTTTTCCCGGTAGCAAAGGGCGGTGCGGCGGCAATCCCCGGAGGCTTCGGCACAGGTAAAACAATGACTCAGCATCAGCTTGCTAAATGGTGCGACGCAGATATCATAATTTATGTCGGCTGCGGCGAGCGCGGTAACGAGATGACTCAGGTTCTTACCGAGTTTTCGGATATTACCGACCCCAAGACGGGCAGACCGCTTCTTGACAGAACAATGCTTATAGCAAATACCTCTAATATGCCCGTTGCGGCACGTGAGGCTTCAATTTACACAGGCATTACAATAGCTGAGTATTACCGCGATATGGGCTATGATACGGCTCTTATGGCAGACTCGACATCACGTTGGGCTGAGGCACTCAGAGAAATTTCCGGACGACTTGAGGAAATGCCCGCCGACGAAGGCTTCCCGGCATATCTTCCGTCGAGACTTTCCGAATTCTACGAGCGTTCGGGTTATACCGAAAACCTCAACGGCACTGAGGGCTCAATAACGCTTATCGGCGCGGTATCGCCTCAGGGCTCCGACTTCTCCGAGCCTGTAACTCAGAATACAAAGCGTTTTACAAGATGCTTCTGGGCTCTTGATAAATCGCTCGCTTATGCGAGACACTATCCGGCAATAAACTGGACCCTCTCTTACAGCGAGTACACGGGTGACCTTGCTAACTGGTACAGAGACAATGTTTCACCCGACTTTATGAAATACCGCGAAGAGCTTTGCTCGCTTTTACTTGAGGAAAACTCACTTATGGAGATAGTAAAGCTGATAGGTGCGGACGTGCTTCCCGACGATCAGAAGCTTGTAATTGAAATTGCAAGAGTAATCAGAGTCGGATTCCTTCAACAAAACGCATTCCATGCCGATGACACCTTTGTTCCGCTTGAGAAGCAGTTTAAGATGATGCACGTCATACTCCATTTGTACCACAGGGCAAAGGAAGTAGTCGCAAGGCAGATTCCTCTTTCAAAGATAACGGCTACTGGACTGTTTGATAAGTTTACAAAGATGAAATACGATGTGCCGAACAGCAACATAGAAATGCTTGACGATTACATCAAAGAAACCGATGCCGTTATGGACGGAATACTGAAGTAAGGTAGGTGAGCACAATGATAATTCAACATTTAAGACTTGATGCTATCAACGGCTCACTTGTTGAGCTTGACGGCGTAAAGGACGCTTCGTTTGACGAGATAGTTAATTTTAAGCTTGATGACGGCACACAGCGCACCGGAAGAATAGTTAAGATAGACGGTGAGCATATCACGGTACAGGTGTTTGAGGGTACAAGAGGTATTTCTCTTCAGAACGCCTCCACAAGCCTTACCGGAAAGCCCATGGAAATATCGCTTTCGCCCGAAATTCTCGGCAGAGTGTTCGACGGACTCGGCAGACCCATAGACGGTCTCGGCGAGGTCTATCCCGAAGAGAAACGCGATGTTAACGGTGCTCCGATAAACCCCGTATCACGTGAATATCCGCGTAACTTTATTCAGACGGGTATTTCGTCGATAGACGCTCTCGCAACGCTTATACGCGGTCAGAAATTGCCTATATTCTCAGGCTCCGGTATGAAGCATAACGAGCTTGCCGTTCAGATAGTGCGTCAGTCCACAATTTCCGATAATGAGGACTTCGCAATAGTTTTTGCGGCAATGGGCGTTAAAAACGACGTAGCAAATTACTTCCGCACTTCATTTGAAGAGGCGAATGTAATGAACAGGGTTGTTATGTTCTTAAACCTTTCAAACGACCCTATAATCGAGAGAATTATGACTCCGCGCTGCGCTCTTACCGCGGCGGAATATCTCGCATTTACTCTTCATAAGCACATACTTGTAATTTTGACCGATATGACGTCATATGCCGAGGCTCTTCGTGAATTCAGCTCGTCAAAGGGCGAGATTCCGAGCCGTAAAGGCTTCCCCGGCTACCTTTATTCGGACCTTGCATCGCTTTATGAGCGTGCCGGTATGATAGAGGGCGTTGAGGGCTCCGTTACGCAGATACCGATTCTTACAATGCCCAACGACGATATTACGCACCCCATTCCCGATCTTACGGGTTATATTACCGAGGGTCAGATAGTTCTTGACCGTGACCTTGATTATAAAGGCATTTATCCGCCGGTCAACGTACTTTCGTCTCTGTCGCGTCTTATGAAGGACGGTATCGGCGAGGGCTTTACAAGAGAGGATCATTCGGCACTTTCAAACCAGCTCCTTGCGACATATGCCAAGGTTCAGGATGCTAAATCGCTCGCGTCTGTAATAGGTGAAGATGAGCTGTCGCCGGACGATAAGCTTCTTATGAAGTTCGGCAAGGAATTTGACAACAGGTTCTTGAATCAGAGCTTTACCGAAAACCGTACCATTGACGAGACTCTCGACCTCGGCTGGGAGCTTCTTTCAATGCTTCCGCGCCGTATGCTCGACCGTGTTGATGATAAGACTCTTGATAAGTACTATAAAGGCAAAAACTGAGCCTTTTAAAATTCGGAAAAGGAGGAAAAGCCGATGGCACAGGTGTTCCCGACAAAAGCCAATTTGATGGCGACGCAGAAATCTCTCGATTTAGCCAAGCTCGGCTATGAGCTGATGGACAGAAAACGTAACATTCTTGTTCGTGAGATGATGCAGCTTATAAGCGAAGCAAAGGAAGTCGAGGCAAATATAAACGCGGTATACGACAAGGCTTATTCGTCCTTGAAGCTTGCCAATATTACGCTTGGCGTTTGCGGTAATTTTGCAAGAACCATACCCGTTGATAACGGGCTTTCCCTTGATTTTCGCAGCGTAATGGGTGTTGAGATACCGAAAATATCGCTTAAAAGCAGCAAGCTGATGCCGTATTTCGGCTTTAATTCGACAAACTCCCACCTTGACGAGGCTTACATAAACTTCAACGAGGCAAAGAAAATGACCGTAAAGCTTGCCGAAACCGAGGCTTCGATTTACCGGCTTGCGGACGCAGTCAAAAAAACGCAAAAGCGCGCCAACGCGTTAAACAACATAATGATACCTCAGTTTACGGGTACGATTAAGTACATCTCCGAAGCACTCGAAGAAAAAGAGCGTGAAGATTTTACAAGGCTTAAAGCCGTTAAAAATCAAAAAGAGGAGAAAAAACGCGAGGCAAAATAAAAATCAGAGGACTGTAAAAGCTCGTCTTTTACAGTCCTTTTTATGTGCTTTTTTGCGGATTATGCTTTTGCGGTTGTTTTTTCTTATCCTTATTGAGGATTATATTCAGTGACCGAATCGTGAGCAAATATAAAAAATGCTGTGGAACGTATGTTCCACAGCATTTTTGCATCTGTATAAGCTTATTTTATCTCAACTATCCAGCCTTCGGGAGCTTCGATTCTGCCCATCTGAATTCCGGTGAGGGTATCGTAGAGCTTCTTGATGGTCGGCCCCATCTCGTCCATACCCGACGGGAAGCAAATTTCCTTGCCGTGGTCATATACCTTGCCCACGGGAGATATAACGGCAGCGGTTCCGCAAAGACCCATCTCTGCAAAATCGGAAAGCTCGCTGAGGTAAACTTCTCTTTCCTCAACATTGAGGCCAAGGTAATCTTTTGCAACTGTTACAAGCGAACGCCTGGTTATAGACGGAAGAATTGACGGGCTCTTCGGAACGACTACGGTGCCGTTCTTATCAACAAAGAGACAGTTGGCGCCGCCGGTTTCCTCAACCTTTGTTCTTGTAGCGGGATCAACATAGAGATTTTCATCAAAGCCGTTTTCGTGTGCGTCAACTATGTTGTAGAGCGACATTGCGTAGTTAAGACCTGCTTTGATATGGCCGGTTCCTCTGGGAGCTGCGCGGTCAAGGTCGGTTACACGAATGGTAATGGGCTTTGCACCGCCTTTAAAATAAGGACCTACCGGAGTTACAAATATACGGAACTGATATTCGTCGGCAGGCTTAACGCCGATAACCGGATTTGAGCCGAACATATACGGCCTTATGTAAAGGGTTGCGCCCGAACCGTATGGGGGAACATAGTCGATATTCGCTTTGACTACTTCTTTGACAGCCTCTACGAATTTATCTTCGGGAAATACGGGCATTTTAAGGCGCTCGCATGATGATTTCATTCTTGCGGCGTTAAGGTCGGGGCGGAAGCATACCGTTCTGCCGTCTTCCGTTGTGTACGCCTTAAGACCCTCAAAGCAAGACTGCGAGTACTGAAGAACACCTGCACACTCATTGATAACGACGTTGGGATCAGAGGTAAGACCGCCATCCCATTTGCCGTCCTTAAAGTTGGCAACATATCTTTTGTCCGTGGGGATATAGCTGAAGCCTATCGAACCCCAGTCAATATTTTTCTTCGCCATAGTATTACTTCTTTCGTAATTTGAATTTTTATTCATTATATCACATATTTTCTGTTGTTTGCAATAGAATATGTGAGCTTTAACGCGGCGTTTTGACGAAATATCGGCCGATTTTTGCCATCGGTTTATAAAAAATGTTGTATATAAATGTCGCTTATGTTAAAATAATATAAATTGTGTATAAAATGCATAAGTGCCAATCCGATAGGATTAGGCGCTGCGTTTAAAACAACAAAACTCAAAACGGGGTGATAATTTATGTCGGTTTATACAGAGCGCGCCGCGGAACTTTTCGGCAAAGGCTTTAACTGCTCTCAGGCTGTTTTTGCGGCGTTTTGCGATAAATTCGGAATGGACGAAAAAACCGCTCTCAAGGTCGCGTCCGGCCTCGGCGGCGGAGTGGGCAGAATGAGAGAGGTCTGCGGAGCTATGTGCGGAGCCGCTATGGTTGCAGGTATGGTATACGGTGACGATACAGGCGAAAACAGGGAGGCAAAATCCTATACGTATAAAAAGGTTCAGGAAATTGCCGCTGAATTTAAAAAGACCAATCCGTCTATAATCTGCCGCGAACTTTTGGGATTGTCAAAAAACTGCGCCGTCACTCCGAACGCCGAAAAACGCACGGCGGAGTATTATAAAAAACGGCCTTGCGCTCAAATTGTGGAAGATGCGGTGAAAGCTACGGAAAAAGTGCTTTTCTCGGAATAGTGCTCCCTAAAAGCTCAACTGCAAAATGAAAAAAGGAACTGTTTTATGAATAAAAATACCGCATTTGTCTCTTCCGATGAGGAGATAATATATATAGGAAACGAAAATACGGTGCGCGAAATATCGACCTCCGGTAAGGTATTGCGAACCGTCCGCATAATTAACAGGCGAATGGACGAGACCTCGTTTTCTCCCTCGGACGGCTCTGAGGAGTTTATAATATCCTATAAAAACGGTGTGTTCGGCAAGGGTAAAATACACTCTTCCGATTGCAAACTGAAAAGCACGGAGCTGAAAGAGGATGGGGCGGTTAAAAAAGCCGTATTTTGCTTTGAGCCGTACCGTATACACTCTTTCGACGTATTTGTGAAGGTGATATTTGAGGCGAGGGACTCTGACCCCGTTATCAGAAAATATGTTACCATATCGTCAAGTGCCCCGAAAAAACTGTTCATTGATTATATCGACCTTGAATATTTTGTGCTCGGAGCCGATATTAAAATGCGCTTTTCAAGACCGGATATGGAAAAAGCCTATCTTTCGCAGTTTCAGTCGGCACTCGGTCAGCCGATATATATAAACGGTATGTATTTCGGCTGTGAATTTCCGACGACTGATAATAACATAGTAGATAATACGGCGCATATAAGATATTTCGCCGGAAAAGCCCTTAAGGAGCTGTCAAACGGCAATGAAATCTATATTTCACATCCGACAATCGGCGGTGCGGCGCGCAGCTTTGATATGGAGGTTGTGAGAGCCGATTTCCTTGAGTATATAAAAGGCATTGCAAAACCGATTTATCTCCGCACTCAGTACAATTCTTGGTACGACCATATGCTTGATATAACAAGCGAAAACATACGCGACTCTTTTTTTGAAATAGAAAAGGGCCTTTCGAGTGCAGGCGTTCCGCCGCTCAATTCTTATGTCGTAGACGATGGTTGGGTTGATTACGATAAGGATTTTTGGTGCTTCAATGATAAATTCCCCAATGAACTCTATGAGAGCTCTGCGCTCAGCAAGAAATTTTCGTCCGAATTCGGACTTTGGCTCGGACCTCGCGGCGGCTATAATTTGAAAACCGACAAGTTCGGCAGAAGAATGGAGCGCTCCGGCAAGGGCGGCTATAACAGGCAGAGCCGTGATGTGTGCGTTGCCGATCACCGATACACAAAAAATGTGCTTGAGTTTTTCCTTGATTGTATGGAAAAATTTGATATCAACTATTGGAAACTTGACGGTTTTCTGCTGAAATCGTGTAAAAACAGACATCACGGGCATCCCGTAGGCGGAAAGCACGGTATGTACTGCTTTACGGACTGCTGGGAAAACTGGACGGATATATTTGAAAAAATGCACCTTCTTCGCGAGAAAGAGGGCAAGGATCTCTGGATTAACCAGACAAGCTATTGTAACGCGAGCCCGTGGCATCTTATGTACAGCGAGAGCTTTTGGATGCAAAACAGCGGCGACATAGGCTTTATAGATAAGACGACAAGCGGAGAAAAGCTCTGCGGAAGCGATATTGACAGAATGCTTACATACCGCGATTCAAAGTATTTTGACTTCCACAGAAAAAGGCAGTATCAGTTCCCTCTGTCAAATATGTATAATCACGAGCCGATTTACGGCAACACCGCAAAGATTCATATGACGGATGAGGAATTCCGCAAATATATGTATATGATATCCACGCGCGGTACGGCGTTTTGGGAGCTTTATTACAGCTTTAACCTCTTTACGCCCGATATGTGGCTTATCAATGCCGATGTTTTGTCGTTTATCAGGGAGAATTTCAGCATATTGCGAAATTCAAAGCTGATAGGCGAGTCTCCCGACACGGGCAGCGTTTACGGTTACTCCGCATGGGAAAACGCAAACGGTATAGTTTCGGTGCGAAATCCGGCTAATAAAAAACAGAGCTTCTCATTTATTCTTGACAGAATTATAGGAGTTGTCGAGGGTGCCGAAAATATGACGTGCGTCACGGTTTTGCCGTATACGGAAAAACCCAATGAAAGGAAATACTCATACGGTGACACCGTTTCGGTGGATTTGGAGCCGCATGAAATACGAATTTTCAAGTTTATAAACGAAAATACATCTCCGTTAAAGCTTACAGAGGCAAAATTCATCGACGAAAAGACCGTTGAATTCAGATTTAACAGTCATATCGCTGTAAAAGCGAGTACCTTTACACTTGGCGGCGCGGCTCTTAAAAAAGAGCTTCGGGCTAATTACAGCGATGTCAGAGTGTATTTGCCTGCCGAGGGCGAAAATTTACAAAAGCTTGATATAGATATAGATGTAAAAGATATTTACGGAAACGTTCTTTCCGAAAAAGTCCCCGTAACATATTTCAAAAACGGGTGTATACCTATATCCTACGGCGTTTCGGGGCGCGGTGACTTTGCTCTCAGGCTGACGCTTTCCGCTGTTCCCACAGACGGTATGATACTTCTCGGCGGCAAAGATATGAGCATTTTTGCCGCAAACGGGAAGCTTGTTTTCGACGTTAAGGGAATTAAGGCAAAATCCGATACGATAATTGCCGGCAAAGATAATGTAAAGGTATACGCCTTGCGCGAGAGAAACGGTATGATTAAGCTCTATATAGACGGTAAACTCGATTGCTCCGGCTATGATGTGAGAAATGCAGGCGCAGATATTGCCGCAGGTGAAATCAAATGCGGTGCAAGTGTAAAAAGCATTGAGATTTTTAACCGTGCTTTCAGCTTTGATGAGGTAAAGGACTGATATTATGGAAGAAAAAACGCTTCATGAATACCTTGTTGCAAAAACGGACGGTAAGGCCGAGCCGGACAATATTCTTTTAGCCGGCAGCATAAGAATAACGGTCATATTTCCGAATCTTATAAGGGTAGAGTGCGGAAGTGAGAAATCCTTTTGCGATGAAGCGACGCAAAGTGTTTGGTTCCGCAATCACGGTAAGGTCGATTTTACATATGAAATAACAAAGACCAAAATCATAATAAAAACCGAAAAAGCCGAGTTTTGCATAAACCGCAAAAACGGTACGGCGATATATGCCAAAATCGGAGATATGGAGTCGAGCTGTGATAACAGTGAGAATTTAAAGGGCACGGCACGCACTCTTGATCAGTCACACGGTGCGATTCCGCTCAAAGACGGAGTTATCTCGTGTGACGGAGCTGCCGTATTTGATGACAGCAAGTCGCTGCTTATGTGTAAAGACGGAGAAGTCAGACCGCGCCCCGCGAAAGAACGCGATATTTATGTGTTTGCATACGGCACCGATTATATAGGTGCGGTCAATGCTCTTTATAAAATTACGGGCGAGGTGCCGTTGGTGCCGCGTTTTGCTCTCGGTAACTGGTGGAGCCGCTATAAGGCGTATACACAGAGCGAATATCAAAACCTGATGCTTGAATTTAAAAAACACAATGTCCCGCTTACCGTAGCCACGGTTGATATGGATTGGCATTGGGTAGATGTTAAAAAGCAATTTCCGGATGCAGAATACAATAAAACGAGACCGCTGTTTTGGTCAGACGGATGGACCGGATACAGCTGGAACACCGAGCTTTTCCCAGATTACAGGGGCTTTTTGAATTTCCTGCATGAGCAGGGGCTTAAAGTTACGCTGAATTTGCATCCTGCTCTCGGCATACGTTCGTTTGAAAACTGCTACGACGCGGCGGCGAGGGCTATGGGGCTTGACCCGGCCGAGAAAAAGCCGATAGAATTTGATATAACCGATACACAGTTTATAAACACATATTTTGATACGGCACACCATCCGTATGAGGATGAGGGAGTCGATTTTTGGTGGATAGATTGGCAGCAGGGCAAAAAGAGCAAGCTTCCGGGTCTTGACCCTTTATGGGCGCTGAATCACTATCATTATCTTGACAGGCAGCGTTCGGGCAAGCGTCCTCTCATTCTTTCGCGTTATGCCGGCATAGGCTCTCACAGATATCCCCTCGGATTTTCGGGAGATACATTTATGAGCTGGCGAGTTCTTAAATTTCAGCCGTATTTTACATCTACCGCGTCGAACTGCGGATATACCTGGTGGAGCCATGATATAGGCGGCCATTGCTTCGGCAGGCACGATGATGAGATGTACGTGCGCTGGGTGCAATTAGGCACTTTTTCGCCGATTATGCGCTTGCATTCAAGCAATGACCCGCTCTCCGGCAAGGAGCCGTGGAATTACGGCTGGGAAGCCGAAATGACAGCGGAACGTTATTTGAGGCTTCGTCATGAACTGATCCCGTATCTCTACTCTATGAATTACCGTACTCATAAATTCGGAAGAGCACTCTGTGAACCGCTTTACTACGATAACCCGGAGTGCGAGGGTGATTACAAATGCCGTAACGGATATATGTTCGGCAGCGAGCTTTTGGTTTGCCCCGTCACATCAAAGATAAATAAAAAGACGCGCCGCGCCGAAACCCGTGTATGGCTGCCTAAGGGACGTTGGACTGACGTCTTCACGGGCAAAATATATCGTGGTTCAAAGACGGTCAGAATACACAGCGAGCTTAATACGATGCCTGTTTTTGCACGCGAGGGAGCGATAATACCGCTGTCTCTTGATGAGGGGAACAGCTGCAAAAATCCCACAGTATTGAAATTCAAGGTGTACCGCGGCAACGGCAGCTTTTCTCTTTACGAGGACGACGGCGAGACTAACGGCTTTAAGGACGGCGATTTTTCAATAACCGAGCTTTCCGTCAGCGAAACCGAAAACGGTATTAAGCTGACTCTCTGCGGCGGAAAGGAAAAGGATTATCTTCCGCTTAAAAGGCAGTATGTGTTTGAGTTTTCCGACATTGTATCCGCAGAGAGCGTAAGGGTTATGTCAGGCGGCGAAAAGCTTGATTGTTCGGTCACGAATGCAGGCGGCAGAGTTACCGTTTCGTTGCCTCCCACGGAGATTTCCGCCCCGATAGAAGCGGAGCTTTACGGCGTTACGGTGCTTAAGAACAAACCGAAGCGCGAAGCAGTCCGTGAGGCTATGACAAAATTCAACGGTATCAATAACTTGAAAAAACGTCGTTATTTAATCCTTGAAAAGGCAAAGGACGATGCGGCGCTTCTTTCCGATGTGCGGATTTTGGGCAATTCGGCGCTGCGCTCCGAGCTGCTTGAAATTTTGGAGGACCTTGACTATACGCCGTAAAGCAGGCGGATGTCGAAATTTGTTGACTTACCGTTCATTAAATAATATAATAAAATAACTTTACTAAAAAGCATTTTCGGAAAGGCGTGTTTAATTTGTCTGCATTACCTTGTGATATTGACTGTATTGCCGCTGATTTTTCAATTAACGGAAATTTTAAGGAATACACCGCTCTTAATGATGGGCATATAAATTCCACTTATGTCATATCCTTTGATGACAAAGGCGAAACCGTAAAATATACGCTCCAAAAAATAAATACCGGTATATTTAAAAATCCCGATGCGCTCATGAGCAACATTGTCGGTGTTACCTCACATATCCGCTCCGCACTTTTAAAGGCCGGCAAAGACGCCGACCGCGGAACCTTAACGTTCCTTAAGGCGGCGGACGGTAAGTATTATTTCCGCGATGAAAACGGTGATTGCTGGCGCGTATACAAATATATAGATAATGTTTATACCTGCAATATAATCGACTCCGCCGAGGTGTTTGAAAATGCAGGCAGAGCATTCGGCGAATTTCAGCGTCAGCTCTCAGATTATCCCATTGACAGCCTTTTTGAAACAATACCGAAGTTCCATGATACATACTCGAGATTCCTTGATTTTATGTCCGCGGTAAAAGAGGACAGAGCGGGAAGAGCCGAAGGTGTGCGAGAGCTTATTGATTTTGCCGTTGCAAGAGAAAACGACACGCACGTTCTTTTAGACCTTATAGAGCGCGGCAGTCTGCCGCTTCGCGTCACTCATAACGACACAAAGCTCAACAACATTCTTTTTGACCGTGATTCAAATGACGGAATCTGTATAATTGACCTTGACACCGTAATGCCGGGACTTTCGCTCTATGATTTCGGCGACAGCATCCGCTTCGGCGCAAATACGGCGGCTGAGGATGAAAAGGACGTTTCAAAGGTATCGCTCAGCCTGCCGCTTTACGAAGCATACACAAGGGGCTATTTAAGCTCCGCCAAGGACAGCCTTACCGAAACCGAGACTGAGTATATGGCGTTTTCGTCTAAGCTTATGACATATGAGTGCGGTATACGCTTCCTCGGTGACTATTTAAACGGAGATGTTTATTTCAAGACCGATTATCCCGAGCATAACCTCGTAAGAGCAAAAACGCAGTTTGCTCTTGTGGCCGATATGGAAAAGAAAATGGACGAAATGCGCCGAATAACCGAAAACGCATTAAAATAATACGTTTTGAAAATCGAACAAACAAAAACAGCGAAGCTCTCCTTCTTTGACGGAGGGCTTCGCTTTATAGTTGCCTGTTTGGTATGATGATGTTATTAACCCTTTGCAAGCTCGTTCAAAACCTCAAGTAAAAACTCCCAGGTTCTTTTTACGGAGGAAATGCTCATACTCTCGCGATAGGTGTGTATGTCTTTAAGGTTCGGACCTATTGAAACGCAGTCAAGGCCGTCGATTTTATCGGAAAACAAGCCGCATTCAACACCGCCGTGTATAGCGGTTATGACAGGTTCATTTTTATACATTTTCTCATAAACCTCTGTCATAACGCTTCTGAGGCGCGAATCTTTTTTATATTCCCATGCAGGGTAATCGCCGAAGGAAATTACCTTGCCGCCTATGGCTCTCATAATCAGAGCGAGGCGATTCTTGAGTTCCTCTTTCTTCAGCAGTACGCTGCTTCTTATACAAAATTCCGCCGAAATTTCACTTTCCTCGGTCTTTAATATGCCGAGGTTGAGCGAGGTTTCCGGAAGGCCCTCTATGTCACGGCTCATTGAGATAAGTCCGCACGGGAGGGCGGACAGCATAGCAACTGCCTTTTTGGTAGAGTCGGCATTTGCGGCTTTTTCCTTTGAAGCAGCTTCTTTAACGTCTATATCGATTCCGTCGTCAACGAAAGAATAATCGTTCTTTATTACTTCGCTTATTTCACAAACTGCTTTTTTGAGCTTTTCGGTTTTTTTTGTTTTGACAATCGCCTCGGCACTTGTCGGGATGGCGTTATCCTTTAGTCCGCCGTCAACGCTTATTATTCTTGCTTCGCAAATGGGCAGCACGTAATTAAGTATTCTGCCGAGAAGCATATCGGCGTTTGCCCTGCCGCGGTGAATTTCGGCACCGGAGTGACCGCCTTTAAGACCCGAAACAGTTATTTTTAATGTTTCGCCGTCGTATTCTTCTCTTTTTATGGGAAGTATGCAGCGCGTTCTGTTTCCGCCTGCACAGCTTACGGTAAATACTCCCTCGTCCTCCGAATCGAGATTTATCATCATTTTTCCGCGAAGGCTTGACGTGTCAATGTTCTTTGCGCCGTCCATACCCGTTTCTTCGTCCGTTGTAAAGACTGCCTCTACGGGCGGCCTTTTATTGTCGGAGTCGAGAAGTGCGAGTATCATGGCAACGGCGATTCCGTCATCGGCTCCGAGCGTAGTGCCCACCGCCGAAATATTGTCGCCGTCGACCGCAAGGTCGATACCCTCTTTTTCCATATCCTTGGTGCAGTCGGGGGCTTTTTCGCAGACCATATCAAGGTGCCCGGCGAGAAGTATCGGCTCGGCTTTGTCACAGCCTACGGCAGGGGCAAAGATTATGCAGTTGTTGCTGTCATCCTGCAAACATTTGAAACCGTGACTCTCGGCAAATCTTACACAGTAGTCGCTTATCGCTTTTGTGTTGCCCGAACCGCGCGGTATTTTTGAAATTTCTTCAAAATAATAAAAAACCTTTTTCGGAGATAATCCGTCTGTTATTCTCATATTTTCACCTCATTTTATTTTGCGTCAGTTAACTCTCATTGCACTTTTCGGCTCAACCGTGAGAGAATTAACGGTTACCGCCGTATCGTTATAGTTAAAGTATATTATAATGCTGTTATTGTATTCCGTGCAGTAAACGCCGTCCTGAACCTTGTAGTGCGCCGTCATTCTCGCATTGCGGAGATTGCCGAGAACAGAGTCTGCCGTTTGATATTTTTCGGCGGCAGAGTTGAGCTGATTTTCATAGCTGTATTTTTCGTCAAGCTCCGATTTACCTGTCTTTGAGCAGTACCATTCATACGACGGTATCGCGCCGTATTCGAGCGATTTCAAAAATGCCGTTTCGCTGTCGTCGGCAAGGTTTACGGGGGCCATGGTGTAGTCGGAAATGCCGTGCAGTATCATTTCGACAAACGGCACCGAAGAGTACGAATCGCTTTGAGGGTACGCCGTGTCATAGGAAAGGCCCGAGACAAAGTCGGCGTTTTTCAACAGATAGAAATTGCCGCCGCATATCATAAGGTCGTGACCGTTCGAGAGCTTTTCAATTCCTTTTGAAACAGTCTGTACGGCGGTATCCCTGTTTTGACCGATCATTGAAAAATCCGAATATAAAAGACTGCCGGCGTCGTTTACACAATAGCCGTCAAAAGCAAAGTCGCTTGTGCTGTTTACGTAATCGGTAATATTTTTCTCGATTTTGGACAGAGCCAAAGCATAGCTTTCGGTCGTATTTTTCTTTGACAGAGCGCTGAATTTATCCGGCATCTCAACGGTGAGCTTTTTGCCGGACATATCGCGCGCGCTCTTATCCGAATTTTCCCCTGTAGAGAAAATAACCGTACTCACATCGCCGTACATCTCGAATTTTTGAGTCGTAATATACTGCTTTAAATTCTCAAACGACTTTTTGCCGCCGAGTTTTTTTATTGTTGAGGCTCCCGAGAGCAAATCCTGGTTGTTTGCTCCGTCAAGCACGCCGCAGTAGCGCACGGTTATATTGTTTACGCTTTTTGCCTTGAGCATATTGAGAAGGTCGTATGCCTGGTCATAAGTTGTAAGGCTGACGTATCTGCCGCCGCTTTTTTGTGCCGTGCCGAGTATTGTCAGCGCAAACGGCAGGTGAGCGGATGAAGTTACCGTTCTCGTGGATAAAACCGAATTTCTTATAAGCTGTTCGCGACAGGCTATTGCCATGCCGGAGTAGCTCGCGTTTTTGTTTGTGAGGAAGCGGTAGCATACGTTTATTTCTCCGCTGTACTGTGTTCCGACATACTTTGTCATTTTGTTTCCCGAACCGACATACGACACATCGGTAATTGTATATGACGTGCCCGCGCGGTCGTATTTGTCACCGCTGCTTTTTTGAACCGAATCCACCGAGGCTATGGTATCGCCCTTTGTAATAAGAGCCACAAAAGCACTGTTTTGCTGCTTCATTCCGAAAAATCCGAGCAGAGCCGAAGCACTTATTTTGCTCTCGTTTTCCGTCACGTCTTTAACTGCCGGGTCAGAGCCGTAAACCTTAAAGCTTTTTTCCGGATAATCCGATTTGCTGTCCGACATCATAAGCGAACCGCTGCCGTCGGGTAAAAGAATGAAGTCTCCTTCGGAAAAATCCTTTTCTGCGCCAAAGTAGCTTAAAAGATTTATTTTTTCGAGCGCATAACCGTCCGAGACCTTTATGTCTCCGCAGTTTACTTTGACGTCCATTACTCCGTCGGAGAGTATATAACTTACCGTGACCGACGCATACGGCGTATCGCCCTGCGGCCCGTTTACCGCACTGTTCTTATCGGACGCCATATTGTATGTTACCTGAAGTCCGTTGCTGACGGGCTTAAATTCAAAAGAAGAAAACGCTACGGAGTTATCCTGAGAATTCAGTATATATTTTTTGCCGTCCTTTGAGAGCACCGCACTCAGAACATATGCTCTGCTCTCGCTTTCGTCATCCGAGGCAAGCGGCATGGAGTACCAGAATTTTCCCTCGGACGTCTCTTTTACCGCGACGGCACCCGTGGTTTTGTCATAGTAAAGCTCTATAAGACCGGACTGGGTGACAAATATCATATTGTCTTTGTTTATGACGTGAAAGCCGTTATCTGTATAGTCTCCGGAAACGGTTGAGAGAACCGAAACCTTCGTTTTGAGCGTTACATCGGGCGAGCCGCAGGAGGTAAATATCAGCGATAAAATAAGTATCAAAGCTGTTATGCAAGGCAGTAATTTTTTAGTGCTTTTCATATTTGTTTCTCCGTTAACATTATAAATAACAACTTATTTTACCATATATATATAATTATTTCCACTATTATTATTTATTCAGGACTTCTCCTTTAAGTTGAAAAAAGTGTTATTTTTTTATTTCACAGAGGGTAGTCTCTACTGCGTCCGCTATTGCCGCGGCATAGCTTTGCAAATTTTTGTCGAAAAGAGCGTTGTCGCCGTCGTCCGTAATAAATCCCATCTCCGCGAGGCAGCTCGGCATATCTGTGTTTTTATTTACGTAATAGTTGTTTCCGTTTCCGGCTATTCCGCCTTTAACCCCTCTGTTTTTTGATATTCCGACTTCGCCGAGAGATTTCATTATGTTTTCGGCGAGCAGCAAATCGTCCGGAGGAGAGTTTTTAAGCGTCCATATTTCAAAGCCGCAGCCGCTGTCGGCACTGTTGCGGTGCAGGGATATAAAAAGGTCGGCTTTCTTTTTGTTTGCCGTTTTGCAGCGGTCCTCAAGCGATACATATGTGTCGTCGCTTCTTGTCATTATTGTGTTTATTCCGCGGGCTTTAAGCTCGGCTTCCACAGCCTTTGCAAGGCGCAGATTATCGTCTTTTTCATATCTTTCACCGTTTGTCGCTCCTACGTCATATCCGCCGTGCCCTGCGTCTATGCACACGGTGTTGCCGCTTTTTTTCGGCATATGTACCGCTGCGGTGACAAGCAGCGCCGTAAATATCGCAAACGTAAGTATGAGCACAAGAAACGATATTTTACCGAAGCCTTTTACTTTGCGCGCCGTTTTACTCCGTCTGTGTTTTGCCAATTTATCACCTTCCGAGAAAGCTTTAAAAGCAGTGCGTAAATTCTGCTTTTTTGTTTAAATTATATTTCCGCGTTTCGGCCGAAGTCAATCGATTTGGCGTTTTTTTAAAAAATCTTAATATTTTTGTTGACAACCCAAGAAAAGTATGATATATTGATACCATACTAATCCGATAGGAAATGAGAAGTTCAAAAAAGGAGGCTGTTTTAATGGCTGATCTTAAAAGAATAAAATCAAGACAATGTAACTGGAGAAACAGCCGAATGTGTACCTGTTGACCTTTAATTTTAACAAAACACATTTAAAAATTATTGAAAGAGGTACACAAAATGAGTAACAAAAAATATAAATTCGAAACCTTGCAGCTCCACGTAGGCCAGGAAGAGCCGGATATAGCATCGGGTGCAAGAGCCGTTCCGATATATCAGACAACATCATATGTTTTTAAAAATTCCGACGAAGCCGAGGCTCGTTTCGCTCTTAAGGATGCCGGCAATATTTACGGCAGACTTACAAACTCCACTCAGGACGTATTTGAAAAGAGAATAGCTGCTCTTGAGGGCGGCGTTGCTGCACTTGCCACGGCATCGGGTGCTGCGGCTATTGATTACACCATCCGCTCTCTTGCGGTTGCCGGCGACCACGTTGTCGCTTCAAACACCATCTACGGCGGCACGTATAATCTTCTTGAGCATACGCTTCCCGATTACGGCATTACAACTACCTTTGTAGACCCCGACGATATAAGCAATTTTGAAAACGCCATTCAGGATAATACAAAGCTTCTGTATATAGAGACTCTCGGTAACCCCAATTCAAATGTTGCCGACATAGAGGAAATAGCAAAGGTAGCGCATAAGCATAAGATTCCGCTTGTTGTTGACAATACCTTTGCAACACCTTATCTTGTAAGACCCATAGAGTACGGTGCGGATATAGTTGTTCATTCGGCTACAAAGTTTATCGGCGGCCACGGTACGGCGATAGGCGGAGTGATTGTTGACAGCGGCAAGTTTGACTGGATCGGCAGCGGCAAATTCCCGTCGCTTGTTGAACCGAACCCGAGCTACCACGGCGTAAGCTTCGCAAAGGATGTCGGAGCTGCGGCTTTTGTCACCAAGATTCGTGCAATACTTCTCCGCGATACCGGAGCTACAATTTCTCCGTTCCACGCCTTCCTTTTCCTTCAGGGACTTGAGACGCTCTCTCTTCGCGTCGAGCGCCATACGGAAAATGCATTAAAGGTAGTTGAATACCTCAACAATCATCCGCAGGTTGAAAAGGTAAATCATCCGTCTCTTGCAAGCGGCGAGCAGAAACGGCTTTACGACAAATACTTCCCGAACGGCGGCGGATCGATATTTACCTTTGAAATAAAGGGCGATGATACAACCGCAAAGAAGTTTATAGACCATCTTGAGATATTCTCTCTTCTTGCGAATGTTGCCGATGTTAAATCGCTTGTTATTCACCCGGCCTCAACCACTCATTCGCAGCTCAGCGACGAGGAGAAGCTGGAGCAGGGTATTCGCCCGAACACTATCCGCCTATCAATAGGCACAGAGCATATAGACGATATCATAGCCGACCTTGACGAAGCGTTCAAAGCCGTTAAGTGATTTAAATAACGGAATTAAAGGAGATAATCATTATGTCAAAAATATATAAAAGCCTCACGGATCTTATAGGAAATACACCGCTTCTTGAACTGTCAAATTATGAAAAGGAAAACAATCTTGAAGCGAAAATACTTGTAAAGCTCGAATACTTTAACCCGGCAGGCAGCGTCAAAGACAGAATAGCGAAGAAAATTCTCGATGACGCAGAAGCTAAAGGCCTTATAAATAAAGACACAACCATTATTGAGCCTACAAGCGGCAATACCGGCATAGGTCTCAGCGCCGTTGCGGCGGCAAGAGGTTATAAGATAATAATCACAATGCCCGAAACCATGAGCGTTGAGCGCAGACTTTTGATGGCGGCTTACGGCGCTAAGCTTGTCCTTACCGACGGTGCAAAGGGTATGAAGGGTGCTATCGCAAAAGCAAATGAGCTTCATGAGCAGACTCCCAACAGCTTTATTCCCGGTCAGTTTGTAAATCCGGCAAATCCTCAGGCTCATTTTGAGACTACCGGTCCCGAAATCTGGAACGATACGGACGGTAAGGTTGACATTTTTGTCGCCGGCGTAGGCACGGGCGGAACACTTTCCGGCACGGGTAAATTCTTAAAGAGCAAAAATCCCGACATTAAGGTAGTTGCGGTTGAGCCTGCAACCTCGCCCGTACTTTCCGAGGGCAAATCGGGTCCGCATAAGATTCAGGGTATCGGCGCGGGCTTTGTACCTGATACGCTCGACACCAAGATTTATGACGAAATTATCACGGTTGAAAACGACGACGCATTCGCTTACAGCCGTGCAATTACAAAATCCGACGGAATTCTTGTGGGTATTTCTTCGGGTGCTGCCGTTAAGGTTGCCACCGATCTCGCACGCCGTCCCGAAAACAAGGGTAAGACAATAGTTGCGATCTTACCGGATACCGGCGAGCGTTACCTCTCCACTCAGTTGTTTAAAGAGGAATAATTAACCGAATACATCTAATTCAAGTGGCTGTAAAAGCGAGAGCTTTTACAGCCTTTTTTGACCGCTTTTATGACATTATGTAGAGCAGCGACATAAGCAGCTCCTCGTTTGCTCCCTCGGATTTTAAAAGGAGCAAAAGCGGAAACAGCATAGCTCTGTCGGGGTCGTTCAAAATGCTTTCAATAATGCTGCTTTCGTTTGCCGAGGCGGAATTTGAAGCCGGATTGCTGTCGGTGCTTGCTTTGCTGCCGCGGCTTTCTGCTGTGCTCTCGCGCGGTGGCATATTTACCGGCATTTTTATATGATGCGGCTTCGTGTATGTGTTTTGCTCGGTGTGCGCGTCGGGCTTTGGTTTTTCTTCTTGTAACGAGTTTTCTCTTGAGACGGTTTCGCTTGCGCGTTGCTGCATGGCGCGAACTCTCTCCATGGCTCGGTCCTGCATCTCCTTAAGCTCGGTATAGCTGTAATCTTTCATACGTTAAAAAACCCCTTTAACAACGGAAGCATTTCCATCAGCTTTAAAAATTTCATGGCTTCATCCGCTTTTTTGCGCCTGTCCTCGCTCAGCAGAGGGCGAAGAGCGGAGATGAATCTTGTGTTGTCGTCCTCTTTATTCATCTGTGTGGCTACGGTCATCAGGGCTTTGGCCATATCGCCGCCGAAGAGTGACGATATATCGGCGTTAGGCGCATTTCGGTTGCCGCCTGCACCTTGCTCTTTCGGAGCGGATGACGGCTCGGAGCCGCTTTGCGACATTAGGCTTGACGCGACATTTTTAAGTCTCTCCATATCCTCCGGACTTATTGAGGACAGCAGGTCGCCTATATTATCCATAAGAATTGTCCTTTCGGTATGTTTTATTCCGCGTCTTTGCCGCCGAGCTTTTTAAACAGCTCCTTGGCTCTGTCACTTGACAGCAGATTTTTTAAGGCGTTTTCATCGCTTAAAACGTCGCTGAGCTTTTTCGATTGCTCGGGCGACAGTTTGTTCTTTAAAAATTTTTCCGCGCCTTTTTTTGATTTTTGGCTTTTAATACCGTCTATTATCTCGTCGATGTTGTCGTTCTGCATTGATTTTACCTCCGTATTTTGGTATACTGTATAGTATGAATTTCACGGGGGTTTTATGAATGAGAATACTTGTGCTTTCGGATTCGCACCGTGACAAAATCTCGCTTATGATGGCGGTAAAGCTGCACAGGGAGGCCGATGTTATTGTATTCCTCGGCGACGGCGAAGAGGATTTTCAATGTGAAAAAATGTCGTCTCTGCTATCGCTTAAAGAGGTGCATTCGGTTAGGGGTAACTGTGATGTTTATTCGAGCCTGCCGAGCGAAGAGACGTTTGCTTGCGGCGGAAAAATCGTGTTTATCCTTCACGGTCACACAAGAGGGGTAAAGCACGGTACCGAGGAGCTTTTGTGCGCCGCAAAAGAAAAATGCGCCGACATAGTTTTATACGGTCACACCCATATCCCGAAATCGGAGTATATTGACAATATGTATGTGATGTGCCCCGGCAGCATACGCGACGGCTCTTACGGCATAGTCGATATAACGGATAACGGAATACTTTGCTATACCGCGGATTTATCCCGTGAGCTTTAAAAGGCGGAAAGGACTGTTTGAATTGCTGATAAAGAACGTTAAAATAATCGGTGAAAACGAAATAACGGACGGCTTCGTCAGAACGGCGAACGGTAAGATAACCGAGGTCGGAAAAACTGCCCGTGAAGCCGAAAATGAAGAGGTAATCGACGGTAACGGCAAATATTTGTCACCCGGTTTTATAGATCTCCACGTTCACGGCGGCGGCGGATATTCCGCTATGGGCACGCCGGAGGATATTGTGAAAATGGCAACGGCTCATATGAATTACGGCACTACATCCATATTGCCGACAACGCTTGCCGCGCCTATTGCTCAGCTTAAAACCGCGCTTTTAAATATCAAAGAGGCAAAGCGGATTTGTAAAACATCAAATATTCTCGGTGCACATCTTGAGGGTCCGTTTTTGTCGCCCGAAATGTGCGGAGCGCAGAGCCCCGAAAACATATTGGTGCCGTCGCAAAATGAATACGAGAGCCTGCTTGATTTGTGGGACGGACTGAAAATAATGGGTGCCGCTCCAGAAACCGACGGCGGTATGGTGCTCGGTGAGGAGCTTAAAAAGCGCGGCATTGTGGCGTCGATAGCCCATTCCTCCGGGGATTACGATACGGCGAAGGAGGCAATAAAACACGGGTATTCCGATGTAACACATCTTTATAATGCCTGTACATCTTGCTATAAACGCGGAATTTTCAGGCGCGCAGGCACAGTTGAGGCGGCACTGACTCACGATGAATTAACGGCTCAGGTAATAGCCGATTTGTGCCATTTGCCGTTAGGTGTTTTAAAGCTGATTTACAGATGTAAGGGCGCCGATAAAATGTATCTTATCACCGACGGGCTTGAGTATTCGGCGACCGAGACAAAAGAGGGCACGCTTGTTATGCAGAAAAACGGCGTTCCGGCGATTTATGAGGACGGCGTTATGAAGCTTGCCGACCGCTCTTGCATAGCGGGAAGTGTAGCCACAACCGACAGACTTGTGAGAAATATGTATAAAAGGGTCGGAGTACCGCTTTGCGACGCGGTAAAAATGGCCTCTCTTACTCCGGCAAGGGTAATAGGCCTTGACAGCAAAAAGGGTAAAATAGAAAAAGACTTTGATGCTGACCTTATTATGTTTGACGACGACATAAACATTTCCTTCGTTATGGTAGGCGGAAGCGTCGTAAAGGCGTGAGCGTAAAAAAATACTATCATGCTCGGCGGACTGTGAAGTGATTTCACTTGACAGTCCGCCTATTTTATGCAAATTTACTTTTTATTACTTGAAAAAGCTGTAATTTTTATGTATAATTATAAATACAACTCTTTCGGAGGTCCTATATATGACTGTCAGAGAAATACAAAACATACTTTCCGCCGAGGTCGTTTGCGGCGGCGACTGCCTTGACAGAGAAGTAAACGATGCATGCGGAAGCGATATGATGAGCGACGTTCTTGCGTTTGTCAAGCAGCAGGCAGTTCTGCTCACAGGGCTTGTTAATCCGCAGGTGATAAGAACCGCCGAGATGATGGATATGAAATGCGTGGTTTTTGTGCGCGGTAAACGCCCCGACCGAGATATGACGGAGCTTGCCGAAAATCTTGATATTGTATTGCTTGCAACAAAGCTCCCTATGTTTTCGTCATGCGGCCTGCTGTATGAAAAAGGACTTGGCGGAGGTGAGGCGAAATGAGCGTTATCACGCTTCATTATGATGTTCCGGGCGATGATTTCACAAGGGCGGGCGAGGCGTCCGGTGACGTAAAGGCTCACCTTAAGAAGCTCGGATTTTCTCCCGAGGTAATCAGGAATACGGTAATAGCTCTTTATGAGGGCGAAATAAATATGGTAATACACGCGGGCGGCGGCAGAATAGACGTGGATATTGACCCCGATGTCATCTCTATGGTTTTGTCGGATGACGGACCGGGAATACCCGACGTTGCTCTGGCAATGAAGGAGGGATATTCCACGGCTCCCGACAATGTGCGTGCTCTCGGCTTCGGTGCCGGAATGGGACTTCCCAATATAAAAAAGTATACTGATGAAATGTTAATAGATACTTTGGTCGGCAAGGGCACAACCATGCGGCTGAAGGTGTATACAAACAGATAAATTATATAATCACGGAGTAACTGCGATGGAAAAGAGCGGCTTTTTTCATTCCGTACGTCTGGACGAAAGCAAGTGTATGGGATGCACCAACTGCATAAAGCGTTGCCCGACGGGAGCCATAAGAGTGCGCCGCGGTAAGGCATATATAATTTCGGAGCGGTGTATAGACTGCGGCGAATGTATCAGAATTTGTCCGCATCACGCGAAGTATGCCGAGAAATACTCGTTTGACGAGCTTCAAAAATACAAATATCGTATAGCCTTGCCCGCGCCGACGCTGTACGGTCAGTTTAACAATCTCGACGATACCGATTATGTGCTGACCGCGCTTAAAAAGCTTGGCTTTGACGATGTGTTTGAGGTGTCAAAGGGTGCCGAGATAGTGTCAGAGGCTACAAGGGCGGAGCTGTCACATTCGGGCAGAAAAAAGCCCGTAATATCCTCAGCGTGCCCTGCCGTAGTAAGGCTTATAAGGGTGCGTTTCCCAAATCTTATCGAGAACGTGCTTGATTTTAACCCGCCCATGGAGGAGGCTGCGCGTCTTGCGAGAGAGCGTGCGGTAAAACGAACGGGATATTCAAAATCCGATATAGGAATATTTTTCATAACGCCGTGTACGGCGAAAATCACAGCCATAAAACAGCCTATATGCAACAACGGCTCCAATGTGGACGGCGTGTTCGGCATAAAGGATATTTATCCGTCACTTTTGCATGAAATGGAAAATACGGACAAAACGGAGCTTTTACGTGATTCCGGTATAATCGGAGTTTCGTGGGCATCATCCGGCGGCGAAGCCTCGGCACTTCTCACCGACCGATATTTAGCGGCGGACGGTATAGAAAATGTTATAAAGGTGCTCGAGGAGATAGAGGACGAAAAGCTTTCGGACCTTGATTTTATCGAACTTAACGCCTGCCCGGGCGGATGCGTCGGCGGGCCGCTGACAGTCGAAAATCCGTATGTCGCAAAGGCACGTATACAGCATCTGAGAAAATATATGCCGGTGTCCTGCAATCATCTTGAAATAAAAACCGTTCCGCGCTATATGCGTTGGGATAATCCGCTGAAAGAACTGCCCGTTATGCGCCTTTCCGACGATATGGGCGAGGCTTTACAAAAAATGGGCGAAATGAAGAAAATAGAAAGCTCTCTTCCGGGGCTCGATTGCGGAACGTGCGGAGCACCGTCCTGCAGCGACCTTGCCGAGGATATAGTACGCGGAAAAGCGTCTATAGAGGACTGCGTATTCTTCTCACGTGAAAATACCGATAAAAACAACTATATTCCGATACCTGCGCCGTTCAGAAAAACGGAGAAAAACGAGTGAAACGGAGAATATATGAACATAAAAGAAATTTCTGAAAAGCTCGGCTTGAGCTTCTTAAACGAAGCGGAGCCGTCCAAAGAGGTCGAGGGCGGTTACTGCGGCGATTTACTGAGCTTTGTTATGTCGCATGCAAAGTGCGGCGACTGTTGGTTTACCGTTATGGGGAACGTCAATGCCGTGGCGGTGGCGGTGCTGTCTGATTGTGCGGCGATAGTTCTGTGTGAAAATTCTACACTTGACGGTGACGCGCTCGAAAAGGCTAAAGAGCAGGGCGTTAACATCCTCTCTTCGGCAGAGGATGCATTTTCACTATCCGCCAAGCTTTCCGGTTTGCTATGATTATAAAGGCCGATTTACACATGCACACCTGTCTGTCGCCGTGCGGAGACGATGATATGACTCCTTATAACGCGGTAAATCTCGCCAAGCTTTTAGGGTATGATATGATAGCCGTCACAGATCATAATTCGTGCCTCAATTGCCCTGCGGCAGTAAGGGCAGGCGAAGCGGCAGGACTTGTCGTTGTACCCGGAATGGAGCTTTGCACCGCCGAGGAGATACACAATGTTTGCCTTTTCCCGTCGCTTGACGCCGCAAAAGAATTTTCTGATTTTGTATACGACAAAATGCCCGATATTATAAACCGACCCGAAATATTCGGCGAGCAGATTATAACGGACGAAAAGGATAATATAATAGGCTACGAAAAACGGCTTTTGACCGTGGCGTCTGACATTACCGAGGGCGAAACGGTAAAAGCGGTCTCGTCATACGGCGGCGTGTGCTTTCCGGCGCATATAGACAGAAGCTCTTACAGCATTTTATCGGTGCTCGGCACCTTTCCGGAGACTCCGACCTTCAAGGCGGCGGGCTTGTCGCGGTATGCAGACGAAAAAAAGCTTTCGGCGGAAAATCCGTGCCTTGGCAATATGAAGCTTTTTGTAAATTCCGACGCGCACCGTCTTTCGGATATCCCGGAGCCGCAAAACGAGCTTGAGCTGCCGGAGTGCAGCGCGGAAGCTCTGATAGACTATATAAAAAACCGTTAAAGAATTTAAATGTTGCTTTTTTGCCGAATTTGATTATAATATTGAGTATTACACGAAAATAAGGATGGTCTTATATATAATGGAAACAAAAAAGAAAAAGGCAGCCGTTACCGTACTCGGCATCTTTGTTACAGCTTTGTTTATATGGCTGGTAATCGTGGGCTGCAACCTCTATAAAAACAGATGGCATAAAATAGATTTTAATGTCAACAGCATAACGGTTACGAGAATTGCCGGAGACACTCCTTACGACGGAATATACAATGTAACCGTAAAGGGAACGGCAAGCGCATGGTTTTATGATTCCAATAAATATCAGTTCGACCTTGTGCCGGCTTCGTCGGGCGGATATTATCCCACCTTCTATCAAAAGACCGATACCCTGGTTGTAACCAATAAGGATAAAACTCCGTTCGAGTTTTCATTTACAACAAAAGAAAATATGGATGAGGACTGCGTGGATACGGTTAGCCGTTTCATTTACGGAGCCGAAAATATCACCGTAAACGGTTCTCCCGACACAAGCCATGATATAAGGCTGTTCTTGTCGGAATACAGAGATAAAATAACCGTCGTGAACAAATAGTTTTGTTTGACATAACGGGTACGGAATGATAAAATATTATAAATAGTTCAAACGCGTTGAAAAAGCTTAAGGAAAGCGATGCGCATTTTAAGAGAGCCGCTGTTCGGTGCGAAGCGGTATTCGGCGTTTTCCGTCGTCACTTTTGAGCGTCTTTGCCGAAACTACATTAAGCAAAGACGGTTTGCCGCCGTTAAAGGCACAGAGCGGCCGTTTTTTACGGCAAAATGAGTGGTACCGCGGTAATTTTCGCCTCATACTTTTGTATGAGGCGTTTTTATTTTGTAATTTATGTTTTACAGGAGGATAAATAATGAGCAAGGAGCTTGCAAAAAAATACGATCCGAAAAATGTTGAAGACCGTATTTACAAGACATGGCTCGAGCATAAGTATTTTCATGCCGAGCGTCAAGAGGGGAAAAAGACATACACAATAGTTATTCCGCCTCCCAATATTACGGGTCAGCTTCACATGGGTCACGCGCTTGACAATACTCTTCAGGATATACTGATAAGATATCACCGTATGGCAGGCTATGATACCCTTTGGGTTCCCGGCACGGACCACGCGTCAATAGCCACGGAAGCCAAAATAGTAGAGGCTATGCGCAAAGAGGGCATAACCAAGGAGGACATCGGCAGAGATAAGTTCCTCGAGCGTGCATGGGACTGGAAAGCAAAGTACGGCGGCAGAATAATAGAGCAGCTCAAAAAGATGGGCTCCTCCTGCGATTGGGACAGAGAACGCTTCACTCTTGACGAGGGCTGCAGTAAGGCGGTGCGCGAGGTTTTTGTAAAGCTCTATGACGAGGGGCTTATTTATCGCGGCAACCGTATGGTAAACTGGTGTCCGCACTGTAATACCTCAATATCCGACGCCGAGGTTGAATATGAGGAAAAGGAATCCAACTTCTGGCATCTTCTTTACACGGTAAAGGAGACGGGTGAGAAGCTTGAGCTTGCCACAACAAGACCCGAAACCATGCTCGGCGATACAGCGGTTGCGATAAATGCCGACGACCCGAGATATAAGCATCTCCACGGTTGCCATGTTATACTGCCGCTTCTCAATAAGGAAATACCGATAGTTTGCGATGAACACGCCGATATGACAAAGGGTACGGGCGTAGTTAAAATAACTCCGGCACACGACCCCAACGACTTTGAAGTCGGCCTTCGCCACAATCTGCCTATCGTGCGCACATTTACGTATGACGGCCATATGACAGGCAAGGCGGATAAGGAATTTGCCGATGAGCTTCGCCGCAGCGGCAAGGCTTCAAAGGATGAGCCGGAGGTCCTTGACTGCGGCAAATACGCCGGTATGACTACCCTCGAAGCCCGCAAGGCGATAGTAAAGGATCTTGAGGATGGCGGATACATCAAATGTATTGAGCCTTTAAAGCATGACGTAGGTACGTGCTACCGCTGCCATACCGATATCGAGCCCATGGTGTCAAAGCAATGGTTTGTAAAGATGGACCCGCTTGCGGGACCTGCAATAGAGGCTGTTGAAAAGGGCGACATCAAATTCGTTCCCGACAGATTTAAAAAGAATTATATGAGCTGGATGCGCGGTACGAGAGATTGGTGTATTTCGCGTCAGCTCTGGTGGGGCCACCGTATACCTGCGTGGTATTGCGACGACTGCGGTGCCACTACGGTTTCAAAGTCGGACATTACGGCTTGCCCTCATTGCGGAAGCAGTAATGTAAAACAGGACCCCGACACGCTCGATACGTGGTTCTCTTCGGCTCTTTGGCCGTTCTCAACGCTCGGCTGGCCCGAAAAGACTGCAGACCTTGAGCATTATTACCCGACAAATACGCTCGTTACAGGCTATGATATTATAGGCTTCTGGGTGAGCCGTATGATATTCTCGGGACTTAAATATACGGGTAAGGCGCCGTTTGATACGGTTTTGATACACGGGCTTGTAAGAGACGCTCAGGGCAGAAAAATGTCAAAGTCTCTCGGCAACGGCATTGACCCGCTTGAGATAATCGACAAATACGGAGCGGACGCTCTGAGATTTACACTTGCAACGGGCAACAGTCCCGGAAACGATATGCGTTTCTCCGACGAGAGAGTTGAGGCGAGCCGTAACTTTGCCAATAAAATTTGGAATGCGGCAAGATTTATTCTTATGAACCTCGGCGACGATGAAAAAGCTCCGCATATTCCCGAGGGGCTCGCTCTCGAGGATAAGTGGATTTTAAGCCTTTACAACGACCTTGTAAAAGACGTTACCGATTCGCTTGAAAAATATGAGCTCGGTATGGCTGTCCAGAAGCTGTACGACTTTATATGGGATGTTTTCTGCGATTGGTATATAGAGCTTTCGAAGATACGTCTCGGCGGCAATGACGAAAAGGCAAAAGAGACGGCAAAAGCGGTGCTCGTATATGTTATGTCAAACACGCTGAAGCTCTTGCATCCGTTTATGCCGTTTATAACCGAGGAGATATGGCAGACCCTTCCGCATGACGGCGATACGATAATGCTGTCACCCTGGGCTGAATTCAGCGAGGCTCTCTCGTTCCCGGAAGAAGAGGCACAGATGAATAAAATTATGACAGCCGTAAAGGCGGTACGTAACCGCCGTGCCGAAATGAACGTTGCTCCGTCTAAAAAGGCGCAGGTGTTTATTGAGACATTGAACGGCGATACCTTTAAAAAGGGAACTGAGTTCTTTAAGCGTCTTTCGTCGGCAAGCGACGTGTCCGTCGGTGAAAAATTCGACGGTATGGATAAGGCTGTTTCCATAATCACCGAGAGCGCAAGAATTTATATCCCGATGGATGAGCTTGTTGACTTTGAGGCCGAAAGGGAGAGACTCAATAAGGAGAAGGAGAAGCTCCAAAAGGATATTGACTTTGTAAACGGCAAGCTCAACAATCCGAATTTCGTCTCTAAGGCTCCCGAAAAGGTTGTAGAAGCGCAGAGAAAGGCTCTCTGTGAATATACCGAAAAGATGAAATTGCTCGATGAGAGCTTAAATAAGCTTATAAATAAGTAAGGAGGCTTACAATGAAGGTATTTATTGGAATACTCATCTTTCTCGCTGCTATAACGGTTATAACGCTTATTCGCGCGATATTTTGGGTGCCGAAGAAAAAAACCTACGAGCCGCTTGAGGACGAAAAGGTGCAGCTTAATGAGTATCGTCGGAATTTGAGCGATGCGATTAAGTTTAAAACCGTATCTCAGCCTGACCCGAAGGATGTTGATTGGAACGAGTTTGAAAAATTTCATAAATTTCTTGAGGAGCGCTTCCCGCTTGTTTACAAGAATCTGAAGCACGAGGAAATCAGCGATGCAAGCCTTTTGTTCACATGGGAGGGAACGCGCCCCGACCTTGAGCCTATCGCGCTTCTTGCCCATCAGGATGTTGTTCCGATAGCTGCCGGCACCGAAAATGACTGGGAGCATCCGGCGTTTGACGGATTTGATGACGGCGAATTTATATGGGGACGCGGCGCGCTCGATATGAAAAACCATCTTATCGCGGTTATTCAGACCGTTGAGACGCTTCTCGGCGAGGGCTTTAAGCCCGAAAGAACGGTTTATCTCTGCTTCGGCCACAATGAGGAAATAGTAGCCTCCGTAAATTCCGGTGCGGGCTCAATTGCCGCAGTTCTCGAAGAACGCGGAGTGAAGCTTGACAGCGTTATCGACGAGGGCGGTGCCGTACTCAATGTGGATGTGCCGAAAATCCTCAGAACAAAGCTTGCCGGCATAGGCATTGCCGAAAAGGGATATGCCGATTATAAAATCACCGTTCGCTCAAAGGGCGGCCATTCGTCACAGCCCCCGGTGCATTCGGGAATAGGCGAGATAGCCAAGGTTACACGCGACCTTGAGGGGCATCAGTTCAAGGCCAAAATGCCGCACTTTGTGTATGCGCTCTTTACAAAAATCGGCAAGCGTGTATCGTATCCTGCAAGAATAGTTACGTGCAATCTCTGGCTCTTAAAGCCTATAGTTACCCTTGTTATGAAAAAATTCCCGCCTGCGGCTTCGCTTATAAGAACCACAACGGGTGTTTCAATGGCAGAGGGCAGCCCTGCCGCCAATGTTCTTCCGCAGAAGAGCAGTATAACGGTAAACTTCCGTATGATGCCGGGAACCACTCTTGCGGACGTAAAAGAGCACATCAAAAAGGTTGTAAAGAAAAAGGATATAGAAATCGAATTGCTCAAGGGCAAAGAGGCGTCAAAGGTCTCTCCTACGGACAGCCGCTCCTTCAAAATCCTTGAAGAGCTTTGTATGCGCACCGACAATAACTATATAGTTGCACCGTACCTTGTTATGGGCGGCACAGACTCATATCACTATGAGAATATTTGTGATTGCATTTATCGTTTCGCCCCGTTTGAGGTCGATACAAAATATCTCCTTTTGACCCATGCCACAAATGAGAGAATCCCCGTGGACTGTATGGAGGGCGCACTTAAATTCTTTAAGCGCTACATAAAGTATATGTCAAAGGAATAATCTGTTCTTAAAAATCAAAAAGACCGCAGAAAGCAAATACGCTCTCTGCGGTTTTTGCTTGCGCCTCGATTATTACTCTCGGCGGATGTCGCATAAACTCACAAAAATAAAAACGACAAATCCCAAAAGAGATTTGTCGTTTTTGTCTGTGGGGTACAGAAAAGATGTTTTTATGTTTTTTTGTGGATAGAGTTGAACTCTCGGAATTTTTAATGAAATCGTTCGCGTTGCTCACGATGAAATCAAAACCTACGGTTTTGATGAAATTTTCGGCTACGCAGAAAATGAAATTAAATCCACCTATCGCCGCAGCGATTTCATACGCTGAAAGCGTATTTCATATTGCGAAGCAATATTTCACCCACCCGCAAGGGTGGATTTAGTTGAAAAGGACAGATTTCTAACGAAATCTGCCCTTTTCTGGTGCGAGCGATGGGACTTGAACCCATACGGGATTACCACACGCCCCTCAAACGTGCGCGTCTGCCGATTCCGCCACGCTCGCAAACTATGTTGTCGCTTTTCTTGCGACGGTGAATATTATAGCAAAGGTTGCCATTTGTGTCAAGCGGTTTTTTAAAAAAGTTACCACTTTTTTTGACAATTACGACTGCGGCAAATTAAGCCCCATAAATACAGCACCGAAAAGTTTGAATACCACTTTAAACCCGTTCTTTTTGTAAAAATCGATTGCTCGTACGTTGCCTTTTCCGACGCACAGCATAACGCCATTTATATTATCGCTTACAAGCTTTTCTTTAAGGGCGGACATAAGAGCGGTTCCGACCTTTTGCCCCTGATATTCCGGCAGTATGTCTATGTGCAGATGAGCGGGGTATTTGACTGAAAATGCGGCAGGGGAGACAGCCTCAAAAAATGATACGATACCCGATGTAAAGCTTATTTTGAATATCTCTTGCAGCTCCGTGCCGAAAAAGCCTTTGAGATATTTCGGCAAGCTCTCGGCACAAAGAATGTACCCCACAACTCTGCCGTTTTCGTTTTCCGCGACAAAGCAGCTGCTGTTTTGGGTTCTCGTATAGCAGCGGTTGTACATTAAAAGGGTGCGAAGGGCTTTTTTGGGGGTGTCCTTAATTTCTTTTGCCGCCGTTATTAAGCATATATATTCGGCGGAGGGAATATCCTGTTTTTTTAAGTTTCTTATTTTTATCATATTTAAGCTCCCGATTTGTACGGATGTTATAAAATAGTTCCGCCGCCTATAACCGTGTCTCCGTCGTATACAACCGCTGCCTGACCCTTTGTAACGGCTCTCTGCGGCTCATCAAAAATGATTTTCAGCTTGTCTTTATCGGTTTGAATTACCGTTGCGGGCTGTTCCTTTTGATTGTAGCGTATTTTCGCGCTGAGGTGTTCGGGCTTTTCGAGAGAATCGCAGGCACTGAGGACTATGTCTCCGACGGAGACCTCTTTTGAAAACAGATCTTCGTTAAATCCTAAAACGACCCTGTTGTTTTTAACGTCCTTTTCGCATACATACATAGACTGCGGCAGCGCCAGACCGAGACCGCGGCGCTGACCCACGGTGTATCTGATTATTCCCTTGTGCGTGCCGAGCTTCTTGCCGGACTTGTCAACAAAATCGCCCTCCGGGAATTTTTCTCCGGTGTATTTTTCTATGAAGGCGCTGTAATTTCCGTCGGGGACGAAGCATATATCTTGGCTGTCATGCTTTTTTGCGTTTATAAATCCGTTTTCCTCGGCTATTTCGCGAACCTCGGATTTGCGGTATTTCCCGAGCGGAAACAGCGTGCGGCTGAGCTCGTCTTGAGTCAGCGAATACAAAACGTAGCTTTGATCTTTGCTTTCGTCAAGCGCCTTTTTTAAGAGGTATCTGTCTGCGCTTTTTTCGATTCTCGCGTAGTGACCGGTCGCTATGAGGTCCATTTTAAGCTCAATGGCTTTTTTTAAGAGCTTGGAAAATTTGATGTATCGGTTACAGTCTATACAGGGGTTGGGAGTTGCGCCCAGGCGGTAGCTTCTGACGAACTTGTCCATTACGTCCTTACGAAAATCCTCGGTCATATTGAGAGTGTAGTGTAAAGCTCCGAGCCTTGCCGCCACACTTTTGGCGTCCTCTACGTCGTCGAGAGAACAGCAGGTCTTGTCCTTTACAAAGTCGATGTCGTCGTTTGTGTAAAGCTTCATTGTAACTCCGACTATGTCGAAGCCCTCCTGTTGCAACAGGTATGCCGTAACAGAGCTGTCAACTCCGCCGCTCATGGCAACCATAACTTTTTTCTTTTCGTCAGTCATTGTGTTTTTCCTTTATAAATTAAGGTGGGAGTTTCCTCCCACCCCGTAGATTTTTTCGTAAATTTTCAACCGCCGAGCCTTATCATTTCGTCAATGCAGACTCTCGCTTTCGTGATTGTGTCATCGTCTAGAACAATCTCTTCGCCGCCTACGCCTCGTACGGCATTGTAGACGTCCATAAGCGTTGAGCTCTTCATATTCGGGCAAATGAGCTTTTTGGAGAGATAATAGAAATTTTTGTCGGGGCAGGCGTATTGAAGATGCTCTGCTATGCTGATTTCCGTGCCGATGATAAATTCTTTTTTATCGCTGTTTTTTGCGTATTCCGTAATGCCCGAGGTTGAACCCACATAGTCGGCGTGTTTAACAACGTCAGGTACGCATTCGGGGTGAACAAGCAGCGGAGCGCCCGGATGCTTTTCTTTAGCCGCAACAGCTTCGCTTTCAGTTACGGATGCGTGAATGGGACAGCCGCCGTGCAGGAGCTTGAAGTTCTTTTCGGGAATCTGCTCGCTGACATAATGACCGAGATTGCAGTCGGGAATAAACAGTATGTTTTTCGCGTCCATATTTTTAATGATTTTAACCGCCGAGGAGGATGTCACGCAAACATCGCATACGGTTTTGAGGTCTGCGGTGGTGTTGATATAAGCAACAACTTTGTAATCCGGGTATTCCTTTTTGACGGCACAGATAAGCTCTTTATCCATTTGCTCTGCCATGGGGCAGCCTGCAATGGGCTGAGCCAAAATTACCTTTTTTTCCGGAGAGAGTATTTTAACGGTCTCGGCCATAAATCTGACGCCGACCATTATTACTGTTTTTTGCGGAGCGGTTGTCGCCTTGACGGAAAGCGCGTAGCTGTCGCCGGTAAAGTCCGCTATCTCAATTATTTCGTGCGCGACATAGCTGTGCGCCAAAATACATATATCCTTTTCCTTTTTCAGTCTGAGAATTTCCTGTTGAATGTCTTTAATCATTTGACACATCTCTTTCAAGAGTTTTATGCCGGCCGACCTTTTTATGAGTGTACCGACGTTATACTGATATAATACGAGATTTTTCGCCTAAAATCAAGAGTGTCACGGTATTTTTAGACTTGTAACTTTTTGTAATAATAGTTATAGTCTTGAAATAATTATTGCGTTTTGGCGAAAAAAATATATAATAACATTAAACTATAAAATGAAAAGGTATGCGCAAATGAAAAAAATCATTGAATTTTTTAATTCGCCCAAGATATCCCGTATGGGCGAGTATATGCTTACCGGGCGATATATAATGGTGCTTTTCGCGCTGGCGTCGGTGTTTGTTATATTTGACATATCCGTTGCCGGTGTGCTCACCTTTGCGTGCATTACGGGTATAACGCTTGTTCTGTGTGAGGACCTTTTGGCGCCGTTTCCGCCTTTTTTGTTCCTGTGCCTTATAGGAACAAAGTGTTACAATTCATTCAGCGTGTTTATTCAGTATAAGGCACTCGGTGCGGTACTGATAATTTGTATAATTATGCACTTTGTTTTGCACTGGAAGAAGCCGGTGCTGAAAGGATTCCTCACGCTGCCGATGATATTTGTGTCTGTTGCGGTAATACTCGGCGGAGTCGGTTTCATCTCGAAACGTGAGTATTTCAGCGGCGCGTCGATATTTTACATTTTAGCGCTCGGCGTGGGAATGCTGTTGCTCTATACCGTATTTAATACGCATATAAATGTCCATAAGGATTATTCTCTTATGGATAAGCTGTCCCTTATTATGGTGATAATAGGCTGCTTCGGGACCTTTATGGTGGCATCGTATTATCTTACGCATATAAATGAGGTTATAGACACAAAAACGATTTTGTATTTTCAGTGGCGCAATAACTGCTCTACGTTTTTGATGTTGTCGATACCGTTTGCATTTTATCGCGGCAACAAAAAATCGTATTCCATTATGTTCGGATTTTTGTTCTATTTTGCGATATTGCTGACCGGTTCGCGCGGAGGACTTGTTTTCGGTGCCATAGAGCTTATGATGTGCTGTATTCTGTTCTTCCTTTACGACAGGGAGAGGCGTTTTGCGTATATTGCCATTCTCGCTTGCATTTGCTTTGCGCTTATGATATTCTCACGCGAATTTCTCTCGTTCTTCGGCTATACCTTTGACCGCCTTATGTCTGCGATAAACGGGGTGCTCGTCGGCGAACAAAAGGAAGTACGAGTTTTTCAGTACGAGCGCGGCATAAAGGATTTTCTTGGCCATCCGATATTCGGAACCGGCATAGGATACATGGGGAATACCGATATATATGATCCTGCCGATTTCTCGATATGCTGGTATCATTGCGAGCCTATACAGATAGCCGCAAGTATGGGCATAGTCGGAATTTTGGCGTATGTCTATCAATTTATAAAGAGAATGTTTCTGCTTTGGAGAAAGCCGACGCTCTTCAATATGACCGTCTTTCTTTCATATGTAAGCCTTGAGCTTATGTCACTTGTAAATCCCGGCCTGTTCTGCCCGATACCGTATCTTTTAATAGTGACCATTTTCTTTGTGGTAGTAGAAAAGAGTACATACGGCGAATATCAGCCTAAGATATATGTTATGCCGTCGTCGCAAAAGGACGATACTCCTGACGGTGATGACGATGACGACGAAGTACCCGACATGGCAAAGGTTTAATTTTTAATGCCGCAAAAAATAAAAGGACTGTAAAACGATTGTTTTACAGTCCTTTTTGGTTCTGTCTGATTTAGTGCTCGTGTGTATAGTGGCAATTATCTGGCTTAAAAAGCTCCTTGTCGTATTGAATGCCGTTCTTGTCATAGTAATCCTTAACTGCCGCCTTTATAGCTTCCTCGGCGAGTACCGAGCAGTGAATCTTTACTGCCGGCAGTCCGTCAAGAGCTTCCACAACGGCTTTGTTTGTGAGCTTCAATGCTTCGCTTATGGGCTTCCCCTTTATCATATCCGTAGCAATCGAGCTTGTGGCTATTGCGGAGGCACAGCCGTAGGTGTTAAATTTCACGTCGGTTATAACGTCGTCTTTAACCTTTATATACATTTTCATTATATCGCCGCATTTGGCGTTTCCTACCTCGCCTATGCCGTCGGCGTCGTCGATTTTTCCGACGTTATGAGGATTTGCGAAGTGTTCAAGGACTTTTGCGCTGTATTCCATATTTTTAATCCTTCCTTATCTCAATGTTTATCGTGGGTGAAGAAGCTGTTTTCGCGGCAAAGTCTCTCCCAAAGCGGAGACATTGAACGCAGTCTTTCTATTATGGGAGGCAGAGCTTCGGCGATGAAATCTACCTCTTCTTCGGTGTTGTATTCACACAGGCTCAGTCTTAAAGAACCGTGAGCGACCTCGTGAGGCAATCCTATTGCGAGAAGTACGTGGCTTGGGTCAAGCGAGCCCGATGTGCACGCGGAGCCTGATGACGCGCAAACGCCCTGCATATCGAGATAGAGCAGCATTGACTCGCCCTCAACGCCTTCAAAACAAACGCTGACATTTCCGGGCAGACGATTTTCTCTTGAGCCGTTTAAACGGCTGTGCGGAATTTCGAGTATTTTTTCTATAAGCCTGTCGCGGAGAGCTGCGACCTTTTTTGTATTTTCCTCCATATTGTTTACGGCCTCTGTGAGTGCTGCCGCCATACCGACGATTCCGGGGATGTTTTCCGTGCCGGCTCTGCGGTTTCTCTCCTGTGCACCGCCCTCGATAAGGTTAGGCAGATTTATGCCTTTTCTTATATAAAGCGCACCGATGCCCTTCGGTCCGTGAAACTTGTGACCCGACATTGAGAGCATATCTATGTTTTGCGCCTTTACGTCTATCGGAAGATGACCGACTGCCTGTACTGCGTCCGTGTGGAAGATGACTCCCTTTTCGCGACAGATTTCACCTATTTCGGTTATGGGCTGAATTGTTCCTATTTCGTTGTTTGCATACATTACGGTTACCAAAGCCGTGTCGTCTTTTATTGCCGAGGCAACGTCGCCTGGAGACACAAAGCCGTCGCTTGAGACGGGGAGAAGAGTTATTTCAAAGCCTTGCTTTTCGAGCTTTTTTAATGTGTGCAGTACGGCGTGATGCTCGACGGTTGTGCTTATAATATGCTTTTTACCTTTTTTCGCCATAAGCTCGGCGGTGCCTTTTATGGCCCAATTGTCTGCTTCGCTGCCGCCCGATGTGAAATACAGCTCGCTTCTCTCGCAGCCTATTGCGTTAGCTGTCGCTAAACGTGCTTCCTCAAGAGCACTGTGTGCTTTTTGACCCATGTGGTGCAGACTCGACGGATTGCCGTAAACATCGCAAAAATACGGAGTCATTGCATTAAGAGCCGATTTTGACAGTCGGGTCGTGGCGGCGTTATCCGCATATACTTCCATAATTACATCTCTTTTCTCACGGTACCGCGCTCTGAATGCGCAATACCATAGTAATCTACTATGAATTCAAAGTGTATGATACTATACAGACATATTATTGTCAATAATGATTATACGATATACATATATAAGTCCGTATTTTATCGGCTTTTGGGCGGTGCAAATTCCAAATTATGTATTTTTTGTTAATTTTATAAAAAAGGGTTGATTTTTTCTGAAAAGAGGCTAAAATATATATTAGCACTCAAGGAAAGCGAGTGCTAATAAATTCATAATTACAATATATCTTTTAGGAGGAATATAGTATGACGATCAAACCGCTTGCTGACAGAGTCGTTTTAAAGCCCTGTGAGCTTGAAGAAACAACAAAGGGCGGCATCATCCTTGCCGCGTCTGCACAGGAAAAGCCTCAGGTAGCAGAGGTAGTGGCAGTAGGTCCCGGCGGTACTGTTGACGGTAACGAAGTCAAAATGTATGTTAAAGTCGGCGACAAGGTAATTTCGAGCAAATATTCGGGTACCGAGGTTAAGATGGACGACGTTAACTACAATATCGTTCGTCAGTCCGATATCCTTGCAATTGTTGAATGATTTAAGGGAGGAAATACATTATGGCTAAACAGATTATTTACGGCGAAGAGGCTCGCAAGGCACTTGAAGCCGGTATAGACAAACTCAGCAACACAGTTAAAATAACACTCGGCCCCAAAGGCAGAAACGTAGTTCTTGACAGAAAATACGGTGCTCCGCTTATCACCAATGACGGTGTTACAATCGCCAAAGAGGTTGAGCTTGAGGACGCTTTTGAAAATATGGGCGCTCAGCTCGTTAAAGAGGTTGCCACAAAGACAAACGATGTGGCAGGCGACGGTACAACAACCGCTACTCTTTTGGCACAGGCTCTTGTTCGCGAGGGCATGAAGAATGTAGCTGCAGGTGCTAATCCGATGGTAGTTAAAAAGGGCATGCAGATGGCAGTTGACGCCGCTGTCGAAGCTATCAAGAGCGAGGCTCAGCCCGTTAAATCTTCCGACGATATCGCAAGAATTGCTACTATTTCCGCAGCCGACGAATACATCGGCAAGCTGATTGCCGAGGCTATGGAAAAGGTAACCTCCGACGGCGTTATCACCATAGAGGAGTCTAAGACAAGCGAAACCTACAGCGATGTTGTTGAAGGTATGCAGTTTGACCGCGGCTATATTTCACCGTATATGGTAACCGATACCGACAAGATGGAAGCTGTTATCGACGACGCTTACATTCTTATTACCGATAAGAAGATTTCAAACATTCAGGAAATTCTTCCTCTTCTTGAGCAAATCGTAAAAGCGGGTCAGAAGCTCGTTATTATCGCTGAGGACGTTGAGGGCGAAGCTCTTTCAACAATCCTTGTCAATAAGCTCCGCGGCACATTCACCTGCGTATGCGTCAAGGCTCCCGGCTTCGGCGACAGAAGAAAGGAAATGCTCCAAGATATAGCTACTCTTACAGGCGGCGAGGTTATCACCACCGACCTCGGTCTTGAGCTTAAAGATACTCAGATAAATCAGCTCGGCCGTGCTAAGCAGGTTAAGGTTTCTAAGGAGAACACCATCATTGTTGACGGTGCCGGCGATAAGGAAGCCATTAAGAGCAGAGTTGCACAGATTAAATCTCAGATTGAAGTTACAACCTCAGAGTTCGATAAGGAAAAGCTTCAGGAGAGACTTGCTAAGCTTGCAGGCGGCGTAGCCGTTATCCGTGTAGGTGCTGCAACCGAAACAGAAATGAAGGAAAAGAAGCTCCGCATCGAGGATGCTTTGGCAGCTACAAAAGCAGCTGTTGAAGAGGGTTGCGTAGCAGGCGGCGGCGTTGCTCTTCTCAATGCTATACCGGCTGTTAAGAAGCTTCTTGATACAGACGACGCTGACCTTAAGACAGGCGTTAACATCGTAGTCAAGGCTATTGAAGAGCCTGTTCGTCAGATTGCTAAGAACGCAGGCCTTGAAGGTTCTGTTATCGTAAACGAAATCATGAGTTCCGGCAAGAAGAACTACGGCTTTAACTTCTCTAAGGAAGAATATGTCGATATGTTTAAGGAAGGCATTCTTGACCCCGCTAAGGTAACACGTTCTGCTCTTCAGAACGCTTCGTCCGTTGCCGCTATGGTACTCACCACAGAGTCTCTCGTAGCCGACATTCCGGACCCGAAGGCTGATGCTGCTGCGGCTGCTGCTATGGCTGCACAGGGCGGCGGAATGTATTGATAAAAGCCACCGGCTGTAAATAACAAATGAAAATCGCACGGCAAAGAAGTAATTCCTTGTCGTGCGATTTTTTTACCGCAAAGTAAAAAGGCAACCGAAATTTATTGTTTTGGTTGCCTTTTGTTGTAATTGAAGTGATGAGACTTCGATATTTTATTTTTTCAGCCTTTTATCGCTCTTTAAAGCCAAGCGTGTGCCGACGCTCTGGAATATCTGAACAAGTATTATAAGCAGTATTACCGCGGCATACATAACAAGATATTTATAACGGTAATAGCCGTAATCAATTGCGACTTTACCGAGTCCGCCGCCGCCTATGATACCGCTCATTGCGGAATAGCCGAGTATTGTAGTGAGAGCTATTGTGACATTCTGCAAAAGAGAGGGTATGCTTTCGGGGATCATCACCTTGCAGATTATCTGCATGGGCTTTGCACCCATACTCTGCGCCGCCTCAATTATATTCGGGTCTACTTCGCGCAGACTGCTCTCAACGAGCCTTGCAACAAATGGGAACGCGGCAACAACAAGCGGCACTATTGTGGCTGTTGTTCCTACGGTAGTGCCTATCAGTGCGCGCGATAGGGGAAATACCATTATCATAAGTATCAAAAACGGAATGGATCTTAGAAGATTTATTATGACATTGAGTATCGACAGCACCGGCTTCGGCAGGGGAAGTACGCCGCCTTTTTCACCGGCTACAAGCAAAACGCCGAGCGGAAGCCCGATTAAAAGAGAGAGCGCGGTTGAAAGCACCGTAACGTAAAAGGTCTCCCATATCGCCATGGGGAACTGCGTTTTAAACGCGGTCAAAAGCTCTGCCATTGACTCCGCCGTAAAAAGTCCGTCAGTCATCTGCGCTCACCTCCTCAACCTTAATGTTTTCAAAGTTTTTAAGAAAAGCTGTTGCCTTTTCAAATTGACTGTTCGGAATACCGAGCAGCATACTGCCGTAAATTTCGTCCGAAAGCTTCTGCGTTGTCGCGGAAATTACATTTGCGCTGATGCCCTCTTCGGTGGCAAGTCTTGCCACAAGCGGTACAGACGTTGCGGCGACATTTAAAAATGTCAGCTTTAAGCGTCTTTCGTGCAGCGGGTCCGATACCGTCATATCCTCTCCGCCGGGGAATACCAGGTGGCGCGCGGCTTCGGATTTCGGAGAGGTAAATACAGAGGAAACAAGGCCCTCTTCGGCAATAATACCGTCGTCGAGTATCGCAACGTGATTGCACACCTCTTTAACAACGCTCATCTGGTGGGTTATTATTACAACGGTTATGCCAAGCTTTTTGTTTATGTCGCGTATAAGTTCAAGTATCTGCCTTGTGGTCTTAGGGTCGAGTGCACTTGTCGCCTCGTCACAGAGCAAAACCTTGGGATTTGTCGCAAGTGCTCTCGCTATTGCAACGCGTTGCTGCTGGCCGCCCGAGAGCTGAGCCGGATAAGCCTTGGCCTTGTCGGGAAGTCCGACAAGGGTTAAAAGCTCCTTTGCGCGATTTTGTGCATCCTTTTTGCTTGCTCCGGCGAGCTCCATCGGAAAGCACACATTTTTTAAGCAGTTGCGCTGCATTAAAAGGTTGAACTGCTGAAATATCATCGTTATATTGCGGCGAGCCGCACGAAGCTGAGCCGGAGACATCGTGTCAAGTCTTTTGCCGTTCACGATAACTTCACCCGAGGTGGGTTTTTCAAGCATATTTATACATCGAACGAGCGTGCTTTTACCGGCGCCGCTCATACCGATGATACCGTATATATCGCCGTCCTCTATTGTTATTGAGACGTCCTTCAGCGCGTCAACCTTGCCTTCGGCGGTATCAAACGATTTGCTTACGTTTTTTAATTCAATCAAGGATAATTTCCCCTTTAGCCTTATTATTTGCCTTTAACACCGAGAGCGTCAAGATTTGTCTGCTTGCCGCCGTAAAGAGCCATCGGTTCAACGTGGATTGCGCCGACGGACACAAGGTGAGTGCCCTTTTCTTCGTTGAAGTTGTCAAGGTAAGGAGTGTGCTGGAAGTAGTTTGCGTCTATGGTGCCGTCCTCAACAACGGTGTTGGGAACTACATAGTCGTTGTAGGTCTGAATATTGAGAGCTATGCCTTTTTCGGCGAGAATCTGCTTTGCAACTTCGAGAATTTCGGCGTGAGGTGTGGGAGAAGCCGCAACGGTTATAGTTGTGTCTTTAAGTGCGTCATAGTCAACGCTCGGGTCGTATCCGTCACCGGGATTTTCGACAACGCTTATGACAGAGCCGTTGTATTTGTCGCTGATAAAGTTCGCAACCTGCTTGCTCTTTAAGGCTGCCGCAAGAGCGAGAATTTTAGGCGAATTTTCATTTCCCTGCTTAGTTACGAGAATATTGCCGTAAGCCGAGGAGGAGCCCTCTATAAGAAGTGAATCCGATACGGGGTTGAGACCTGCGTTTATAGCGTAGTTTGAGTTGATTACGGCGTAGTCAACATCCTTTAATACGTTGGGTATCTGAGCTGCTTCGGCCTCTACTATTTCAACGTTGTGCGGATTTTCAACAATATCGTTTTTGGTGGCTGTAATGCCTGCGCCGTCTCTGAGCTTTATAACGCCGTTTTCCTGGAGGAGCAGAAGCGCGCGTGCTTCGTTTGTTGTGTCGTTGGGAACGGCTATCTGTATTTTAGAGCTTTTTGAATTGCCGCAGCCTGTGAGAGCGATTGCGGTGAGAACGGCAAGCGCAAGAACTAATGCCAAGGATTTTTTTATTGACTTTTTCATGGATTTATCTCCTTTTTATTGAAAATTATATTTATTTAGAAATGATGTGTGATTAAAATCTGTGTTTGACAGATGCTTTCTCAAAGCACATTCGATCGTCTCTTAATATATTAAAGCCTCTGCAAAGACTCATAATAAAGCTCCTCTCGTTGAAATAAAAAAACAGCGGAGGTCATTACCTTCCGCTGCCTTAACGCAATGATAAAAAATCAGGCTTTACAGAAAAGTGAATGACCGTTTCGGGCATAACGCATGAAGCACATGGAGCACATGCGCATCTCTTGCATTATCATAATGTCGCCGGTCAAATACTTCATACCGATTTCCTTTCTCGAACAATCTATACTAAACCCGTAGGAATTAGAATGTTTGTATAATACCACCGAATTGTCGGATTGTCAACAAGAATTTTGAAAGTTTTAAAAACTTTATTTTACGGAATCCGCAAACTTCAAAAATTGCTCTTTTCCCTTTTCGGTTCGGGCAAAAACGCCGCATTGCTCGAGAATGGCCGCAAAGACAACGCCTATTTCGTGCTTTAATATGTCATCGCAGTTTTCCTCTGTTATGTCATATTTATTCTTTATCGCTTCGGCCCACGCCTTATGCTTGGCTATTCTCTCGTCCTTCTCTATATCCGCGCCAGAAAGCATGGCCTCCTTTAAAAGCTCCATTTCGGTTTTGAGCCTTGCAGGCAAAACGGCAAGTCCCATAACTTCGATAAGACCGATGTTTTCTTTCTTTATATGGTGATATTCGGGGTGCGGATGATAAACGCCGTCAGGATACTGCTTTGTGGTTATGTTATTGCGTAAAACAAGGTCAAGCTCGAAGTTTTCGCCGCGCTTGCGTGCAATCGGCGTTATTGTGTTGTGGGGAACACCGTCGGTGGTTGCAAAAATGAATGCGTCCTCGTCGGTGTAATTTCTCCAAGCCGCAAGTATCCTTCCGCCGAGGCTGCATATTCTCTCGGGGTCCTTACCCGACAGACGAATTACCGACATAGGCCATTTTACAATGCCTGCCGAAACATCCTCGTATCCGGCAAAAGAAAGCTCTGTTTCGATAGGTGCCTTTGCCATGGCAAAGGTATAGTTGCCGCCCTGAAAATGCTCGTGCGTGAGTATTGAGCCGCCGACTATCGGTAAATCGGCGTTTGAGCCGACAAAATAATGCGGAAACTGCTTTACAAAATCAAAAAGCTTTAAAAAAGCGCCTTCGTCGATTTTCATCGGCGTGTGCTCACCGTTAAATACTATACAATGCTCATTATAATAAACATACGGAGAATATTGAAAATACCACTGCGAGCCGCCCATTGTAACCGGGATAATACGATGGTTTTCGCGCGCCGGGTGGTTAACTCTGCCGGCGTATCCCTCATTTTCCTTGCAAAGCTGACATTTCGGGTATGAGCTTTGTCTGCATTTGAGAGCCGCGGCTATGGCTTTGGGGTCTTTTTCGGGCTTAGACAGATTTATCGTAATATCTATGTCACCGTAATCCGTCTTTGTTATCCATTTAATATCGTTTTTAATACGGTATTCTCTTATGTAATTCGATTTTCTGCTCAGATGATAATAATATGATGTGGCTTCTTCGGGAGATACGCTGTATTTTTTACGGAATTCGGCGATTATATCGGACGGCCTTGCAACAAGCGTGCCCATCACTTTTGTATCAAACAGGTCGCGGTAAACTACCGAGCTTTCGCAAAGCCCGTTTTCTTCGGCGTATTGTAATATTACCGAGAGTATGTCTTCAAGCTCGGCGTCCTTTTTCGGCTCCGCGTCCTCAAATGAGTCAAGAGAGAGTACGGTCATTATCCGGTTTCTCGTGTAAATTTCATCTTCTTTTTCTATAAGTCCCTCTTTTTCTCCGTAAAAAACGAGTGAGGATATTGCTTCGTAAATATTCATTGTATCAGCCTTTCGTTGTGCGGTATTGCCGTCTTAAATCATGGATACTGTCTTTATATATTATATAGAATTTCTCGACCTTTTCAATATTAAATGCAAAAAATACAAAAAGCATTTTAGTAACCCTTTTATCGTTGTTTTATCGACTATCACGACAGTAAGCGGCTGATTGAAGCGATATTCGCTGTTATTTATACAAAATTACGAAAATCGGTATTGTTATTATCACGCTTTTTTGATATAATGTATAAGATGAAGCGGCATGCTTCGTGTGCTGCCCGAAAAGCACTTTTTTCTTGCTTTTTGTACCTGACGGTGCAAAATCAAATCTTTTCCGGAGGATAATTGTGTTTAATATAATCCCTCAACCGAATCAAATAATAATATCAAAGGGGAAACCGTCATTTTCGCTCTCGCCGGATACTACCGTAACCAAAACGGATTTTACCACGGAATTTCGCGATTTTGTCAAAAAGCAGTTTGACATACGTATTCACCGTGAGATTTCGGACGATGTCTCGATAAAGCTTGTTAAAAGCAGCGAGATTGCGGGCGAAGAGGGATATACGCTTATTTCGCGCGACGGGCGCATATATATTTACGGAAAAAACGAGTGCGGTATTTTTTACGGCTTGCAAACCCTAAAGCAGCTGCTTTTGCAGGGCGATGGCACCGTTCCCGATATGTATATAGAGGATAAGCCTCTCTATCCTTACAGGGGCTTTATGCTTGACTCAAGCCGCCGTTTTTGGCGGACAAGCGAGATAAAACGTCTTATAGACCTTATGGCACTTCACAAGCTGAATGTTTTTCATTGGCATCTTACCGATGACCAGGGCTGGCGCATTGAAATCGATAAATATCCGATGCTTACGCAAAAGGGCTCGCACCGCCGCCGTCGCGACAGAAAAACAAATGACGGCAAAAGATATTATACCAAGGAGCAGATACGCGATATTGTAGAGTATTGCCGCAAGCGCTTTATAAAGGTTATTCCGGAATTTGACGTGCCGGGGCATACGGTGGCGGCAATAGCTTCGTACCCGGAGCTCTCCTGCTTCGGGCAAAAGCGGAGTGTGGCGTCGAGCTGGGGCGTTAAGCACGACATTTTGTGCGCCGGTAAGGACAGCACGCTTAAATTCGTATACGAAGTTACGGATGAGATAATGCAGCTCTTTCCCGATAAGATTATTCATATAGGCGGCGACGACGCCGTGAAAACGAGATGGAGCATATGTCCGCACTGCCAAAAGCGCATAAAGGACGAGTCTCTCAAAGACGAGCAAGAGCTATACACTTGGTTTATGAACAAGATAGCGTCTCATATTGAGAAAAACGGCGGAAAGGCGATAATACGCAGCTGCGACGGGAGCGACAAAGAAAAACCGCTTGATAAAAATATAATTTGGCAGGTTTGCGATAAAGATATGAACGGCAAAGTCGTAAGCCGAGAAGGTAAAACGGGCAGAGCTTTTATAAATTCGTCCTCGTCGCATTATTATCTTAATTTGCCGTACAGTATGATAAATCTCAAAAAGACGTATGAATATGCCCCGGAGCCTGTTTACGGCGAGCTTCTGGGGACCGAAGCGGTTATTTGGACAGAGCACATAAGCAGTATAAAATCGCTTGATTTTATGGTATTCCCACGTATTGCGGCGATAGCCGAGACTGCGTGGTCGGATAAGGACGACAGAAGCTATGAGAGATTTTTGAACAGCCTGCCGGAATACTATGACCTTTTGAATATATATGAGGTTCGCTATGCTACGCTAAAGCAGGCAAATCCGAGTAAGCTCAGAAAAGCGGCATACGGTGTTGCGTGGAGAAACAAGACCGTTAATTTCCATAGGCTGTATGACCTTGCGGGGGATGAAAAATCAAGGTCTCTTGCCAAAAAGGAAAACCGTTAAAATAATAAAAAACTCCGTGCGGTTTCACGGAGAATTGCAGAGGTGTATAAAATGGGAAACTATGTACTTGCGCTTGATCAGGGTACGACAAGCTCGCGTGCCATTCTTTTTGATAAGCACGGCAATATTGTAACCAAGGCGCAGTATGAATTCAATCAAATCTATCCTCACCCGGGCTGGGTGGAGCACAACCCGATGGAGATACTGTATTCGCAGTTCCAGGCGGTTACCGATGTAATAACTCAAAAGAAGGTGATTTCATCGGATATAGCCGCGATAGGAATTACAAATCAGCGCGAAACCACCATTCTTTGGGATAAGGGTACGGGCAAGCCGATTTACAATGCGATAGTATGGCAGTGCCGCAGAACGGCGGAGATGTGCGAGGAAATAAAAAAAGACAAGGAGCTTTGTGACTACATAAAGGAGCATACAGGGCTTGTTGTGGACGCTTATTTCTCTGCCACCAAAATCAAATGGGTTCTTGAAAACGTCCCCGGAGCAAGAATCCTTGCCGATGCCGGGCAGTTGCTTTTCGGAACCGTAGAGACGTGGCTTATATGGAATCTGACAGGAGGTCAGGTTCACGTTACGGACTATTCCAATGCGTCAAGAACAATGCTTTTTGACGTCGATAAGCTTGAGTGGGACCCTTATCTCTGCAAAAAGCTTGACATTCCGATGTCAATTTTGCCGGAGGTTAAGCCGTCGAGCGAGGTGTACGGAACGGTAGCTCCCGGGCTTCTCGGCTTTGAGGATATAGTCGGAACTCCGATTTCCGGCGCAATAGGCGATCAGCCTGCCGCTCTGTTCGGCCAGGGCTGCTTTAAGACGGGTCAGGCAAAAAATACATACGGCACAGGCTGCTTTTTGCTTATGAATACGGGCGAAAACAGGGTGAAGTCCAAAAACAACCTCGTAACCGGCGTGGCGTGGGGCCTTGACGGTAAGGTCAATTACGCGATTGAAGGCTCGGCATTTAATGCGGGCTCGGTTATTAAATGGCTGAGAGACGATTTGCGTCTCATTGACTCGGCACGCCGTTGCGATGAGCTTGCGGAGAGTGTTGACGATGCAAACGGCATTTATTTTGTTCCGGCGTTTACGGGACTCGGTGCTCCGTATTGGGATATGTATGCGCGCGGCACGATTGTGGGGCTTACAAGAGGCGTTAAGGCGGAGCATATTGCAAGAAGCGTTCTTGAGGCAATAGCTTTTCAGATGACAGACCTGCTCGAAGCCATGAAGGCGGATTCGGGAATTAAGCTGTCCGAGCTTCGCGTTGACGGCGGCGCGTCTGTCAGCAATATAATGATGCAGATACAGGCAAACCTGATAAGAACAAAGGTCAACAGGCCTAAGGTCGTTGAGACTACGGCTCTCGGAGCGGCATATCTCGCCGGACTCGCGGTAGGCTTTTGGAAGGATCTCGACGAAATTGAGGCCATAAGAGAGGTAGACAAAATATTTGAGCCTCAGATGCCGCTTGTAAAACGTGACGAGATTTATCACGGATGGCTCAGAGCCGTAGAGCGCTCCAGAGATTGGATAGAGCACTGAATCTAAAATCAAGCAAATAAAAAAGGCTGCCTTGCAGCCTTTTTTTGTTTGTTATTTTTTTATAGCTTCAGCACCGCTTCCGCCACGTTGAAGTAGATGAGAAGCGACAGGGCATCAACTATTGTGGTTATAAACGGACTTGCCATTACCGCCGGGTCAAAGCCTATTTTTTTAGCGAGTATAGGTAGTGTGCAGCCTACGAATTTTGCAAGCATTATTGTAAATATAAGCGTTAAGCAAACCGTGAGGGCTACAAGCACCGTTACTCTGTCTATAATCATCATCTTTATGAAATTGGCAGTGGCAAGTGTAAGACCGCAGAGTATCGATACGCGAAATTCCTTCCAGATAACCTTGAAAATATCTTTGAATTCAATGTCGCCGAGCGAGAGTCCGCGGATTATCGTTACCGACGCCTGACTTCCGCCGTTTCCGCCTGTATCCATAAGCATCGGGATAAACGCCGTGAGTATGACGCAGGACTGAAGCGAGTCCTCGAAATGCGTTATTATTTTTCCGGTGAAGGTTGCGGATACCATCAAAAGCAAGAGCCACGGGAAACGCTTTTTCCAAATCTCAAAGACGTTCATTTTAAGATACGGCTTGTCCGTGGGGGTTATAGCCGCCATTTTTTCAATATCCTCTGTGTTCTCGTCCTGAAGAACGTCCATGGCGTCGTCGATGGTGATTATACCTACGAGACGGTTTTCCTGATCGACAACCGGCATTGCCAAAAGGTCATATTTACGGAACTTTTCGGCAACTATTTCCTGGTCCGCTAATGTGTTTGTGGATATAATGTTTGTTTCCATTATATCCGCTATTTTTTCACTCTTTTCGGAAAGCAGCAGCTTCTTTGCGGTTACAACGCCGAGCAGTTTGCGGTTTTCATCGGTTACATAGCAGTTATAAATGGTTTCCTTGTCTACGCCTGTGCGCCTGATTCTCGTAAAAGCGTCGTCAACCGTCATGTATGTTTTAAGGTCAACATACTCAATAGTCATTATGCTGCCGGCAGAGTCCTCCGGATATTTGAGTATTTCATTTATGCTTTTACGGATATTCGGATCGGTGTGCTGCAGTATTCTCTTGACCACCGTTGCAGGCATTTCTTCAATGATGTCAACGGCATCGTCTACATACAGCTCGTCGAGAACCTCTTTAAGCTCGGTATCGCTGAAGGCTCTTATGAGTATCTCCTGCGCGTCCGAATCCATATTTACAAACACGTCTGCCGCAAGTTCCTTCGGTAATATACGGTATAAAAGCGGCAACGTTTCCTCCGGTACGTCGGTAAGTATTGATGCGATATCCGCCTCGTTCATATCGGAGAGGAGCTTTTTGAGCTCGGAATAATTTTTTTCTTTTAATAATTCAAGGACCTTATCGTACACCTTGCTTCCTCCTTTTTGGTTTTTGTCTTATCATAGGAAACAAAGCGCAAAGCTCTTATGTGAATAAAACAATGAACGCCAAAGACGTTATGCTATTCACGAAGCCGATAGATCGCGGCTTGGGCTTCGCACTTTTTGCGCTTCCTGCGTCCATTATTTTTCACCTCACAATATAAAACGCTCATATCGATAGGCGATATGAGCGGAATTGATAAAAATATTTCGTTCAAGCTTTAGCTTCAGAGGGCGATGAAACTGCGTTAGAACACACCTTACTTTTCGATGTGGCCTGTTGACCTGCTTACAGTGTCTCCACTTTTCGCGGCAGCAGCCCGTATCCCTGTGGGAGCCTTACCTACCGATATTTATTTATTTGCTTTAAGCCTTATTATTATCGGCTCATTTCGGCTGTTTGTCAACCCTTTTAAGCACTTTTTTGAATATAAAATCAATGTTTTAAAAAACGGTGAAATATAGTGCGTCTTACAAGGCAAAATTCATTGAAAATTACTTGAAAAGTTAATATAATACAATAGAAAAAGGAAATACGGCAAAGGAGCGGAAAAATGACGAATACGGAAAAACTTCAAAAAATGTATGACGAGAGCAACTACGTGGTGTTTTTCGGCGGAGCGGGCGTCTCTACCGAGAGCGGAATACCTGATTTCCGCTCGGCCGACGGGCTTTACAATATGCATTACAGCGTGCCGCCCGAGGTTATCCTCAGTCACTCGTATTTTATGTCTCATCCCGAGGAGTTTTACAGGTTTTACAGAGATAAGCTGTTAAATCCCGATGTAAAACCGAATATCGCGCATCTGAAGCTTGCCGAGATGGAGCAAAAGGGTAAATTAAAAGCGGTAATAACGCAAAATATAGACGGACTTCACGAAAAAGCCGGAAGCAAAAACATTTACAACCTGCATGGCAGTGTTTATTATAACCATTGTATGAAATGCGGTAAAGCTTACACCTTTACAGATATGCTGTCGTGTAAAGGTGTTCCCCATTGCACCTGCGGAGGCATCATAAAGCCTGATGTAGTGCTTTATGAGGAGCCGCTCAACGAGAGCACGGTTAACGGTGCCGTAAGGCATATTATGAACGCCGATATGCTGATTGTTGCCGGTACATCGCTTACCGTTTATCCTGCGGCAGGGCTTATAAGATATTTTCGCGGCAGGAATTCGGTACTCATAAACCGCGATGCAAATGTAGGAGATGACGAGTTTTCTCTTGTTATTCACGGTAAGGTAGGCGAAGTTCTCGGCAGCCTTGTCGTATAGCTGCAAATCAAAGCGGCTGTAAGACTGTTTTGTGCGCGAAACGGCGATATATACAGTCTTTTTATTGACATTTATCGACAACGGATATAAAATATATTTTAAATCTATTTATCGGCAGGAGAAAAAGATGAAGCTTAACGGATCGGATATAATCGCTGAGGTGCTTATAGAGCAGGGGGTAGACACAATTTTCGGCTATCCCGGCGGAGCGGTACTCAATATCTATGATGCACTTTATAAATACAGAGATAAAATTCATCATATCCTGACAGCTCACGAGCAGGGCGCGTCCCATGCTGCTGACGGCTATGCAAGGGCAACCGGCAAAACGGGGGTTGTAATTGCGACAAGCGGTCCCGGCGCCACAAACCTTGTTACGGGAATTGCCACGGCATATATGGACAGCATACCTATGGTAGCCATAACAGGCAACGTCGGAACATCTTATATAGGTAAGGACGCTTTCCAAGAAGTATACATTACAGGCATTACAATGCCTATTACAAAGCATAATTTTTTTGTCAGCGACATAAAGGAACTTGCTCCGACGCTCAGAGAGGCTTTTAAAATAGCAAATTCCGGAAGAAAAGGTCCCGTACTTGTTGATATACCCAAGGACGTTACGGCGGCGATTACCGAATACGAAAAAGCTGCTCCCGAGGTTATAATTGACAATACAGTAATAAATGAGGACGAGGTCAAAAAGGCTGCGGCCCTTATAAACAAGGCAAAAAGACCGGTTATAGAAATAGGCGGCGGCGTGGTGTCGTCGGAGGCCTCGGACCTTGTGCGTATGCTCGTAAACAAAACGGGCGCGCCGTGCTGTCATACGCTTATGGCGGCGGGAGTTCTCGGATACAGCGAAAGGCTGAATTACGGCCTTGTCGGTATGCACGGCAGCTTTGTTACCAATAAAGCTATTGACGAAGCAGACGTGCTTGTTGCGATAGGCACGAGATTTTCCGACAGAGTCGCTCTCAATACAAATCGTTTTGCTCATAAAGCAAAGGTAATACAGATTGATATTGACTTGAGTGAGATCGATAAAAACGTTAAAGTCGATCACGCTTTGGTGGGCGATGTTAAGACTATCGTTATGGACCTTTTACATTACGTAAAGCAAAGCGACCGGACCGATTGGCTTAAAACCCTTGACGAATACAAAAAGAGCGATTATCATCCGGTAGATTCCGACAAATATATTACGCCGCATCAGCTTATAAGGGCGATTTGCGAAAATGTACCGAAGGATACTGTTTATGTTACCGATGTCGGCCAGCACCAGATGTGGGCGGCTCAGTATTTGGAGCATACCGATCCGCGTTCATTTTTGACGAGCGGCGGTCTCGGCACTATGGGCTACGGCTACGGAGCGGCAATAGGCGCCAAGGTTGCGTTCCCCGATAGGAGAGTTATACATATCACGGGCGACGGCTCTTTCCATATGAATATGAATGAGGCGTGCACCGCAGTCAGCTATAATTTGCCGATAATAACCGTGATTTTTGACAACGAGGTTCTCGGTATGGTTCGTCAGTGGCAGACCGCATTCTACGGCAAACGCTATTCGCAGACCGATCCGCACCGCAAAACCGATTATGTTAAGGTAATAGAGGGCTTCGGCGGAAAGGGTTACAGAGCGCATACTTTAGCCGAGTTTAACGACGTATTCCAAAAGGCACTTAAGGAGGATAAGTGCCCCGTTTGGATTGACTGCGCTATACCCAAAGACGAAAAGGTGCTTCCTCTTATACCGGCAGGCAAAACGATAGATGATATGATTATTGAGGATTGCGACAAATAGTTAAAGTGTCCGTATAAATAAAAGAGTCAGTAGTCTTTTGACTATTGACTCTTTTTGTTTATACAATAAAAGCTCCGCACAGAGAATTTTCTTTGGCGGAGCTTTTATTTTGTTCGCTTAGAATTTCATAACGGCGCCGTCCTTGGCGGAGGAAACAAGCGACGCGTATCTTGCGAGCCAGCCTGTTTTGACGTTAGGCTCATGAGGAACATAGTGCTTTTTACGCTCTGCAAGTTCCTCGTCGGATACTCTGACATTTACCTTTGCGGCAGGAATGTCAATGTCAATGATGTCGCCCTCTTCTACAAGGCCGATTTCACCGCCTGCGGCTGCTTCGGGAGCAACGTGGCCTATCGAAGCACCCCTTGAAGCTCCGCTGAATCTTCCGTCCGTGATAAGGGCAACCGTTTTGTCAAGCTTCATACCGGCAAGTGCCGAGGTGGGGTTGAGCATCTCTCGCATACCGGGGCCGCCTACGGGTCCTTCGTAACGTATTACAACAACATCTCCGTCCTTGATTTCGCCGTTGTAAATTGCTTTAATTGCTGTATCCTCGCTGTCAAATACACGCGCCGGGCCTGTGTGAACGAGCATTTCGGGCGCTACCGCACTGCGTTTTACGACACAGCCGTCCTTTGCTATATTGCCCCAAAGAATCGCTATGCCGCCGGTTTCCGAATATGGATTGTCTATCGGACGTATCGCGTTTGTGTTCTTTATGTACGCTCCCTCTATGTTTTCACCTACGGTTTTTCCGGTAACGGTCATAAGCGAGAGGTCAAGCAGCCCTTTCTTAGCAAGCTCCGCCTGAACCGCTCTTACGCCGCCTGCGTTGTTGAGGTCGTGCATATGTGTGGGGCCTGCGGGTGCCAAGTGACATAAATTCGGCACCTTTGCGCTCATTTCGTTAAATACCTTGAGGTCCATGGGACAGCCTGCCTCTTTTGCGATTGCAAGCAGATGCAAAACGCTGTTTGAGGAGCAGCCGAGAGCCATATCGCAGGCGAGCGCGTTGCGGAGCGCCTTTTCATTTATAATATCGCGGGCTTTAATGTCTTTTTTCACAAGCTCCATAATCGCCATTCCGGCGTGTTTTGCAAGCTGGGTGCGGCCTGCGTGAACGGCGGGTATGGTGCCGTTTCCGGGAAGCGCGATTCCGAGTGATTCGCAAAGGCAGTTCATACTGTTTGCGGTATACATTCCGGAGCACGAGCCGCAGCCGGGGCATGTGTTATTTTCAAATTCACAGAGTTTTTCTTCGTCTATAATGCCTGCTTTGCATGCGCCGACAGCCTCGAACATCTTAGAGAGCGAGGTTTCAACGCCGTCAACAAGACCCGACATCATAGGTCCGCCGGAGCAGACTACCGTGGGGATATTTATCCTGAGTGCGCCGAGAAGCATTCCGGGGACTATCTTGTCGCAGTTCGGAACCAAGACAAGACCGTCGAAGCCGTGAGCCATAGCCATGGTTTCAACGCTGTCTGCAATAAGCTCGCGTGACGGCAGAGAGTATTTCATACCGATATGACCCATCGCTATACCGTCGCATACGCCGATTGACGGAATCATAACGGGTGTGCCGCCCGCCATTCTCACGCCGGCTTTAACTGCTTCTGTAAGCTTGTCAAGGTGAAAATGACCCGGAACTATTTCGCTGTGTGCCGAAACAACGCCGATGAGCGGTCTTTCAAGCTCTTCCTTTGTATATCCCATGGCGTAGAAAAGGCTTCTGTTCGGAGCACGCTCTACACCCTGTGTTACATTTTTGCTTCGTAAATCCATAATTTTTCCTCCGAAGAAATAAATCTGATAAAATTATATCGTCTTTTAGAACTGTTTTCAAGTGCTAAGTAAATTCGGTTGCTTTTTTTTCGCGGATGTTGTAGTATTAAAATGTAAATTTCCAACAGGAGATCGGGGACCGTTATGCAAAAAGAAAACCTGTCGCAGAGAACTGCCGAAACGCTGCAAAAGATGATACTTAAGGAGCATATCTACAAATACGGCGAAAAGCTCCCCAACGAAAACGAGCTTTCCGCAAAGCTCGGCATAAGCCGTACAACCCTGCGTGAGGCAATACGCATACTTGCGTCCGACGGGTTGCTTGAAGTCAGGCGCGGGCTCGGTACTTTTGTGGCACAGCCGCTCAATCAATATGCCGAGGGAAGCATAGACTTTCAGGAGTTTTCAAAGCTCAAAATAACGCTGAGAGACCTGTATGAGACGCGTATGATTTTTGAACCGGAAGCGGCGGCACTTGCCAGCCGCAGAGCTACCGAGGACGAGATAAAGGAGATACTGCGCCTCGGTGACATTTGCCAACAAGAGCTTTTGCGCGACCCGCAGGGCAAGCGAAGAATAGACTCCGAGGCGGCTTTCCACGGCGCAATATTAAAGGCGTCGCATAATGACTTTTTAAGTCGGTTTATGCCGATACTTACCGAGACCATAGAGCAAACCTTTGCCCTCAATTTCAATCTAGATATGATAGCCGAACAGGCGTACAAAGATCATATACTTATAATGGACTTCCTCGAAAAGCGTGACGCGGTGGCTCTTAAAAGCGCAGTTACCATACATTTGCACCATGCGTTGCTCACGGAGCAAATATCTCTGGAAGAAAATGAAAAAAAGTATTGACAACCGTTGTTTTCGCGTTATAATGGTTGTATGACAACGACTTACAGATGTCGTACAACTAAAATATAAATATTTGTTAATGTTCAGGAGGAAAAATTATGGCAGAAGCAAGAATGTTTTATGAGAAAGACTGTAACCTGTCCTTACTCGACGGTAAGACCATCGCCGTAATCGGCTACGGCAGCCAGGGTCACGCTCACGCTCTTAACGCAAAGGAGTCGGGCTGCAATGTTATCATCGGCCTTTATGAGGGCAGTAAATCATGGGCTAAGGCAGAGCAGCAGGGCTTTGAGGTTTATACCGCTGCCGAGGCTGCAAAAAAAGCCGACATTATTATGATCCTTATCAACGATGAGCTTCAGGCAGATATGTATAAGAAGGATATCGAGCCCAACCTTAAAGAGGGCGATATGCTTATGTTCGCTCACGGCTTCAATATTCATTTCGGATGCATCAAGCCGCCGAAGTTTGTCGATGTTACAATGATAGCTCCCAAGGCTCCCGGTCACACCGTCAGAAGCGAATATCAGGCAGGCAAGGGTACTCCGTGCCTCGTAGCTGTTGAGCAGGATTACACCGGCAAGGCTCTTGATATGGCACTTGCTTACGGTCTTGCAATAGGCGGCGCAAGAGCAGGCCTTCTTGAGACCACGTTCCGCACCGAGACCGAAACCGACCTCTTCGGTGAGCAGGCTGTTCTTTGCGGCGGCGTTTGCGCTCTTATGCAGGCGGGCTTTGAGACTCTTTGTGAGGCAGGCTATGACCCGAGAAACGCTTACTTTGAGTGCATCCATGAGATGAAGCTCATAGTTGACCTTATTTATCAGAGCGGTTTTGCAGGTATGAGATATTCAATCTCCAACACCGCTGAGTACGGCGATTACATCACCGGACCCAAGATTGTTACCGAAGACACCAAAAAGGCTATGAAGAAGATTCTTTCCGATATTCAGGACGGTTCTTTTGCCAAGGAATTCCTCCTCGATATGTCACCGGCAGGCCGTCAGGTTCACTTCAAGGCTATGAGAAAGCTCGCTGCGGAGCATCCGTCGGAAAAAGTAGGCGCAGAGGTAAGAAAGCTCTACACCTGGAACAACGAAGACAAGCTTATCAACAACTGATAAGGCGTATACATACTTCGTTTACCGAAAAATACAGCAAAGGGAATGTAAAAGCTTTTTTACATTCCCTTTTTTCGGCTTTCTTCATACCGAATTTCTGCACATGGCAGAGCTTTGCATACAAGCTTTGTTTTTGTCGAATTTGCACAGCAATATAGTTAGCACACTCTAACTCGTATTGCGTTTTGCCGAAATTAAAATATATGGTTGATTTTTCCGAAAAAAGCATTGACTTTTTAGTTAGCCGGTGCTAATATTTATACGGTTAGCGAGAGCTAACCAAATTAAAAAGCATTCGGTTAGTTTTAACTAACTTAATTTTATGCAGTGATGAGGGATGTTAAATGATGCCTTTAACACTTGCCGATATCGGCGAGAAAAATATTATAAAGCATATCGGAGGCAGTCCCGAGGTGAAAAAACACCTTGAAAATCTCGGCTTTGTGGTAGGCGGCGAGGCTACGCTGATAACCTCCATGGCAGGTAATGTAATTGTTAATGTCAAGGAGACAAGAGTTGCAGTAAGCAGGGAAATGGCACAAAAAATCATGGTTTGATTTTTTGTTTCGTATCATATTCAATATGGCAGAAGGAGGAAGAACTATGGAAACTTTGCGTAATGCAAAAGTCGGTCAAACCGTTAAGGTTGTTAAGCTTCACGGTGAGGGCGCCGTTAAACGCAGACTTATGGATATGGGTCTTACAAGGGGAACCGAGGTTTATATCCGTAAGGTTGCACCGCTCGGTGATCCGGTTGAAGTTACGGTTCGCAATTACGAGCTTTCGATTCGTAAGGCGGATGCCGAAATGATTGAAATCGAAGCAGAATAAAAGGGAGAACATTTCTCCCGTTTTTTCAGAACAGTTGGTTAGCAAATGCTAATCATGAAAGAAAGGAACATACTAATGGATTTGCGAATTGCCCTTGCGGGAAATCCTAACAGCGGTAAAACAACGCTGTTCAACGCACTTACCGGCTCCAATCAGTTCGTAGGTAACTGGCCGGGCGTTACCGTTGAAAAAAAAGAAGGTAAGCTTAAAAAGCACGACGGCATAACAGTAACCGACTTGCCCGGTATATATTCACTGTCTCCCTACACCTTGGAAGAAGTCGTCGCAAGAAACTATCTTATCGGTGAAAGACCCGATGCGATACTCAATATCGTAGACGGTACCAACCTTGAGAGAAACCTTTACTTGACCACTCAGCTCACAGAGCTCGGTATTCCGGTAGTTATCGCCATCAATATGATGGACGTTGTTAAGAAAAACGGCGATAAGATAAATGTTCCGGAGCTTTCGAGAGAGCTCGGCTGCAAGGTTGTTGAAATATCGGCTCTTAAAGGCGACGGAGTTATGGAGGCGGCTGAGGCTGCAATCGACGCTGCCAAGAATTCCAAGACTGTACCCATGCACACTTTTTCGGGTGTTGTTGAGCACGCGATAGCTCATATCGAAGAGGCTGCCGTTCACAATATGCCCGAGGAGCAGCAGAGATGGTACGCTATCAAAATATTCGAGCGCGATGACGAGGTCTTAAAGCAGTTAAATCTCGACCCGAAGGTTCTCGCTCATATTGAGGACGATATAAAAGCGGCCGAGAAAGAGCTCGACGATGACTCGGAGAGCATCATCACAAACGAGCGTTATATTTATATAGCTTCCATTCTCAAGGCGAGCTATAAGAAAAAATCGGCCGGCAAGCTTTCCGCTTCGGATAAAATCGACCGCGTAGTTACAAACCGTTGGCTCGGTCTTCCGATATTTGCGGTAATAATGTTCCTCGTTTATTATCTCTCAATGGTAACCGTAGGCTCCGCAGCTACCGACTGGATGAATGACGGCGTGTTCGGCGACGGTTGGCATCTCTTCGGAATAGGCTCCGCAAAATATGAAAAGGCTGCCGAAAACTACGGCGACAGCGATCAGATAATCGACGCATTCATAGCCGAGTACGGCACAGATGAAATGAAAGACACTGTTGACATCAGCGCCGATGAATATAATGAATCTGCCGCAAAGGACGCTCTCGCTTCTCTTGTTGCAGAGACTCCCGATAACGCAAACGTAACTTACGAGACCGAAGACGAAGAGACGCTCGAAGTTACCGAGCATCCGGGCGCAACAAAAGCCGATCTTAAGACCGCTGTTGACAATTATCTCGACACGGATTATAAAGAGTCCTTTGGTGCTCCCGATACTTCATCGTACGGCGTATGGGTTCCGGGTATTCCGGTGCTTATTGGAAACGGACTTGATAAAGCAGGTGCCGCAGATTGGCTCAGCGGTCTTATTCTTGACGGTATTGTAGCCGGTGTCGGTGCGGTTCTCGGATTCGTTCCTCAGATGCTCGTTTTGTTCCTCCTGCTTGCTATCCTTGAGGCTTGCGGTTATATGGCACGTATAGCATTTGTGCTTGACCGTATATTCCGTAAATTCGGTCTTTCCGGTAAATCGTTCATACCTATGCTTATAGGCACAGGTTGCGGTGTTCCCGGTATTATGGCTTCGAGAACGATTGAAAACGAACGAGACCGTCGTATGACGATTATGACGACAACCTTTATCCCCTGCGGAGCTAAGGTTCCGTTCATAGCAATGATCGCAGGTGCTATCTTCGGCGGCTCGGCTTGGGTTGCAACATCCGCATATTTCGTAGGCATGGCGGCAATCATAGTCTCGGGCATTATGCTTAAAAAGACAAAGATGTTTGCCGGCGATCCCGCTCCCTTCGTTATGGAGCTTCCCGCTTACCACTGGCCCACTCTTAAAAACGTACTCCGTTCAATGTGGGAGCGCGGCTGGTCATTCATCAAAAAGGCCGGTACAATCATTCTCCTTTCAACAATATTTGTTTGGTTCACAACCTACTTCGGCGTAGTAGACGGTTCGTTCCGTATGCTTTCGGAGGACGAAATAGACAGCTCAATATTGGCTGCTATCGGCAGCGCGATTTGCTGGATATTCAAGCCTCTCGGTTGGGGCGAATGGCAGGCTGCAGTTGCTTCTATCACAGGTCTTGTTGCAAAGGAAAACATCGTTGGTACTATGGGTATTCTTTACGGCGGAGAAGGCAATGTATATGCTACTCTCGCAAAGGTGTTCACAGGTCTCAGCGGTTACTCGTTCCTTGTATTCAATCTTCTTTGCGCTCCCTGCTTCGCGGCAATCGGTGCTATCAAGCGTGAAATGAACAGCGCTAAATGGACTTGGTTCGCTATAGGCTATCAAACATTGTTTGCCTATGCGGTATCGCTTATGGTATATCAGTTCGGTTCTGCTTTCACAGGCAATGTTCACGTAGTAGGCCTCATCGCTGCGATACTTGTTCTTGCACTTATCGTTTATATGCTCTTCTTCAAGAAGTACAAAGAATCCACCGTTCTTACGGAAAAAGTCAGAGTTAAATAATTTTAACCGGTATTAAGGAGGAATGCGAAATGCTTTCGTGGCTTTCACAAAATCTCGCAACGATTTTGATAACGCTTTTACTTGTTGCGATAGTTGCGGCCATAATTATAGGTATGGTCAGAAAAAGCAAAAAAATTAAATCCTCCTGCAGCGGCGGATGCGCCACTTGCCCGTACAGCAGTTGCGGTTGTAACAATCACAAAAAGAAGTGACATTGAAAAAGCGGGGGATGACAAGCTTCGTCTCCCGCTTTTGTACTCGGAGGTATAATTTTGGTAAGCCAAAAGTCTACACTTTCAGCCTCTAATATCAAATATCTTTTGGCAATGAGAGAGCTTAATATGGAGCCGCGCGGGGTACGCAGTACAGATCTTGCACGCTCCATAGGCGTTACTAAGCCGAGCGTTTACACAATGGCAAAATCACTTTGCTCTCTCGGCCTTGTAGAGAAAGACAGATACGGCGCAATTCGTTTCACACAGGACGGAGAGGACGTAGCAAAGCGGTATGAACGATATTACAATACGCTGTGCTCGTGCCTTTGCACCGTGTTCCCGAAAGAAGCGGATATACGTTCGGCGGCGTGCGCAATGCTTGCCGAAATGCCCGAAAATAATATAGAGGAAATGTGTGATACAATATCGGAAAGAGCCAAAAAACTGTAGCTTTCCGAAAAGATATTTAACAGAAAATAAATCACCGCGGAAGAATATTCTTCCACGGTGATTTGTGTGCATTTATTTGTTTATTCCTTCGGAGTCAAAATTGAAAATTCCTTATTTAACAACAAATATCGCTTTATTTCCGCTCCAATAGTTCGTTTCGTATTCAACATCTATCGAGTTTGCGTTCTGCGGAACTTCGAAATACACATTTCCGGTAGCCTTTCTGCCGGAAGAAAGAGTTGTTGTTGATAATCCGTTATCGCCGTAGTAATACGCAGATGAAGCAACGTCATCTGAATAACATTTAAAATCGTAAACGCTTACTATTTGGTCGGTTGATGAAATGTTCTCTATTTCAAATGTAAGCTTGATTATTTTATTTCCGCTTGCAGCCGGGAAGTATTCCGCTCCCTTGTCATCGGCACTTGACTTATATGTTATTTTAAGAGTGTTTGTTGTGAGTGTTTCGCCCACCTTAACCGATTATATTTTAGGCTTGACTGACAAAAGGTAAGCTCAATTTTAAAAATTACAACAAAAAACGGATACCGTATTTAAATACGGTATCCGTTTTGTTTTAAGTCAGAACCTTAATTACTTGTTGTCGGGTTCAAACATTTCCTTGAGCTTGAGAAGGTGAGCATATCTGTTTGTAGCAGTCTCCTCAGCCTTTTCAAAGAGCGCTTCTGCTCTCTCGGGGAACTCACGTGTAAGACGTGAATAACGAGCCTCGTTCATTATAAAGTCACGATAGCTTGCCGAAGCGGGCTTGGAATCAAGAGTGAACGGATTCTTGCCGGCTTTCTTGAGGTCGGGGTTGAAGCGGAACATATTCCAGTAGCCTGCGTCAACAGCCTTCTTCATTTCATCCTGGCAATGAGTCATACCGCCCTTGATGGAGTGCATTTCGCACGGAGCGTAGCAGATAACGAGTGACGGACCGTCATAAGCCTCAGCCTCTGTAAGAGCTTTGATTGTCTGATTCTGGTCTGCACCCATAGCTACCTGTGCTACGTAGATGTAGCCGTAGCTCATAGCTATCTCGGCAAGGCTCTTCTTAGCGGTTTCCTTACCTGCGGCAGCAAACTGTGCAACCTGACCGATGTTGGAAGCCTTTGAAGCCTGTCCGCCGGTGTTTGAGTAAACCTCGGTATCAAATACAAGAATGTTGATATCCTTGTTCTGTGCGAGTACGTGGTCAACACCGCCGAAGCCGATGTCGTATGCCCAACCGTCGCCGCCGAATACCCAAACTGATTTCTTTGAAAGGTATTCTTTGTGCTCAAGAATGTCTTTTCTCATCTCGCAGTCGCAGTCGAATGCGGTAAGAGCGTCAACAAGCTTCTTTGTTGCTGCGGAATTCTTTTCGCCGTCTTCCAAAGTAGCGAGATATTCGTCGCAAGCAGCCTTTACGTCCTCGGAAGCCTTGTCGGAATCCTTAATAGCGGCAACCTCTTCTACAAGACGATTGCGAATGGCTTCCTGACCGAGATACATGCCGTAGCCGTGCTCTGCGTTGTCCTCGAAGAGGGAGTTAGCCCAAGCGGGGCCGTGACCATTCTTATCAACGGTGTAGGGTGATGTGCCTGCGGGGCCGCCCCAAATTGATGAGCATCCGGTAGCGTTTGAAATATACATTCTGTCGCCGAAGAGCTGAGTTACAAGTCTTGCATATGAAGTCTCGGCGCAGCCTGCGCATGAGCCTGAGAATTCAAGAAGCGGAGTCTTGTACTGACTGCCCATAACGGTGTTGTTCGCAAGATCCTCTTTGACCGTAACGTTTTCAACCATGTAGTCAAATGCAGCCTGCTTAGCATCCTGAGTATCACGTGCAACCATCTTAAGAGAATTGGTCGGGCAAACGCCTACGCAAACGCCGCAGCCCATGCAGTCGAGCGGAGAAACAGCCATTGTATACTTGTAAACGTCCTTGCCTTTACCTTTCTTGTCAACTATTGTTGCAACTGCCGGAGCATTAGCTGCTTCCTCAGCGGTAAGAGCATACGGACGGATTGTAGCGTGCGGGCAGACATAAGAGCACTTGTTACACTGAGCACAAGTCGCACCGTCCCACTCGGGAACCATAACGGCAACGCCGCGTTTTTCGTAAGCCGAAGCGCCCTGCTCGAAGGTGCCGTCAACGTGCTCGGAGAATGCGGATACGGGGAGACGGTCGCCGTCCATATTGCCTACGGGCTTCATGACGCTGTCAACCATCTTGACAAGCTTCGCCGGACCATGCTCGGTAACAGCTTTGGGGGCATCCTCTGCGTCAGCCCAAGAAGCCGGAACATCAATCTTAACGTAAGCGGAAGCACCTGCGTCGATAGCCGCCTCGTTCATCTTAACTATCTCAATACCCTTCTTCATAAACTTCTGAGCTTTTTCTTTCATGTAGCCGATTGCTTCCTCAGCGGGAAGAACCTTAGCAAGCGAGAAGAATGCAGACTGCAAAACGGTGTTGGTACGCTTACCGAGACCTATTTTAGCAGCTATGTCGATAGCGTTAACGGTGTAGAGCTGAATGTTGTTCTTTGCGATGTATCTCTTAGTCTCTGCATTGAGCTTTTCAGAAAGCTCCTTTTCATTCCACTGGCAGTTGATGAGGAATACGCCGCCCGGCTTTACGTCCTCTACCATTCTGAAGCCCTTCTCTATGTAAGAGGGGTTATGGCAGGCAACGAAGTCGGCCTTGTTTATATAGTATGAGCTCTTAATGGGCTTGTCGCCGAAGCGAAGGTGAGAAATTGTAACACCGCCGGTCTTCTTTGAGTCATACTGGAAATATGCCTGAACATACTTATCTGTATGGTCACCGATGATCTTGATAGAGTCTTTGTTTGCACCGACTGTACCGTCGCCGCCGAGACCCCAGAACTTGCACTCGATAGTACCCTCTGCCGCGGTAATGGGAGCCGGCTTTTCGGGAAGTGAAAGGTGAGTAACATCGTCGTTGATGCCGATTGTGAACTGACGTGCGGGAGTCTCCTCCTTAAGATGCTCGTAAACAGCAAAAATGCTTGCGGGGGGAGTATCCTTGGAACCGAGACCGTAACGGCCGCCGGAAACCTTAAGACCTGTTCTGCCCATCTCGTCAAGAGCTGCGATTGTGTCAAGGAAGAGAGGCTCGCCTATTGAACCGGGCTCCTTGGTTCTGTCAAGAACAGCGATTTTCTTAGCAGTAGCCGGAATAGCCTCAACAAATTTTGCAGCCGAGAACGGTCTGTAAAGACGAACCTTGACAAGACCTACTTTTTCGCCCTTTGCGGTGAGGTAATCGATAACCTCTTCCGCAACATCGCAAACAGAGCCCATAGCTACGATAACTCTCTCTGCATCGGGAGCACCGTAGTAGTTAAAGAGCTTGTAGTCTGTGCCGATCTTCTCGTTGATCTTGTCCATATACTTTTCAACGATAGCGGGAACAGCGTCATAATATTTATTGCAAGCCTCTCTGTGCTGGAAGAAGATATCGCCGTTTTCGTGCGAACCGCGCATTGTCGGATGCTCGGGGTTGAGAGCACGCTCACGGAACGCCTTAACAGCGTCCATATCTACCATATCCTTGAGGTCTTTGTAATCCCATACATTGATTTTCTGTATCTCGTGAGAGGTACGGAAACCGTCGAAGAAGTTGATGAACGGAACTCTGCCCTCAATAGCTGCAAGGTGAGCTACCGGTCCCAAGTCCATAACCTCCTGCGGATTTGTCTCGGCAAGCATTGCAAAGCCGGTCTGGCGGCAAGCATAAACATCCGAGTGGTCACCGAAGATGTTAAGTGCATGAGAAGCAACGCAGCGAGCCGATACGTGGAATACGCACGGAAGAAGCTCACCGGCAATCTTATACATATTCGGGATCATAAGAAGAAGTCCCTGTGAAGCGGTGTAAGTCGTAGTGAGAGCGCCTGCTGCAAGAGAACCGTGAACGGTTCCGGCAGCGCCTGCCTCGGACTGCATTTCGGCAACCTTAACTGTGGTTCCGAAAATGTTTTTAAGTCCCTGTGCCGACCACTGGTCAACATAGTCTGCCATAGGGCTTGACGGGGTAATCGGGTAAATACCCGCTACTTCGGTAAACGCATAAGATACGTGAGCAGCGGCATTATTACCGTCCATAGTCTTAGCTTTGCGCTCGACTAAGGCCTTTTTGGTTTCTGCCATTTGATATTTCCTCCTTGAATGGATATTTAACAGAATGGATGTATTGTACATACTTTGTAATTTTAACACTTTTATGAAATTATGTAAACCTCATTTTAATTGAAAAAAAGGGTAAATTCTCAAAAAAATTACATATTTATTTGTGCAAATTTTGTGCTGTGTGTGTAATAACACAAATATTGTCGAAGGTTATCTTTATTTGCCAAAACAATGTGCTTTATGTTATACTGTAACAAAAGTCGAGGTACGGTGATGCTGCTTTGAAGATAGAAGACATAAATTTGCCTCAGGGTTTAATGGGGACGAGAATAAAAGACAGATTAGAGGATGCGTTCGATGTCAATTTCGATGTGTCCGAAATTAAAATAGACACATTCGACGATTTCGGCAGAGTACTGCTGGAGCCTTACAACAGCGGCGAAAAGCTCTATTATCGCGGCGAGAGAATAAAGAGCCGCACGAGAAGGCTCATACCAACTCTTCTGAGAAATGAAGACGTAATAGCGGAAATGAACGGCGGTTCGATTTTTAATATTGACAGTAAAAAGCTTTTTGATTTTTACTGTTCAAGAAAACATTTTATATCGGTATACAAAACTCTCTACGGCGAACCGTCTAAGGACAGTATGTACTATATGACGGCATTTGCACAGCATTACCTTGACATAAGCCCGTTTGTGGACTTCACAAAATGTATTTACGTAGCCCTCTCGTTTGCCATTAAGGGCAGAGAAACGGCGGACAGCGATATAGTTATATACACAGCCGAGGACATAGGCGACGATGATACCTCGTCAGATATGAACGGGGTCAATGAGTGGCTCGGAAATTATAATGTTAACATAGTAAACACCGATTTCCGCGAAGAGACGATAAAATATTTTACGGAAAAGAGGAAAAACAGGGGGTTTATGCCGAAGCTTTCCCTGAGGGAGGATTTTAAAAAGCTTGAGGAGCTTTGCAGCAGTATGTCGCCCGTAGCAAAGCTGATTGACATACCCACAAACGACCTTATGAAATATCAACAGGGCGTTTTTCTCTTGCTCAACAATTTCAGCCTTGTAGATTCCATGTATCTGACAAAATCCGTGCGCCGCGGTTTTGTTATTAAGAAGTATATAATAAACGGTGCGCTGTGCGGAGAGCTTAAAAGATACCTTGCGGCAAACGCACCGCAGTATCGGTACAAGTGCCTTATGAATATAGCCGAAGCCGTTAAATAGCGGCTTTTGTGAAAAAACTGTATATTGTGCAATTAAAAACAAATCTGCCCCGGGAGGATTCCCGAGGCGGATTTTTTATCGGTGAAGATTCGGCTTGTATACGGTCGGATTTTTGCGCGTAAGCGGCCGCGTATGCCGAATCTTCGGCTGTGCCGTTTTACCGATTAGCAGCCGCACCCGCAGCCGCCGCAGCCTGAGTTACCGCAACCGCAGTCATTACCGCAGCCGCAGCCGTTCTTGCCGTAGCTACCGTCCGCAAAGAGCAGGATTATGATGATGACAAGTATCAAAAGACCGTTGTTGCCGCATCCGCCAAAGCAGTTCATCCAATATCCTCCTTTCAGATTTAACGGCAGGCTTTTGCCCGCCTTCAATACATATTATGTAAACGGCAAAGCTTGTGTTAATATTTTTCGATGTTTCGGCATACAATATATTTTTGTGAGTATAAAAGTCAAAAAAATTTGACCTTTGAGAAAAAATTTGACCTTTAAACTTTCGCGAAACAGGAGGAGGGGAGGCGCGAAATTGACGGTACAGAGGGCTTTTGGGCTCGTTTTTGCCTGAATTATGAGCCGAAGAGTCAGCCTCAGAATGAAAAATGAGCAAAAAGCATAAAAAAAGCAGTAACTTAAAGAAAACAAGAGATAATATGTATTTTCATCTTCACAAAAACTAAATTTGACCTTTTTTGACCTTTGACAAAAAAGGCGAAAAACATATAATAGAAAATGTCAAAGGTCAAAGATAGTCAAAGTCAAACAGATTAGGCGATGAGCCGGGTACTGTAAAAGTCCTCTGACAATCGGAAAAGACGGAGTGATTAACAAATGAACTTAAGCAAGGAAATAGCCGGTATGATTCTTGATATGCTCTCCGACAGCGGAACTACCGAAATACGCCGCAATGATTTGGCAGAGCAGTTAGGGTGCGTGCCGAGCCAAATAAATTACGTCATTTCGTCACGGTTTACGCCGGAGCACGGCTATATAGTAGAAAGCCGCCGCGGCGGCGGAGGTTATATCAAGATAACCAGAGCCACATACGATCTCAGCACTCTGAAAATGCACCTCATCAATTCGATAGGAAATAATATTGATGAAAGATCCTGTCGCGCACATATCGTGAATTTGCACGACAGAGGGCTTTTAGAGGATAAAGAGGCGGCGGTAATGCTGGCGGCAACCGCCGATAAGTCGTATCACGATGTGCCGCACGAGCTTCGCGATAAGCTTAGGGCGAATATATTTAAGCAAATGTTGATTTCATCTATGAAATAAGGAGTGATTTATATGTTGTGTCAAAACTGTGGTAAATATGAGGCAACTACACATATCAAAAGGATTGTAAACGGAGAGGCCACGGAAGCTCATCTTTGCTCCGATTGTGCACGCGCTCTCGGCTATGACAGCGTCTTCCCGGATTTCGGCTTCAACTTTTCAGATATGCTCGGCTCGTTTTTCAACGAGGCAACGGTCGGCGCTCTCAGCAACGGTATAGTCCGCTGTGAAAAGTGCGGCAGTACGTTTAATGACATTGTAAGAAGCGGCAGAATGGGCTGCGGCGATTGTTACAGTACATTTTATGATAAGCTTCTTCCCTCGTTTGAGCGTATCCACGGCAGAACCCATCACGAGGGTAAAAAGGCAAATACTTCTCCGGAAATAAAGAAGCTCAGCAAAACCGAAGAGCTTAAGGAAAATCTTAAGCAGGCGGTTGAGGCTCAGAATTACGAAGAGGCGGCACGCCTTCGCGACGAGATCAAAAAGCTGGAAAGCGAGGATAATCAAAAATGAGTAAGTGGTATATAGGCGCAGGCGAACAAAACGACATCGTTATAAGCACACGCATAAGACTTGCGAGAAATATTGAGGATTATCCTTTTCCCTGCAAGCTTGATACGAAAACGAGAACGGCTCTGAATAAAAAAATCGGCGACGCTGTATGCGGCAGAGAGAATCTCGAATTTATCGAGATGAAAACTCTTACTCAACCGCAGATAGTATCGCTTGCCGAAAAGCATCTGATAAGTCCCGAATTTGCATCGTCTTATGACGGCAGAGCGTTGCTTTTATCAGACAGCGAGGGCATAAGCATAATGCTCTGTGAAGAGGACCATATTAAAATACAGGTTATGAAACCCGGTCTTTCACTCGAAACGGCTTATGCCGAGGCAGACAGAATAGACGATGAGCTTAACGAAAAATTTGTTTTCGCATTTGATGACCGTCTCGGCTACCTTACCCAATGTCCGACCAATCTCGGTACGGGTATGAGAGCCTCGGTGCTTCTTCATCTTCCGGCGCTTACGGCGTGCGGCCAGATGAGCTCTATCTCTTCAACCGTATCAAAACTCGGTCTTACCGTGTGCGGCTCTTACGGTGAGGGAAGCGTTCCCATGGGCGATATATACTGCCTCAGTAATCAGGTAACTCTCGGCATCTCCGAAAAAGCCGCTATTGACAATCTCAAAACGGTAACGCTGCAGCTTGCGGCGCAGGAGAGAACAGCGAGAGCGGAAATGGTTAAAAGCATAGAAACCGAGGATGAGATATTCAGAGCCTACGGAATTCTGAAATCGGCGAGGATTCTTCCCGTCAAGGAATTTATGACTCTTGTATCAAAGGTTCGTCTCGGAGCGGTTGCGGGTTTTATAAATGTTAAGCCCGAGACCGTCGATGAGCTTATGATTTCAATGCAGCCCGCAACAATAAACGCGGCGGCGGGCAAAAATCTTGACAGCCGCGAGCGCGACATTGAGCGTGCAAAGCAAGTAAGACAAAGACTTTAAATGAATTTTCGCTTTGCGGCGTTAATTTATCAATTTATTTGAAAGGAATGACAGTTATGTTCAAATTCACCGGTTTTACGGAAAAAGCAAATAAGTCCTTGAATGCGGCGGTAAAGGCAGCCGAGGATTTGGGACATACTTACATCGGCAGCGAGCATATATTGCTCGGCCTTCTCTCGGATACATCCACGGTTGCGGGTGCGGTGCTCGCTGCACATAATATAACCTATGCCGACATAGAAGATGAGCTCAAGAGAAGCATCGGCGTAGGCGTACCTACTGAGCTTCAGCCCGACGACTTTACACCGAGGAGCAAAAACATTCTCGAAACCTCTGTTGCATTCGCAAGGCAGATGGGTCAGCAGCTTGTAGGTACGGAGCACGTATTGCTCGCAATAGCGCGTGAGGGTTCCTGCAGCGCAACGCTTCTTTTAAGCCGCGCCGGAGTCTCCATGCAGGACATTGTAAATGATGTGTCAAAGGCTCTTATGGGCGGTACGGCAAACGCCGGCACCGACAATAAGGACGGCGGCAAGGAAAACGAGAGTATGCTCTCGCAGTTCGGCAGAGATCTTACAAAGCTCGCAAAGGACGGTAAGATTGACCCTGTAATCGGCCGTCAGAAAGAAATAGAGAGGGTTATTCAGATTCTCTCAAGACGTACTAAAAACAATCCTTGCCTTATAGGCGAGCCCGGCGTCGGCAAAACGGCAATCGCCGAGGGGCTTGCTCTTAAAATTGTTTCGGGTGAGGTTCCCGAGCTTTTAAAGGACAAAAAGATATATTCTCTTGACCTTACCGGTATGGTCGCAGGTACAAAATACCGCGGCGATTTTGAAGAGAGAATTAAAAAGGTTATCGACGAGGGTAAAAACGCCAAGGACGTTATCCTCTTCATAGATGAGGTTCACACTCTTATAGGCGCAGGCAGCGCCGAGGGTGCGGCTGACGCAGCCAATATCTTAAAGCCCTCTCTCGCAAGAGGCGAGCTTCAGATAATCGGTGCAACCACTATTGAGGAATACCGTAAGCACATCGAAAAAGATGCCGCTTTGGAGCGTCGCTTCCAACCTGTAATGGTTGATGAACCCTCGCAGGAGGAAGCTATTGAAATACTCAAGGGCATTAAAGATAAATATGAAGCTCATCACAAGGTAAAGATAACCGATGAGGCTATCGAGTCCGCCGTTAAACTCTCAACGAGATATATAGGCGACAGATATTTGCCCGATAAAGCCATAGACCTTATCGATGAAGCGGCTTCAAGGGTAAGACTTCGTTCCTATACGGCTCCGTCGGACCTTAAAGAACTCGAAGACAAGAAAAAGAGCGTTGAGGCGGAAAAGCTCTCGGCTGTAAATGCTCAGGAATTTGAGCGTGCTGCAGCTCTTCGTGATGAGGAGCGTAAGCTCGACAAGGAAATTAAGGACAAGAAAGAAAACTGGCACGATATGGCAGGCAAGAGCCATGACGAGGTAACTCCCGCCGACATTGCCGATATAGTATCCTCTTGGACAGGAGTTCCCGTAACTCAGCTTTCTACCGAAGAGAGTGACAGACTTCTTCATATGGAGGATGAGCTTCATCGCCGCATAGTCGGTCAGGATGAAGCGGTCGAGGCTGTTTCAAGAGCTATCCGCCGCGGCAGAGTCGGACTTAAGGACCCGAAAAAGCCCATAGGCTCGTTCATCTTCTTAGGCCCCACGGGCGTCGGCAAAACAGAGCTTTGCAAGGCTCTGGCCGCTGCTATGTTCGGTGACGAAAACGCTATGATAAGACTTGATATGTCTGAGTATATGGAGAAACACACGGTGTCTCGTCTCATAGGTTCGCCCCCCGGATATGTCGGCTATGACGAGGGCGGTCAGCTTACCGAAAAGGTAAGAAGAAAACCGTACTCCGTTGTACTTTTCGATGAGATTGAAAAGGCACACCCCGACGTGTTCAATATGCTTTTGCAGATACTTGATGACGGTGTTCTGACAGACGGTCAGGGCAGACGCGTTGACTTTAAGAATTGCATCATCATAATGACCTCGAATGTCGGTGCTAAGCTCATTTCGCAGAAGCAAAAGGCGTTTGGTTTTGCCGCAGGCGCAAAAGAGCTTGAGCAGAACGAAAAGGAAATCAAGGACGCTGTAATGGGTGAGCTTCGCAACACCTTCCGTCCCGAATTCCTTAACAGAGTAGACGACATAATAGTATTCCAGCGCCTTACCAAGGAAAACATCAAAGAAATCGCTTCGAGACTTCTCGCTGTTCTACAGAAACGCGTTGAGGATATGGGTATCGAGGTTACTTTCTCCGATGAAGCTGTCAGCAAGATAGCCGACGCAGGCTTCGACGATGTATACGGTGCAAGACCTCTGAAACGTGCTATCCAGAGCAGAATTGAGGACGCTTTGTCCGAGGAAATGCTCAAGGGCAACGTGAAAAAGGGCGGCAAGTATATCTGCAATGTCAAAGATGACAAATTTGTTTTTGACAAGGCCGAGGAAAAAACCGTAACCGAATAAGCATAGCGGCCCGTAAAGCTATATGACTTTACGGACCGCTTTCTATATTTTCATATAATAGATGTAAAAGAATTGCAGCTTTTTTGTATGTAAATCGGTATTGCACTCGGAGCGGCAAAAGTGTAAAATATACTTCGGAAGTGGTATTGTGGCAAACACAAGAAAAAACGAAATTTCAACAATAAACAAAATACGCTTTGACCCGACAAATCCGAGCGAAGACGATATAGACATACGCGACATAGCGCACGCTCTTTCTATGATGACAAGGGCAAACGGTCATTTCACCGAGTTTTATTCGGTGGCAAGACATTCCGTAAATTGTGCGCTTGAGGCAACGGCACGCGGATATTCAAAAAGGGTCGCGCTTTTTTGCCTTTTGCACGACAGCGCCGAAAGCTATATAGGAGATATGACAAGGCCTTTGAAAATGCACTTTCCGCTGTTTTCCGAATATGAAAAAAAGCTGCAAAAGGTAATTTTTTCAAAATATGCGACGCTTGATATTGATGATGTCGAAAAGGAAAAAGTGAAATCCGTAGACGACAGCTTACTGTATCACGAGTTTCTTTGCTACCACGGCGACAAGCTGTTTGACTTTACACCGGAAATACATATAGATGTAAAGGATAACTCAAAAAATATATCCGAGACCGAAAAGGAGTTCCTCTGTATGTATGAGGCTTTAAAGATAAAATAATCCTGAATGGTTAAAAGCAAAACCAAAAACCCATTGCATTTTAAACAGCCTAAAACGACCTAAAGCACTTGTTTTTGTGAGTGCTTTAGGTCGCGGTGTTTTTGGAATGTATTACTGTTTTCGGTAAAAATAAAACCGACAAGTTCAGTTGAAGCTTGTCGGTTTTTGGAGCGATTAAGCAACAGCTTACGAACCATAACGCTCCCTTTCTAAAAATATTATATATGAATTCTTATTAAATTTCAACGGGAGCATGGAAAGTTTTGTTGTTTTATAGTATTATTTTATAAAGGTGATTTTATGAAATATAATGTGGAAAAAGATAGTAAAAAATTTTATTTTGGAAAACAAGAAGATTATTCATAATATAGACCTACATATCCAACCAAACTTTTTGATTTTTTATCTATTTCTGAATTATCAAAAATAACAAATGTCTATAAAAGGAGTTCTGAAGTTATGTACAAATATAATGTTAGTAATCATATAGAAAAAGTAAAAAATGAAGTAGCAAAACTATTAGAGGGAGACAACTCTGGACATGGACTTGAACATATTAATAGGGTTTTAGATTTATCTTTAAAATTTGCTGAAAAAGAAAATGCAAATAAATATATAGTATCATTAATAGCATTACTTCATGATGCAGATGATTATAAGTTATTTGGTATGGAAAATGCAGAGGAACTTACAAACGCCAAAATAATTATGGATGATTGCAATGTTGATAAAGATATCCAAGAACAAGTATGTGATGCTATTAATAATATTGGATATAGCAAAAGATTAAAAGGACATAGTCCAACAACTCTTGAAGGGAAAATTGTATCAGATGTAGATATGTGTGATGCATTAGGAGCAAATGGTATTTTAAGAGTCTATACTTATAGTATGAAAAATGGAAAACCATTTTTTGATAGAAATATTTTCCCAATTGAAGATATGAATGCAGAAAAATATACAAGAAAATGTGCAGATAGTAGTGTATGCCATATTTTTGAAAAAATATTAAAACTTAAAGATTTAATGCTAACTGATTCTGGTAAAGAAGAATCTAAAAATAGGCATCAAATAGTTGTAGATTTTTTATATCATTTGTTTAATGAAGAAAATGCTCCTGAATGGATTGAATATTTAAATAATTATCTTAAATAAGGGTATGGGAATTCCCATGGTAGAATTTATGCGGGAGTATAAATTCAGTGCTGGCTAGACACTACTTTTACTCCCACAGTCTAAAAAATATAAAAAGAGGATTAAATTATTTTGATAATTTTTTCCTCTTTTTTAAAGATTATTTACACAAAAACATATTCATTTAAGACAAATTAGTATTTAGAAGAACTTTGACTTTTCCCTTTTTAGTTTTATAAGTAAAGTCCTTAATTAGTTCTAAAAGTTTAGGATTAGGTTTAAGTTCTTGGGTAATTTTAAATTCAAGCATAAAAAATGTCCTCCTTCCTAGAAAGAGAACATTATATTTTTATAAAATAAAAACTTACGAACTTTAATTAGTCCGTAAGTTGTCTTAAAATGGAGCGGGTGATGGGAATCGAACCCACTATCTTACATCGGGAAATCGTTGATACATCAACGTTTTTGCGAAATGCTGACTTGCATTTGACTTGCATTTTTATTTTTATTTCAAAGCTCGCCCCATATGTCGCCCATATCTTGCCCGTATTTCAGCGAAGATTTTCGGAGCGGAAAAGTCAAAAAGCGGAGCGGATATCCGAAGCCGGTTTTGCAGTTGACTGCAAAAACTTATTGAATTTATCAATATCGCTTGATTCTTTTTCTTTAGAAAGATGTGTGTAAATTGAAAGAGTTGTCTTAATATCGGAATGTCCGAGCAATTCTTTTGCGGTTAAAACGTCTACGCCGGCATCGTACAGCATTGTTGCGTAAGTATGGCGGAGACAATGCGGCGTAAACGTGTCTATCGTCAAAGGCAGCGTTTTTCTACGGTCGGCAGCTGTGCCGATAAAGCACCCGTATTTCTTATTAAGGCACAACATATAACTATGCCAAAGTTTATCCCAAGCCGAATTTGACATATAACCGCCCACGGTGTTCGGGAAAACGAGCGTTGATTTTTTAGGCATATGTCGCATATAATCGGCAAGGATATCAGGCATTTGTATTATGCGATTTCCGGCAGCGGTTTTTGTGGATTTTACCGTTTTAGTCGGCGAGTAGTAACTTTTGTTAATGACAATAGTCTTATTATCGAAATTCACATCCGACCAAAGAAGCGCGGTAAGCTCCCCGCGGCGAAGCCCTGCAAATAACATTATCATAGCCGCCGGTTGTGCTCGGTGCGGCGTGTCGAGAATCCATGCCCGCTGTTCGGCGGTAAGTGCGGAGCGGCTCTTTGAAGGTGTGCCCGCCGGGACGTTCAAAAGTTCTTCAACCGGCGAGCGATCGATAATTCTGTTAGCTGCACAATATTTAAAAAACTGCTTGATAATCGATGTATATTCGATTAACGTTTTACGCGATGTAGGCTTACCCGAATACGGATTGCAGGCGGCGAACGCATCAAGGACGGCTTGAACATCACAAAGCCGAATTTTTGAAATATCAAACTCGCCAAAATGCTGTACGAAGTGATCGAGCCTCTGACTAATGCACTTATACCAGCTGGCGGATACGGTGTTTTTTTTCGAAATTAAAAATCGGTTTGCCCAAAAAGCAAAAGTGCGGTTTTCAGAAATCAAATCAACGCCGCGGTGCAGCTGTGCGCGAAGCTCCGCAGCCTTTTGGTCGGCTTCTTTTTGAGTTTTGCCGTAAACCGATTTGTATTTGCGTTTGCCGTCAACGCTGCCGACGTAAACTTGAACGACTATTCGGCCGTCGGCGCGGCGGGTGTTTGTTTTCTTCGGCATATTTAATCACTTCCGTTTGTTTTTTGCTTTACAAATTGAATAATCTCTTGTTTGCGCTCTTCGCTTGCCGTTCTGTAAAAAGCGAGGAGGGCTTTTTCTTGTTCAGTTAATGAATTTGCAGTAGAATAGCGGGCATAAATTACGCCGTTCATATTTCACCGCCTTTCAGCCGTTCGATTCGTCGAGCGGCTTTTTATTTTACAATATACACCGTAATTTGCGCTTTTGTTTTTCCGTCGTCATTTTCGCCGCAAGCGTCGAGAATACCAACGATCTTTTTATGCTCGTTTTCGTTTATGAAGTTTGCGGCAGACTTCGGCAATTCGCCGACTTCTTCGTAAATGTCATTAAAAACGACGAAGCAATCGTCGGCGTCTTCGTATTCGATAGTTAGCACGTCGCCTTCGTCGCAATTTAACAAATTATCTTCACGCGTTGTATATTCATCAATTTTCTTTTTGATTTTCGAGAGGGAAAAACGCTTCGATTCGAATATATCGAGCGGCTTATAAAAGCCGATCTTGTATGTGGCTTTATTATTGCTGACCGAATATTTGTTGAGATAACCGGACACACGCCAGCCGCGCTTTGTGTAATCGTTGAACATATCTTGAACCGTTCCGCGATAGATATATCCGATTTTTGCCCCGTTAAGATACACGGCGACCGCTTTTTCGTCGTGGGGGTTTTCGGGTTCTTGCTTGAACGTCAGCGCCTTTCCACCGTTACCGGGGATATGGTCGAACGCCCCGTCAAACAAACACAAAGATTCTTCATATTCATAGCAAAGCGCCGCACCGTCTGTAACGTCTTCAAATAAATTGTAATTCTTTTCGCCGTCCGGAACGCTTTTCTTTTCGGCCGCAGGAGCGGGCGCAACATTCGCGGCGGTAACGATCGCAGGAGCAGGAGCGGACACAGTATTTTTTGTGGCGGGCGCTGGGTTCTTTTTATCAAGATAAACAAGCGCCGCGCCGCCAGCAATTAAAAGGACGCTACCACCAGCCAGCGCCGCTTTATCATCTGTATTTCCAAACAAGCCGAAAAGACCGACAACGCCGATCGTGATTAAAACAATACCGATTATAAATTTCTTTCCCTTTTTCATAGTGGAATCCCCTTTATGTGTAATAGATCGTAAAAATATATACGTTCCCGCTGGGAGCGGGCAAAACAAACGTTATTTTGATTCGGTATGTACTGCACCGAAAATCTTTTCCCCTTCCGCAACAACGGAAGCGGCGTCGGCGGTAATGTTCGCGCCCGCCTGAAACCCTAAAAGAGTATCGACCGCGCCTTGCATATCAGGCCGCGCGCGATATGCGAGAACACCCGCCTTTTCCTTTTCGGAAAGCGCGAACGGCGCTTCGGAAGATTCGTCGCGGAATTCCGCATTAAAAATTCAAAACTTGGCGCGAAGTTCAACGACCTTGCCTATAATGCTTACCGGAAGCGATTCAATGTCGGCGTTACTGTAAGTTTTAACTTCATAAGCGGGATTCGACGGAACGAGGTTTATACCGCCGCTGAATTTTTGCACTTTTTTTATTGTTGCTTCGTCGCCGTTGACAAGTACTATCGCAACATCGCCGCTCTCAACGTCCGGCTGTTTGCGCACAATAACAACATCGCCCTCTTTTATGCGGGGTTCCATTGAATCACCCTTGATTTGTAATGCAAAAAATTCACCGCTTTTAGCCATCGAATGTGGGATTTCTTCATAATCAATAATATCCTCAATTGCATCAAGAGGAATGCCTGCAACGACTTTACCTAATACTGGAATCCTTGTTGGTGCAATTGTGCCCGTTAAAAGTAATTCCATATTAACGTTGAAAAAATCAGCGATAATTTCAAGAGTTTCGTAATTTTTAGGCTCGCGTTCACCGCTTTCCCACATAGCAATTGTGCTTGATGAAACGCCTATTTCTTTTGCAAGTTGTGCTTGCGATAAATGCTTTTGATTTCTTAAAAGTTTTAATTGCTCTCTAAACATAATTTCGACTCCTTATGCCTTAATAATACACGAATTGTGAATTGATGTCAAGAAAAATATTCACAAAAAGTGTTGACATGCGATTTCAATTGTGATATTATTCAATAGTACTCACAAATCGTGAACATAAGGAGGTGCTAAAATGTATGCTTTCGTTGGGAAAAAAGAGGTAGGAAAAAGATTGACTGCTTTAAGAGGAGATAGACCCGCTAACATCGTTGCTCGAGCATTATCAATTACTCCGTCGGCTTTAGCCAATTATGAAGCGGGGTTAAGAATCCCACGAGATGATGTAAAGGCACGAATCGCTAATTATTACCAAGTGCCTATTGAATCAATTTTTTTTGCTTAAAGCACTCACACTTCGTGAGTACGAAAGGAAAATGATACCGTATGTCAGTTAAAATTTTTACAAAAAAAATAACCTCGTGGGAAGTGCTCCATCTCATAGGGAAACAAACTGAACCCCCAGGGGCACTACCGGTACGGAGCAAATGAAACAGCCGCAAGTCATTAAAAGTGATGACTTGCGGCTGTCTGCTAATATTTACTCATCTTCTCAATATTTTAGTAGCTTTTCAACCTACTATATGGTAATGTGTGTTGCTACCAGGAGGTGCAACGCATGAAAACATTACTCAAGGACCTGTATGACTGCTTCTATGCCCCACCCGAGTTTTCGGAACAGAAGCAGGAAGTGGAAGAATGCCACCAGACATTGATCAAAGTGCTGGAGAAGCCGGAACGGCGGCTGGTACTGCGAATCATGGATGCCCAGAGTCTGATGGCAGAAGAACGATCCATGGATAGCTTTATCTCTGGATTTGAGCTGGCGTGGCAGCTCTCCATGGAACTGAATCAATATGAAAAAGAGCGCTCAGTCTCTCGCTGTACAGTGAAGGGATCGAGCGCTCTTTCCGTGTCTGGAGAGGAGGAAGCAACATGAAGAAACGAATCATCACTACTGCAGTGTTTTCCGCCTGTCTGGCACTATGTGCCGCTGTGTGGCCGCAGAAGCAACCAGCCGAGGCAACCCCCGTGCTGCCCACGCCAGCCGCTGTAATCGCCACACAGCCTGAAGTTCCGGAGATAGCAGAGGTGGAAGAAGTCATACCGCCAGGGGAAGAAAAGTCGGAAGCAACACTATCGGAACTGGTCGAGGAAGCTGACATTGTCCCGAAGCCATCGCCTACTCAAGCGCCCCCAGCGAGTGAAGTACCAGTCCCACCTGAACAGAATGCCACTCCACAGCAAGAACCGGAGCCTGCCCCGACACCGGACAGCGTATCGGACAACATGGTCTATGTGCCGGGCTTCGGCTGGATAGAAAGCCAAGGTCCCAATCATATGGAATACGCCGAGGATATGTATGAGAACGGCAACAAAAGCGGAATCATGGGATAAATGAAAAGCAGTGCGGTATCAGGACAAAGCCTGGTGCTGCATGCCTTTCTTGTTACAAACCGTCTAAAATCGTTTTTAGTGCGTAGAACGCAAGATATTTTAGATGCGTACTAACAAGAATGGCTAAATGTCATTTTTGAGAAGTGCAACAGTACCTTTAAAATGCCCAAAAAAGGTTGTGCTTCCGCCTGACCACTTCATATAGTGATTGCAGAAATAAATGACAAGTGTTTCAGAAAAATAAGATTGTTTTTTTGAATATAATATTCGCAATCTCGAACAATAATTGCGTTTTTTCGAGCTGTGTGATACAATAGAAACAATCATGCAAGAGCGAGGTGCAAAATGGAAATCAGCTATAACAAGCTATGGAAATTGCTAATTGATAAAGGCATGAACAAGACCGATTTACGCTTCTTGGCACACTTGAGTTCAGGAACAATGGCTAAACTGGGAAAAAACGAAAATGTTACTACAGATATTCTTGTTAGGATATGTTCTGCTTTAGACTGTGACTTAACAGACATAATGGAACTTCAGCCAGTAAGTAAATGACATATTAATAAGCTGATTTAACTAAGCAAAGGGAAAATGATTATGAGTTCTGAAAGATTAAAGATGATAGATTTATTTTCCGGAGCAGGTGGCCTTTCTGAGGGGCTCTCTGAAGCCGGATTCCATAGTTTATTTGCTTCTGAGATTGTTCCTGTATATGCGCAGACTTACCAGAAGAATCATCCTAACACTACAGTATTTACTGCCGACATTCGAGAATTAGATGCAAATGAAGTTTTGAAAAGTTTGGGTATCGAGCGAGGAGAACTTGACTTAATTGCAGGTGGCCCTCCTTGTCAAGGGTTTTCTATTAATGCCCCCATTCGCACTACGCTTGACGAGCGAAACCATTTGTTCAAAGAGTATCTTCGGTTTGTTGACACTTTTGCCCCACGAGCAGTTTTAATTGAGAATGTGCCAGGATTGGTATCCTTTGAACATGGAGCTACACTCCACGCCATCTTGGACGCATTAGCAGAACTGGGTTACGGTGCAGATGTAAGAATTTTGGGAGCCCCCTATTATGGAGTACCCCAAATGCGCTGGCGTACTGTTGTGCTGGGTGTGCGCGGAAGATCGCTGCCCTCAGGTGCATACCCTGAACCCATTTACCACGCTCCTATTCGAGCCAATTTTACAAGTACATTTGACGGACAGTCTATTATTAAAGCGCCATCGCCGGAAGCAAACGCAAATTTTGTTACGGTTTATGAAGCAATTGGGGACTTGCCTCCGTTAGAAAGCGGAGAACAGGGTGCTCCAATTAAGGAATATCGTTGTGATGCTTTTTGTGATTACCAGCGTAGATCTCGGATCGGATCTGTTGGAGTATTAAATCATGAGGCGCCTCGGCTGTCCCCTGTAAATCTAAAGCGCTTGGAGTATATTAAGCCAGGTGGAAATTGGACGGACATTCCCGATGATTTACTCCCAAAAGGAATGCAGAGAGCAAGGAAATCAGATCATACGAAAAGATACGGTCGAGTATTGCCTGATGGGTTAGCATCAACCATATTGACAAAATGTGATCCGCATTGGGGAGCGTTCTTTCATTATGAACAGAATCGTTCCTTTACTGTGCGCGAGGCAGCTCGTTTACAGTCTTTCCCGGATCATTTTGTATTTACTGGAAATCTTGCTGAACAGTTTGCGCAGGTCGGAAATGCTGTTCCACCTCTACTGGCACAGGCCGTTGGCTTGTCCTTACGATCAGTTTTAGAAACGGAGGATTGACCTATGTCTGGCTATATTTCAGAGATCTTTGGTTATCGCGCAGAGGATGCTTCGGATATCGCATTGCAAAATGTATCTAAACAAGTGTGTCCCTTCCTATCCTCATATTGCACAAAAGCGCTTGGAGATAAGGCAAATAGAACACTTTCTGGTGTGTGCTCTGTACGACAGGTTACCCCGGGGTCACCTGATGTAATCTGCTGTCCAAATAGAATCTATGCTGAGAATTATAAAATGCTTTCTACAGTGGCACAGAAGGCGTTTGGTGCAGAGTATAAACTCTATGCTGGTAGACTTGCAGTTTCCAAAGCAAAAGAGGAGCATGGGGCTGTGGCTGTTTTTGGTCACGGATGGGGCGGTGAGTTACCGTTGCCCAAACGGAAAGGGAGAGGCTCGTATTATGTTGACTGGATTTTAGCCCGGCTGGACGGCTCCGGCGAACTAACAGAATTCACCGCCATTGAAGTGCAAACCATTGACACGACAGGCTCTTATCAAAATGCCCGTCGTGCATTGATTGAGCGGCATGAGGTTGAAAAGGATACTGTTGGGTTGAACTGGGAGAATGTGTCGAAGCGAATTATTCCTCAAATCATCTATAAAGGCCAGGTGCTTCAGCGCGAAGAGCTTTGTCGAAGCGGTTTATATTTTGTATGTCCCAAGCCTGTATATGATAGGGTACTTGAACGGTTAGGCGGCAAAGAAAAACTTCCTCAATTTCCAACCCAACCTGCCGCTATCCATTTTGTAGCTTATGACTACCTTACAGATATTTCGACGGAAGACGGAAAAATTCGCCCCTTAGGCATTGTAGAGGAATACTGTACAACTGTGTACAAAGTACAGGAAGCGTTTTCTGCAGTCGATCTACCCGAGCAAAATGTTTATCGTGACGCAATTAGACGGTCATTATATGACTGAAAGAGGTGACTGAACATGCTACTTAAAAAGGTTACAATACACAAATATAAGAGTTTTTTAACAGAACAGTCCTACACAGTCGAGGAGCGTATAACCCGTATTGTGGGAAAAAATGAATCTGGCAAAACCGCATTACTGGAAGCTCTGGCGAAGTCAAATTATTTTGAGGATAACGCAGACTTTCAATTCAATAAAGATTTAGACTATCCTCGCAGTGAACTCATAAAGGCGAAAAATGAAAATCCAGCTGTTCTTACTTGTGAATATGAATTGTCTGATGCAGATGTCAAATCTGTGGAAGATGACCTTGGAGAAGGCATTATATCCAAGCAGACTTTTTCACGAACCTGCTATTATGATAACACTCACACTGCATCTGGCGTGTCGGTCAATTTTGATGTATTCAAAAACTGGCTAATCACTTCTTTTGATGTAGGTGATCAGGGCAAAGAACTCCTCCGTGCCGCAGCTTCATTTTCGGATTTAGAAAATGTGGTTTCCGAAAATGAAACTACACCTGGTATGACAGAAATTCAGGGCGAGCTAAGCAAAATCAAGAAGGGTGCTGGAAAATGGAAAAATCCATTAGAAGGCTATATTTATTTAACCTATATCTTACCAGCAATTCCCAAACTATGGTATTTTAGCGATTATTTTAGCCTCCCTTGCAGGATTAATTTGAACGAATTTGCCGCAGGAACGCCAACGGGAAGTTTGTCAAGTGAAGAATTCAAAATTGCAAAGGCGTTGTTTGAATTGAGCGGATTACAGGTTTCTGACATTCAATCCGAGGCTAACTTTGAGGCCTTTAAAGCCCAACTGGAAGCGACATCGAACTCTATCACCGATGATATGTTTGAGTATTGGACAACCAACCAAAACCTCGAAATTCGCTTTGATATTGAACACTCAACTAATAATGTTCGATATCTTAACATCAGAATCTATAATTCAAAACATAGAGTAACACTCCCTCTGAAAAATCGAAGCAAAGGCTTCCTGTGGTTTTTCTCTTTTCTTGTGTGGTTTAGTAAAATTCAAGGAGATAAGAATAGCAAATATATTTTGTTATTGGACGAGCCCGGCCTTAGCCTTCATGCTTCTGCACAAAATGATCTGTTGCGATTTATAGACGAAAAGCTTGCGCCTGAATATCAAGTTATTTACACAACGCATTCGCCTTTCATGATTGATTCGCTAAAACTCAACGAAGTGCGAACTGTCTATGATACACAGAATCCTAAAATTGGGAGTGTTGTATCGGACGCCGTTGAAGAAAAAGACTCGGATACCCTGTTTCCGTTGCAGGCAGCATTAGGCTATACAATTGCTCAGAATCTATATGTTTCGCCTCAAAATCTTTTGGTAGAGGGTATTTCGGATTTGGTTTATCTCAACCACTTCTCCACCATTTTGAAAGATATGGGAAAAGAGGGGTTGTCTGATGATGTTACCATTGTCCCAGTAGGTGGAGCAGATAAGATTGCAACTTTTATTTCGCTTATGCGGGGTAATGAACTATCCACAGTATGTTTGCTTGACACCTTTACGGATCAAGGTGCTGAGGTTCGATTAAAGCGAATGGTTGAGCAAAAAATTATAGCTGACAAGAAGATTCTGTACTATCATTCTATTATAGAACAGACCTTTGCCGATATTGAGGACTTGTTCAGCAAAGAAGAATATCTCACTCTATATAACGGAGCATTTGGCGCATCTGTGCAGATTTCTGATCTCGATATGGATAGGCCGATAATGTCTCAATTAAAGCGGCTAAATGGTAATAAGTCCTTCAACCACTATTCTCCCGCAAATTATATGGCAAAAAATATTGGTACACTTTCTTTCTCGGAAGAAACGATTGGGCGGTTTGAAAAGCTGTTTTCAATGGTGAATAGTAAATTTGATTAAACTAATCATAGGTTTTTTGCGAGAACAGAAATAAAATCGGGAACATAGGATAAATGAAAAGCAGTGCGGTATCAGGACAAAGCCTGGTGCCGCACTGCTTATTCTGTTTCCTGCTCCAAAGCGTCGTTGAATATCTCATGGACATGGATCAGCGAAACAACTTTACAGAGAAACCGCTCCGCCAGATCCTTTTCGTCCAGCCAGGTGGTCTGCGGCGGCACATAGTAACCGGAATCAGCCTCTGCCTCCGCTCTGGCCCTGCGAATGGCTTTCTGGATGGAGAGCCACTGACCGTAAGTGCCACCGTTCAACTGCTTTCTCAGTTTCCGGATGGCGCTCTTATACGCTTTCTCCGCACCACTGGGGCCGTTGTAGTTCAGCCGGATGGCCAGTTCCTGAAAGGTCATGCCCTGCTCATTGGGCTGGCTAATCCCCAGATAGCAGCGCACCAAATTCAGCTCTCTGGGGCTCAGCACCTCCTCCATGCGCTGGAGAAGCCGCGTCCGGCGCATGAAACGGTCATAGGCCTTGGCGGGATCACCGCCAAAACTAATATCAAAGACACGCTCACCCAACGACTCGATCTGAAACACAGTGCGGTATTCCTCCAGCAGACGCTTGGCTACTTTGGCGGAGACAGTCAGCTTCTCTTGGATGGCCGGCAGTAAATCCGTTTCGACATCTCGCTCATGCGTGGCATAGAGAAACGCCACCTGGCGCAGCTGGCGGTAACGGTCCAGCGGGAGCGACAGAGAGAAGGAACCCTGGGCGGCGCAGTCCCGCATGGCGGTCTCAATAGCGGAGGTCGCATAGGTCAGCAACTTGGTCCCCATGGATGGGTCAAACCGCGTCGCCGCGTCCAGCAGTGCCAGCGCCCCCTCCTGCTTGAGGTCATCCACCAGAAAATCCTGAGAAAACTGCTCGCAGTAGCTTGCAGCCAGCATGGTCAGATATCCCTCGTTCTGGGAAAGCAATAGCGGGGCGGCCTGTGGATCGCCGTCCTGTATGCGCTGGGCCAGTTGCTCGTTGCTGGGGCAGGGAGTGTCACAGTGGTACATACTCATGGCCGGTTCTCCCGGGCAATGCGCGCTCTCGCCTGAGCATAGATCGATTCCTGCTCCATGTCCTTTGCATAGCCGTTGGCAGCATAGTCGTTATCCATGAGCGCCTTATCCCGCAGGCTCTCCGCTACATACAGTGCTTCATTGCGCAGCTCGTCGGAGATCTTTCCTCTCTGGTGATGCTTGCGGATGGTGTTGGTGCGGGTGGTGAACAGGCGGTAGACCGGGTGCTGTTTGTTTTGCTCCTTCTGCCGCATCATGGCGCCGTACTGCCGGCAGGTCATGCGGGGATCCTGAGGCGCAATGCCATCGCAGTATTTCGGCATGTGGCCGTTGGTGGTGAGAAAGTATGTCCCGCAGCCACAGCACCGGCTGGGCGCATGGCCGTGCTGCAATCCGTTCATCAGGTCAAAAATGTAGAAGCTGATGGCATGGTCAAAGAAATACCGGTTCACAAATACGGTTTCCTTTTCCTGTTTCGGGTGTCGGGCAAAGACATAGGAGGATCTCAGATCCGGCGTGATGGTGAATGGTTCAACATCCGGTACCGGCACATCACACATCATATTCCAGAACCATTCACTGTTGAAGCAGTCGTGGGCGGCCATGGCAAAGAAAGTCTCTGTCCGTTTCTTCAACCGCCGCAGATAGCCCTCCTCAAAATATCGTGCCGCCACGGCAAAGTGCTGGATGCCCAGGGGGATGCTGAAGGCGGCGACCAGATAGCGGAAGAAAAAATCCCGAACAGGCGAAGCCGGCTTCAGCAGGTCGTTGTGGGATGCCGGGGAAAACAGCACCTCCAAGGTGTGCTGCTCCTGCCCTTTGTCCATCAAGCTGTACGGCGGACAGTGCCACAGGGCATCCAGCAGCTTCTCCAGAGAGGTGCGGATCCCGTCCAGCAGCTTGATAAATTCACCTCGCCCGGCCAAGGCCAGGGCCTCCACCTGGTGGCTGATGGCGCCGCCGTGCGTAATTAGTTCCCGCATGGTCTCCTCGGGAACATTCAACAGTTCAGCGGCAAAGTGGCCAGCCGGGTAAACGGTCTCATGGAAAAAGATCTGATCCTGCCAGATATCCATTGTCAGATGCAGGAGATTGTTGTTTTGCTTGATCCCCGGTGGCATAGGTCCACCTCCTCTGTCCTATATCTGTTTTCTGACTGTCTTGTGATATTCTCATTTTATCAAAATCCCCCCAATAATCAAGTGAAAGGACAAGAGCCACGGTGGCCGCGTGGTCTCTGTCCTTATCTTTTTACAAGGGGATGATCCTAATGAGTAAAACAAAACGACTGCAAACCATCGACGGTGAGAGCCTGATGAGCCTGCCGCTGACACCACTCAACTTCGTGGTGGACACGCTGCTGTCTCAGGGGCTGCACATCCTTGCGGGCTCCCCCAAGGTGGGCAAGTCCTGGCTGGCCCTGTGGCTGTCCGTCATGGTGGCCAAGGGCGAACCGGTCTGGGGGATGTCCGTGAAGCAAGGTACCACTCTCTATCTCTGCCTGGAGGATTCTGTCCTCCGTATCCAGAACCGGCTGTTTGAGATCACAGAGGACGCATCAGACAGTGCCCACTTCTGCACGGAGTGCGCCCTCATTGGACAGGGGCTGGAGGAGCAGGTGGAAACATTCCTCACTGCCCACCCGGACACGGTACTGGTCATCATCGACACGCTGCAGATGGTTCGTCCGGCTCGTGACGCAACCTACGCCAACGACTACCGTGACCTCTCTGCTCTGAAACAGATTGCGGATGCCCACGGCATCGCCATTTTGCTGATCCATCATCTGCGCAAGGAGAGCGCTGACGATGTGTTCAATCGCATCTCCGGCACCACCGCCATCAGCGGTGCGGTGGATTCCAGCTTCACGCTGGTGGAGGAACGGCGGGGCAGCGGCAGAGCGAAGCTCTCCTGTATTGGCCGTGACATTGAATACCGGGAGCTGACACTGGAGCGCAACGGTGAAAATGTATGGGAGCTGGTGTCGGACAGCCGGATACAGCCGGAGCTGCTGGGTGACCGCATTGTCTATCTCCTCTCTGAACTGATGCGTGACCGAACCGAATTTATCGGCACTCCCACGGAGCTGTCTGAACGAATCGACCCTGTGGGTGTGGAGCGCATCTCGCCCAAAAAAGTGTCCCGACAGATCCTGCAAAACCTTGATGCACTAAGCAAAATCGGCATTTCAGCTGTGGTGCGCCGCAGCAACGGAAAGCGGCTCGTTGAGCTGAGCCGTGCCGAAAGTGACGATACCCAGGGTGTCCCGGCGGTCGACCCTGTTGACCCTGCTGAGGCGTTGTGCGGCGATTTGCGGGCGGTTTCCAGGTGCGGCGAGTAAACTCCCGCAAGGCAAAAGAAACGCCGTGTTGGGCCGCTTGTGGCCGAAGGAGGAATGCGGGTGTTCGGCGCGGGAGAATCACCTCAAAAGGGGCCCCCGGAGAAACCCAGCGAAGCGGTTTCTCTGGGGAGAGGAGGAAGCACGGAGCGAGGGAGCTTTTGACCTCGGTCGGAAGCGACTGATGCGCAGTCGCTTCCGACGAGGGCCAGCATCGCGTTTGTCTGGTCGTCGGCAAAGCCGCCGCCCGCCTTCCGCTTATTTGCGGGGCGCTGCCCCACACCCCATTTTTACGAAAGACTGGAGGAAACGACATGAAAAAAGATATCAAGTTCAGCACCCGGATGGCATCCGCAGACCGGGAGGCCATCAAGGAATTGGCAAAACGCTCCGGGATGTCTATGAGCGATTATGTGACAGCCTGCTGTCTGGGAAAGCAGGTTGTGGTCGTCGATGGACTAAAAGAAGTGCTCAAGGAGCTGAAGTCCATCGGCAGAAATCTGAATCAGCTCGTCACCCTGGCGCACATGGGACGCGTCACGGTGATCAACCTGGACGGTGTACGCCAGGCGTTCTCTGAACTCTGCGCTGCTGTCCGGTTGATCCTGGAACGAAAGCGGTGGTGAGGGATGGCTATTATCAGCTTCACTAACTACAAGTGTGGTCAGAGCACCGGATGCATGGGAGCCGTGATGCGGTACACCATGCAGAACAAGAAAACCGAGTGTGACGGTCAACAGTTGGTCACAGGCATCAACTGCCAGTCGGAATCTGTCTATGCGGACTTCATGACCACCAAACGGCTGCATCACAAAACCGACGGCGTGCTGTTCTACCACATGGTGCAGAGCTTCCCAAAAGGCGAGGCGGTCGACCCGGTCACCGCTCATGCGGCGGCGCTGAAGCTGGCTGAGTACTATGAGGGCCATGAAGTCCTGGTCTGCACCCACACAGACCGGGAACACATTCATTCCCACTTTCTCATCAACTCCGTCAACTTTGATACGGGAAAGAAACTGCACATCGCAAAGGAGCAGCTCCAGGAACTGCGACAGCGCAACGATCAGGTCTGCATGGAGTTTTCTCTCCCTGTGTTCAACCCCTCGAACAGGAAAGAGAAGGCCAAGACGATGTCCATCGGCGAGTATCACACGGCCGCCCGTGGCCAGAGTAAAAAACTGCAGCTCATGAACATCATCAACGACTGTATGCGCCACGCCTCTAACCGTGAGGAGTTTATTGCGCTGATGGAGAGCGAGGGCTGCAAGGTACGCTGGGAAACCTCCCGGCGGAATATCACCTACACCACACCCAGCGGCTGGCAGTGCCGTGACCGCCTGCTGTTCGGGGAGAAATATCTGAAGGAGAATATGGAATATGAATTCAGGATCAGAGCAGAAATTATCCATGGACGAGCTGTTGGAGAAGAACCGGCCCGCGCAGATGGTACAGACCACGCCGCAGCCCCCGGCACAGGAGCTGACACCGCCTCCCGAAGTGCATCCCACGAAAGCGGAGTGGGAGGATCTGCAGAGCGACCTCTACACACTGGGGTACCACACCGAGAGACAGACTGGCTATCTCAAGAAAGTCAGCGAACTGCTGGCGCAGCTCCCGACCCGGACGCAGATGGACGAGCTGCTGAAAGCGGTGAAGCATCTGGAGCAGATGAACGAACAGGCTGGGAAACAGAACGAAAAGCGTTTTTCTCTGCCCGGCATCAGGCTGCCCAGACTGCGACTGCCGCACCTGGATGGTCCCACATGGGCGGTCCTGCTGATGGGGACGGGGGCGTTGCTTCTGCTGTGGTGGGGCTTGGATACCGTCTGGAGCAATCTCAGTCTGCTGAGCCTGTGATGGACAGCACCACCATGCATCTGCACACAGATAAGAAAACACTCCGTAAGAAGCAGCAAAAGAAAATCGCTCAAGGCCACGCCCAGGGCGATCACGAAGAAGAACAAACTTGGCAGCAGACCATGTGACGGTCTGCTATTTTTATTGCCGGAATTGGTTTCGGGGGAAAGGAACGCTATGAAAAGTGAATTCGAAGTGTATATGGAGACGGGTATCCTGGGTGGATATATGCCGGAGCGAGCAATCGGCTTCCGGGACGAGAATACGATCACGCCAATTTACCGGGATACATCCTATCACGATACGGAACATGGTACAGAGCTGCGCCGGCAGATGATCGTGGGCGGACGAACATTCTTCGTCCGTTCCATCTTCTCTGCCGCAGAGAAAGCGAAAACACCTACGGAGCAGATGCTCCAAATCATCGACAGTGATTTAGGAAAAGATTCGATTTGAGGATAGACTTTAGGCAGGAGATGCGGTATGTTTGTTACTACCGTATCGGCTTGCCCGGAAAGGAGTAGCAATGGCAAGCAACGAAAAATATACCATCCTCTATGGCCGACTGAGTCAGGAGGACACGCAGAAAACAAATAAGACGGATGACTCGAACAGTATCCAGAATCAAAAACTTCTGCTGGAGAAGTATGCAGCTGAGAAAGGATTCACCAACACCCTCTTCCTGTATGACGACGGTTACTCTGGAACGAACTTCAACCGCCCAGGCTGGCAGCATGTCATGGAGCTGATGGAAAACGGTCAGGTGGAAACGCTCATCGTCAAGGACATGTCCCGACTGGGCCGCGAGTACCTTCAGGTGGGGCAGTACACGGAACTCATCTTCCCAAGCTATGGTGTGCGCTTTATCGCCGTCAACGATGGCGTGGACAGCCTGTACGAGTCCACCAATGACTTCACGCCCTTTCGGAATCTGATGAACGAGTTCTATGCCAAAGACTGCAGCAAGAAGGGACGTTCTGTGGTTCGTCTCAAGGCTGAGACTGGCGCCAGAGTTTCCTCCCGACCCCGCTATGGGTATATGAAGGACCCGGCAGATCCCAAACGGCACATGGTGCCTGATCCCGAGACCGCTCCGGTGGTGCGGTACATTTTTGACCTCTGCGTTTCTGGAAAGGGTCCTGCCCAGATTGCAAAGCAGCTCAAGAAAGACAAAATTCCCACGCCTGGATATTCCTACTATCAGAAGCACGGAGTAGAGCTGACCGGAGTGGACATCACCCAGCCATACAACTGGTCCACCAACACCGTCGCTGGCATTCTGGAGGATGAGACTTACCTGGGTCACACCATCAACCTGAAATCCACCACTCTATCCTTCAAGAACAAAAAGCGCATTGAGCGTCCCGAGTCTGAGCAACTGCGCTTTGAGAATACGCACGAAGCACTCGTTACGCAACAGACCTGGGAGATCGTACAGGATATCCGCAAGCATAAGAGGCGTCCGGCAAAGATGGAGGAGCAGAATATCTTCTCCGGACTGGTCTACTGTCTGGACTGTGGGGGCACCATGGTACTGCACCGAGCACACACCATGGATGCGGTGAAAAACAACTTCATGTGTTCTACCTACAAGAAGAAAGGCAAAGATGTTTGCTCTGGGCATTACATCAGAGAACAGGAACTCAGCGCCATCCTGCTGGATGACATCCGGCGTGTCACACACTTCGCTCGTCAGAACGAGCTACGGTTTGCGGAGCATATCCGCAAGAAGCAGGGCAAGGAGGCGCAGCAAGAGATCACGGTGCTTCAAAAGAAAATCGACACCATGCAAAAGCGCCAGGCCGAGCTGACAAAACTCTTCAAACGGCTCTACGAGGACAGCGTCCTTGGCCGCATCCCGGACGAGCAGTATCGCATCCTCTCTCAAGAGTACACTGCCGAGCAGAAAGAGATTCAAGAACAGCTCCCTGCCATGGAAGTAAGGCTTCAGGAACTGAAAGACTCCAGCTCCAATATTACCCGGTTTATTGAGAACGCCAAACGGTACAGCGAGATCCCGGAGCTGACCGCTGAGATCCTGCGCATCTTCATAAAGCGAGTGGAGGTCGGTGAGCGTGCGGAGAAATACTCCCGCACAGCGCCGCAGGAGGTACGCATCTACTACCGTGATATCGGCCTGGTGGATGAACTTCCTCAGAGCATGGTTGATTCCGTGGCAGAAGAAATCCCAAATGAGGTTGCATGAGCAAAATAGGGAGGCTGTGCCGAAACACAGCCTCCCTCCACAGGAACAAATATTAAGTTATACGGGTAGGTTCATAAATTGTCCCTATGGAACGTCGGAGAAAGCTTACCCGTGCTTTTAGACATTGAAACGGTATGCTGCCTTTTGCAGTGTTCAGAAAATACGGCGATAAAGCTTTGTAAAAACGGGGAAATCAAAGGAAAAAAACTCGGCAATATGTGGCGAGTAAGCAGAGACAGTCTGCGCGATTTCTTCATGAATTAAAGGAGATTTAAAAATGATTATCAGCACAACACTTGAAGCGTTAGGCATTGCGGCGTTGATAGCCGCTTACTATCACGAAGACAAATTTATTAAATTTGAAAGTGACTGCCGCGAAATATATCGCGCGTGCAAGCGTCAGGGAATATCGGCTTGCGACTTGTTTAAGATGATTTGCCGCGAGGAGCTGAAAAAATGATATCGAATAAAAGAACAAAAAACCGCAGAATCATTGCCCGGCACAATGACGACCCGGAAAAGAAAGAATATATTCCCGACCCGAATTTTCCGTATAGCATTTGCCAAACTTGCGCATTCCTATACAAGCCGAATCAATGCATGCAAATACAAATGTGCGTAAGCCTCGCCGACCAAGGCAAGCCGCGAGACAGAAACGCGACAAACGAGCATTGCGACACATACAAGCCGAAGAAACGAGAGGTTAAGCCGTGGTGAACGAAGAAGAGCTGCGTCCGTTCCTTTTTGAAAGCAAATACGGCTACCGAGTGAACATAAGGAATCCATATGTCGCAAAGCTGTTTACTCGCTTCAGAGATAAGCTCGGGCTTCCGACATGGTGCCCTTGCAACGACATAGAGAGGCTCGAATTTGAGTCGGCGGTTATTCCATTTCTCGAAAAAAGATTCGGAACAAAAGCCCCGAAAGTCAATGTGCCGCAACATATCAGAGAGCGGCTGCCGGTTGAGCTTGTAGCGACCCTCTACGGCTTAGACGAAGAATTCATGTTGAATTTAGAAAAAACACAAAAAAATAGCCGCCCTGCGCAGCAACGCAAGACGGCCGCCCGGTAAATACCGAAGCAAAATCATGTATAAATAGTATATCAAGAAATTCGGTATTTGTCAAATTTTCAAAACGTCCGTTTGGGCGTTTGGCGGCCTTGTATTCTATCGTATCTTTTCAAGCAAAAAGAAGACGCAAACGGCTACAATGCAAAAGAAAAGGAAGTGACAAATACTTTGTTTTTTAATAATCAGTCAGTCAATCAGTCATTCGATGACACGCTCGGGAAAATCAAAGCCCAAATTGAAATAGACAGTGTCCCTGTTGAGCTTCTTTTACAAGCTGAAGAGCTTGCGGTTATCATCGCCGAGGTTATGAGGCTTCGGCAAAATGACGCGCTCAAGGTCGGAGGGGTTATACGCCCGGCCGGAGATGTTCAGGCTGTTTTCTCAAAAATCGAAAACGAGCACATCATATACGTGCTTGAGCATTACAACGAAGTGCCGTATCGAATACGAAATCCTAAGCAGTACCTGCGCACGGCTCTTTATAACTCCGTCTTCGAAATCAACAACGCCGCTGCGAACCTATACAGCGCCACGGAAGGCGGGCGGCCATGAACAGAGAGAAGCGAACCTACTCGGGCAAGCTCCTTGACGTGGATTTCTACCCGGTTTTTTCGGACGGTCGGCGAATGCCATCGCGAAAACCGAAAACAAAGCCCTCTACGGCCGAGCAAGAAAAATATAACCGAAACAAAGCCGTGCGGGAATTCTGCCGGATTGTTAACGCAAATTTCGATGAAAAAGATTATTTTATGCATCCGACGTTCACGCCGCTTTCGGCACCCAAAAGCAGAGAGGAAGCAAAAAAAATCTTAGCGAATTACCGAGCACGAGTTCAGCGCCGACGAAAAAAAGAGTTAAAAAAAGCGAAGCTTGCATTATCGGTGCTGCCGGAGCGGAAAGAGCTGAAAGAACAGCGAAAAGAGCTTATTGAAAAAATCAACGTTCTGTCCCGTCCGTTCAAATATGCGTACACGATTGAAGAGGTCACATATAAGACGGGAAGCTTAAAAGGGCGGACAAACTATCATTACCACTTATTCATCACCGGCGGCTTGGACGACAGGCTTATGGAGAGGATGTGGGATAAGGGCGTTCGAGTTAACGTCAACAATTATCAGCCGGAGCGGTTCGGCCCGGAAACGGCGGCAAAATATATGCTTAAAAGCACGCCCGAAGCAGGAAAGAAAAAATACATATGCTCGCGGAATATGACCCCGCCGCGAGTGCCGGACCCGTCAAGGCGAGACGGCAAAACGTCAAATCGCCAGCTTGAGAAATGGGCGAAAGAGCGAGTAAATGACGCGGAGTTTTGGGAGCGAAAATACAAAGGCTACCGATTCGAGCGTTGTTTCGCTCGGAAAAACCCATATAACGGGCATTGGTACATATCCGTGATTATGTATCGGGCGACAGAAGAAATGCCGCCGTGGACGCTCGACGATTGGGGGGTGTATGAGTAGCAATAATAAAAAATTTCGGAGGTATAAAAAATGATAATTTCAGGAGAAGGCTCAAAAACAATGAGTGAGAGCGAAGAGCAGATATGCCTTTTTCGGTGGGCACAATGGGCTTGTTGCAAATATCCCGAGCTTAAATTGCTGTTCCACGTCCCGAATGAGGGGAAAAGAAGCGTCTATACGGGAGCCCGTATGCGTTCGGAAGGGCTAAGAGCCGGTGTCCCGGACATCTGCTTACCCGTGGCGAAAAAAAGATATCACGGTTTGTTTGTTGAGATGAAAGCCGGAAAAAACAAGCCTACCGCAAACCAAATAGAATGGCTTTCGTCTCTCGAAGAACAAGGATATATGACGGCCATATGTTACGGCTGGGAAGCCGCGAAAGCCGTCATCGAAAATTATCTCAAGTAAAAAGGGTGGGAAAAATGATACACGAACTAAAAATCAAGCCTCAATATTACGAAGATGTTAAAATCGGGCTTAAACCATTCGAAATAAGAAAAAACGACCGAGAGTTCAAGCTCGGCGACATTCTTGTTTTGAATGAATATGACAGCGGAGCGGGAACATACAGCGGCCGAGCCCTCACAGTAAGGGTTACATATCTTTTGAACGACCCTGAATATTGCAAAGAAGGTTATGTAATTCTCGGTATTATCCCGGTAGGAGAACGCCATGGATAAGATTTTATATTACGTTATAGCGGTCTTTTTGATAATAGCGGCCGTTGTGTTTTCAGCCATCGCAATTAAAGCCATCATCAATTTTATCGTTTTTATTGCCGCGGCGGTAATAATGAATTAAGGAGTACAAAAAAATGAAATTAAAGAAAATAGAGCAAATTCTAAAACGAAACAAAACGATAATACTCTATCATGGACCGGATGATATACAGTTTTTGAGCGACGGAACGGCTCTTTACCCTATGTTTAATCTTCCGGAATTAACCAAAGAAAGCATATTTACAATGTTTGACATTCCGGAGGAAAAAGCATCTAAATTTCTTTTCGAAATACGCGCACTTTCTCAGGAGCTTGATGTAAATGTAAAAGACATTGACGCTACCGAAAATTTGCTCGAAAGAAGTAAAATATCGATTTGTTTAAACGGAATCGAGCTTGAGCCGTTAAAGACATCGCAAGGGATTAGGTACATAAACACGCGATATTTGGAGCCATTCGCGGATATAGAAACAGGATATGAGATATATGAAAGAACAAGAATAGACGGAATGCTGTATTTCGCAATTAAAAGTGGGCTCATATTGTGCGGCATCGTGCTTCCGAGTTTCGGAGACGAAAAGTTCATAAAAGAGCCGCTTAAAGAGATTTTGCAATATACTACCGACGAAGAATAAAAACATTCAAGAAAAGAGGAAAAGTTATGAACAACAATATTTTACGCGCTATTGAGTCTCTTTGCTACGACATAGCTACAAGCGCAAAAGCAGAAGAAAACCAAAAGAGAGCAAATGCAGTTTTAGCTCTTGCTTTCGCCGGGAAATTTACGCCTGAGGAAAGTGAAGAGGACTACACCGAGGAGGACTCCGCAGCGGGAGCGGAAAAAGATAAAATCAAAATTCCGAAACCCGGCGAGCAATTCGAGTATAACGAAATTGAGTTTACCGCTCTCGGAGAGGAGCGGGGCGGCGTACTTGCTATTGTTTCGGAACTGCTCAAGGAGGAAATGCCGCTCGATAAAAGCAATAAAAACGACTGGCGCACCTCCTCGCTCCGTAAATACCTTAACGGAGAATATCTCGAACAATTCAACCGCGGCGACCTCCTCCCGTTTGTATCGGACTTGACCGCCGACGACGGTACGAAAGACTACGGCACCGCCGAGGATTACGTTTTTCTCCTCTCATGCGATCTTTACCGCAAATACAGAGAGTTTGTGCCGCGCTTTAATAAATGGTGGTGGACGCTTACGCCATGGACTTGCACCCCGTCCAACATTGAATCCGCGCGCTTTGTCAACTCTTCGGGCAGAATGGGCTGCAACCATGCGCGCATCGGTTACGGTATAGCCCCCGCTTGTCTGTTCAATCACAAAATCTTTAAGTAATCTGCGCCGATAGGCGCGTATGGAGGCGGCAATATGGAAAAACACATTTTAACATACACGAGCGACGGCACCGATAAAACCGCCGTCGCAATTACAAAAATAAGAAACTCAGGCACCGACATTATAGGCGAGATTGTTTATACGGGTACCGACGAGGGCGCAGTTATCCTTGAGGACTTAATAGAGCACCCAGGTTATAACGCTCTTGCTAAAGAGGTTAAGGAACTCCGCGACGTAGCAGAACGGCGCAGAGAGCGCACAATACGAAAAGTAGAGCAAGCTCTCGGGTTAAAGCTCTACGATTGGCAAAAAGCATTTATTTTCTACAATAAACCCTACAATTACTATGTAAGCGGCTATAGAAAAACGGGAAAAACCCTTGCTCATTGCCTCCGTCTTTGCTTATCCGAGGGCGAGCCGATTATAGCGGCACTCACACCTCCCACAAGGGCGAAAAACGAATTTTTGCGCTATCTTGGCGAGGACGGCTGCTCCATATACCGCTCGCAATTCTTTATAAATGAGTTGCGACAAGTTTATAACAAGCTCCTCGCGGCGGGAAATATCGACCTCCGCGAGATAACATTTAAGAGGTAAATATGGAAAGTATTAAAATCGAAAAAGACGGCTCTGTATCTATTCCTAAACCTGGCAATATGAAAATTACGGTAGAAATGACCGAGGGACTCTTTGAGGAGTTTTTGCAATTCCGAAAAAGCAAAGACGAGTACGACAACCGAGCCTCGAAAGAAATCGAGGGCTTGCGCCGCCGTATAGGATTTTAGCAAAGGCGATTATTAACTTGACAGATGGCAAGATGCCAAAATTAAAAAGAAGAGGAGTAAAAAAATGTACAAAGAAAAGGCAATCGAAAAAATACAAAAGGAATTAAAAGCTTTTACCGGTGGGAACAAAGAAAAAGCCGTGTCGAAGCCCGTCGCAGAAACGCTTGAAATGTTTTGCAAGCAAAACGAAGAATTCGCGCAAGCTATATACGAGAGTGACAAGACCTTATCGAATTGCTGCAAAATGATAATGGAAAAAAGCGGAAATGCGATATCTGATATTGAAGTTTACAAACGAGCCGTCAAATACTACTTTTCAACAGCCGACATTGAAATGTCAATGAAAATCAATTTGTGCGGCGACCTCTCCGCTGGAGAAAACGATAAAGGCGGTAAGGTAATATCACTTTCATTTGATGATTTGTTTTAAGGAGCGGGGAAAAATGAAAGTTTATAAAACGAAAGACGCAATACTGCGCCACGCTCCGCATCTTGACGCCGAAGACGAAAAGCTGCTTAACAGCGAGTGCTTCACGCCGTACATATTCTTCAAAGATGACAGAAAAAATAAAAGGCGTGAGTGTTACTGCACCGCCTGCGGAGCGGAGTTTGAACAGGAATTTGTTAAACGAATAATGACCCCGGACGACAGAAGCTTTTTAGAGGCTGAGCATAACGAAATCGTGAAATGTCCGAAGTGCGGCAGACGAGTTATGCTGAAAAACGAGGGCCGCGTTCGAGACTGCAAGAACCTTGAAGAATGGCGCCGTTTTGTGGCTGTTAAACCTGTGGGGCGAAACACTGTATATCTGATATGTGGATGGGCGAACAAGGATTACACCGGGCGATGCTTTAAAACAAAACCGATATATGACATTTCGGCGATATATTACTTAACACCCGGGTATGTACGAGTTTTCAAAAATGCAAATCCGAATTGGTATGCAAAATATTGGTATGAACCAAAAAGCATTATTGAGCCGTTTATTAAAACGTTCAGTTACAACAATGCTTATGCTGAAAACAGGGGGTACAGATGGATAGGCTTTGACCGACTGAAAAAGACCTTTTTAAAATATGCGCCGATTGAGAATTTTTCTGTCGCGTATGAAAAATATTTCTACAACAAGCCATACGTCTGTGTCGGCGAAGTGCCAGAAGTGAAATTCTTCGCATATTCGGCGATATATCCGAATGTTGAAAAGTTATTAAAGCTCGATCTTGGAGAATTCGTATGCAGCCTTGTAGACGGCAAGCCGATAAAGAGATTTATAAACTGGAATGCGCCGACCGTGCAGAGCATGTTCAATATGACGCGCGGCGAATTTAAACGTTTTCGAGAACAATTTTACAATCTTGACCATTTTAAAGTTTATGAAATCCTGAAATCGGCAAATCCGAACATTCCATATGCTGTGGCTGTCGACCTTTGCAAAGCATATAGCGGCGAAGCGGCTGAAAAAATAGCGTGGACGGTAAAAAAACAAAAACTCAGCTTGACAAAAACATTGAACTATCTCATAAAGGCCGAAAGAAAGAATTTCAAAAGCCAATATGAAAAAAGCACGTTATTCAGCAGCAGCACAACTGCGATATGGTGGAAAGACTACATATATTTTGCCGAAAAGCTTAAATATGACCTTACAAGAAGTGATGTCATATATCCGAAAAACCTGAAACAAGCACATGACAATGCTTCGGGTGCGATAGTGATAAAAAAGGACCAAGACGCCTTTGAGAAATATCAGAAAAGATATGCCGCCCTCGAAAAGCGATATGCCTTTTCGAACGGCGAATATCAAATCGTAATTCCAATAGGCGTAAACGACATAATCGAAGAAGGCAAGATTCTTTCCCATTGCGTAGGCGGATATGCCGAACGCCATATGAAGGGGAAAACGACGATTTTGTTTATGAGAAAATGCAACGCGCCTGCGGAGCGGCTTGTTACAATCGAGGTCAAGGACGATAGGATTTGTCAAAATTACGGATCCCACGACCGGCAAGTCTCGCCCGCCGAACAAAAATTCATAAACACATGGATTCAATGGGTGCGTGCCGGTTCTCACAGAACGAAAGACAAAAAAGCTGCCGGAGCGGCTTAAAAGAAAGGACGTTGTAAAATGGAAAAACTGATAATAAATCAAACATCAAATGAAGTCAGCGAGATATACAGAGAAGCTGTTCAAACGCATCAGCGAATCTTGGCGAACGGCGAGATTTGTGCGCAGTCCCTTTTAGAAATTTGCAAAGATCTAAAAAAGATGCGTGACCAAAAACTTTATGAAGAATTCGGGTACGCTTCTTTTGAAGAATACACTGAAAAGGCCGTTAGCATTAAGCCGAGACAAGCTTACACGTACATATCGACGTATGAACGCTTAGGAAGTACGGTTTTGCAGTCGAATGCAAATTTGGGAATCACCAAGCTTGACCTTATAGCGCAGATGAATCCGGTTGAACGCACCGAAAAGCTTGCTGAAAATGCCTTTGACGGAATGTCCGTATCTGAAATCAAGGCTCTTGTTCAAAAATCAAAAAATCAGGGAGAGCAAATAAGCTTGCTTCAGACTGCGCTTGAAGAGGCTAAGGCGCAGAACAAGGCGGCGGAAGAACCCGACGAAGAAAAAGAAACGCTGCGTGCACAAATCGTTGCCCTAAAAAAAGAAATCACCGACAGCGCATCAAAGCTTGAGTTCGAAAAAAGGGGCATTGTTGAAAAAGCAAAAAGTGAGGGCATAAAAGCAGCAAAAAAAGAGGCTCTTATTGAAGCGACAAAATCAGTCAAAGAAAATACGGAGCGGCTCACTCAAAAAATTAAGGACCTTGAAACAGCTTTGACCGAAGCCGGCGTCGAGCACGATAAGCTCGAAAAGCAATTGTTACTTGCCGATAGCGAGTCGGCCAAAGCAATGGTATATATTCAAAATATTCAGGACAACTTCAATTCTTTATTTGCCGCAATGGGAAAAATGCCGGATGAGCAAAAAAGCAAATTCAACAGTGCTTGCCTAAAGCTGTTAGAAGCAATGCGCCGACAGGTCGAAGAATAAGGGGTTAAAAATGCAATACATACCATATGCCGTTACGGCAGCAGCGATAATCGGCACAATCGGAAACAGTTATAGAAAAGTTTGGAGTTTTTACATTTGGATTTTCACAAACGCTTTTTGGTGCGTTTTCAATCTAAGGAATCACAGCTACGCACAGGCAATCTTATACGCTGTTTATTTTGTCTTGGCAATAATCGGAATCGCACAGTGGAGGAAAAAAGAAAAATGACACTTGTTGAGCTTAACAATCTTCGCTACATAGAAAAAGAAATAACATTACTTCAGCTCAGAATACGAGAGCTTGAAAATGAAACCGAGCGCATAACTCCGATTTTAACGAATCTGCCCGGCAGCGGAGATAAGAAAAGCTCAATTGTCGAACAGCTGATTGAAGAAAAAGAAAAACTCGGAGCGGCCCTACAAACGCGGCAGGAAGAACGAAGAAAAGCCATGCGCTTTATAAACGGAATCCCCGATTGTCAGCTTCGAATAATTTTCATTTTGCGTTTTATCTCCGGAAAGAGCTGGAACGAGGTTGCCGACTATATCGGCGGCGGCAACACAGAACAAGGCGTGTGCATGCGCGCACTTCGGTATCTTAGGAAATTTGAAAGTTGTTAAATATGTTAAACGCCTTTTTGATATTATAAAATCAGAGAGAAACCTGATTATAAAACAAAGAGGTGCGATATGGCTAAGACGGGCAGAAAATCCAAATACGACGCCGAAATTAAGCCGCATCTTGCCGAAATTGAAAAAGCGGTTAAAAACGGCGCGACAATAACAGAAATCGCAACGGCGCTGAATATTGCCGAAAGCACCATTTACAAGTACAAAAAAGAGAAAAAGGAGTTTTCGGCGATATTTGCGCGCGGGCGCGCGTCTATAATTATAGACATTCGAGGAGCTTTGTTAAAAAAAGCCCTTGGGTATGAGTACGAAGAAGAAAAAAAGGTCGGAAGGAAAGACAAAAACGGCGAAAACATAATGATTGTTGAAAAATACAAAAGGCATCAGCCGCCGAGCGAAACAGCCGCCGCAATGCTCCTTCGAAATTACGATACAAAATGGATTGACAAAGATAACGCGACGACCGAGCTAAAAAAACAAGAGTTTGAGCTGCGAAAAGCGATTTCTGAAAGTAATAATTTTGATTTAGATTGGGAGGAGAAAAATGGCTGATAACGAAAGAAATTATTATGTTTTGAGCGAAAACAACTGTAAATTTGAAAGCTTCACAAAAGAGCAAATTTTATCGGCAATTCAGCAGGCGGTAGACTCCGGGAAAATAAAGGATGTTGACACAGGATTTATTACGAAAATTAAAGAGCAAAACAAAAACGCCGGCTTAATGTTTTGGGTTGGCAATCAAGCCGAATATAATGCGCTGGAAAGCAAAAAAAACAACTGTCTTTACATAATTACCGACGACAGGAAAAACGAAAGTATTGAACTTATTTGGTTAAATCTGGGGGAACTCAACGACATAGCAGACGGGGCAATGCAATGCGTCTACGAGAGTAATGACTCAATCCCATTTGATGTTAATTTTACAGGTGACGGACAATTCAAAGAATTCGACCTTTCTTTCGGCGATTATAAATACGATCCGACAAGAGATGTTGTTGTTGCTGAGATTTCAAACAAGCAAACAATACCGCATGTCGAACATTGCTTTTTTGCGCTAACGCTTAGAAAAAGGGGATATAATAACGGCACTTACGGCATGAAACTTGGTATTTGCATCGTAAGTGGGCTTGGCAATTTACCGTGTCCGTATCTGCACGTATCGTACAAACTTCTCAGAAAATCATACGGGGTGTCATAATGGCTTACATAAACGGAAAAGAAATACTGTTATCAGCTCAACTAACCGGGCTTGTAAACATCGACAGCGAAATATCGGACACAAGCGAAAACCCTGTGCAGAACAAGGCTGTTAAAGCTTATGCCGACGGCTTGTCAAAGTACAGAATTATAAGCGATGTGACTATAACTGAAGATATTGACACATATACAATATCGCAAGACAGCAACGGCAATACATTTGATTTGCGTAAACTGTTTTTCTTGTTTATAGGAAAATTCGATGCTGCTTTGAACACCAAAGCTTTGTCGCTACGAACAAACGGCGGGTATCAATATTTGATGTATAAGGGTTTTACTATTGCAGCTGACAAGGAATGCGCTTTTTGGCTCGAAGCGGAAAATTTCTTGCGCACTTCAGAAAACAGCGGCATTAAGAGCACATATTCAGCTACCTTACTTCAACAATTCACAAATGGAATTGCTCAAGGCTTGAGCGGAAACAATGTTGCTGTAAATTCAGATATCTCGTTTCAAAAAAGGCACCCAAATTATCCACATCCAATGAGCGAGATTATATTCGGCGTCCACGGTGGAACTCAAAAAATGAAATCGGGAAGTCGATTTATAATTCTCGGCATTGATTATTGAGGAGGGCTGAATTATGCGAATGTACGACAATGGCATATACAGAGATATGACCAAGGAAGAAGAAGCCGCTGTAATGGCGGTCACAGAGCAGGAAGAAACAGTAAACAAGGACGGTTTAACATCTCTTGCCGAGGGTTTAAGCACGGCGACATCACTCGCACAGGTGCGGTCGGCGGCTAAGTCCGTTCTTGCAGATGAAAGCGAGGAAACAAATGAGTGATGCAGTAGCCGTCGCGATTATCTCGGGTGGACTTGCCCTCTTAGGCGTGATTATAACATCTATTAGCACATCTCGCAGAATGACCGCGCAGCTTGAGCGTAATCAGGCTGTGACGGACACGAAGCTTGAAGAGCTTACACGCGAAGTAAGGCTTCATAACAACTTCGCGCAGCGTATTCCCGTAATTGAGCGTGACATTAAGGTCATTAATCATAGAATAGACGATTTAGAAAAAAATCACAAAGGAGTGTAAAAAATATGAAAATCAACATCAAGCAGAGGTTCAAAAACAAGACGTTCGTGATATCGCTGATCACGCTTATATTGGCGACGATTTATCAAATCCTCGGTATGTTCGATATCGTACCTAAGGTGAGCGAGGACACATTGACAGGTGTTTTAATGCTTGTCGTCAACTTCTTGTCTGCACTCGGAATACTCGTTGATCCGACAACTGAGGGCTTGAACGATAGCGCAAGAGCTCTCACGTACGGCACGCAAGACGATGTAAGGCAGTATGAAGAGACGGGTGGATATGTAGCGGGTATGCTATTCTCCGGACGCAATAGAGTAACTCAACCGTACACTTATAACGTGAACACCAAAAAGGGACACGGCGGTATAGACATAGTCGGAGACGATGATAGAACCGTCCACGCGGTAGAGGGCGGCACAGTTTCTATGGTGTCTGTCTGGGACGGAAAAACAAAGACAGGAACGCAGAGCTACGGTAACCTTGTTGTTATAACCGATTCAACCGGCAAGCGACACTTCTACGCACATCTTGCGTCTATCTCTATGCGTAAGGGTCAGAGGGTATATGCCGGTGATGTTGTCGGCATAATGGGCAACACCGGCAACAGCTTCGGTGCACACACTCATTACGAGGTTCGCACCGGTCAAGGCACGGTTACACGTATCAATCCTGCCGAGTTCTGTGGCGTTCAGAACGCCAAGGGTACATACGTGAACAATGTGTCTGCGTCACCTGCTCCGTCACACAGAGGCACAGCCTACACAATGACGTGCAAGATGTTATATGTTCGAAAAGGCCCGTCTGTAAGGTATCGCCGAGTCGGGCAGTTTTCAAGGGGTGAAATCTTCTACGTTGTCGCTCGACAGGGTAATTGGTGTCAGCTCGAAAGCGGCAACTGGATGTGCGCCGGCAAATATCTTAAGAGAGTGTAATGTTTACAAGTTTATCGCAGTTTTATAACTCCGAAATCTGGAAAGCAACGCGCGCAAAAATCATAGAAGAGCGTAAGGACGAATACGGCATTGTGCATTGTGAATACAGCGGCGTGCCGCTGATTAACGGATATGCCATAATCGCGCATCACAAAGTACCGTTAACGCTTGACAATGTTAACGATTATTCCATTTCGTTAAATCCCGAAAACATAATGCTTGTCTCACATAAAGCACATAATGAAATACACAAACGCTTCGGGTATGGCTCGGGGCGCAAGGTGTATTACGTTTACGGTGCTCCGTGTTCAGGAAAAACAACCTTCGTGAATAACATTAAAGGCAACAGCGATATTGTTTGTGACATAGACAGCATATGGCAGTGCTTGACGGGCGGCGAGCGATACGACAAGCCGACCGCTTTAAAACAAAATGTATTCGAGGTACAGCGCACAATTTTAGATATGATTAAAAACAGATTCGGCAATTGGGAGCGCGCATACATAATCGACGGCGGCGCGGCCAAAACTCCGCGCAACAATCGCATTAAAGATTTAGGCGCGGAGCCTATATTCATTGACACGGACAAAGAGACGTGTTTGAAGCGTTTGGCTTCTGACAAAACAAGAACGCAAACACAGCGTGAGGAGTGGCAGAGTTATATTGATAAATGGTTTATCGATTATCAAGAAGCGTAATGCTTTTTTTGATAAATAAAATCTCCTTTTCTTTTGTGCCGATAACGCGGCGGCAAATAATACCGCGTTTCCTCCCGGAGATATCCCCCCGGTCACGCCGGAAATTGGGTGTCTTCCATACTGTGCGCCCCTCCTACTTTTCGCACGGGGCAATTTTTTGAGAATCGAGAAGTTTTTGGCAAAACTTTTGAAAAAATATGACCTTTTAAAAACTCTAAAAACAACATTAAAGAAGATTATAACTGGGGGCTGAAAAATGACTCGTTTTGAAGAATTGAAAAGTTACATTTCGGCCTTGCCAGATGACATACAAGCTATATTGACTCCGGCACTTAAAGATATTGTTTACGAAGAAGAAATGCTGGGTAAATTCCGCGACAATCCAAAAACGAAAACAAACGCGGCGATGTATAAGGCTTACAGGCAGACGAAACAGATATATCAGGCCGATCTAAAAATGATTTTGTGGCAGCTACGGCAAAACGAGACATCGGCGGCTGATGATCTGCTCGCAAAACTAAAGGACTTTGAGTAATAGAAATTAAAGAATTTGATATTTGCGAATTAAAAGCTTATGAGAATAACCCGAGAAAAAATGAGGCAGCAGTTGAGAACGTTGCAAATTCAATTTATGAATTTGGCTTTAAGGTGCCTATCATTATCGATAAAAACAAAACAGTTGTTTGTGGTCATACAAGACTTAAAGCGGCTGAATTATTAAAACTTAAAAAAGTACCTTGCATTGTTGCCGACGATTTAACGCCCGAACAAATAAAAGCTTTCAGATTAGCTGACAACAAAACCGCAGAGCTTGCCGAGTGGGATTTTGAAAAGTTAGATGAAGAGCTTAACGAACTTGCAATGTTTGATTTCGATATGTCACAATTCGGATTCGAAAATACCGACGTTTTTGACGATTTATTAAATGAGCAGAAAATCGTCGAGGACGAAGCTCCCGGCGTTGATGATGAAACCGGGCCTGTTTGTAAACTGGGCGACATATGGCAGCTTGGCAGGCATCGGCTTATGTGTGGTGATAGCACCAAGAAAGAGTCGGTTAAAAAGCTAATGGGTGGGGAAATTGCTGAAATGATATTATCAGACCCTCCATACGGAATGCACTTAAACACAGATTTTAGCAATGCAATCGGAAGCATAGGAAGCATTGGAAGAAAACAAGAAACGAGAGGAAACAAATATGATAAGGTAATCGGCGACAATGATGACTTTAGTCCGGAACTCATAAATACTTTTTTTGAAAATTTCAAGTGCAAAGAAATGTTTCTATTTGGTGCCGATTACTTTGCCGAACTTTTGCCGAATAAAAATGATGGTTCATGGCTTTGCTGGGACAAAAGAAAAGAAAGTCAAGCCAATGCGATTGGGAGCGAGTTTGAGCTTATATGGAGCAAAAACAAACACAAACGCCGCATGTTAAGGCACGATTGGGTTGGCTTCTTATCGAGTAAAAACGCAAAAGATGCACAACATCGCGTTCATCCAACGCAAAAACCGATAACATTATTGGCCGACATTATAAATCAGTGGGGTAGTAATTGCAACAATATTGTTGATCTATACGGTGGGAGCGGGTCAACGCTTATTGCTTGCGAACAGTTAAATCGAAACTGTTTTATGATGGAATTAGACCCGAAATACTGTGACGTTATTATAAAAAGATGGGAACAGTATACGGGAGAAAAAGCTTTAAAATTGTGAAAACTTATCTTGAAGAATACAACTACCTGATACAAGGCAGACACGTTATTGCCGGCTATTGGTTGAAAAAAGAAATTGAAAATCTTATCGAAGATTTGCAAAACCCGGCTTATATTTACGACACGGACGAAGCGCATAAAAGAATTAAATTTATGCAAACGTTATGTCTGCAAAGCAAACATCCGTATTTCGGAAAGCCTCTTGAGCTTATGCCGTGGCAGCTTGCTTTTTGGGAAGCTGTTTACTCTTTCAAAATGAGCGACACCAAACTACGCCGATTTGTTGAAGTGCTCCTTGAAATCGCGAGAAAAAACGGCAAAAGCACAATGTTAGCCGGCGACGGGAATACCGATTTGTTTATCGGCACCGGAGGTTCGGAAGATTGCTGCGCGTCAAATGATGATAGGCAAGCAAAATATATATGGCGAGAAATCGCCGGAATGCGTGACCGGTTGGACCCGAAAAAGGCTATAACAAGCCGGAATTTAGTTGAAATTCGAAACGACCGAAAGAACATCATCATTTCACGCATGTCAAGCAAAACACAAAACAAAGACGGCGGAAATTATACAAAAACGTACCTTGACGAAGCTCACGACATAGACGAAGAGAACGGTAACAGTGAAATTGCCGAGGCTTGTTGGCGCGGAATGTCGACAAAAGATGATCCGTTATTTATCACTTGCACAACGCAAGGCTTTAGCCGTGACGGGTGCTTTTTGGATAAAAAAATCGCGCACGCAAAAGCAGTTATCGAGGGCGAAAAAGAAGATATACACTTTTTGCCTTTTCTTTATGAACAAGACAATGAACAAGAAATTTGGCAAGAAGAGAGCAGCTGGGAAAAGTCGAATCCGTCTTTGCGATACGGCGTTAAAAAAATGTCAAAACTCCGTCGCGATGTTGACCTTGCTCGGACTGATAAAGAAGCACGATTGCATCTGCTTTGTAAAGATTTCAACATCAAACAAAACAGTGCGCAGGCGTGGCTTCGTTCTGAAGACTTTATGTATTTGCAAGAAAAACAAAGCCTTGAAAATTTTCGCGGCTGTTTTTGTTTGGGTGCGCTTGACTGTTCGCAAACAACGGACCTTACAAATTTAAAGCTTTTATTTATGCGGCCAAACGACAATACAAAATATGTTTTTTCGCATTATTGGATTCCTGAAAGCAAATTGACCGACAGCTCAGACAAGAGCGCAGGTGCTCGCTATGAAGAATGGGCGCAAGCAGGATATATAACGATAAGTAAAGGAAGCATAATCGATTTAACTGATGTAACACGCTATATCTCAGAGCTTAAAGACCTTTATAACATACGCATTTTAAAGTGCGGATATGACAAAGCCTACGCTCGTGAATTTGAAAAGAGCATAGACGATCTAAGCCCGACAATGCGTGAGCCCATAAATCAAAAAGTTATGTCAACTCCGATGAAATGGGTTGAGCGTGATTTTGAAAATCACGTCATAAATTACGGAAACAATCCCGTCGACGCTTGGTGTTTGGGTAATGCTTGCTGTTATATTGACCGGCACGAAAATTACAGCTGTAAAAAATCACAGGCGAGCAAACGAATTGACGGAGCGGTTGTTTTTATAATTTTATATGCAACGCTTTTAAAGTTTAATTCGGAATTTCAAAACGCAATAAAATAGGGGTGATTCACACGGGATTATTTGATTTGTTTAAATCGAAAAAGAAAAAACAAAGCGGGCTGACATATGCGCCGACGATGACCGGAAATGCACCGTTTTACTCTTCTTTCGGTGAAAGCGTTTACGCTTCGGACATAATAGTTCAATCAATCCGCTGTAAAGCGAATGAGTTCAAAAAACTCGACCCGCGACATATTCGGACAACTAACGGTGAACAATCGGTAGTGAGCGATAGCAGCATCGCAAAGGTTCTGAAAAGGCCGAATGGGTACATGACCACGGCTGACTTTTTAGAAAAAATAACAATCTTGCTTGAGCTTACAAAAAACGTTTTTATTTATCCGACATATTATAAAACAAACGGCGGCGAAAAATATTACACGGGTTTTTATCCGCTGAAGCCGTCTGAAGTTCAATATATGACCGACGCAGCAGGCGATTTGTATTTGAATTTGAGATTTGCAAACGGTTATGAAATAACGCTTCCTTCAGATAGCGTTATACATTGGAGAAAAGATTACGGAGTTAATGATTATTTCGGCGGCGGAATGTTCGGCGGCGATGACAACTCCGGGCTCTTAACAATGCTTCAACGCTACGACCAATTGACGCAAAGCATCGCAAAAGCGGTTAAATGTTCTTGCCAAGTGAATGCGGCGATAAAGGTAAATACATATGCTGAAACGGATGAGCTTAAGCAGAAGCGCGAAGAATTTGAGGCTGATATTATAGACAATAAGAGCGGACTACTTGTCATGGACCAATCAAGCGAATTTGTGAACATTCCGCGAGATATAAAGCTTGTTGATGCCGAAACGCTCAAATTTTTTTACGACACGATTTTGCGCGCCAACGGGTGCAGCCTCCCAATACTTAACGGCGATTATACTAAGTCGCAGAAAGAAGCTTATTACGAGCACGCTCTCGAAGCAGACATAAAAGGTTTGGGACAGGCTATGTCGCGAGTGCTTTTTACTGAACGCGAGGCGGCGTTCGGTAATGAGATAATCCTTTACCCTAACGACATATCGTTTATGTCAATGGAAAATAAATTGACGGCATTGCAATTAGGGCTGCCTGCCGGCATATTCACAAAAAACGAAGCCCGAGAGTTACTGGGATATGCACCCATTGAGGGCGGCGACGTAATGCCGAGAGGATATAACGAAATAGACACAACAAGCACAGGCGAAAGCGAGGAAAAAAACGATGAGTAAAAAAAGAAATGATTATTTTTTGCAGCGCGGTTTTACCGCCGAATTTAGAGCTGCGGGAGCTGATGACGGCAACACAGGACATATCGTCGAGGGCGTCGCAGCTGTCTGTGAGCAAGAAACACGTATACAAGATTTTTTCGGAGAATTTATCGAGGTCATTCGAAAAGGCGCGTTTGACGAAACAAACTTTGACGACGTGCGCTTCTTAGTGAATCACGATTTTAACGGCATTGCTCTTGCCCGAAGCCGGCGGAATAACAAGAGTGATAAACCTAACACAATGCAGCTTTTCGTAGACGATAACGGCGATGTGAATATAAAGGCAGATCTTGACACGGAAAACAACGAACAGGCCCGTGCTCTCTACTCGGCCATAAGCCGCGGCGATATGGACGGAATGAGCTTTTGCTTTTACGTTTCAGAAGATAATCAGAAATGGAGTGAGCGCGACGGAGTTAATGTTCGTGAAATATTAAAGGTCGATAAAGTTATCGAAGTCTCAGCTGTTAACTTCCCTGCATATGGGGGAACTAACATAGATAGCCGTTCGCTGGATAGTGACCGCCGAGCACTGGATAGGGCTCGCATCGCGTTGGATAACGCAAAAAAAACGAAGCCTGATTACAAGGCAAAAACGTTAATTACAATGTACAAAAAGTGAGGTAAAAAACATGAAAATGAAAGAAAAGCTCTTGAAGCTTTTAAAAGCAAAAAAAGAGCAGCGTGACGCTCTTAACAAATCAATGATTGAGAGCGAGAACAAAGAAGAGCGCGCCGCTATCGGCGAAACTCTTAAAGCTCTTGGCGAAGAGATCAACGAAGTTGAAGAAATGCTCGCACAGGTTGACGAGCCCGCACCCAATGGGCCCGACGCAGGTGATAAGGGCGACAACTCTCGACAGCTTGACCCAATTGCAACGTTTAAAATGAGGGATCAAAAACCGTCTGCTGTTAAAGACCGTTATGATACGGAGGAATACCGCATCGCGTTTATGGACTTTGTTTGCAGGGGCGTTAAAATTCCTGCTGAAATGCGCAAGGATGAAGTGACCAAAACAACAGATGCAAGCGCAGTTATCCCCACGACAATTCTTAATGAAATGGTTGTCGGACTTAAAAATTACGGCAATTTGTATGCAAAGGTTTGTAAACTTAACGTACAGGGCGGCGTGCAAATTCCGATTTTGTCGCTAAAACCGGAGGCTAAGTGGATTTCTGCCAATACCGCAACAAGCGAAAGTGACAAACAGAAGATAGCGTCTAATACAGCTGTTACATTTAATTATTATGGTTTGGAATGCAAAATTTCGCAGACTTTGCTCACAAATGTTACAACGCTTGACATGTTCCAGCAGATGTTTATTCCGCTTGCAATGGAGGCTATTGCGAAAGCTTGGGATATTGCAATAATCTCCGGCAGCGGTACGGGCGAACCCTTAGGAATCACCAAGGATAGCCGAGTACCTACATCACAAGTAGTTACACTTGCTGCTGCTGACGTCGTTAAATGGGATGCGTGGAAGAAGAAAGTTTTTGCAAAAATTCCCTCCGCTTATCGTAGCGGTTCGTTCATTATGGCTCAGGGTACCTTTGACGGGTATATAGATGGAATGGTCGACAGCAACGGACAGCCGATTGCACGCGTTAATTACGGAATTGAAAATGGCGAATCATACCGTTTTGGCGGCAAGGAGGTTGAAATTGTTGAACCAGAAGTAATAAAAGACTGGGATAGTGCAACGGGTAACGCTACGACTGGTGATGTTATTGCCATCTTTGCAAACCTGAACGATTATGCAATTAACAGTAATCTTGAAATGAAAGTCGTAAAATGGGAAGACAATGACAACAACGAAATCAAAAACAAAGTCGTTCTCATCGCCGACGGAAAGCTTGTCGACCCTAACGGTGTAGTTATCGTTAAGAAAGGCGTATAAACAATGAGAACTATTGACGCATTAAAAGCCCTTGCTGTTGCGCTCGGTTGCGCAGCAAGTGTCGCAAAAGTAACGGGAAACACCGTCGACGAGGTTGTTAATTTTATCGCAGCAAATTTGCCCGACACCTACAAGGGCAAGGTTGCTGGAACTTAATTTAAACAAGGAAGGTTTTATGTGATGCAATTGACAGAAGCCGAAAGGCTGGCAAAAGTGAAATATGCTTTATACGGCGCCGCAACGCAAAGTTATAACGACGAGCAGCTTAAATTATACATTGAAGAAGTGCTCGACGAAATGATTCATGCCGGCGTTAAGGAAAATGTTGCAAAAAGCGCGGCGGCTGTCGGTTGTATCGCATGCGGTATTAATGATATCTGGAATTTTTCAAGCGGCACCGTCAAGCACAGCGATTATTACAATCGAAGGCTGGTTCAACTCACTTTGAGAAGGGGCGACGAAGATGTATAGACCGTCGGAAACCGCACAAATGACGACTGCAATTCAATTGCAGCAACCGATTAAAACGAAGTCATACGGCGTAAGTCAAAAGTCATACGGCGTAAGTAAAAAGTCATACAAGGATGTTGACGGCGTCGTTATGGCGAATTTCAAAACATACGGCGGAACAGAAAAAAACAACAATGGAATTTTGACGATTGAAGAAACAGCGCAAATCGTATGCCGGTATCGTCCGGACATAAAAAGCGATACCCGAGTAGTCCTTTTGCAAACGGGCGCAATTTATGAAATCTTGGGCGAGCCGGAGAACATCGAAATGCGAAATATGTTTTTGAAATTCAAAATTCGCAGAATAAAAGGCGGTGTTTGATTTGCCGATAACGTTAAAACTTACCGGATTTGAAGAAATGCTTACGGCGATTGAAAAAGCCGGTGGTTCAATTGACAAAGCCGCAAATCAATGTATGCAAAAATCGGCAAAGCTGATGGACGAAGAACTAAAAGCTCAAATGCGCTCGGCAAATGTGAAAAGCGATTTAATCAACCGTATGCCGTCGCCCGAAGTCGAAAAAGAAGGCAATCGATATACGGCACGCGTCGGCTTTGTAAAAGGGGAGTACAACCCGAAAAAGCCGTCTGATGCATATAAGGCTATCTTTTTGAATTACGGCACACCGCGCCGCACAAAGCACGGTCAGGTTAAAGCTCGGCACTTCATTGAGAAAGCTAAGAAAAAGGCAAAACCGAAAATCAAAAATTCACAGCAACAAACGCTCGAAGAGATTTTGGGAGGCTTGAAAAAATGAAGCAAAAACTAATTGATGCTCTCATAAAATGCGGATTTGAAGAAGCCAAAACACTTTTTTTGCAAGGCACGATGAATCCGAACGAGCCGTATCCTGAAACATTCGTTACGTTTTGGACGAGCAGCACATCCGACGGCATGCATTTTGAAAATCAAACAATATCGTATGAATGGTCATTCAGCGTGATATTGTACAGTAGTGACGCAAATATCGTAAACACGAAGCCGGAAGAAATCCGCGCTGTTTTAGAAAAAGACGGTTTTATTCCATTAGGCAAAGGGCAAGATGTTCCAAGTGACGAGCCTACCTATACGGGATGGGCGATGGATTTTATAATTCCGGAATATTAAGGAAAGAAGGATGAATATGGAAGACAAAAAATTCGGCTTGCTTCGCGGATTGTCCGAAATCTATATCGACGAAATATCCGACAGTGCAGAAGCTTATACTCCTGCTGGGAAGCCGGAACAGCTTATCCCTGCTGGGGAGCTGAAAATAAAGAAATCGGTTGACAAAACACAAGTGTATTTTGACAACGCACTTTATGCGGAAGTGCGAAAAGAAAACGCTTCTGAAATGGAACTCGTCGGAGCGGCTATCCGTGCGATGTTCAATGCTTGGCTCGAAGGTAAGAGCATAGATACAACGACCGGCGCGATAATGGACGACGGCGAAGCTCATGAAAAGTATTTCGCAATCAGCGGGAAAAAAGATTATACCGACGGAACAAGTGAGTATTTTTGGTTCCTGAAATGCTCATACGGCGGAGCTGAAGAAAGCACTAAGACAAAGAATAACAGCACCGATTCGTCGGGCATGACATTGCCGTTTACGGCGTACAAAACGCAGTTTAAATTCACAAACGGAAATAAAGCGGCAAAAGTTGTAAGAATTGACACTTCGACAACCAAAATTAAAGCTGATGCTTCATGGACAAAACAGGTTGTAACGCCCGACAACTTGAGCGAAGTAATAGAAAAAGCAACAAGTGTGTAATATTTGAAAGCGGGCGGCGAGAACGCCCGCTTTGCTATTTTAGGAGGAAAAAATCATGGCAAAATATGAGCTTAATATTTATTGCAAAAACAATGAAATTGAAAAAACATATGCGACGGACGCGATACCGTGGGGCTTTTATATAGAAGCCGTTAAGGCTTCAGACGAAATTGAAAATATGGATGTGCGAGAAAAATTCGAAGTGATTAACAGTTTCGTGAAACGCATGTTTATAGGGTTGTCTGACGATGAACTTAACAGAGCAAGCGGCGATGACGTTATAAATCTGTTTAATCAGCTCATAAGAAAAGGCAGGTCGATTGTCAGCTCAAAAAACCCGACGGCGGCGGGGAAGTAGCCGCCGCAAAAAGTCCATTCGAGGGACTTATGGAAACAACATTTATTCTTGCCGGCAGCTTCGGCGTTACACCTTTTGAAATTATGAAACAAGATGTTGACGAAGTAATTATGATTGTAAATTATTTATCCGAAAGCGGTAAAGCAAGTAAGCAGGAAGATAAGATGTTAAACGATAAAGAACAAGCCAACAGCTTCTGGGCGAGTATTTAAGGGGGAAAATTATGGCAAATGATGAACGCTTGGGCGCGTCATTTAACATTGATGTTACAAATTTAAAAGCCGGACTCGCTCAAGCAAACAGACTGATTCGCGAGAGCAACAGTGAATTTCGTGCTGCCGCCGCCGGCCTTGACGATTGGACGAAAAGCGAAACCGGATTAAATGCAAAAATCAAATCGTTAAATCAAATAACAGAAATTCAGCGTAAAAAGGTTGATGCATTACAGAATGAATACAACAACTTGATTGCAAACGGCTTGGATCCGACGAGCAAGCAGGCTGTTGATTTGCGAACGAAAATAAACAACGAAACAGCTGCTTTAAATAAAAACGAAGTCGAGCTTCGAAAACAGACGACGGCTCTTAATGACTTGGGAAATGAAACAAGAAAAGCCGGAAACGCAACGGATGAGACAAGCGGTAAGTTCTCAAAACTCGGTGAAGTAGCCAAAGGGGCCGCAAAAGTAGCATTAGCGGCAGTCGGAGCTACTGCGACGGCGGTCGGAGCACTTGTCAAACAAGCGGTTGAAAGTTATGCAGAGTATGAACAGCTTGTCGGAGGCGTTGATACTCTTTTCGGTAGTGCAAGTGCAGAAGTCCAAAAAAAGGCGGACAATGCGTATAAAACAGCGGGAATGTCCGCAAATGAGTACATGGAGACGGTAACAGGCTTTTCCGCAAGCTTGATTCAGTCCCTCGGCGGCGATACCGAGAAAGCCGCAAAGTATGCAGATATGGCAATTACGGATATGTCCGACAATGCCAACAAGATGGGCACGGATATGTCCTTAATTCAGAATGCATATCAGGGATTTGCTAAGCAGAATTACACAATGCTTGACAATCTTAAGCTGGGATATGGCGGCACTAAAGAAGAGATGGAACGACTTCTTGAAGATGCATCGAAGATTAGCGGCATAAAGTATGACATATCCTCTTATGCAGATATTGTGGACGCAATCCACGTCGTCCAAACAGAGATGGGAATAACCGGAACGACCGCGAAAGAAGCGAGCACAACAATTCAAGGCTCTATCTCATCAATGAAAAGTGCTTGGCAAAATCTCTTAACGGGTCTTGCTGATGAAAACGCGGATCTTGACGTACTCGTAACAAACATGATTGAAAGCGTCGGAACCGTTGTTGAAAATGTGCTCCCCAAAATTTCGGTTGCAGCAGAAGGAATTGTTTCGATAATTCAAAATCTTATACCGCAAATTCCGCCGTTAATTGAGCAATTGTTGCCGCCATTGCTTGAGGGCGCACTAAGTCTGATACAAGGTCTTGTTACAATACTTCCGGAGATAACGAGTACAATAACCGGTATGCTCCCGAGTGTCTTAACTTCATTAGTCGGAATGACGCCGGAGATATTGACGTCGATTTTAACAATAATAACCGAATTGTTAAATGCTATAAACGGCATGCTGCCGACAATTGTTGAAGCTATAATGCAGGTTGTCCCTCAACTTATAACTTCTCTTGTCGCTGCAATTCCGCAACTTCTTGAAGCGGCAATTCAATTCTTGCTTGCAATCGTAGAAGCTGTCCCGACAATTATAACATCATTAGTTGATGCATTGCCTTTAATCGTTTCAACAATAATATCAACCTTGTTATCGAATTTGCCAATGCTGCAAAATGCCGCTTTTCAGCTGTTTTTCGGCATAATAAAGGCGATTCCCGAAATAATTGTTGCACTCAGTAAAGAAGTGCCAAACATTATCAAAGGAATTACCGACGGGCTTGTAAAAGGCATTCCCGAGCTTATGAAAACAGGCGGAAATATGCTGAAAGGCATGCTTGAGGGATTGCTTGACATGACCGCGATAGGAAATGCGGTTAAAAAGTTGTTCAACGGCATTGTCGGCGGTCTTAAAGAGAAATTCGGCATTCACTCTCCGTCAAAGGTTATTGAAGAAGAAATCAGCAAAAATCTTGTGCTCGCCGTCGGTACTGGGTTCGAAAAATACATCGGAGCGGTAAATGGAAAAATAAGCGAATTATTGTCAAATGTTATGGAAAACGCTATCGGCAAAAATCTTGCGCTCGGCATTGGTTCTGGTTTCAAAAAAAACATCGGAGCGGTAAATAGAGAGATAGGCGAATCATTGAATTCCGAGGATGCAAGTGTCAACATAAATGCGAATGGTGCAAAAAGCGGCGGCGGACTGACAGTATATCAGACTAATAATTATAAACAGGCTTACACAAGCCCTGTTGAAAAATACAAATCAAAGCAACAGCTTTATGCTGCGGCAAGGCTTATCAAGGCGGGTGCGATATAATGCTAAAATTAGATTTTATCTCCAAAACAGGCGAAACAATGCCGCTTGTTAACAATCCCCTCTTCGTCGTAACAAACATCGACGGAATGACTGTGGCCGACACCAATATTTCAAGCTCAGCTATCGGCGGAGTGGACGGCGACACGGTTAACAATATACAAGCTAATCCGCGCCCGATTGTTATTGATTTGCAAATCCGAGACAGCGTTGACGTCGAAAATGCAAAGCGTGAAATATTAAAAGTTGTAAAATTAAAGCAGCAAGGCGAGCTTATGTGGACGCAAAACAACCGCACTGTTGTTATAAACGGCATAGTCGAATCAATTGAAATGCCACGATGGACGAAAACTGCGGTTATGCAAATAACATTGCATTGTGAGCAGCCATTTTGGGAAGATTTTGAAGAGGCAATCAGAGAAATAAGCGAATCTCTTGATTTGCATTACTTCACGGACAGCCCCGCTGATATGTTATTTTTCCCTGAAACGGGAATACCGCTCGGCGAATATGACACGATTCGCACAAAATCTTTCCGAAATCACGGTGATGTTACCGTAGGACTTGAAATTCGCATTTTTGCTCACAATACTGTCACGAATCCGATTATATACGACGAATACGGCGGCTTCTTCGGTGTAGGCTATGTGGGAAACCCGTTTACGCTAAACTCCGGCGAAGAAGTTATAATCACTACACACAAAAAGAACAAAAAAGTCATGTATAAAGGCTCAAATCTTTACGAAAAAATAAAGCCGCGCTCCACTTGGCTCCAGCTTCTGCCGGGTGATAACACATTCACGATAAACAGCGACGATGACAACAATGAAAATATGTCTTTTTCGCTTATATATAAGCAGAGGTACATATAATGATTGAATATGTAGAAATACGCGGAGCGGATACGAGGATAATCGGCATCATAGATACAGCGTCGGCTATAATATGGCATTCCGTTTATTTTGGAGTAGGCGATTTTGAAATTCACACGGCGGCAACATCCGATTATATTGATTTGTTAAAAATCGGGCGATATATAACACGGCCGGACGATGATGAAGTCGGAATCATTGAAAAAATCGAAATAACCGAAAGCGCGGAAGACGGCGCCACTCTCACGGCAAGCGGTCGTTTCGCAAAATCTCTTCTCGAACGGCGGTTGATTTACAACTTGAGCGGGACAACGAATACCGCAACAATATTGCGCGGCAACGTAGAAAAAGCCGTCAGGAAAGTTGTTGAAGCAAATGCAATTCGATGTGAATTTGACGGCAAACGGAATATGTCAATATTAGAATTAAACAGCGCAAAAGGCTTTCCTCAGGTGATTGTTAGCGAGGACGGCAAAACTGCCGAAAAACAAGTGTCGTACGGGAATTTACGTACCTACACCGACGGTGTGCTTGAAGAATATGGATTGTCTGCAAAATGCCTTTTAAGCGGCGAAAAATTCTTATACACCATATATGCCGGCATCGACCGTTCAATCAACAACACCGCCGGAAATGTTCCGCTTATCTTCAGTAAAGAATACGACAACCTGACCACAAGTGATTACGTCTACAATACAAGCACTGAAAAGAATGTAGCGTTGATTGGCGGCGAGGGTGAGGGATTAGAGCGTTTTTATTCGTTGATAGGCGGTAATAACGCCGGGCTTAATCGCCGTGAAGTGTTTATAGACGCTTCGTCGATAAACAAAACATACAAAGACGAAAACGATGTTGAACAAGCTTACACCGTAGAAGAATACAAGACGCTGCTCGATGCCAAAGGCAAACAGGATTTAGCACCGCTTGTTGTAACCGAAACGTTTGAGGGAACGGTCGACACGACAAACGGAAATTATTCATACAAAAATGATTTCGAACTCGGCGATATCGTCACGGTGCAAAGCAACGACATAAACGTATATGTGAATTCGCGTATTTGTGAAATTCTTGAAAATCAAGATAGCAGCGGATATTCTGCTGAAATTAAATTCGAATAAGAGAGGTTTTTAAAATGCAAAAATCGGGTTTTTTTAACGCATTGTTGACGAACGGAGAATATGACCGTAAATATAACGCCAATGATTATTGCGAAAATTTAGCCGTTATAATTAACAATGGCGTGTTACGTAGCCCAAATGACGATTTAAAAGTAACTGCGGATGGTATGGTCGTAACCGTCGGCGTCGGGCGTGCTTGGATTGACGGTCACTATTATTACAACGATACATCATACTCTTTCGCGGCAGTTACAGCACCGGCAGGCGGCACACGTTATGACCGTGTTTTTCTAAGATTGAATAAGAATTTATCAGCTCGCAGCATATCGCTTGTCTACGAGCAAGGAATCGCTGGCAATAGCCCGACAAAGCCAGCCCCGGTTCGCGATAACAACATTTACGATCTTGTTCTTGCCGATATATACGTCGGCACAAATGCAACAAGTCTTTCCGTTAAAGATACTCGAAGTGATGCACAGCTGTGCGGCTGGGTGTATTCAACTTCCGGAGACAACTCATTTTTCGAAAGTCTTGATGGAACATTTAACGAGTGGTTTGAAGCAACAAAAAACACGCTGTCAAGCGTAACGCTCTTTAAACGCTATAATTGGCGCACAACGGTTGAAACTGAAACAAACATAGTTTCGTTTGACATTCCCCAATATGATGCCGAAACAACATTCATTGAAGTATATACAAATGGCGTTCTTGACACCGAAGGCGTTGACTACACGCTTGAAAACAGTGTAATAACGTTTAGCGGCTTGCCACTTACGGCCGGTACAGAGGTTGAGGTTAAATGCTACAAATCAATCGACGGTACGGGAATTCTCAGCGTGGCAGATGAAATAACCGCGTTGCAAAATGCCGTTGCCAAATTAAATGCAGCTGACGAATGCGTATATAAATGCAACGGAGCCGATGACAACGTGAAGCTTTCAGAACTTGCGCAAGAGTGGTTGAGCGACGATTTAGATTATAGCTCGAAAACAATAAAGATATATGGAACATTTGGCGCGACTGCTGCCTGCGCAGGCGCAGGCACGGCGGCCAATCCGTATAAATGGTTTAATTTCGGACTTGCTGAAAGCGTAAAGAGGCGTATAACTTTTGACTTTTCAACCTGCTCGCAAATAACGCTGCCGATAACAGCCGGCACATCAAATGTTGTTTTTTCCGGCTCAGATGTGCACGTTATCGGCGCAAATGTAATCGCGACACAAACGTCAACGAATACGACTATAAAAATGTTCGATTCAAACAGCGGCTCTGTATCTGCTGAGGATTGCCGGTTCTGGATAACAGCTTACAGCGGAAGCTTTATATCACAAACGGGTAATTTCACAAACTGCCGCGCCAGCGTGGCGAATGCATCGGGCGATTCGTACTGTTTTCAGCCGGGAACGGCAAGTTTGCTCAAAATTAACGGCGGCGAGTACTACGGATACACCGGTGGAAGCGCCCACAAGAGTGCCGTAATCGGGCAAACAACAGGAAATGCCGTTTCTGTTTTGAATGGCGTTAACGCGCCCACAGTAGCACGGTCTGGATATTACCAAACGCATGCAATTTTTCAGGACACAAACGGCGGACGCCTTAATTGTTCAGATTTAATCAGCGAACTCGCAGTATCGGTTGCATCGAACATAAGCGATGTTCGCGGGACGATTGCAAAAAGCAAACCGGGAACTATTTAAAGCAAATATTGCTCGCCTGCCATGTGTAGGTTGAGCGGAGAAAACGCCGACATTTATTTGTCGGCGTTTTTGTTTAAAAAACTTCAGCTAAAGTTTTATACTTTTTTTCAAATTCCTATTGACAATACCACGGTATCGTGGTATTATATAAGAGAACTAAGGGACACACCTTTAGGAGACTTAGAATGAGCAAAAATGAGGTGCTAAAAATGGAAGAAAAATACGAAGCAAAGCGCGGATATGTTGAAAAGATTATGCGAGAGAATGCCGAAATCGAAACATTAACCGAAGAGCAGCACTATGCGCTTGAGAAGCTTGCGAGCATAAGGCATAAGATTCACACCTCATGGGAGAGTATGTGGAATTACGAATCAGGCGATTATCTCACATTGTGGGCTTACATCGATTGTGGCATTAACGAAATGCTCGTAGAAGCTGATCTTCCTGCGATAGACTTTAACCACGACTCGGGAGACATCCCGACCAATGCGGATTACTTCGACCTTACTGAAGAAGAACGGGAAGAATATGGCAACGATTCTTGGACGTGGAGAGAGGAAAGCGGTGCTTATGATGAGTTTGCAGACTTTTTAGTTGAAGTCAATAACAAAATCGAAAATTACTTAATGAAAGTTGACGAAGAACACGGAACACATTATGCACCGACAGGATTTGCGAGATTGAAATAAAAGGAGCGACAAGCGATGAAAACACTTGAAAAAAATGGACTTGAAAATATTAACTTTGACAAAATTGCAGTTGAGGAACGTTTTATCTATGTTGACGGAGCGTTCGAGTTTTTTGCAATTAAGGTTAGCGAGGATTATGCAGTTTTTATAAATGCTGATGGTAAATTCATTTGCGCCAAAGCGTTTAAGAATTGCTTGTCGATAGGCGCAGGCGTTGTCTCGGAATTTCCAACCTTTGACGAAGCCGTCGAGGCTTGCGGAGCGGATATAGTCGAGCGCAGCGAAATTGCATTTTACGGGCACCGAGATAAAATGATGACCGTGTCTGACTACGCCCGAAAGCACGGGGTTGACCCCTCGACCGTCCGCCACAAAATAAGTAGAGGGTTGTTACCGGCAGTGAAGCTTGGGAAAATGTGGCTTATTAAAGAAAGCGAGCCGTGGACCGACCAAAGAAGAAAAAAACAGGAGAGCTGAAAAGCTCACCTTATTTTTTGCATGGGCATTTTATTGCGGCAAATAATAGCAAAAATAATAAAAAGCCCTTGGCATAATCATACGACTGCTATATAATATAATCACAACAAATAAAGAAAGGGAGTTAACAAAATGAAATATTATGAAGTTGCGGAAATAACCTTAAATCTCAATTCTAAAGGGTACGAAATGGGAGACGAGGAGAGCTCGTATATGGGCCCGGATTACAAAAAAGCCATTTGTGCATGCGATGAGGCCTTAAGTAATTGGGAGCGTCTTGATTACAGGGACAAGAAGGAAAGCGCAATAGAAGGTAGGATATACGAAATCCCCGATGATACAGATATAAACGATGAAGATGAAATAATCAACGCTATATGTGACGCATGCGGATATGACACGTTTTTTTCACATTATCCGGAAGACGATTTTAAAAAAAGCCAAGAAAAAATAAACGCTCTTATAAATGCGTAAAAATTTTGACTTGCATTTGACTTGCATTTTTTCTTTTAAATAGTCGCAAATGGCACAAAATGGCGCAAAACCGGGTGACATTTTGATAATTAAAAAACGCCGAAAGCCCTTGATACACAAGGCTTTTCAGCGTTTTTTGTTGCCGATTTCAAAAACGGCGTTTTGGAGCGGGTGATGGGAATCGAACCCACACAGCCAGCTTGGAAGGCTGGAATTCTAACCATTGAACTACACCCGCAAACAACATTCAGTATTTTAGCAAACAAAATGCAAAAAGTCAATATAAAACTCTAAATTTATGTTTTCACATATTTATTTTGGACTCGTTTTATGTTATACTGCTAAACGAAGAGCTATGCTAAAGCTATATTTTATACACAGGAGATCAGACTATGCAGGTTACAAGACAGATTACAAATGACATCACCTATGTCGGTGTGAGCGACAGACGTCTTTCGCTGTTTGAAAATATTTTCCCCACACCGCGCGGTGTTTCATACAATTCTTACATTATAAATGATGAAAAAACGGCACTTATAGATGCCGTGGATTATGATTCGAGTCGTGTTTTTGTTGAGAACGTGAAGGCTGCGCTTAATGGTAAAACGCTTGATTATATTGTTGTGAATCATATGGAACCGGATCATGCAGGCAGCTTAAGGCTGATTTGCGACCTCTATCCCGACGCGGCTTTAGTCGCAACCAAAAAGGCTGTCGATATGATGGCGCAGTTTTTCGGTGATGAGCTTAAAAATGAGAAAATAGTCGTAAAAGAGGGCGATACCGTGTCCCTCGGTAAACACGAGCTGTCGTTTTATACGGCACCTATGGTCCATTGGCCTGAGGTTATGGTGACGTATGAAAGCTTTGAAAAGGTCCTTTTCAGCGCGGACGCATTCGGTACATTCGGCGCGCTGAACGGCAACATATTCAACGACGAATACGATATTGACCGTGATTGGCTTCCGGATTATCGCAGATACTATACAAATATTTGCGGCAAATACGGTATGCAGGTACAGTCGCTTCTCAAAAAAGCTTTGACGCTCGATATTCAGATGATATGCCCTTTGCACGGACCGGTTTGGCGCTCAAATCTTGTTTATATCATAAATAAATATGATATTTGGAGTAAATATGAGGCTGAGGGCAATTCGGTTATGATAGCGTATGCGTCGATTTACGGCAATACCGAGAATGCCGCATATTATCTTGCGAATGAATTGTCAAAGCTCGGTGTTAAGGATATCGCCATGTATGACGTCTCTTCGACAGACGTGTCTTATCTCATTTCAGAGACCTTCCGCTGCAGTCACATAGTGTTGATGTCGGCTACATACAATCTTGAGATTTATCCCAAGATGGACGATTATATTTCGGATATGAAACGCCTTAATGTTTCAAATAAGACGTTTGCGATAGTTGATAACGGAACATGGGCGCCCACCGCCGGCAAAAAAATGCGCGAGGCCGTAGAAACGCTTAAAGGCTGTAAAATCTGCGAAAATACGACTACGGTGAAATCTGCGGTTAACGGCAGCAATGCAGCAGCCCTTGCAGCCTTGGCGAAGGAAATTGCGGCAGAAATACAAGGCTGATAAAATGTACTTGACATACCGTTCGGCAATCTGATATAATTCATATGTAAACGACCTGCTCGTAAAGCCGAGCAGGAAGTTTTTACACCAAACGGTTAGCATATGCTAACCGGCTTGAAGCGTAGAATTATTAAATCGGTGCCATATGCTGAGCTTAAATTCCCTTGACGGTGCCGCAATAAATCCGCCGCATAGAGCGGATTTTAAAAAGCTCTTGTAGTTAGCAAACGCTAACCACGTGGGCTGTGTTACGGATTTTGACATAAGAGAGGAGTGACCGATTTTGTCCGAAGAAACGGTTATTAACTGCTGTTCGCCATGCCTTGCCGGCCTTAAAACCGGAAATCTGTTTTCCAGCAAGGTTGACGATAAAAACGAATTGCTTCGCTCGGTTCGCGAGCTGAATCGGCGGCTTGTGCCTCGCGGGCTTCGCATTATGCCGGTTAAAATCACAAAAACAAGGGCGCTGATATATCTTTACAGACCCGACAGGCTCGAAAAAGACCTTGCCGACAAAACCGCTGTCGAGCTGCTGTCGGAGAGGGCTTACCCCGTGGGCTGTACCGAAAGATGTGTGGCGGAGCTCATAAGACGTGTCAGGCACGAAGAGGATTTTCCGCACGAAATAGGACTCTTTCTGGGTTATCCGTCCGAGGATGTCAGCGGCTTCATAAAGCACGGCGCAAAAAATTCAAAATGCGTCGGCACTTGGAAGGTTTACGGTGACGAAGCGGAGGCACAGAAAAAATTCAAGCTTTATAAAAAATGCACAAGAGTGTATAAAGACGCTTACAAAAAGCACAATTCATTTGAACGCCTTGTTGTGAGCAGTCATAATAAATAATCTGAAAGGATATGATAAAATGAGTAAGGTAGCAGTAGTATATTGGAGCGGAACGGGAAATACCGAGGCAATGGCTTCGGCCGTGGTTGACGGTGTTCGCGAGGGCGGCGCTAAGGCAGAGCTTTTTACGGCTTCCGAGTTTGATGCGTCAATGCTCTCTTCTTTTGACGCTGTGGCGTTCGGATGTCCGTCAATGGGCAGCGAACAGCTTGAGGACAGCGAGTTCGAGCCTATGTTTAATTCGTGCGAGGGTGATCTCGGAGGCAAAAAAATTGCGCTCTTCGGCTCCTACGGATGGGGCGACGGCGAATGGATGAGAAGCTGGGAGGAGACTTGCACAGCAGACGGTGCAGTGCTTGTGACAGAGTCGGTGATATGCAACGACGCTCCCTCTGATGATGCAATCGCAGAGTGCAAGGCACTCGGTGCGGCTCTTGCAGCCGTCTAATAATGAAATAAGCCGATTTTTTATCGGGTTATTATAAAGCGTTGTCGCCGAAAAATGAAGCTCCGAGGCTTGTTTAAGTAAAAAACCGCAAAGTAAAAACTTTACGGTCTTTGCTCAGCCTCTTCGGCGACAATTGATAAAAATAAGACCCACTGTGAATCTTCCTCCTTGAATTTTTTTCACAGCGGGTCTTTTTTTATTAGATTTTGAAGTAATCTACCGCATTTATAAACATACGGTTATCTTTGTTGCCGTCAACGTTTTTATATACGTTATCGGAGAAGCGTTCGGAATGACCCATCTTACCGAATACTCTTCCGTCCGGCGAGGTTATGCCCTCGACCGCCTCAAATGAGCCGTTCGGATTGAATCTGATGTTCATGGTGGGCTTTCCGTTTTCATCAACGTACTGCGTTGCAATCTGACCGTTTTCCGCAAGTGAGCGGAAAAGCTCTTTCGGGCAAACAAACCTGCCTTCGCCGTGAGAAATCGCAACAGTATGTATATCGCCTACATTTGAGGACGACAGCCACGGAGACTTGTTTGAGGCAACTCTCGTGTTGACAAGTCTTGACTGATGTCTGCCTATGGTGTTAAAGGTAAGCGTCGGTGTGTCGGCACTCGGCTCTATGATTTCACCGTAGGGGACAAGACCGAGTTTTATAAGTGCCTGGAAGCCGTTGCAGATACCGGCCATAAGTCCGTCACGTTCTTTTAACAGTGCGTGGACCTTTTCTTTTATGACGGGATTGCGGAAGAATGCGGTTATAAATTTACCGCTGCCGTCCGGCTCGTCGCCGCCGGAGAAGCCGCCGGGAATGAATATTATCTGCGAAGCTTCAATTTTTTCGGCGAAAACATTTACGCTCTCGGTTACGTCAGATGCAGAGAGGTTTTTAATTACCATAACTTCGGGATCTGCGCCGGCGTTAATAAACGCTCTTGTTGTATCGTATTCGCAGTTCGTTCCGGGGAATACGGGAATCAAAACCTTGGGCTTTTTGATGCCGATTTTGGGCGAAATGCGCGTTTTTGCCGTAAAGCTGTATGCGTTTACAGCCTTTTCGGGAGTCTTTATGTTGCAGGCAAATACGGGTTCAAGCTTGTTCTCGTATACTTTTTGGATTTCGTTGAGGTCGATTTTTTCAATGCCTATCTTTACGGAATAATCCATGGTTGTTTCGCCGAGGAGAACCGCGTCGTCAAGCTCACAGGCGGCCTCTATAACAAATGAACCGTAGTTGTAATCATATATCTTGTCCGCCGGGAATCTCTTGTCAAAAGCAAAGCCTATTTTGTTTCCGAAGCAGGCCTTCATAACGCCCTCGGCAATGCCGCCGTAAGACGGGGTAAATACGGCGAGAGCCTTTTTCTCCTTAATGAGCTTTTCGACTCTTGCAAATACCGCTTTAAGGCTCTCTGTGTCAAATGTGCCGTCGGAATTTTTCTTCGGCTCTATGTAGTAGACCTTAGAGCATGGGAGCTTCCACTCGGGCGACATAACATCGTCGCTTGAACCGACGGAAACCGCAAATGAAACGAGAGTAGGAGGAACGTCAATATCCTCGAATGTGCCGCTCATGGAATCCTTGCCGCCTATTGACGCTATTCCGAGCTCAAGCTGAGCCGTAAGTGCGCCGAGAAGTGCCGCGGTGGGCTGACCCCAACGCTTGCTGTCGCTTGTCATTCTCTCAAAATATTCCTGGAATGTGAGGTAGCAGTTTTCCGTGTTTCCGCCCGTGGCTATAAGCTTTGATACGGACTCCACAACCGCAAGGTATGCGCCGAGATACTGATTTTTCTCGGTGATAAATGGGTTGTAGCCCCAAGCCATAACCGAGCAGGTCTTTGTGTCCTTATTAAGAACGGGAATTTTAGCCGCCATGCCTTGAGCCGGCGTCATCTGATATTTTCCACCGAAGGGCATAAGCACGGTATTTGCGCCTATTGTTGAGTCAAAACGCTCCGAGAGTCCGCGCTTTGAGCAAATATTAAGGTCATCGGCGAGCTTCAAGAATTTCTCACCGTTGGTTTTACCCTCAACGCTTTTAACTATGGGCTGAGGATTTGTAACTGTTACAAGAGTGTGCTTTTCGGCACCGTTTGAATTTAAGAATTCACGGGAAATATCGACTATCTTTTTGCCGTTCCATTCCATTGTAAGACGGTTTGTGTCGGTAACCTCGGCAACAGAGGTGGCTTCGAGGTTTTCCGTTTTGGCAAGCTCCAAGAACTTTTCCGCATCCTCTTTTGCAACTACAACGGCCATTCTCTCCTGCGATTCGGAAATTGCAAGCTCTGTGCCGTCAAGACCTTCGTATTTCTTGGGGACTTTATTCAAATCAATGTGCAAGCCGTCGGCAAGCTCGCCTATGGCTACCGATACGCCGCCGGCACCGAAGTCGTTACATCTTTTTATGAGCTTTGTAACTTCACTGTTTCTGAAAAGCCTCTGCAATTTTCGCTCTTCCGGAGCGTTACCCTTTTGAACCTCGGCACCGCAATGCTCGAGTGACGAGAGCTTATGCGATTTTGAAGAACCTGTCGCACCGCCGCAGCCGTCACGGCCGGTTCTGCCGCCGAGCAAGATGATTATGTCACCGGGAACAGGCTCTTCACGGCGAACATTTTTTGCGGGAACGGCACCTACAACGGCACCTATTTCAAGACGCTTTGCAACATATCCGGGGTGGTAGATTTCGTCTACCGAGCCGGTCGCAAGCCCTATCTGGTTGCCGTATGAGCTGTATCCTGCCGCAGCTGTGGTTACGAGCTTTCTCTGCGGCAGCTTACCGGGCATGGTTTCGCTTACGGGCTTTAACGGGTCTGCCGCACCGGTAACACGCATTGCCTGATAAACATATCCTCTGCCCGACAGCGGGTCGCGGATAGCTCCGCCTATGCAGGTTGCCGCGCCGCCGAAAGGCTCGATTTCCGTCGGGTGGTTGTGTGTTTCGTTTTTAAATAAGAAGAGCCAATCTTCGTCTTCGCCGTCTACATCAACCTTTATTTTTACGGTGCAGGCATTGATTTCATCCGATTCATCAAGATTTTTGAGCTGACCCGTGTGTTTTAAATAACGTGCTCCGATAGTCGCCAAATCCATAAGGTTTTGCGGCTTTGTTCTGCCGAGCTCCTTGCGTATGGAAACATATCTGTCGTATGCCTTTTGTATGGTTTTGTCCTCTGTTTTTACTCCGTCTATCGTCGTGAGAAACGTGGTATGGCGGCAATGGTCCGACCAGTATGTATCAATCATTCTGATTTCCGTTATAGTCGGGTCGCGATGCTCGCCTTTGAAGTATTTGCGGCAAAATTCAATATCCGCAAGGTCCATTGCAAGAGCATATTTGTCTATAAATGCCTTGAGCTCATTTTCGTTAAGCTCCGTAAATCCCGTAAGAGTTTCAACGCTTGTCGGAATGTTGTAGTTGACACTCAGCGTTTCGGGCTTTTCAAGAGAAGCCTCACGGCTCTCTACGGGGTTTATTACATACTTTTTGATAGCCTCAAGCTGTGCCGGAGCAAGCTTGCCGAAGAGCATATATACTTTCGCGGTACGAACGGTCGGCTTGTCGCCCTCCGAAACTATCTGAATACACTGAGCACAGGAATCCGCCCTCTGGTCAAACTGACCCGGCAGATATTCAACTGCAAATACCGTGGCGTCGGTCTGAGGCAGGCGAGCGTAGGTGTTGTCAAGCTGCGGCTCTGAGAAAACGGTTTTTTCACAGCACTCGAAAAGCTCTTCGCTGATGTTTTCCACATCATATCTGTTGAAAATACGAAGCTCTTCAAGCGAGTCTATCATAAGCAGTGAGCGTATATCCGATAAAAGCGATGCAGCCTCGTCTGCAAATTGTTTTTTCTTTTCAACGTAAATTCTGTATACCATTTCGTCACTTCCTGTTTATTTTTTCAGTGCGGCAAGCGCACGTGCACCGATGTCTTTTCTGTAAAAGGCGTCCTTAAATTTAATCTGCTCGGTTGCTTTGTAAGCGGTAGAGAGAGCGGCGTTAAGGTCTTTTCCCGTTGCCGTAACTCCGAGGACTCTGCCGCCGGAGGTCACGATTTTGCCATCCTTTTCGGCAGTACCCGCATGGAATACCGTGACGTTTTCCATGTTTTCGCTGTCGCCGAAGTCTATTTCATAGCCCTTGCCGTAAGACAGCGGATAACCGCCGGACGCGATAACCACGCATGCCGCACTTTCGTCCTTGAACTCAACATTTAAAAACGAGAGCGTTTCATCGTGAACCGCACGCATAATTGTGAGAAGGTCGGTTTTGAGAAGCGGCAAAACAACCTGAGTTTCGGGATCGCCGAAGCGGCAGTTGTATTCTATAACCTTAGGGCCCTTTGGTGTCAGCATAAGCCCGAAATAAAGGCAGCCCTTAAAGGTCCTGTTTTCGTTGTTCATAGCCTTAACTGTGGGCAGGAATATCTTTTCGGCACATTCCTTTGCGATTTCGGCCGTGTAGTAGGGGTTCGGCGCAACCGTTCCCATTCCGCCTGTATTGAGTCCCTTGTCGCCGTCAAGAGCACGCTTGTGGTCCATGGACGAAACCATGGGAACTACGGTTTTTCCGTCGGTGAAAGAGAGAACGGAAACCTCGGGACCCGTTAAAAATTCCTCGATAACGACATTGTTGCCGCTGTCACCGAACTTTTTATCCTCCATTATTGTTTTTACGGCGTTCTCTGCCTGCTCCTCGGATTCGGCTATTATAACACCTTTTCCGAGGGCAAGACCGTCCGCCTTAATAACGGTCGGATATTCATTTTTTTCTTTTATGTAAGAGAGCGCTTCTTCGGGATCCGAAAAAACTTCATAGCCCGCCGTCGGGATACCGTATTTTTTCATAAGATTTTTTGAGAAAACCTTGCTCCCCTCGATTATGGCCGCTTTTTTAGACGGACCGAAGCACGGTATTCCCTTGCTTTCGAGAATATCCACCAATCCTAATACGAGCGGGTCATCAGGTGCCACTACGCAGAAATCAATGTTCATTTTAACGGCAAAATCCGTAATGCCGTCTAAATCCGTGGCACTTATGTTAACGCATTCCGCGTCTTTTGCAATGCCGCCGTTTCCGGGGCACGCAAAAATCTCGGTGACCTCCGGATTTTCCTTCAGCTTTTTAATTATGGCGTGTTCTCTTCCGCCCGCGCCGACTACAAGTATTTTCATTTTAGAAACCTCTTATTGTTTTATCAGTGATGGAAAAGACGTATTCCTGTGAATGCCATGGTAATGCCGTGCTTGTTGCAGCAGTCGATTACGATGTCGTCACGTATGGAGCCGCCCGGTTCAACTATATACGAAACACCGCTTCTTCTTGCACGCTCTATATTGTCGTCAAACGGGAAAAACGCGTCCGAGCCGAGCGATACATCGTGAAACTGTGCGAGCCAAGCCTTTTTTTCTTCCTTTGTGAGGGGCTCGGGGCGAGTGTTAAAGGTGTTCTGCCAAACATCATCGCCGATTACGTCCTCATAGTCGTCGGAGATGTATACATCAATGGCGTTATCTCTGTTGGGTCTGCCGATAGACTTTATAAAGTCGAGAGCGAGAACCTTAGGATGCTGTCTTAAATGCCAATTGTCGGCTTTGCTGCCGGCTAAGCGTGTGCAGTGAATTCTTGACTGCTGACCGGCGCCCACGCCTATGGTCTGACCGTCTTTTGCATAGCATACGGAGTTGGACTGTGTGTATTTGAGTGTGATAAGCGAAATTATAAGGTCGCGCTTTGCACTTTCGGGGAGTTCCTTACTTTCGGTGACTATGTTTAAAAGTGAGCTTTCGTCAATTTTTAATTCGTTTCTGCCCTGCTCAAATGTAACGCCGTAAACGTCCTTATGTTCTATCGGAGCGGGCTTGTATTCGGGGTCTATTTCAACTATATTGTAATTTCCCTTTTTTTTGGATTTGAGTATTTCAAGAGCCTCTTTTTCGTATCCGGGAGCAATTATACCGTCGGAAACCTCATGCTTTATAAGCAGTGCCGTGGAAACGTCACATATGTTTGAGAGCGCTATCCAATCGCCGAAGGACGACATTCTGTCTGTGCCCCTTGCTCTTGCGTAAGCTGATGCGAGAGGGGAGAGAACCGCATCGTCGTCAACCCAGTAAATTTTTCTGAGCGTATCGGAGAGCGGCAAGCCGACAGCCGCGCCTGCAGGGCTGACATGCTTAAAGGAAGCAGCCGCAGGAAGACCGATGGCGGATTCCAATTCTTTTACAAGCTGATAGCTGTTCAGCGCGTCGAGGAAGTTAATATAGCCGGGTCTGCCGTTTAAAACGGTAACCGGTAAGTCTCTGCCGTCCGCCATAAAAATTTTAGACGGCTTTTGGTTTGGGTTACAGCCGTATTTAAGTTCGATCTCTTTCATTTCAGACCTCCGTAAAGTCACTTCTTAATTGTTTTTGTTGATGATTCTTTGGGTGTATTCGTTTGTTTCAATGTCAATAAATCTTACGCAAAGCGAAACCTTGTTGTCCTCGTTGAGATTTTCCCAGATAAGCTTTGTAAGAGTATCAATATCCGTGTCGGGAAGCTCAAGCGTTTTCGGCTCACCTTCAAAGCTCGGAAGCGGATTTCCGTCGCATTTATAAGTGTGGATAAATTTTGCTTTACCGCAGAGTGGATTTTGATACGCATAGGTGTATCTCTGACAAGAGCTGCCGTCGCCGTCTGCCGATTTAAGGATTGACATGGCATAGTTCATTTCGCCGTTGTCTATGTGGATAATGCCCGATATTCTCGGCGTGAAATTAGGAGCGTCATCCTCAAACTCTCTTGTGCGAAGCGACTGCTCAAAGGTCATCTGCTTGTCCATAAGCTCATAAATTGTATCGGTCTGGTCGCCGTTTGTAACAATAGTCTTGTTACCGAGAACTCTTACGGGAGCGTAGATGATAAGGTGGGGGTCAACCATCTTGGACTCGTCGAAAGCCTGAGTGCGAATACCTTCGCCGTCCTCAACGAACACACGGTTCCTGCTGTTCTCGCTTCTGCCCATAATGAAATAAGCCATAACAGCCTTTTTGCCGTCCGCGCTCTTTCCTATCATAATTCCTCTACCGTGATATGCGAGAGAATTAAGCTCTTCCTTAATAGATTTTATCTCCATGAAGCATTATCCTTTCAAAATTTATTAAAATGAACCGAGATAACACTCGGTAATATAATTTTGTGAAACCTTGCCGCCTTTTTCATGTTTTGAAAAAGCATTTTCAAGTTCACAAACAAAGCCGTCATAGCCGATGTCATCACGCCGCGGCGCATACGAACGGGAAAGATTGTCGCCGATAAACTGTTCCTTTGTGACAAATCTCTCATTTTCAAGTCTTAAAAAATCGGTGTTTTTAAAATATTCGTTTCTTAAAAATGAGTCGCCGTCAAAGTCATCATAACCCGTCTTGACATGACCGCTTCGGTAGCAGTCGCAATATTTCATACAGATTTTGTTGCGCTCTTCTTCAAGACTGTTTTGACATCTTGAATTCCACACGATAGCAAGGTGTCCGTCATGAGTTAATATCCGTCGGCACTCCGCCTTGAACCTCGCCTTATCGAACCAATGAAACGCTTGGGCAACGGTTATCAGGTTAATGCTTTTTGTGTCAAGCGTTGTGCTTTCCGCTGAGGCAACAACCGTTTTTACCTTGTCGCCCAAAGCTTTTTTGAGAACCGAGAGCATATCCGAGTTAGGTTCAACCGCCGTTACGCTCCACGGCTTTTTGAGCAGCGCAGATGTGAAAATGCCTGTGCCTGCGCCTATATCCGCCACGGCTTCGGCGTTAGTCATATCGTAAAGCCAATCAATAAGCTTTTCGGGATATGACGGACGATACTTTGAATAAAGCTCCGCCTTACCCGTGAATTTGTTCTCATTCATTGCAGTATGTCCTGCCGTTTTCGATTTTTACTTTACCTGAGCACATAAGCTCGACCGACTCGGGGAGAATTTTCCACTCCGCCTGCTCCATAACGCGTTTTTGAAGTATCTCGGGAGTGTCATTATCCTCAACATAAACTGCCCTTTGCATAATAATCGGTCCGCCGTCGGGAATCTCGTTTACTATATGCACCGTAGCGCCCGTAACCTTAACACCCTTTTTTAGAGCTGCTTCGTGAACATGAAGCCCGTAGAAGCCCTCACCGCAAAACGACGGTATAAGCGACGGGTGAATGTTTAGGATTCGGTTTTCGTACTTTTTTGTGAACTCCTTTGAGAGTATTGACATAAAGCCCGCAAGAACAATTAACTGAATATCGTTTTCTTCGAGATTTTTTAAAATCTCTTCTTCAAAGCTTTCCTGGCTTCCGAGCTCTTTTTTTGAGCATACAACGGATTTTATACCGTGATTTTCGGCTCTTTTGAGCGCGTATGCAGTCCTTGAGGAGGACACCATCAAAACTATCTCGCCATGCGGTATCTTACCGTTTTCCTGAGCGTTTATAAGAGCCTCAAAATTTGTTCCGCCGCCGGAAACAAAGACGGCTATTTTTGTCTTCAGCATATTTTAACACCGTCTTCGCCGCTTGCGGTTTCACCTATGATATATGCATCTGTGCCGCTTTCGCGAAGGATTCTTACGGCCCTGTCGGCGTCCTCGGGGGCAACTGTTATGCTCATTCCCACGCCCATATTAAAGGTGTTGAACATATCCCTTTCCGGAATGTTGCCGGTTTTTTCGATAATATCGAATACGGGGAGTATTTTAAGAGCTTTTTTCTCGATAACAGCGGTTATGCCTTCCGGCAGGCTTCTCGGAATATTCTCATAAAAGCCGCCGCCGGTAATGTGCGATACAGCCTTAATTTTAACTTCCTTTGCGAGCGCAAGCACGGGCTTTACATATATCTCGGTGGGAGTTAAAAGAGCCTCGCCTATGGTCGAGCCGAGCTCGTCATACGTCTTATCTATACCGCCCTTGTCAAAATCGAATACCTTTCTGACAAGTGAAAATCCGTTTGAATGTACGCCGCTTGAGGGCAGGGCGATTATAACGTCGCCGGCCTTTACCGATTTGTTGTCAAACACATCGGGCTTGTTAACTATGCCTACCGTGAATCCGGCAAGGTCGTAGTCGTCCTCGGGCATCATACCTGGGTGCTCGGCTGTTTCACCGCCTATGAGAGCACAGCCGGCTCTGACGCAGCCTTCTGCAACGCCCGATACTATTGATGCTATCTTTTCGGGATAGTTTTTTCCGCAAGCGATGTAATCAAGGAAGAAAAGGGGTTTTGCACCACAGCAGATAACGTCGTTTACGCACATTGCAACGCAGTCTATGCCTATGGTGTCGTGTTTGTCTAAAAGCATAGCGATTTTAAGCTTTGTGCCTACGCCGTCGGTGCCGCTTACGAGTATCGGCTCCGAGCACATCTCATCCTTGAGGTCAAAGAGTCCGCCGAAGCCGCCTATATCCGACATTGCTCCCGAGGTGAGAGTCCTTTTGATATGCTGTTTCATAAGCTCAACTGACTTGTATCCGGCGGTTATGTCAACACCGGCAGCCTTGTAGCTCTCGGAAAAGCTCTTTTCCATTATAAATTCTCCTTTTCATTCTTTTCGCTTATCTTCTTTTCAAACTGAGTTTTGTTGGTGTCGGCAGGTATTTCTATCGGATACTTGCCGTTGAAGCAGGCGGCACAGAAGTCAAGCTTGCAGCCGTCGGCAAGCTCAAAGACGTGTTCTTCGCTGAGGAATCCGAGCGAATCCGCACCGATTATTTCGCGGATTTCATCTATTGAATGGTTGTTTGCTATAAGGTTTTCGGCCGAGTCTATATCCGTTCCGAAATAGCACGGATGCCTGAACGGGGGAGCCGAAACGCGCACGTGAACCTCTTTTGCCCCTGCGTCGCGGAGCTGTTTAACTATTCTCGCACTTGTTGTTCCTCGGACTATTGAGTCATCTATCATAACAACTCTTTTGCCCTTTACTGTGGAACCTATCACATTGAGCTTTATCCTGACATCGCTTTCGCGCTGCTCCTGAGTCGGCTGTATAAACGACCTGCCTATATATTTGTTTTTGATAAAGCCCATACCGTAGGGGATTCCCGATTTTTTAGCATATCCCATTGCGGCGTCAAGACCGCTGTCGGGCACACCTATTACAACGTCGGCGTCAACGGGATGCTCTTCGGCGAGAAATTCTCCGGCCTTCTGCCGTGCCAAGTGAACCGAAGCACCCTCGATAACGGAATCGGGACGTGCGAAATATATATATTCAAATACGCAAAGAGCCTTTTTGCGGTCGGAGCAATGACCCTCTATTGAGCGCATACCGTATTTGTCGATAACCACTATTTCGCCGGGGCGCACATCGCGTACATATTCTGCACCGAGAGTGGATAAAGCACAAGATTCGGAAGCGAATATCGTTTTACTGCCCTTTTTGCCTATGCAAAGCGGACGAAATCCGAGCGGGTCACGCGCCGCTATGAGCTTTGACGGCGACATTATGATAAGAGAATAAGCTCCCTTTAGGCGGTACATTGCCGAAAAGACCGCCGCCTCAATTGACGGAGCGGCAATTCGCTCCTTGGTTATGATGTATGAAATAACCTCGGTGTCACTTGTCGAGTGAAAAATCGAACCGCTCATCTCAAGTTCTCTGCGAAGCTCGGCGGCGTTTGTAAGATTGCCGTTGTGAGCGAGAGCCATGCTGCCCTTTATGTGGTTTACTACCATCGGCTGCGCGTTCTCTCGTGAGCCGCCTCCCGTGGTGCCGTAGCGGACGTGACCGACAGCCATTTGCCCCATACCGAGCGAAGCAAGTTTTTCACGGCTGAACACGTCATTTACAAGCCCCGCATCCTTGTAGCAGTTAATAACGCCGTCGTCATTTACCGCTATTCCGCAGCTCTCCTGACCGCGGTGTTGAAGTGCAAAGAGCGCATAATATGCCGCGGACGCCACGTCTGCGGTCTCTTCGGAGTATATACCGAAAACGCCGCACTCCTCATGAATACTGTCAAACATATAATACCTCGTAAATTGCTTTTGTAAACTGCTTAGTCTTTAAGGCCGAGACGACGGAATACTTCGTTGTAAGCTTCTTCCACATTGCCGAGATCGCGGCGGAAGCGGTCCTTATCGAGTTTCTCGTTTGTCTTGACATCCCAGAGACGGCAAGTGTCGGGCGATATTTCGTCGGCAAGGATTATTGTGCCGTCGGGAAGTCTGCCGAATTCGATTTTAAAGTCAATAAGCTTCATTCCGGCAGAGAGGAAATACTTTTTGAGGCACTCGTTTACTTTTCTTGTGTAATTCTTTATTGTGTCGATTTCGTCCTGAGTCGCAAGTCCGAGTGCGAGCGCATAATCGTCGTTGATAAACGGATCGCCGAGCTCATCGTTTTTGTAGCTGAATTCAAGAATGGGGCAGAGGAGCTCTTTTCCCTCGGGAACGCCCATTCTCTTTGAAAAGCTGCCTGCGGCCACATTTCTTACTATTACCTCAAGCGGAACTATTGAAACCTTTTTAACGGCGGTTTCACGGTCGCTGAGCTCCTTTATGAAATGTGTGGGAACTCCGTCCTTTTCGAGCAGACCGAATACATAGTTTGACATTTTGTTGTTAACTACGCCCTTACCCATTATGGTGCCTTTTTTCTCGCCGTTAAAAGCGGTTGCGTCGTCTTTATAATCAACTATTACAACGCCGTCCTCATCCGTTGCAAAAACCTTTTTTGCCTTACCTTCATAGAGCTGTTCAAGCTTTTTCATAATTTGTATATCTCCTTCTGTTTTAGTTTTTAAATTGATTTGAAATTATATCATCTTTTTCACGAACCGCTTCGGCCATTTCTTTTCTCATACCGCGCAGCTTCTCTCGAAGAGAGTCGTCGGAGAGAGCAAGCATTTGAGCCGCGAGAATTGCGGCGTTTTTGCCTCCGCCCAAAGCCACCGTGGCTACGGGAATGCCGGACGGCATCTGTACCGTGGCCAAAAGTGCGTCGAGTCCGCCGAATGACGAACCCACCGGAACGCCTATTACCGGTAAAACGGTGTTGGCGGCAAGCACTCCGCCGAGATGAGCCGCCATACCGGCTATTGAAATTATAACTCCGAATCCGTTTTGCTCGGCGTTCTTTGAAAAGGCCGACGCCTCGTCCGGTGTTCGGTGTGCCGACATCACGTGAACCTCAAAGGGTATTTCGAGCTTTTTAAGCTCGGTTGCCGCTTTTTCGGCTGTGGGCAGATCGCTGTCAGAGCCCATGATTATTGCAACTTTTTTCATCTTTTGTTCCTCCGGTAAAATATAAAGCGGCGTAGTTTTATACTACGCCGTTCTTTAATAATACATTTTTTCGCAACTATTGCGTTTTTTCATTTTTGCCGCACCTATTTTGCTGCGGTATAATTTTGCACAACGGCAGAGTATTTGCGAATTCATCAAATCATTTCCGTAAAGGCTTTTGATAAAAAGCATTCTTATACCTCCGTCAGCACAAAAACTATACTGTAATTTTACTTTTTACGACAGAAAAAATCAATACCAAAAACCGCGGAATTTTAAAATTGGATACATCAACAAGTATCACAAAATAAAGTAATGCCGTTTGTCTAAAATGACAAGTGCGTCTTACTTTTCGGAAACAGCCTCGGCGGCATTTTCAACGTGCGAGCTTTTTGTCTGCCCGTTGAGCCAATCTGTGATGTCTTTTGTTACGGCGTCACGGTCGATTTCGTTAAGCAGCTCATGTCTGTCGCCGGGGTAAAGCTTCATTTCGACCGAATTATGTCCGGTCTTTTTTAATGTCATGAATACCTCGTTTACACCCTTGCCGTATTCGCCGACAGGGTCGTTTTCGCCGGCAATTAAAAATATCGGCTTATCATTCGGAACCGCGCGGTACCAGTCCTTGCCCGAGATTTGCTTCAAAAGCGAAAACAGAGTTTCAAAGCCGTTTGCGGTAAAGACAAAGCCGCAGTAGTCGTCGTCTATGTATTTTTTAACCTCTTCCTTGTCCTTCGAAAGCCAGTCGAATTGTGTTTCGTTTTCGGTGCGCTTGTTGTATTTTCCGAAGGCGAGCGAATTGAGAAAGTCCGAACGATGATGGTCGCCGCTGCGCTTTTCAATTGCTCTTGCCAAGGCTATACCAAGACCTGCGGCAGGGTTGGCACCGCTTGTTCCGCACCATATCGTACCGTCTATGGTATCGGGATATTTTGCGGTATATGCGCGTGAGAGGAACGAACCCATGCTGTGTCCGAAAAGGTACACAGGGAGTCCCGGATATTCGCGTCTTGCTATGTCGTTTAATTGCTTCATATCGTCAACAAGGCTTTCAACGCCGTTTTCACCGAAGTAGCCGAGCTCGCTGTCGTCGCTGACGGAATTGCCGTGCCCCAAAAGGTCGCATATAAATACGGCATAACCGTTTTTACAAAGCTCAACGGCAAATCTTCCGTAGCGGTTAGAGTGCTCAGCCATTCCATGCGTTATCTGAACCACGCCTTTTACGCTTCCGTAGTCTGCGGGGGAAGCCGACTGAGCATATATATCGCAGAGCCCCGATGCTGATTTAAAGCTGTATTCATTGGTTAAAAAGTCCATAATGACACCTCATATGAGAGATTTATAATAATTTAAGCCCAAATCATCAGGCTTTTAATTTGACTATTATATCATACTAATGACGTAATTGTAATGTTGCATTAACATTTTCGTGCATATTCACAATCATTTTCGTGAATTTTTGTCTAATCGGACGATATTGTTCTTTTGCATGGTTAAAACTCGAAAAAATCGTTGCAAAACATAAAATGATGTGTTATTATTTTATGCATTGAATATGGGGGTATAGCTCAGCTGGGAGAGCGCTTGAATGGCATTCAAGAGGTCAGCGGTTCGATCCCGCTTATCTCCACCAAACTAAAAAACGCACTTTCGCTATTGTCAGCGGAGGTGCTTTTTATCTTTCCGGCAGAATATATCTCCGTGTTCCGTATTTTGCGGCACGATTCTTGCGGCTTTTGAATCGGGCTTTTAAATAATCGGAGGGAGAAAATTTGCGGTTTTCTACTTTTTGCGAGTATACATATGATGAGGAAGGTCATCGGTTTGCCGAGTACGGAATATGCTGTAAAACAGGTTCGACCGATGTTAAAATACGTGGCATAACTCTCGAAAAGAGCGAAATCGACGAGCTGCTGGCTATGCTGAGATCCGGCAGACCGGAGATGTGTCATATACAATATATAATAGAAGATTTTATAACGCTGAAGAGCAGCGTCATATAGTGCGATAAGCAATCAGCGAAAATGTCGTTTTGCGACACAGGCTCCTATAATCCCAATTTAATAATCGGTCGTCACCGACATCGGCGTGATGTAAAAGCAGATCCTCAAATTGTTTGTGCAATTTGAGGATTTTTTATTGTGCTTTATAATATTTTATGTTATTATTAAATGAAATTTTTTATTGGGGGAATCTTAATGGATTTTAAATCGGATTCGTTTATGTACGGATTGGGTATATGTATTGTCCTTTTCGTCATTGCACAGTCGGTGTTTTTCCTTGTGCGCGCCGTGAGGAGGGCAAAAGCACTCGGAATTGAGACCTCGACTGTCAAAAAAACAATATCGTCAAGTGCCGTTTTTACGGTAGCTCCGGCACTTGCGATAGTTGCTACGGTAATAACTCTTGCTAAGGCTCTCGGTATAGTTCTTCCGTGGATACGTCTTTCGGTAATCGGCGCAATACAGTATGAGGTACCGGCCGCCGAGGCAGCCGTTGAGGCATTCGGAATTTCGAGCGGAATTTCACAGGAGATAACCGATCCCAAGATTTTTGCAACTGCTGCATGGGTTATGACTATCGGCAGCGTTATGCCGCTTGTGCTTGTTCCGTTTGTACTCAAAAAAATACAAAAGGGTATGAATAAGGTCGCGAGTAAGGACAGCAGATGGTCCGACCTTATGTCTGCCGCGGCTTTTATAGGTCTTATTTCCGCCTTTATCGGCAGAGCACTCGCAGGCTCCGGTGATAAATTCGTAGTAGGCGACGGTGCCGGCGTAATGTCCGTAGCGGCACTTCTTTCGTCAATGCTCTTTATGTTCATTCTCGAAAAGCTGTCCGATAAGCATAATATAAATTGGCTCAAGCCTTTTGCCATGCCGTTTAGTATGATACTTGCAATGATACTCGTAATGATACTTGCCAAGGTTCTTCCGTCGGGCATTGCGACATTTGAATGGAGGGGTTAAGGATGAAGAAAAAGAGAAGCTACTCTGACAGCGTTCATTTTTACGGAATTATATGGGATATTGCCGCCTTGCTCGTCTTTATGATGATTCCGGTTTCTATTTGCTTGCATTTGAATGTATGGCCCGAGGCTAAATATATACTCAAGGGACTTTTACCCGTTGCCATGATATTTTACCCGTCGGCGGTTATAGAGGTTCTTACATACACCCCCTTACTCGGTGCCGGCGGAACATACCTCGGCTTTGTAACCGGTAATATTACAAACCTTAAGCTTCCGTGCGGTCTCAATGCCATGGAGAATGCGGGCGTTCGCGCAAATTCGGAGGAAGGCGAGGTTGTATCAACAATCGCAATAGCCACTTCATCTATCGTTACTACGGTAATAATAGCTCTCGGAGTGCTTGTGTTTTCTCCCTTACTTCCGTATATCACGGCAGAGGACTCGCCGCTTACCCCGGCATTTAATCAGGTTGTTCCGGCGCTGTTCGGCGCACTCGGAATAAGCTATTTCCGCAAGCATTGGAAGATATCGATAATACCGCTTGCCGTAATAGTCATAGTTTTGCTTATCAACGGCTCCGTAGGTTCCGGAGTGCTTATACCCATAGGTGTTGTTGTTGCCCTGCTCAGCACTCATCTTCTTTATAAAAAAGGCTGGGTAAAATAATTAGCGGCAATTTAAAAAACAGAAAAAGTGTATTAAGATTGTTTTGGGAGGAATTATTTTATGGGGACACAAAACAGCGGCTCGTCGGTTGATACCGAAAGTGTAAAGACCAAAAGACGCGGCCTTTTCAGCAAAGAAGCCAATGAAGGATATGTGCCGAACAGAGAGCTTTTTGCTTATTCTGCGGCTCTCGCCGGGCAAAATCTCACTTATCAGTTTGTAACACAATGGCTGTTTTATTTCTGTACCGACGTACTTAAAATAGGCGCCAGAAAAGTCGGATTTTTCACAGGATTTTCACGAATTTGGGACGCTCTGAACGACCCGATAGTAGGTGCGATAATTGACCGCAGAAGATGTAAAAACGGTCAGAAGCTGCATCCGTATCTCGGTAAGCTGCCGATTTTTATCGGCATATTGACTGCTCTTATGTTTGTGGATTTCGGCGTGGGAGAAACCGCGGCCATGGTAATAATCCTCTGCGTTTATATCGGCTGGGATTTTACATATTCATTTCAGGATGTTGCCCTGTGGGGTATGATGTCGTTGATTTCGCCGCACCCTCACGAGCGAGCGAGGGTTTCTCAGTGGCTTAACATAGGCGTCGGAGCGGCGTGGGGCGCAATAAGCCTTATTCCGATGATAATGGGCGCAAGAGAAAAAATAGGAATAAGTGAAAAGCTGTTGTTCCTTATTTTCGGCATTGTATTCGGCTTAGGCGGCGAGCTGATGTCAATACTTGCATACAAGACTAAGGAGCGAGTTGAATTTGTTGCACCGCCTAAGCAGTCGCTTCTAAAAGACATTGCGTTGCTAAGGTACAATAAAATACTCATTTTACTCTTGCTTGCGCAGATTCTCAACTTCTTTAACGGAGCCATAGCGTGGATATATTTCTTTAAATACTGCGTCAGCGTAAATATCGGCGGCAAGGTTATAAACGGTGAAACGGTGCAATTCTATTACGGCATACTTGTCAGTGCGTTTTCCGCCGTAAGTATGTTCTTTGCCGTAAAGCTTGCAGATAAGCTCGGCGGTATGAAAAATATGGTCGTACTGGCGCAGGTTATGAATGCCGCTTTCAGAGTCGTGGCTTTCTTTATAGGCTTTGACACGCTCCCCAAGATGATAGCGGTAATCGCCATAATATCCATCTCGTCCATACCGACGAATATGGTCGGTATAGCTCAGCGTGCGCTTCTTTGCGATTCCATAGACTATACCGAATGGAAAACCGGCAAGCGAACCGAGGGTATATCAAATTCCATGCAGAATTTGACGAACAAATTCGTAGACGCCTTAAAGCTGATATTCAGCGGACTTGTACTTTCCGGGCTCGGTTACGACGCGAATTTGGGTCTTGAGGGTCAGACGCAGGCTTTTTATAAGGCTCAGTGGCCGCTCTTTATGCTCCTTCCGGCACTTGGCTCTGTGCTCTATCTCATTCCGTTTTTATGCATACGTTATTCAAAGGCTCAGCGTGCACAGGTCGAAAAGGAACTTGCGGAAAGACACGCGGAGTCACTTGCAAATGATGAAACCGAATCCGTCAAATAAACATAATAATACGGCGTTTTGCGTATATAATTCGTGCAAAATCGAATAATTATACATTACTCTTGCATAATTTGACAGATAGTGATATTATATATCCATTAAATTATTACGGAGGAATCGTAATGAAAAAAGCATTAAAAGTAATTTCGCTTATGCTCGTAGCCGTTTTAATGGTTATGTCGTTTGCAGCCTGCGGCAGCAAGGATGACACGGCACCCGGCTCGGATACGTCCAAGGAAGCAAAAACACCGGCAGTTAAGGTAATCGACGTTAACCTTACGGATGAAGAATATGCGTTCGGCGTTGACAAGAATCAGCCCGAGCTTCTCGAAAAGGTCAACAGCTTTATTGCCGAAATCAAAGCTAACGGAACTTTCGACGCAATATGCAATAAATATTTCGCCGGCGGCACTCCCGATGTAATCAAGTCAGCTGCTCTTGATTCTACCAAGGATCAGCTTGTAGTTGCCACCAACGCGGCTTTTGAACCGTTTGAGTATACAAACGGCGACGGTTACAGCGGTATCGATATGGAAATAGCAAAGGCTCTTGCGGATTATCTCGGCAAAGAGCTCGTTATCCAGAATATGGACTTTGACTCGGTTTGCCTCTCGGTAGGTCAGCACAAGTGCGATGTCGCAATGGCAGGTCTTACCGTAAAGGCCGAGAGAGAAGAGTATGTCACTTTCTCTACTCCTTATTACAAGGCTTCTCAGAGACTTGTAGTTAAGGGCTCCGATACCAAGTTTGACGGTTGTACCGACGCCGCTTCTGTTGAGGCTATCCTCAACACTCTTGACAGCAGTGTAAAAATAGGCGTTCAAAACGGCACAACAGGTCAGCTTTACTGCGAGGGCGACGCGGAGATGGAGTTCCCCGGACTTAAAGCTGTTTGTGTAGGCTACAAGAGCGGTTCTCTTGCCGTTCAGGATATGATCAACGGCAATATCAATTATGTTATAATTGATGCTGCTCCCGCGGCTTGTATTGCTCAGTCCATCAACGAAGTAAACTGAACTGCGGTTAAGACTTAACACTTCAATGCCTCACCTAATAAAAGTGGGGCATTGTTTATATTAAAGTAAGGATTTTGATACATGGGTAATTTTGATATTAGGGTCAAGCGCTTTATTGATGTATTTATAAACGCAGGTGCCTATAACAAGGTTCTGTTAGGCCTTAAAAATACTATTATAATAGCTGTATTGGGTCTTGTTATCGGTATACTTATAGGTACTCTTATAGCCACAATCAGAGTTTTGCCGAAATACAGAAGACTGCCTCGTATTTTAAACGGCTTTTGCAGCTTCTATGTAAGCCTTTTCAGAGGAACGCCGGTAGTTGTGCAGCTTCTTGTGTTTTACTATGTGCTTTTACCTCTGTTAAACATTAAAATGACGTCGGTTGCGGTATCCGTATGTGTGTTCGGGCTTAACAGCGCGGCATATGTTTCCGAGATAATGCGAAGCGGCATACAGTCGGTCGACCCCGGCCAAATGGAGGGCGGCAGAGCCGTAGGTATGAGCTACGGAACCACGATGATGAAAATTATCATTCCGCAGGCAATAAAAAATATTCTGCCTACGCTCGGCAACGAATTTATCTCTCTTATAAAAGAGACATCGGTTGTAAGTTTCGTCGGCGCTACCGACCTTTACGTTGCATTCAACTATATAGGCAGCAACAGCTATGAATTTATGGTGCCGTATCTTGTTATGGCAATCATTTATATTTTGATGGTGCTGATAATCAGCTTCTTCATTAAGATTATGGAAAGGAGCCTGAAGAAGAGTGATAGAAGTCATTGATCTTTGCAAAAGCTTCGGCGACCTCTCCGTGCTAAAGGGTATTAACCTTAAAATAGAGCAGGGCGAAAAGGTAGTTATAATAGGGCCGTCGGGCTCCGGTAAAAGCACGCTGCTTCGTTGCCTTAACTGTATGGAGGATCCTACGTCCGGCAAGGTGCTTTATCACGGAGTAGACCTTACGGATATGAAAGTCAATATTAACAGGCAGCGCGAAAAGATAGGAATGGTCTTTCAGCATTTCAACCTCTTTAACAACAAGACCGTTATAGAGAATATAATGCTGTCACCCGTGCTTTGTGAGAAACGCAGAATGAGAAAGCTTCGCCGTCAAAGGACACTCGGCAAAGCCGATACCAAAGAACCCGTCAAGACCACTAAGCAGATAAAAGAGGAAGCGCATAAAAATGCTCTTGAGCTTCTCGACAGAATAGGACTTGCCGATAAGGCCGATGTGTATCCGTCTCAGCTTTCCGGCGGTCAAAAGCAGCGTGTTGCAATAGTGCGCGCGCTTGCCATGAATCCCGATGTCATTCTTTTTGATGAGCCTACAAGTGCCCTTGACCCGGAGATGGTAGGCGAGGTGCTTGAGGTTATGAGAGAACTTGCCAAGGAGGGTATGACAATGGTCGTTGTTACCCACGAAATGGGCTTTGCACGCGAGGTCGGCGACAGAGTTTTGTTTATGGACGATGGAAAGATTCTCGAAGAAAATGCTCCTGAGGAGCTTTTCACGAATCCGCAAAATCCGAGGCTGCAGGAATTTCTTTCAAAAGTTTTATAAAAAGTGTTGACAAATCAAATCTTTGGTATTATTATACTTTAAACCGCTAAAATATTGAGGTAATAATCAATGCGTAATCTTGTCTTTACAGCTTCATACTATTACTTTTACTTTATCAACTTTTTTGGTAGGGTTAGTATGAATTTTGCTGCAAAACAGATAGCGTGCTGAGATTTAAGGTATTTTGGTAAATGCGTCCCGCAGTGAAATTCGCTGCGGGACTTTTTATTTTTCAGAGTAAGGAGCAAAACAATGGTAGTAATTTTAAAAGACGGTGCAGACAGTAAAAAAGTAAAAAATCTTACCGACTGGCTCGAAAATCAGAAGATTTCTGTTCATAAGGTTATAGGCGAGTACCAGACGATTTTAGGCCTTATAGGTGATACGAGCAAAATTGATATTGACCTTATTCAGGGTCTTGACATAGTTGAAAAGGTAAAAAGAATTTCCGAGCCGTATAAAAACGCCAACAGAAAATTTCATCCGGACGACACGATTATTGATGTCGGCGGACATAAAATAGGCGGCGGAAATTTCCAGTATTTTGCAGGTCCTTGCTCGGTTGAGAGCCGCGAGCAGATAATCTCGATAGCAAAAGACGTCAAAAAGGCCGGTGCCAATATTTTAAGGGGCGGCGCCTTCAAACCGCGCACTTCGCCCTATGCTTTCCAGGGAATGCGCGCCGAGGGACTTGAGCTTTTGCTTGAGGCGAAAAAAGAAACAGGTATGCCGATAGTTACCGAAATTATGGACGCGTCTCACATTGATTTGTTTGAGAATGTGGACATAATTCAGGTCGGAGCAAGGAATATGCAGAATTTTGAGCTTTTAAAGGAGCTCGGCAGAATAGACAAACCCATTTTCTTAAAGCGCGGACTTTGCGCTACGCTTCAGGAATTCCTTATGAGTGCCGAATACATTATGGCCGAGGGCAACCAAAAGGTTATACTCTGCGAGCGCGGCATAAGAACCTTTGAGACCGCCACGAGAAATACCCTCGATCTTTCGGCTGTCGCAATGCTCCACGAAATGACGCACCTCCCCGTAGTAGTTGACCCGAGCCATGCTTCGGGTATCGCAAGACTTGTAAAGCCGATGTCCTTTGCGGCTGCCGCCTGCGGCGCAGACGGCCTTATGATAGAGGTTCACAATGACCCTGCAAAGGCTCTTTGCGACGGTCCTCAGGCTCTTCGTCCGGAGGAATTCGCAGAGGTAACGAGAGGCGTTAACGCTATAAGAGAAACGGTAAACAATCTGTAATTTTGAGAGGCGATAAAGATGAATATAGCAATAGTAGGTTTGGGACTTATCGGCGGCTCAATAGCCAAGGCAATCAAATACAATACGGACAATACCGTTTACGGCTATGACATCGACCGCGGAGTTCTGCTGAAAGCCAAACTTTTGGGAGCCGTTGACGAGGAACTCACAAGTGACATTCTCCCGATGTGCGATATGGTGATTTTGGGTCTTTACCCGAATGATACGCTTGAATTTGTACGCACTCATGCGGATAAGATAAAAAAAGGTGCCATTGTTATGGACTCCTGCGGCGTAAAGCGCGTCGTCTGCGAGCCGCTCTGGAAGGTAGCCTCCGAAAACGGTTTTACGTTTATCGGAGCGCACCCAATGGCAGGACTTCACTTCTCGGGCTTTGAATATTCCGATGTCGGTATGTTCTCCGAGGCTTCCATGATAATTATCCCATCAAAGGATGTCAAAATCGAGGACTTGGAGGCCGTTAAAAGCTTATATCTAAAGCTCGGATTTACAAATATTCAAATATCGACTCCCGAGAAGCACGACAAGATAATAGCCTATACCTCTCAGCTTGCCCACGTCGTTTCAAACGCCTATGTTAAAAGCCCTGAGGCGGAAGTGCACAAGGGCTTTTCGGCAGGCAGCTACAAGGATTTAACGCGTGTCGCAAAGCTAAATGAGACTATGTGGACAGAGCTTTTCCTTGAAAATGAGGATAATCTCATAAACGAGGTGGACGGCATTATAGCAAATCTGCAAAAGTATTCAAAGGCTCTCAAGGAGCACGACGCTGTCACGCTGAAGGCACTTCTCAAGGAGGGTCGCGAGCGCAAAGAAAAGATAGACGGTATGTATAAAAACTAAAATCGTCGATTCGGAGGCATTATGAAAACAGTTGAAGTAGACGCTGCCGTGCGTTATAATATTGTAATTGACAAGGGCATTTTGCCGAAAAGCGGCGATATGATAAAAGAGGTCACTTCCGCCGAAAGGGTGGCTGTGATAACCGACGATACCGTAGATAAGCTTTATTCGGATGTCGTTATGAAGTCGCTCTCCGACGCAGGCTTTGAAACCTTTAAATTTGTATTTCCGCATGGGGAAAAATCAAAAAACATATCAACATTTTCTTCAATACTTGAATTTTTAGCCGAGAGCGGACTTACAAGAACCGACGCCTTGGTGGCGCTCGGCGGCGGAGTTGTCGGCGACGTCGCAGGATTTGCCGCCGCAAGCTATCTGCGAGGCATAGATTTTATTCAGATACCGACTACGCTTTTAGCGTGCGTTGACTCGTCCGTGGGCGGAAAAACCGCAATAGACTTAAAGGCAGGTAAAAACCTTGCCGGCGCGTTTTATCAGCCGAAGCTTGTTATAGCCGACTTCGAAACGCTCTCAACTCTTACCGACGGGATTTTTGCCGACGGAATGGCAGAGGTCATTAAGTACGGAGTGATTTTTGACAAAGCGTTTTTTGAGTTTCTGCGCGATAACGAGGCAAAAGACAATCTCGAATATGTAATAACACGTTGTGTGGAGTTAAAGCGCGACATTGTAAATGCCGACGAAAAGGAAAAAGGCGTCAGAGCACTTCTGAATTTCGGTCATACCGTAGGTCACGCCATAGAAAAATGCAGCGGATATAAAATTCCACACGGAAGTGCGGTTGCCGTCGGAATGGTAATAATATCGAGGGCGGCATATAAATGCTCCTTCTGTGACGAAAATTACGCCGATATTATAGCGTCACTCAATAAAAAATATTCTTTGCCCGTCAGCACCGATTTTTCCGCAAGCGAGCTTTCGTCCGCGGCTATGGCGGATAAAAAACGGGCGGGCGACAAAATAAAACTGATAATTCCCGAAGCTCTCGGTAACTGCGTTATAAAAAGTGTACCGACTTCGGAGCTTGAAAAAATAATCGGTGAGGGACTCTGTTAATGAATATAAGGCTGAAACCGTGCCGCTTTTGCGGTGAAGTCACGGCAATATCGTCAAAATCTGACGCTCACAGGCTTTTAATTGCCTCGGCGCTCAGCGACAGACCGACTTTTATAAGGTGCAACGCGCGTTCTGCCGATATAACGGCAACGGTGAATTGCCTTAATTCGCTCGGGGCGGATATAAAATTTGTTGATGGCGGCATTTCGGTTAAACCCATCAAAGAAAAAAGAAAAAGTGCCGTACTCGATTGTAATGAGAGCGGCTCAACCATCAGATTTTTACTTCCCGTTGCCGCATCACTCGGTACAGACACCGAGTTTACCGGTGGCGGCAGACTGCCGGAACGTCCGTTGTCTCCGCTGCGTGAACAAATGGAGGCTCATGGTGTCGTTTTTTCACCGATAAATGTATTCCCGGTTAAAATAAACGGCGAAATGATATCGGGCGAATTTACGATTAAGGGAAATATAAGCTCGCAGTTTATTACGGGGCTTTTGTTTGCGATGCCGCTTTTAAACGGCAACAGCATTATTAACGTTATACCGCCCGTCGAATCAAGGCCGTATATAGATATGACGCTTAATACGTTGAAAAAATTCGGTATAACCGTTACGGAAAAAGGTAATTCCTTTTTTATACCCGGAGGGCAGAAATATGCTTCGCCGGGTACAGTCGAATCTGAGGGCGATTGGTCAAATTCGGCATTCTTCCTGACGGCAGGTGCCGTTTCGGGCAGAGTCACCGTAACGGGGCTTGACGTCTCGTCCGTTCAGGGCGATAAACAAATACTTACGATTCTCAAAGAAATGGGAGCCGAAATAACCGTGGAGCAAGGAAGTATAACCGTTAAAAAGGGTGATTTGCACGGTATAAATATCGATGCGCGAAATATCCCCGACCTTGTTCCTATAATTTCCGTGGCAGCAGCCGCGGCAAATGACGGCGAGACCGTTATAACGGGTGCCGAGAGGCTTAAAATAAAGGAGTCCGACAGACTCACGGCAGTTTACGAAAGCCTTAAAGCTCTCGGGGTCGATATATCGAAAACCGATGACGGACTTGTGATAAACAAAACGGGTATTGTCGGCGGCGGTGCTGTCAGCGGCTATAACGACCACCGTATGGTTATGGCTCTCTCTGTTTTGTCCGCTGTTTCAAGCGGCGATATTATTTTGCGTGGGGCAGAAGCGGTAAATAAATCTTACCCGAATTTCTTTGAAGATTTTTCTTCGCTCGGAGGTAGTTACAATGTCATCAATTCTTAGAGGAAACAAGATAAATGTCTCGGTTTTCGGTCAGTCGCACTCCGAAGCGATAGGTTGTGTTATTGACGGACTGCCGGCAGGCGTAAAGCTTGACACCTTGTCAATAGAAAAATTTATGGAGAGAAGAGCACCGGGTCGCAATAAATATTCGACAACGCGCCGCGAGGCGGACAAGCCCGTAATATTGTCGGGACTTGTTGATAATACTACGTGCGGCGCGCCTCTTGCGATGATAATTGAGAATACAAATACGCGTTCGGGCGACTACGGAAATATACGGACCCTTCCGCGTCCGGGTCATTCCGACTATGCTGCAGCTGTAAAGTACAACAGCTTTAATGACATTGCGGGCGGCGGACATTTCTCTGGCAGGCTGACTGCGCCGCTTTGCTTTGCAGGAAGCGTTTGTATGCAGATTTTAAAACTAAAGGGCATAGATATTAAGGCTCATATTGCGGCAATAGGCGGCATTGAGGATGAAAAATTCGACCCCGTCAGCATAACGGACGAAAATATCGCGGGAAAAGAATTTCCCGTAATAAATGATACTGCCGGAGAAAAAATGAAGGCAGAAATTGAAAAGGCGAGGCTTGATGCAGATTCTGTCGGCGGAATTATAGAGTGTGCCGTAACGGGTGTAAAAGCAGGTTTCGGCGAGCCCATGTTTGAAGGCATTGAAAATCGCCTTGCCGCCGCCGTTTTCGGAATACCTGCCGTAAAGGGTATAGAATTCGGCAGGGGCTTTTCGTCGGCGCTGCTGCGCGGAAGCGAAAATAACGATGAATTTATTGTATCGGACGGTACAGTGCGAACCGAAACTAATAATCACGGCGGAATTCTCGGCGGTATAACAAGCGGTATGCCCATAGTTTTCCGTGTGGCAATAAAGCCGACTCCGTCCATAGGTAAGCCTCAACGGAGCGTAAACCTTGAAACTATGGAGGAAGAGGAGCTTTTGATAAAGGGCAGGCACGACCCTTGTATAGTGCCGCGCGCCGTACCGGCAGTCGAAGCGGTAACGGCTGTGACAATGCTTGATATAGTTCTTTAAAAAATCCGAAAGGGCAATGGCAATGGATAAGGATATTAATGAATTACGAAATGAGATAAACAGTATCGACCGCGAATTTGTGGAGCTTTTTATAAAGCGTATGGGAGTTTCGCTGTCGGTAGCCGAGTACAAGAAAAAAACCGGTATGCCGGTGCTTGACCGTTCTCGTGAGCGGGAGCTTTTAAACCGTGTAGCAAAAATGTCGGGCGACGAGATGAAAACATACACAAGGCTTCTTTATTCCACCGTGTTAAATCTCTCCCGTTCGTATCAGCACAGCTTCCTTGACAATACGTCCGTTTTGACCGAAAAAATACTGTCGGCGTCCGCAAATACCGCCGATGTTTTCCCGACTGAAGCCGTTGTCGCGTGTCAGGGCGTAGAGGGCGCATATTCGAGCCTTGCCTGCGAAAAGCTGTTCCGTTATCCCGATATAATGTTTTTTGACAGCTTTGACGGCGTCTTTTCAGCCGTTCAAAACGGGCTTTGCCGCTACGGCATATTGCCTATCGAAAACAGCACGGCAGGCTCCGTAAATAAGGTTTACGACCTTATGAGCAAAAATAAATTTTATATAGTACGCAGTATACGCCTCAAGGTTGACCACTCGCTGCTTGCGAAAAAAGGAACGTCGCTTACCGATGTAAAAGAGATTTTTTCTCACGAGCAGGCAATCAATCAGTGCTCGGAGTTTTTAAATTCTCTAAACGGAGTTAAGGTCACCGTTTGTGCCAATACGGCAATGGCTGCGAAAATGGTCGCAGAGAGTAATCGTCGTGATGTTGCGGCTATATCTTCGGCTAACTGTGCAGGGCTGTACGGGCTTTGCCAGCTGTCCTCGGATATACAGGATACGGGCAATAATTACACACGTTTTATATGTATCTGTAAAGACCTTGAAGTCTATCCCGGTTCCGATAAAACGAGCCTTATGATGACCCTGCCGCATGAGCCGGGTGCGCTTTACAATATACTTGCGAGATTTTTTGCGTATGATATAAACCTTTTAAAGCTCGAAAGCCGACCCTTAAAGGACAGGGATTTTGAATTTATGTTTTACTTTGACATAGAGTCGCCCGTTCACTCAGACGGCTTTTCTCGCGTTATTACCGAGCTGTCGGGAAGTATCGACGATTTTACGTATCTCGGCAGCTATTCCGAAGTGCTGTGATTAAATCCCGTGGGGGAAGTTATTAAGAAAACTAAATAATCTGTTTACAAAATGTTAATCAAAAGTACTTTTTGCCGAAACATTTTGTGTTTATACTAAAGACATCAAATCAAGAGAACGACATAAGCTGTTGATTTGATAAAAAGATTGTCAGATCTTTTTAGACTTTTTCATTACTTTCTCCCCCTTCTTAAAAGCAAAAAACAAACCGTCCGATCTCCCAACGGACGGTTTGTTTTTTTATCTGTTTTTTTATAAAAGCTTATTTAACACTTCCGCAAGCTCCGAAACGTTTTGGTAACGCTTTGACATCTGCGCCATGATACATTTGTTAATTACTTTGCCGAGCTTACCTTTCGGTGTGTCAATCGTGGGATGTACTCCGAGAAGCAGCTCGTTTAAAAGAACTCCCACGGCGTAAATATCGGTAACGGGACCCGATTGGTAAATTCCGAATTGCTCCGGTGCCGCATATCCGGCAGTACCTAAATTTTTGGTGTCCGCGTACTTGCTGTCGTCTGTAAGTCTTGCTATACCGAAGTCTATGATAACCGCTTCGCCCTGCTCGGTTATTATTATATTTGATGGCTTTATGTCGCGGTGTATTATGCCGAGGGAGTGTATAAACACAAGCCCGTTGCAAATATCGAGTGCGTATTTTACGGCAAGCTCCCGTTTGAGCGTTCCGCCGTTCGCTTCCACGATATGTCTGAGCGTTGCGCCGCTTATGTATTCCTCAAGTACGGTTACGTCCTCGTCGTTTGAGCACACTTCGTATATCGTTGCGGTATTTTTATTGAGTTGTCCTCTGAGACGTCGCAGAACGTGATCGTTGCGGTTTTTTTGACTTATCTTAACAATTTGCTTTGCCGAATCATTTTTTTGATACAGATAAACACTCGACTGCACAGAATCCTTAAGTGTGCTTTTTAACGTGTATTCTGTTTTTAGGTATTCGTCTATATAATTGCTTAATTCGCTCACGTTAAATAACTCCGTTTCGGTATCAGTAATTATAGTCGATGTTAACTCCGTGTCGCGTAAAATCGTCAATATCCGATTGTGACATCGGATTGCCTTCCTGCAGATGTATGGCTCTGAGATTAGGCGGACGATATGATTTTTCCGTCATTCCCGCCCACACCGTTGCCCGTGCCGGAACATACAGCTCCTCGATATACGTGTTAAGGTTGAATTGTTTTATGATGTTGTAATAATATCCCTCCGGAATATCCGGCAGGCGGTATGCTTTATCATTCTTGGTTTGCGGATAATATGCAACAGAAACAGCCTTCGGATTGGCGGTTGTGCTTTCCTGTCGGGAGAAAAGCACGTCTCCGTCTGTCCAGTATCTTGTTTCAAACGGCTTTCCGCCTTCCGCGATAACCTTTTTAAATGGGTATTCGACGGCAAAATATTGAAGTCGAAGTAATGCGACGGGGTAGCATTTATGCGAAGCTCCTCAAGATAAAAGCAGTCATTTATAAAAACATACCACGTCTCGTAAGGGACGGTAAATGACTTGTCTTTTTTTGCATATGGGTAAAAGTATAAGCCGTCTAAATCAGAGGAATACAATACTCCGTCCTTTGACGTCATATAAGCATATCTGCGGCCGTAGGTTTCGGCTTTTGACGGCTTCGATGTAGTTTCGATTGCCGCAAGCTTCGGGGTTCCTTCAAAAAGATAACACCAGGAATCACTATAGGAGTACAATGAATAGTCGGCTAAATAACGTCCGTATGACAATTCATACGGAAATGTGATTTTTGTAAGATTCGGCAGATTGTAAAAAACGGCCGGAGCGCAATTCGAAGAAGCCGGTAAATAGAATTGACGCTTGGAGAGGTCGTCGGCACCCTCAAATGTTATAGTCCGTATTACATCGTTGTTTTTAAACGCACCGCCTGCGATATATGTTACCGGAATGTCATGTATGAATGCGGGCACAAGCACATTTGCGCTGTGACCCTCGTAGCCGACTATTTTAATGTATGAGCCGTTTGCTGTGGCTATCGTCTCGTATTTCAGCCCCTCCGATGACGGCGGAGAATTATCTGTAATGTCCTCTTCGGTTTTGCTGCTCCCCGTATTGCTGCCGACGGTTCCAGAACCCGTATTTCCGGTCGAATAAACGGAGCCCTCGGCTTTGCCCGGCACCGCTTCGCCTTTGCTGCCGTTTTCGGCGTATGTATTGTCGGTGCCTTCGGCGTCGTCTTTGTTATGCATAAAACTGCCGAAAAGCTTTCCGAAAAAGCCTTTTTCCTCTTGCGGTACTTCAACATATTCGTAAACATTGTCGCCGTTTTCATCGGTGACGGCTTCCCCGTTTTCGTCGGTAACGAGAACCGCCATGGTTTCGGGCTCACCTAAAGCTGCGGTGCGTATTTGTTTTCTTGTGAGTACGGCAAGAATACCGCACAGCAGAAAGGTGCATGCAAGAACCGCCGCCGCAAATATTTTTCGCCGCGCTTTTTTGTTGACGAGCGGTAAATCATTTTCCGCTTTAGGCTTACTTATATGCTTTTTGGTATGCTTGTGTGTCGGTTTTTCATCGTGATTGCCGTTTTTTGCGCCGCAGCTTTCCGGTGATGCCTCTGTGCCGAGTGCCGAGAAACAGTTAAGGCAGAAATTAGCCTCATCAGGCATTTCTTTCTGACAAAACGGACATCTTTTTGCCATTTTTTCCCCGTCCTTTAAAAAATGTTATTTTAAATCTTCTTCTCCAAATGATAGAAGCTTGTCCGAAACCTCGTATATGCTGAGTTTTCGGTTGATGCTGTGGATTATAATACTGTCGCGCTTTATCCGTGGGTAAAGCTGTGATCTTCCGCAAAATTTAAGGGCAGTTTGACACTCGTCAAGCGAAAGACCGAGTGCCAAGGCAAGACGAATTATCTTATCGCGCGACGGAATTTTTCTGCCGTTAATCACATCGTAAAAATACACGTAGCTGAAGTCCGATTTGTTGATAATATCGGTTTTTGTCATTCCCGATTTATTTATCAGTTCTTTCCAAAAATTACTCAAATCGATATTGATGAAAGAGTCTGAATTGCTTTGAATATAGTTTTCTATCGGAACCTTACCGTCGTTTAATTCCTCCATAAGGTCATTTGTGTTTTTTTCTGAGGCTTTTACCCCGGACGCCGTCATTTGAAATACCCCTTTCGTGCTGTTTTGCCGCAATAAAAATACTTTTTTAAATACAAAAGTAATTTAAAAAAGTATACAAACCGCAACAAAATGTCTATATATAAGATACTCAAAAAACGGCGGTTTGTCAATAGAAACGGCGATTTATCGCGCTTTTTGGCAGGAATACAAGTCGGATGATGCAAAAAGAAATTTTGATTTTGTACTCAAACGGAGAATAGCTTTTGCACAAAACCCCATGTAAAATTTTAAATTGTGTTTTTTATTGCATAAAAACGGTTTTTGATACAATTTTTATGTTTGCAAGACGCACTTTTATTATATGAAAACAAAAGGGGTATTTTTTTGATTAACATTGCGATTTGTGACAGTAATGATTTACAGCGAGAGCATATTGCCGCGCTTGCGGATATAATTTTAAGCAAATGCTCGGTAGAGCATAAGATATTTTCATTTGCGAACGGAAAAGAGATGTCGGATTTTGTTTTTACAAGGGGCAACGTCTGCGATATAGTTTTTCTCGGTATAGACTCCGATAGTGAAAACAGACTTGAGCTCTCTTTGAGGCTTACCGACGCTTTCCCCGATGCTCAGGTGATATTAGTTTCCGCATATGCGGAAAATGTGCGGAATATTTGTGCCGTGAAGTATGCTGATTTTCTTGTGGAACCGATAAATGCCGATGATTTGCAGCTTGTTCTCATACGTGCTTTGCAAAATGTCATTAAGGCGCAGCCCGCATACATCACGTTGAGTTATGACAATGCCGTTACGGTGCTGAACACAAATGAAATCAAATACTGCGAAAGCAACGGGCGAAAACTGATTTTTCACACTCTTTCCGGGACATATACGGCATATATTAAAATAAGCGAAGCGACCGATAAATTGCCGCCGAATTTCGTTCGACTGCACAAGAGTTTCGTTGTCAATTTTGATTATATTGCCGCGATATATCCGTATGCCGCAAGACTTCGTGACGGAACCGAAATTTCGATTCCTCAAAAAAAGTATAAGACCGTTAAGGAAATGTTTATTTCATATGCCGATGCCGGGTGAGCTGTTCAGCCGCCGCTGTAAAAAATTCTGTACATATTTTTTCTTTTTGTTTGCCAAATCGTTTTTCTGTGGTATACTACTGTTGTTTCCGCGTGGGCGCGAGGGTCATCGCTTCCGCTTGGTTTAAAGCTATAAAAAAGAAGGCGAAAAGCGGCATATGAAAGAAAATAAAAAAGAACTGATAAAGCTGATTTCAAAAATAGCGGTGGCGTTGGCCGTGTTTGTTTTTGTGCTTATAAACTATAAAGAGCTTGTAAATATAGATGTACGTGAAATTGTTTCGGCGGCTCCGTCGCTTTTGCCGGCCGTATTGTCGGTTCTTGCGATATATTGTGTAAAGGGGCTTGTGCTTGTTATTCCGGCGTCACTCGTCTATATTTCGGTCGGTATGGCATTTTCACCTTTGACGGCGGTGCTTGTGAATATCGCCGGAATACTTGTTGAATTTACGGCGTCATACCTCTTCGGGCTTTTCCTCGGCGGCGATTATATAAATAAGATGATGCAAAAGCAAAAGTACGGTAAAAAGATACTTGAAATGCAGGAAAATAAAAAGGACGCGTCCGTTTTCCTTATGCGCTTTATAACCGTGTTTCCGCTTGATTTTGTAAGCCTGTTTCTCGGCAGCAGTAAGTATAATTTCGGAAAGTACATTTTGTTTTCGTTCCTGGGGCTTGCTCCGAGAGTAATATTGTTTACGATTCTCGGTGACAAAATATATGATTATATCCCAATGAAGCTCATAATGACCATATGTCTTTTTGCCATTCCGGTTGCGGTTATAGCGATAATAATTAAAGCCGCGGTTGACAAAAAGCGCAAAAAGAACGAAAGTAACGAAAATACGGCCGATAAAGCCGAGATGAAATGATATGATTTGACAAATTGCGCTTGCGGAAGTATAATATCCGAGATATAAAAAAGCGTTGATGAGAAACAGTAGATAGTATTTGTCGCTTCAGAGAGCGGGCGGTCGGTGAAAGCCCTGCGGCGTTATTATCGAACCCATCTTTGAGCTCCGCGCAGAACGCGGCGGGTGTCCCGTTACAGACTAATGAGAGCGGATTTTCCGAATACAGGTGGTACCGCAGGCTATTTTGTTAGTTTGTCCTGAATGAAGCTATAGCTTCGTTCGGGATTTATTTTTTGTTAAACCGGAGGATTATGTATGAAACTTGATAAGCTCGTAGGCGAGAGATTCAAAGAAAAGCCGTCCGACTGCGTTATTGACAGCCACGCGCTGATGCTGCGCGGCGGATATATGAAGGGCGTCGCTAACGGTATTTATTCGCAGTATACACCGCTTAACCGTATATGCCGTAAAATCGAGGATATACTTCGCGACGAGATGGATAAGGTAGGCGGCCAGGAGGTTAAATTCCCGGTAGTGCTTCCCGCAAGTCTTTGGGACGAATCGGGCAGATATGAGAGCGTCGGCAGCGAGCTTATGCGCTTTACCGACCGTAATAACGCTCGTCTTGTCCTCGGTATGACTCATGAGGAGGCGTCGGTGCAGCTTGTTCGCGAGTATGCAAATTCATATACAAAATACCCGTTTATGATATATCAGATTCAGACGAAGTTCCGCGACGAGGCAAGACCGCGCGCAGGGCTTATCCGCGTTCGTGAATTTACCATGAAGGACGCATATTCCTTCCATACTTCGCAGGAGGATCTTGAGGAGTACTACGCTGAGGTCTACGAAGCATATAACCGCATTTTTGCACGTGCCGGCTTGCCGGAGGTAGTTGCCGTAAAGTCGGATTCCGGTATGATGGGCGGCAGCGTTTCGCATGAATATATGCTCTTAACTCCGGTAGGCGAGGATACAATAGCATACTGCTCCGATTGTGATTACAGAGCGAACATGGAGGCAGCGGCGAGCATTACGGAAAACAAAAAGGACGGTGACGACGAGGAGCTGAAGCTTGTCGAAACACCGAATATCCATACAATAGAGGATATTTGCACCTTCCTCGGCACGCCGCTTGAAAAGTCATGTAAGGCCGTTGTGTACCAGCAGAATTCGGATGACAAATTTGTTGTCGTATTTATAAGAGGCGATCTCGACGTAAACGAAACCAAGCTTACAAATTATCTTTGCGAAAATATCCACCCCGGAGTTATTACGGAGGAGTGCGGTCTTAAAGCCGGATTTATCGGTCCGTGTAATTTAAGCGGCGACTTCAGAGTTGTTTATGACAGCTCGCTTAAGGGCACAAACAACCTCTCGTGCGGCGCAAATAAAGAGGGCTATCACTATACAGGCCTTTGTATGGAGCGCGACGTTCCCGATGCCGAATATGTTGATGTAGCCAAAATAACCGCCGGCGGCATTTGCCCGAATTGCGGCAAGCATACCATAAAAATTTCACGCGGCATCGAGGTAGGAAACATATTCCAGCTCGGAACAAAATACACAAAGAGTATGAATATGACATACCTCGATAAGGACGGCAACGCGCAGTACCCCATAATGGGCTGCTACGGTATAGGCGTCGGCAGACTTGCTGCGTCGGTATGTGAAGCTCACCATGATGAATACGGTCCTATTTGGCCTATGTCAATAGCACCGTGGCAGGTTCATCTTTGCTGCCTTCGCTCCGATGATGAAAACGCCAAGAGCTTTGCCGACTCCCTTTACAAGGATTTGCAGAATGACGGAGTTGAGGTCATATATGACGACAGAAACGTGCGTCCGGGCGTAATGTTCTCCGATGCCGACTTGCTCGGTGTTCCCGTAAGAGTAATAGTGAGCCCCAGAAATATGGCTGAAAATGTCTGCGAGGTTGTTACAAGAGACAAATCCGTCAGCAAGAAGGTTCCGGTTTCCGAGGTTAAGGAAACGGTTGAGCAGATGGTTCGCGATATGCTCAAAAAATATATTGTCACCCAAGACTGATTTTTTGGTTGACAATCAAAACGGTTAATGTTATACTCCTTTAAGTTTCAGCTTAAAGGAGTATTTTTTATGGCGGAAAAGGAAATTAAAGCTAAAAGAAGCAACAGGCAAAAAACGCTTGATATGGTATACATAGCGATATTTGCCGTAATAATTGCCGTTTGTTCGTGGATCTCGGTGCCCATGGTAGTGCCGTTTACGCTTCAGACCTTCGGTGTTTTCTGCGCCGTCGGCTTGCTCGGCGGTAAAAGGGGAACCTTGTCCGTTCTCATATATGTATTACTCGGAGCTGTCGGAGTTCCGGTATTTGCGGGATTTTCAAGCGGCATAGGCACGCTGTTCGGTGTGACCGGCGGATATATAATGGGATTTATATTCACCGCACTTATCTATTGGCTTATAACGGCGATTTTCGGGAAAAAGCTTTGGGCGATAATCCTCGGAATGGTTCTCGGACTTTTGGCTTGCTATGCCTTCGGTACGATTTGGTTTATGGTCGTTTATGCGCAAAAAGCGGCACCGATAGGACTTGCGGCCGCCCTTATGAAATGTGTTGTTCCGTTTTTGATACCGGACGCGCTTAAAATCGCCCTCGCCGTAGTTATAACAAAGACGGTGCCGAAATATGTCAAAATTTTTGATTAGACCGCATCACCTTTTGTGTATGCGCTATTTTCAAGGCTGCGGCTATTCGGATGAATTTACCGAAAATATGCGGTATGTAATATCAAATCTGAAAAACGGCAGCGAGGTTCTTTTGACTCGCGGCTGTGATGACATCTGCCGCAAATGCCCCAATAACAGAAAAAATACGTGTTGTGACGGTGAAAAGGTTAAAAGCTACGACAGTGCTGTAATAAGCTTGTGCAATCTCGATTTTGACAAGGTGTATGAGTACGGCTGTCTTTATTCGCTTGTCGAAAATAATATCATAAAAAAAGATATGCTCCGCTTTGTATGCGGCGACTGCCAATGGTTTCATATATGCGGCATAGCACGGGTGTGACAAAACCTTCGATTGAACATTAAAAAGCTGCTGTAAAGGCTTATTCTTTACAGCAGCTTTTTGCGTTTTGCACGGCGGTATTGTTATTTCTTAACGGTAAAGTACATAGGACTTGTAAATCCTATCATATACCTTTGACCGTTTATCTTTCCCCAAAGCTCGGCTATGTACCAGCCGGGCTCACAGTTTAAGGTAAAGGACAGAGCGTCGCCGCCGTATTTTGACTCGAACACGGTCTGGCGTCCGTTTCTTATTAACCTTACCGATTCTAAGGTGATGTTGAATTTCTCCCAATGCTCTTTTCGTGTATTCTGAAAAACTTCTATTTTAATTTTTGCTTTGCCCTCCTCCAAAACATCGCCTACGTTATATTCAGCATCGTTTCGCTGTGCCGTAAGTGTTATCAAAGGACCCATGGTAATTGACGTTCTTCCGTTTTGCACGGCTTTTTTTATTTCCGCACCGGTGAGCGTTTCGCTTTCGGTGCCTATGTAAGTGCAGCCGTATGGCTCCGTTTCGTCGGATTTCTTGTGCCAGTCTTTGCCGTAGGTTGCGGCAAGGTGATACCCCTTGTCAAGAAGACACGTCCAAAGCGAAAAGGCGCGCTCGTTTGCCGATTTTGACGGCGGAAACGGCTTTGACCATACCTCGATATAGTCCACATTTTCCCATTTTTTTACGTGATAGTCCCAAAAGCAGCCGGTGCACATCGGGCTTCCGAGCTCATACGGGTGTGCTATGCCTACCATACCGCCGCGCTTTTTGACCTCGGCGATTTTTTCGTCTATGTTGTCGGGAACGGCGTCGCGCCAGTCCACAAATTCCTTGCAGTCGGTGACAAGCATATGGCCGAAAAAGGTAGTCCATTCTATTCCCTTCAGAACGGAAACGTATTTCTTTTCTCTTTCTTCGGTAATTTCGTCCCAGCCCGAAACGGTGTTGTGATCTGTAAGGGCTATACCCGAGAGTCCGTATTCCTTAGCTGTTTGCATAAGCGACTCCACGGTGAATTTGCCGTCGCTGTGCAGGGTGTGACAGTGCAATTCGCACGGAAACCATTTAAGCATTGCTTTTCACCTCGCCGAAAACTTTTATATTAAACGTACATTCGTCGGTAACAAGTGCGTGTACGTTTATCGTTATTCTGTAAAGGCCGCTCGGAAGCCTCGTTTTTATAAATCCGCGTGAGCTTTCTGTTTCCGAAATAATGTGCGTTTGGCGGCTGTCCTGCCTGTGAGCGCAGCCGATATAGCCGTCCGGGCTGTCAAGCGATACCGTGAGCAGATTTTTAACCGGCAGGTATTCGTACCAAGGCTTATATCCCTTTCTGTACGGCTCCGGAGCATACTTTTCAAATCCGTCGTCTATGTATTTGTGCGCCTTTTCTTCATCGTCGAGGTTTTTCGGCGAATACGAGAATTCAATTTTCATTTTTTCAAGCTCCTCCGCAACAAAAAATTGCAGCGGAACGTTGGTTTTTGTGTCATTGGGCGTCAGCGTTTTCGTCTCTTCAAATATCAGACTCATCTTTTCCCTCCGTATTGGTGTTAATGACCTTTTCGGCAAGAGCCTCGGTCAAAAAGTCAAATATGATTATGCCGAACGGTTTATCAGGCAGAGAATATTCCGAAAACATTTTGTTTATATATTCGGCATTTTCTCTCGGGTTGCCTCTTGTGCTCAAAAAGTTTAACGCCATAATATTTTTGTGCGGTCGGTAATCGCCGAGCATGGTTGTGACGGCAGACTGCCATTTTTCCTCTTTTTTAAGGGCGTATCGGTCCTGTATTATCGCCTTTTCGTTTTTTTCGTTTCCGAACCAACACGGCAGCGGCAGGGGATTGTCCGTCCCTTTCTGATCCTCACAATACGAAAAATCAAGTCCGTTGTCAACAGAGGAGAGGTCGTTTGTGCCGAGCATACAGCGCCTCATAAGCACTATTTTGCCGCGAACCGCTCCGAGCGTCGGTATCTTGTTTTCCGTGTACCAAAGGTCTTTTTGCGAATCTATGTATCGGCTTCTGAAGCTTTTGTAAAAATCCTTTACGTTAACGCCGGAATCCATTTTTATGCTCACGATAACGGTTTCGGTCGGGTTTTCCTTTAAAAACTCGGCTGTGTCGCAAAGTATGTCGTCAAAGAGAAGCGTTCCGCTTGACAGCTCTTTTTCTTTGCGGCATCTTATAAAAAAATGTACCGCTTTGAATTTGTTGTGACTCAATATAAGCCGTATATCGAGGAACCTCGCTCCGGACAACAGCTGATTTTTTACGGACATATCCTGGCAGCAAAATATCCGAGGCGTCGGAGCGGTTGTGAATCTTGCCGCGCTGTCGTGAGTTCCGGGAATACTTATCATTGACAGCGGTGTTTCGTCGGGAATGTTTTTCATCCATTTTTCGGTGCGCATAAAATCACCTCTTTCTATGCTATTGTATACCATAAATTGCCGGAGTGCAACTAAAGGCTTAATATAGTCATCTTCAGCATTACAGTCAACAAACATATAGACTTTTAAGCGCTTTTGTGCTATTATTTTTCCTGTGAAAAAGTATGAAAAGGGGTGCTTCTCGTGGCGAAAGCAAAGAAAAAGGGTTTAAAAATATTCTGTATTGTTCTTTCGGTAATTCTTGTTTTTATAATTGCGGTTGCGGCAATAGAGTTTTGGTATTATCCGAAATATAAGAAAACCGAAAAACAGCCGTTTGATATATCCTCAAAGGCGGAGACGGACGAGATAACCGTTATGAGTGCAAATGTGCGCTGCATCAGCCCCACCGATATAGGCAAAAAGAGCTGGTGTTACCGCGCGGGTCTCATAATTGAAAACGTGGCCTCGGTTATGCCGGATGTTATAGGCTTTCAAGAGGTTACAAAGGTTCATTACGCATATTTGCAAGATACGCTTAAAGGATATGACAGCGTTATAGAGTATCGAGATAATACATATCTCTCGGAGGGCTGCCCCATATTTTACAGCACCGAAAAATTCGAGCTTGAGGATAAAGGCTCATTTTGGCTTTCCGAAACGCCCGAGGTTATGAGTAAGGATTGGGGCGCAGCGTGTTACAGAGTTTGCAGCTATGTTATACTTAAAGAAAAACAGACGGGTAAAGATTTTGTTGTGTTTAACACTCACCTTGACCATATCAGCGACGAGGCGCGCATAAACGGAATTCGCGTTGTGCTTGACAAAATTGCGCAGTTCGGAGGCAAGCCGTCGATAATTATGGGCGATTTTAATGCTAAAGAGAACAGCGAAACATATAAAATGGCAACCGAAAACTTTAACGACGCCAAGTACCTTACGGATAACCCCGACAACTCCTGTACATATCAGAATTTCGGCAAGGCACTTGACAGAAGCTGTATAGACTATTTTATGGTTTCAAAGACGGGTGTTACGGCGCAGAGCTTTGAGATTGTGAAAAACACATATGACGGAGTATATCCGAGCGACCATTTCCCGATTGCCGTTACACTTACGCTTACAGACTGATACCGTATTTAATGAAAGGATAAAAAAGATGACCGGAAAAACGCTTGCAAGAGAATATCTTTGCTCCGTGGTTCGTTCGGCTCTGCTCTCGGAGCCACTGTCCGATATACCCGAGGGCACCGATAAGGTTTTCCTCGTGAAGCTCGCATATCGCAACAGCGTTCAGGTCATACTCTATCTTGCTTTTAAAGATAAGCCGGGGGCTTTGCCGCAGGAATATATGTCAAAGCTTGAGCGTTCATATAAGGCGGCGATTCTCCGTGAGAGCGCACAGCAAAACGAGCTTAATTTCATAAGAAAAGCTTTTGCTGAAAACAATATAGATTTTATGTGCCTCAAGGGAGCACACCTCAAAGCACTTTATCCTGTGCCGGAAATGCGCTTTATGGTGGATATGGACATTCTTGTCAAAAAAGAGGACGTTTTGCGCGCGGAAAAGCTGTTGACGGAACGCGGCTTTTCTCGCGAAATGAACAACGGCAAGGATATAGTCCTTATAAATCCGCCGTTTTTAACCGTGGAGCTTCACAATATGCTCTTTATTGAGAGCGACAGTCGGCACGACTATTTTACCGACGTTTGGAAACGAGCCGTAAAATGCGGCGAGCACGAATATAAAATGACCGACAATGACCTTTATATATATGTTATGGCACATCTGGCAGAGCATTACAAGGACGGCGGAGCGTGCTTCAGACCGACTATGGATATTTTTATGCTTAACCGACTTAAAAGCGAAGAGCTTGATTTTACGTATATAGGCGGCGAGCTTGAAAAAATCGGACTTGTGCGCTTTGCGGAAAACATAAAAAAAGTCGGCGACATTTGGTTCGGCGATGCAAAGGACGACAAAGCTCTGTTCGTAATGCAGCAGTATATAGTTTTGGGTCCGCCCATACAAAATGCCGGCGCAGTAGCCGAAAATATGGAAAGCACGCGCTTTTCGGCGTTTATGCGAATGGCGTTTCCGCCGCTTAAGGTTATGGTGAAAAACTATCCCGTGCTTAAAAGACTGCCGCTTTTGCTGCCGTTTTATTGGCTCGTCAGACTCGTTAAAAAGGGCGGCAGGGCAAAGAATAAGTCAAAAGAGCTTGAGGCGTTGACGGATAAGAATAAGAAGCTGATGAATGATATTTTTAAATCCTCGGGTCTGTAATACCGAATTCGGAGATGCGGAAAATGAAAAATAAACAAAAAGTAAGCAGCGATAAATTTACCATGATGACGCAAATGCCGGTAAATAAGCTGATATGCAAAATGGCCGTTCCTACAATAATAACAATGCTGGTGTCTGCCGTATATAATATGGCGGACACATATTTTGTCGGGAAAATAGGCACCAGCGCAACCGGTGCGGTTGGCGTCGTCTTTTCTTTTATGGCGATAATCCAGGCGTGCGGATTTTTCTTCGGCCACGGATCGGGAAACTATATGTCGCGCAAGCTCGGCGAGCAAAAGACAGAAGAGGCGTCCGTAATGGCGTCAACGGGATTTTTTTCGTCGTTTGCCGTAGGAGTTATAATAGGCGTTTTGGGGCTGATATTTATTTCGCCCCTGTCAAAGCTGCTCGGTTCAACCGATACCATTTTGCCGTACACAAAACAGTATCTTTTTTACATTCTCTGCGGAACGCCGTTTATGATGAGCTCGCTTGTGCTTAATAATCAGCTTCGCTTTCAGGGCAGCGCGGTAAACGGGATGATAGGCGTTACGGCGGGCGGAGTGCTCAATATTTTGCTTGACCCTATATTTATATTTGTATTTAAAATGGGCGTCGGCGGAGCGGGCTGCGCCACGATGCTGAGCCAGGCAATAGGCTTTGTGATATTGCTCATAGGCTGTACCAAAAAAGGAAATATCCGCATATCGTTTAAAAACTTCCGATTCAAAAAACAGCTCTATAAAGAAATCTTCCGCGGCGGAATTCCGTCCCTTGCGAGGCAGGGCCTCGCGTCGCTTGCCATGGTGGCTATGAACCGACTTGCAGGCGGTTACGGCGATGCCGCGATAGCCGCTATGTCCATTGTTTCAAAGATAATGAATTTTTTCGGAGCCGCCGTAATAGGCTTCGGTCAAGGCTTCCAGCCCGTATGCGGCTTTAATTACGGTGCGAAGAAATACGACAGAGTAAAAAAGGCGTTTTGGTTCTCCGTCAAGGTGACCACCGTATTTATGACCGTGGTTGCCGTTTTCGGCTTTATTCTGTCACCGTATGTTATAGCTTTATTCAGACGCGATGACACCGATGTAATTGCAATCGGTTCGTTTGCATTCAGGGCACAGTGCATATCTCTTCCGCTTTCGGGATTTATAGTTACGGCGAATATGTATCTTCAGACCATAGGCAGGGCAAAGGCAGCCACCTTAACGGCTATGTCGAGGCAGTTTTTGTTTTTTGTTCCGGCGCTGTTATTGCTTGTGCACTTTTTCGGCCTTACGGGAGTTGAAATAAGTCAAGCAGCAGCAGACGTGGCTGCATTCCTGTTTTCAATGCCGATTTGTCTCAAGGTTTTAAATATAATGATGACCGAGGAGAATAAAATACAATAGCTAGTGTTGCCGAATGGCACATTGACTTTATCCGCGTAATATGTAATAATCACATATTACGGAGTCGATGACTTATGAGTGAAACCCTTCAGACCGATGCTCTGCCGAAGCTCGGAAATGATGTCTTTTATGATATACGTGTGTTATCCGCAAAAGTGAATTCCTTGGTTATAACCGCGAAAGATTCGCCTGAAAAAGCCGAAGAGCTTTACTTGTCTGTGCTTACAACGGTATGCGTCTACGTCGAAAATTATCTTGCAAGCCACTTTTCCGGGCTGAATTCGGAATATTTTGAACGCTTCTGCTATTCTAATATCTACGGAGCGGAACACAGATTCACCTCTTTAAAAAAGCTTGCGGAATTGTCGGCGTATACATTAAATTCCGTGCCGCAAAATATGTGTGATAAAAATGCCGATATAGCTTCGGCGGCAAACAGACTTTTTAATGTTTGCCGTGCTTCGGTAAAGGCAGCGTCTGCTCCGGTAAAATATCGAGACGGTAAAAAATACAGAGTTTTTAAGCCGTCAAAACGCGAACGACTGCTGCTTTGGGAGCTCTGCGGAGGAAACCCGGAAGATACGGCTGAAAAGGAATTAAGCATTACATATATTGCAAGAAAAAACCAATCCGCCGCGTCGCCGAAAAAATATATACGCCTTTCGGCTTGGGCATTTTATACTTCGATTTTTTCATTGCTGCTTGTAAATTTAAGCGGAGCATTCATATTGCTTACGGTATTTTCTTTTCTTATGAGCATTATGCTTGCCGCTTTGTATGCGGTAAAGTCGCTTTCCTCTCATCGTAAGGAGCGCAATTACCGCGAAAAAAATATACGTTGAAAAAAATATTTTTGTCTTGTCTCGGATTGCTTTCTAATGCGTGGCGGGACTGTTTATATCGGACAGAAAGGATACGGAAAATGAAAAAAAGAATTATTGCGAGATTAAGTGCTGTTTTGGCGGTGATATTATTACTTTTCACTTCGGCGTTTGCCTCATCTGCGGCAGATGACGGGCTTAAAAATGTTGACGGCAAATGGATTTATGTAAAAGACGGTGTAAAGGATACCTCGTTTACAAGTCTTGTGAAGTACTACAACACATGGTACTATGTCGAAAACGGTGAGCTTAACTGGAGTTTTACCGGTCTTACCGATTATTACGGCACGAAGTATTATGTGGAAAACGGCGTTCTCAATTGGGATTATACGGGACTTGCACTATTAGGCAGCGACGAGTGGTATTATGCCGAAAACGGAGCGGTTAAAAACGACTATACGGGGCTTACATATTTTTGCGGCAGATGGTTTTATGTCGAAAAAAGTGCCCTTAATTGGGATTATACGGGGCTTACAAATTATTACGGCACATGGTATTATGTCGAAAACAGTATCCTGAATTGGAACTTTACGGGACTTACCGATTATTACGGCACGAAGTATTATGCGGAAAACGGTGTGCTCAATTGGAATTATACGGGACTTGCGCTCTTAGGCAGCGACGAGTGGTATTATGCCGAAAACGGAGCGGTTAAAAACGATTATACGGGACTTACATATTTTTGCGGCAGATGGTTTTATGTCGAAAAAAGCGCCCTTAATTGGAATTATACAGGGCTCACAAATTATTACGGCACATGGTACTATGTCGAAAACGGTGAGCTTAACTGGAACTTTACGGGACTTACCGATTATTACGGCACGAAGTATTATGTGGAAAACGGTGTGCTCAATTGGGATTATACGGGACTTGCACTATTAGGCAGCGACGAGTGGTATTATGCCGAAAACGGAGCGGTTAAAAACGACTATACGGGGCTTACATATTTTTGCGGCAGATGGTTTTATGTCGAAAAAAGCGCCCTTAACTGGAATTATACGGGGCTTACAAAATACTATGATACTTGGTACTACGTAGAAAACGGCGTTTTGAATTGGAATTTCAGCGGAGCGGTTTTATATGGCAAAACACTCTACTATATAAACGGCGGCAGGATAACATGGGATTATAACGGTACGGCGGATTACAACGGCGTCAAATATATTTTTGTCGGGAGCATTGCTCAAACCGGAATATATAAGTCTAAGTACACCGACTATAATCTCGTTTACGCCGACGGTAAAACGGGCTGGTATGATTACGGTGACAATACATATTATATAGGAAGTGACGGCAGACCGCTGTACGGAAACCAATATATAGACGGCAAAAGATATTTCTTTAATGCAAACGGTGCAAAGGCATCGCTTTTCGGAGCGGATTTTTCAAAGCATCAGGGAACAATAGATTGGGCAAGTGTTAAGCAGTCGGGTGTGGAATTTGTAATTCTCAGAGCAGCGGTGCGCGGCTATGGTTCTTCGGGCAATTTGATGACGGATTCTCAAATAGCGGCAAACATTGAAGGAGCATTGTCTCAGAATATCGACGTCGGAATTTATGTGTTCAGCCAGGCTGTTACGACCGAAGAAGCTGTGGAGGAAGCGGAAAGAGCGCTTGATATAATTAAGGGTTACGATATTAAATTGCCCATATATTTCGATTCCGAGTATTCGGGAGCTCCAAACCGCACGGGCAGAGCTGACGGCCTTACAAAAGCGGAGCGTACTTCTTTGGCGATAGCTTTTTGCGAAACAGTCAGAAATGCAGGCTATAAGCCAGGCGTATATGCGAGCAAATCATTCTTCTATAATAATCTTGGTTATGCCGCTTTTCAAAGCAGAGGATACGAAATTTGGCTTGCACATCATATTTCGTCCGTGACGGATTTCAAATATCCTTATAATATATGGCAGTATACAAGCAAGGGAAGCATAGGCGGTGTCCAAAGCGAATATGCCGACCTCGACATAGCTTACTACGATTACGCTAATGACAGCGATATGTCGGAGAGAGGAAAAAATGTTATGGTAACGGCATCGTCCGACGATTTCCTGTCGTTTGTTAACACCGAGGAAAAGATAACACGTTACATAAAAACGGGGCTTGCCTCGGATAAGGAGGAGGCGTTAAGAGCCGCTTCGTTAATAACAAATCAAAACGCTTCAAAAGCCCTTATTGACGCAATAAATAAATTGAACTGAATAAAACATAATTAAATACCGACGCGGCATAGATTTTAATGTTTTTTATCTGTGCCGCGTCATATCTTTTACTAAACAATTATTTTGCCGATTGTCAATTAGCAAAAGTGAATTTCGGTTCACTTTTTAACACAAAATTCATTTTGCGCCAAAACAGGTGTTTTTTTACGCCGGTTTTAGCTGTTTTTTGAATTTTGCACTTGCATTTATTGCATAAATGCAATATATTTATTTATGTATTTTATTTGGGAGGTTTATTATATGAAAGAAGAAAACAGAAGGTATGCCGAGGAAGCGTTCGAAATAGTCGAGCACGCTGCAAAAAAAATCGGCTCACGTCTGCCCGGCTCCGACGGCGAAAAAGAGTACGCGGCTTATATGGGAGATAAGCTCAGAAGTATCGGTATTGAGCCTGTACGTGAGGAATTTGCCGTATCTCCGAGAGCGTCGATAGGCGGCATTCCGTATGCAGGTTATCTCGGACTTATTATGAGCGCTCTTGTTTATGTGGCTCTGCATTTGAGCGCGGTTTGGTACGGTATGGCGCTTGCTTCGGTTGTATGCTGGGTTTGGCTTATTTTAAGCGTTTTTCTTTATAAGACATGGTTCGATATGTTCTTTAAGCAGGAAATATCACAGAACACTTACGGTGAGCTTTTACCGCCCGACGGAAAATACGACTACACCATAATTCTTTCGGGACACACGGATACAAGCTGGTGCTGGAGACATTCCGCTCACGCTTCAAAGTTTAAAAAGACAAAGCCTGCCATGGGACTTGTTGCAACCTTCGCCAAGGTTGGCTTCGGCGTTATATGCTTCCTTTTCCTCACTGCCGTTTCAATAGCCATGACCGTTATTTCAAGCGGGGTGTATTTCGGTGAGGTTTGGGCTTTAAAGATCGCCAATTCCGCCTCCTTTGCCAACTTCCTTTTTGCTATGCACTTCCTTCCCGTTGTTACGGCAATAGGCTGTATGTTTGTAGTTATGTGGGCTGATCCGAATCCGCGCAACGCTTCAAGAGGTGCTATGGATAACGCCACCGGTTGTGCTCTCAGCTTTGCCGTTACAAAATACTTCCATGATCATCCCGAAAAGATGCCGAAGAACTGCCGTATAATCGACTTCAACTGCGGCTCCGAGGAAGCGGGACTTCGCGGTTCTATCGCATTTACCCGTGAGCATAAGGGAGAGCCGATACTTGAAAACACATGGAACATCAATATCGACTCCGTTGCCGATAAAGATTTCTTTGAAGTTGTTATTAAGGATGATTGGCAGTTCTGCCGCTTTGATACCGACCTTGAAAAAATGTTTAAGGATACCTTTAACGAGCTCGGTATAGTCAGCAAGACAAACGGCTGCATACATAACCCTGTAGGCGGATGCGACAGCACTCCTATGACAAAGGCAGGTATGAAATCGGTTACCTTTGCGGCTCAGGACCCCACACTTACCTATTATTATCATACCTGGCACGATATGCCCGAACGTTTTGAGCTCGAAACCGTCGGTGACGGCTTTGATGTTATTCTCGGAGTTATCGATAAAATAGATAAGTTCCAGCAGGCAAACGGTTTTAACGGACCTCAGAAATAATTAAGCTTTTTATGTCCCCGAAGCATTGGCTCAGCCTTGTCTTCGGGGATTATTTTTTGCCGGAGCGTTAAAACCTTTTTATTGATTTTTGACCGTAACGTGATATACTAATATATACTATTTTTTGAAAGAAGAGATTAAGATGTTAACACTCGACAAAGTCTATCACGCTTCATTTGTTTTAAAAAACATAATTCGTAAAACGGATATGATTTTGGCGCCGAACATAAATCCCGAAAGTGAAATACATCTCAAGACCGAAAATTTACAGGTTACAGGTTCGTTTAAGGTCAGAGGTGCCGCATATAAAATATCACAGCTCTCTGAAGAGGAAAAGGCACGCGGCGTAATTGCCTGCTCGGCAGGTAACCACGCGCAGGGCGTTGCTTTGGCAGCTACCAAAAACGGTATTAAATCACTTATCTGCCTGCCGGACGGTGCTCCCATATCAAAGGTTGAGGCGACCAGAAAATACGGCGCGGATATTTGTCTTGTAGAGGGCGTTTATGACGACGCATATAATAAAGCTCTTGAACTTAAAGATGAAAAGGGCTATACGTTTATTCATCCGTTTAACGATGAGGACGTTATAGCGGGTCAGGGTACCATAGGACTTGAAATACTCGATCAGATACCCGACGTTGACGTTGTTATTGTTCCCATAGGCGGCGGCGGACTTATTTCCGGCGTTGCTTTTGCGATAAAAGAGCTCAATCCAAATGTTAAGGTATACGGCGTTCAGGCTACCGGTGCTCCGAGTATGCTAAAATCGATTGATGACGGTAAAATCGAAAAGCTTGATTCCGTTTCAACCATAGCCGACGGTATAGCCGTTAAAGAGCCGGGTGACATCACCTTCGCTATGTGTCAAAAATATGTTGACGGTATTGTAACAGTTTCCGATGACGAAATAGCCGCGGCAATACTTGCACTTATCGAGCAGCAAAAGCTCATTACCGAGGGCGCAGGTGCCGTTTCGGTTGCAGCGGCCATGTTTAACAAAGTAGATGTCAAGGGCAAAAAGGTTTGCTGCCTCCTTTCGGGCGGTAATATCGACGTTACCATTTTGTCAAGAGTTATTAAGCGCGGACTTTTGAAATCGGGCAGAACATATTCTCTTACAATCGAGCTTCTTGACAAGCCCGGCCAGTTAAAGGGCGTTGCCGACATCATTGCAAAAGAGGGCGGCAATGTTATTTCAATTCATCACGAGCGTGCGTCCGAGGGCTCCGATATTAACGGTTGCTATCTTCGCATTGTTCTCGAAACCAAAAACTTTGACCATATAGCTCAGATAAAGAAGGCACTGACCGACGCCGGATTTATCATTAAGTCATATTAAGGAGGAAAAACAAATGATAAAAACACTTCACACTTCATCGGCACCTGCCGCAATAGGACCGTATTCACAGGGCAAAATCGTTGACGGATTTCTCTTTGCTTCGGGGCAGATAGCAATAAACCCTGCAAACGGCAACATAGAAGAAGATACAATTGAGGGTCAGACCAAAAGAGTTTGCGAAAATATCGCTGCGATTTTGAAAGAGGCGGGAGCTGATTTTGACAGCGTAATTAAGACAACCTGCTTCCTTAAAAACATATCCGATTTCGGTGCGTTTAACGAAATTTACGGTGAGTATTTTTCATCAAAACCGGCACGTTCCTGCGTCGGTGTCGGTGACCTTCCTAAAAACGCCCTTGTGGAAGTTGAGATTATAGCAAAGGTATAATCAGGCTTTGTAAAACCTCATTTTTGTTATTTCCGTTTTAAAAGACAGTCCGTAATTCGGCTGAGTGTCATAAAGCTCTTGCCTGAAAATAACATTTGCACAGCAGTGCGCTAGGCCCCCTCGGAGATGCGTCGGCATTATCCGAGGGGGTTCGTTTTTCTCGCCTTAAATTCACGGCAACTGCCCGTTTTTGTTGAAACAGCGTGCCCGCAACCGATTTTTTCTCCCTTGTAAACCGAATTGAAAACTAAAATGTCTAGCGCAACCGCACTCTTTTGTGTATTATTTTGGCAACGAAACGAAAACCAACGCATCTAAAAAACCAAAAACCGATTAACATAAAAGGAGCGCACAACCATGAAAAAAACAAATACAATCCACTTCGGAATACAGAGAAAGATAGTTTCAAATATGACCACGGAAAGCTGGGAGACAATTCCCCACGTAACATATATGTATGAGCCCGACGTTACAAAGCTTATGCACGAGTATAAAAAATTAAATCTCGATCGTAACCGTGACAGCAAAATAACGCTCAATACCGTAATAATGAAAATCATTACCGAAGGACTTAAAGCAGCACCCGTTATGAATTCTCATATCGAGTTTAACCGTAAGCTTGTACGCGGCAGAGTCGACACATTTGAAGATATAAATATCTCTATGCCGATGATTCTTCCGAGCGGTGAAATGATGACCGTAAATCTTCGCGGCTTTGAAAGTAAAAATCTCGACGAAATGACCGACGCCGTAAATGACGTTGCAAGAAGAGCCGAGAATACCGACCTTAATGAGGCTATGTTTGACGTTTCATTGGATAACACCCTTACTGCTCTCAAAAAAGGAAGATTTATGCAGGCTGTATATCGTCTTATCGGGTCTAAAACAGGTAAGCACAAGGTCAAGACCTTAAAGGGCGATGCAAAAAAAGAGTATGAGGCAATTCCCGAAACCGAACGCCTTACAAAGCGTGACATAGAGCAGGGGACCACCACCATTTCAAATCTCGGCTCGCTTTACCGCGAACAGTCCGGCGCCGCCGCCTTACTTGAAATAATACCGCCGCAGGTTACGGCGTTCGGCGTAGGTGCCGTTCAGGATAAGCCTATGGTTATAACAGACAGCTTCGGCAATAAGAGCATTGAAGCGCGCAAGGTGCTCCCTATATGTATAGCATTTGACCACCGCGCGCTCGATTTCGGCGATATTGTTCCGTTTCTTAAGAGGCTTGACGATATATTCGAAAATCCGAAGGTTATACATACCTGGAAAAGCAGAGATAAAAACAATAAGATCGCTCGCCTCGACGCCTGATTTTTAACTTTGCTCCCAAATAAACCGGTCCGAAACGGCTCAGCCGCAGAGGATCGGTTTTTTTGTCACTTTTGATGTCTCGTCCGAATAATATGATATCGAAAGGCTGCACAAATAAATTATAAGGAGTAATATCTGTTGAACGAATTTTTGGATTTCTGTGAAAAAGCTCTTAAGGCCGAAAGCGCAGACAATTGTTGTCCCGTGAAAACGGCAAGCGAGTATCTCGGCGTATCGCCTTTTCCGGAAAATACGGTAACGACAATGGCTTACGTTCCGTTTCAGACCGATACGACAATGTACGATGTCGAAACCGGGTATAAAAACGGCACGGTGTTTTCAGACCTTAACAAGCCGTTTTTAGGGGGAAGATGTATATGAATATGAGAAAGGCTATGCTGTTAAAGCTCGGCTCTCTTCAGTTCTCGCTTTGGGAGCTGCATCTTTATCTCGATACGCATCCCATGGATGCTGCGGCCGAAGCGCGTTATATGGGATACAAAAAAGCCTACGATGAAGTCAGAGCTGAATTTACAAAGAAATACGGCCCGCTGAATCCCTCGGAGGGCAACGGTGAAAAATGGTTGAAATCGCCGTGGCCTTGGGAAAAACAAGAGGAGTGTGTTAAATAATGTTTTCGTATGAAAAAATGCTGCAATATCCGGTAAATATAAAAAATCCAAATCCCAAATACGCTCAGATAGTATTAGAGCAGTACGGCGGACCCGACGGTGAGCTCGGTGCTTCGCTTCGCTACCTCTCTCAGCGTTTTTCGATGCCGTATCCGGAGCTTAAAGGTCTTCTCACCGACATCGGTACCGAGGAGCTCGGTCACCTCGAAATGATAGGTGCCATAGTTTATCAGCTTACTCGTAATCTTACGCAAGAGCAAATTAAGCAAGGCGGCTTTGACGCATACTTTGTAAATCATACAACGGGGGTGTACCCGGCAGGGGCGAACGGCGTGCCGTTCAATGCGGGTGCCATAGCTTCAAAGGGAGACGTCATAACAAATTTGCATGAGAATATGGCGGCCGAGCAAAAGGCAAGAACTACCTATGACAATATTTTGAGACTTGTTGACGATCCGGATGTGAGAGATGTTATAAAATTCCTGCGCGAGCGCGAGGTGGTTCATTATCAGCGTTTCGGCGAGGGTCTCAGAATTGCGACGGACAAAATGAACGAGAAAAATTTCTACGCCTTTAATCCGAGCTTTGATACGGGATGTAACAAAAAAATGCGCTGATTTTGCTTGTTAACGCTCTGTCTTGGAGCGGTTTTTCTGCAAACAGTGCGGTCACGTTCGTAAAAAATATAAAACAAAGACCGTTCCTAATCAGGGACGGTCTTTAATATGTACATAAATACGGACATTTGTTACGTTCGGACACAATGTGCGGTTTACACCCGTTATTTTTTATGATAAAATGACAATAGTGCAGTCTTTAATTTGTGCGGCACTGTTGTGATGACATTTCGGGTTTAATCCGGGAAAAATAAAAAGACCTGCAAAAGCAGGTCTCAACTCACACACTGTGATGGTTTGAGAATAGTGTAATTTCATAAGGTACTGAAACCTTGATTATGGCGGAACAACTTCCGTTGTCGTTTGAGAGTAGTGTAATTTCATAAGGTACTGAAACTTTCCATTAGCGCGACAATTGACGACACCGTTTGAGAGTAGTGTAATTTCATAAGGTACTGAAACAGAGCCGTGCGCAGATACTGCTTCGGATTCGTTTGAGAGTAGTGTAATTTCATAATGTACTGAAACTTCGTCTTTGGATTGTCGCGGAATTTATCCGTTTGAGAGTAGTGTAATTTCATAAGGTACTGAAACAATGGCCTTTTGACATTTTTACTTGCGTATGTTTGAGAGTAGTATAATATCATACGGTACTTGCCGATTGTGAGATTGTGAATACAGATATGAAGAAGAAAAACATTGCAATGACCGGGAATTTTATAGTGATGGTATTGCTGATTCTCGGAGTGGCCGCATATTACATATTAAAATGGGCTTTTAAGCTGTTGTGCCTGATAACGGCGGCGATCGTAAAGGCTGTGAGGAATGCTGTCAAAAAGCACAGGAGAAAGAAAGCCAAAAAGGACATTACCGACGTCCCGTTTGTCGATACCGAATTAAATATCGAAGAGACTTCAACAGCTCCGGCGGAAGTGAGCAGGGAGAAATTAGGCTTATTTGATAAGAGAATTTATGACGGCTTATTTCGCCCCTTGATACGAGAACGCGGAGAAGCATATTGCTCCGACGGCAAAATCAGAGACCTTAAAAAAACGGGGACTCATTATTCCTGCATTGTAAAAGGCTCCGCCGACTATAATGTTGAGCTTTCATTCGGAGACAACGACAAAATAGCAAGTATGAGCTGCACATGTCCCTATTATACGGAGAGAAAGCAAAACTGTAAGCACATATATGCACTTTTGTATAAGGTGAAATGCGGCGAAAACAAGCAAAAAATTATTGCGGAGATAAACCGGCAGATAAAAGGCTGTAAAACAATGATTAAAAATGCGGAATGTTATTTAGAAAAAAATAAGCAGCATTTTCCGTCTTCAACTGTTAAGGAGTTTAAACGCTATTCAAGGCTGTACGGCCTAAACGTGCAAGATTACGAAAAAATCCGCTTGGGGAATTTATCGGAGGAAATACTGCTGCGCCGCCTTAGTAGCTTATTTGCCGTTTCCTTTGAATTAAGGCAGAAAATAAAGCGCACATTAAGCGAAGAAATCGCCGAATCCGATACGGTTGCTCCTGAAGCCTGCGAATTAAGCGAGAACAGCGACGGGCTTATGACCGGGATGGCGAGCCTTATGGTTTTTGATGAGCTGATGACGGATTGTTCCGATGAAAAAGATAACTCCTACGATGAAAAGCTTGAAGCGGAAATGAATTCTTATTGCTTGGAGGATTGGCAAAAGGATTTGGTCAGAAACGGCAGCTATGATGTCTGGAGCTTTGATGAGGAGGAGTTGGAGGAGGACGATTACTATTTTGATGATGACGAATAAAAACCCTTGAGCAGAGCATCATTCTCTCTCGGCATATATATTATGTTTCAGCCGTTATTGACTTAGCGGCGAAAGTGTGTTATATTACATACCGATAAAACAACGTATGGATTTTTCCGGTCTTAAAAAGATGTGTTTTCGCCATGCAATTATTCGATTTTTGAGTAATTGCGTGGCGTTTTTAATTGAGAAAATACGCTCGGATTCGAAAGGCAGATGTATTTGTATGAACGAAAAATTTATGAAGGAAAAGCCTGTTTTTCCGCTTATTATGTCTATGGCCACTCCCATGGTAATATCAATGCTCGTCAATTCGCTTTATAATATAGTGGACAGCTTTTTTGTCGCCAAAATAGGCGAGGACGCAATAACCGCTCTGTCGCTTGTCTATCCGGTGCAAAACCTCGTCAATGCGCTTGCAATAGGCTTCGGCGTGGGACTTAATGCCGTTATCGCATTTCACCTCGGCGCAGGTGAAAAAGAGGCAGCCGATACCGCCGCCACACACGGATTTTTGTTTTCAATACTCCACGGCATTATAGCCGCCGCAGTCAGCATTCCGATTATGCGCCCATTCCTTAAAATGTTCACGCAGTCCGAAAACGTAATTTCGCTCGGAGTGCGCTATTCAACAATAGTTTTTTCGTTTTCGATTGTAATTATGATAAGCCTTGCATACGAAAAAATCTTCCAAGCTGTCGGCAGAATGAATGCCTCCATGGCAGGACTTATGACGGGCTGTATTGTGAATATCATACTTGACCCGCTTTTGATATTCGGTATAGGCCCATTTCCGAAAATGGGAATTGACGGTGCCGCTCTCGCAACAGGCATAGGGCAGGTGAGTACACTTTTACTGTATGTAGTTTTGTACGCCGTGAAAAAACCGAGCGTAACCATAAACCGCAAATATTTAAAGCGTAATAAGGTTATAGACCGTAAACTGTACTTTGTGGGTATCCCGGCGGCAATAAATCTTGCGCTGCCGTCACTTCTTGTGTCAAGCCTTAATGCAATGCTTGCTTCGTTTTCACAGATATATGTTGTTGTGCTCGGTGTCTACTATAAGCTTCAGACGTTCTTATACCTCCCCGCTAACGGTATAGTGCAGGGAATGCGACCGATAATCGGTTATAATTACGGTGCCGCCGAGCATAAAAGAGTAAAGAAAATTTACGATATAACTCTTGTGCTGACGGCAGGCATAATGCTATTCGGTACTGTGCTGTGCCTTGCGCTGCCGCATAAGCTGATAGGAATGTTCACCGATAATCCCGAAACGATAGACGCAGGCAAAAAGGCACTCAGAATAATCAGTGCCGGGTTTGTTGTTTCGTCAATTTCCGTAACGTCATCCGGAGCTCTTGAGGGACTCGGCAAGGGCGTTGAATCTCTCATAATATCACTTTGCAGGTACGCAGTAATAATAATCCCGACAGCTTTTGTATTAACACGGATATTCGGCGCTGACGGTGTTTGGAATGCCTTTTGGATAGCAGAAGCCGTGTCGGCCGTAATTTCAGCCGTTGTTTATAAAAAGGCGGTCGGTAATAAGCTGAATTCACGCAGAGCTGAAAACAACTTTTAATTTGTATATATTGTCTTAAAATAATTGACACCGCTCTCGTTGTGGCATATAATTTGCACATAATGATGTATGTAACGTTTTGGAAGTTTTCCAAAATTTTCATTACTGTGATTTATGCGATAACGTAAGGGGCGATAAAATGAATACGGTAAAATTTAAAACCGAGTGCGGAGATATCGTCGGGCTCGATAACGGCAGCTATGTTGAGTTTCGCGGCATAAAGTATGCCGACGCGGGCAGGTGGGAGTATCCGGTCGTTACTGATGGGTGGGACGGCGTATATGATGCGACCGCTTTCGGCGATTGCTGCTACCAGCACCGCGGCTTTGAGGACGACGCAAAGGTTAACCCGTTTTATCACAGGGAATTCAGGCGCGGTATGAGCTTTACATACAGCGAGGATTGTCAATATCTCAATATCAGCGCGCCCAAAAACGCAAAAAAATGTCCCGTTTTGCTGTATATACACGGCGGTTCTTTTACGGGCGGCAGCTCAAACGAGGGGCATATCAGCGGTAAGGCATATGCCGAAAATGACATTGTTTTTGTTTCTGTGAATTACCGTCTCGGACCGTACGGCTTTTGTTCTCACCCCGATGTCGCCGATGAAAACGGAGTATGCGGTAATTTCGGCCTTTTTGACCAAGCTGCGGCACTTAAATGGATAAAAAACAACATTTTTTCCTTCGGCGGAGATCCCGACAGAATAACCCTTTTGGGGCAGAGCGCAGGAGCCATGAGCGTAGACGTGCTTCTGTCAAGCCCGCTTACAAGGAATATGGTGTCGGGTGCCGTTATGTTGAGCGGAGCCGCGCTTCAACGAGTTTTGTCACGCCCGCTGTCGCCGCAAAAAATGAAAAAATTCTGGGACGAAATAATCAAAAATGCCGGTAAAGCAAGCCTTTCTGAGCTTAGAGATACGGACGCGAAAACCCTTTACTATGCATGGCTTAAGGCGTGCCGCGACGAGGGAATTAAAAGTACACTCTCTTACACGCTTCCGTGTGATGACGGAAAGCTTCTTACGAAAGATACGTTTAACATAAAAACAATAAGCGCAATGCCGAAAATACTCGGCGTTACAACGGCAGATATGATACCGATAGTTTTAAAGCTGCTTGTGAAAAAGTGGGTACGAAACGATAAGGGCAGTAAATGCTTTGTCTATCTTTTTGCACGCTATTTGCCGGGCGATAACTGCGGCGCATGGCATTCGAGTGACTTGCCGTATGTGTTTGCAACTCTCAAAAACGGTTGGCGGCCGTTTACCGATATCGACTATCTCATATCGGAGCAAATGGTGGCGGCAATCAGCGCTTTTGTAAAGTGCGGAGACCCGAATTGCAGGGAAATCCCGACCTGGAAGCCCGGAACGCACAAGGTGATGAATTTTTGCGAAAAGACGCGCCTTGCAGGCTGGAAGACCGCAACGCTTATAAAAAATACACTCTTCAATAAGGGACCGGTGCTGTAATGAAGTTTTCATATGATTTTAAGCTGTCCGAGCATAGCGGCAGCAGCAGAGTTTACGTTTGCGGCGATATTACGGCGCGAATCGACTTCTTGAGCGGCAGTATGATGCGCGTCGCCTTATTCCGTGACGATTGTAAAATGCTGCCCACCTTTACCGTAGACCCGCAAAACGAATTTCTTACAGAGGGTAGGGATAAGCTGAGCCTTGACGGATTTTCGCTGTTTGCTCCGCAAGTAAATGAAACAGCCGATGGTGAGCGCTTCTCTTTGGGAAATGTCGAAGCAGAGCTTGATACGCACAACTTTGTACTGAGCTATAAAAAGGACGGCAAGCTTCTTTTTGCCGACAGAGCACCGCTTGCCTATAATTTTCAGAACGAATTCGGAAACGGTACATATCATTATTTAACGCGCGAAAAGGGCGAAAAAATATACGGCCTCGGCGATAAGGGCGGCAGCGTCAATAAGGCGGGGCGCACCTTTCGCATAGAGACGAGCGACAGTATGGGCTATGATGCGGAAACGTCGGACCCGCTTTATAAGCACGTGCCGTTTTATATGTGTGAAAATTCCGTCGGTTGCTACGGTATCTATTACGATACGTCCGACAGTGCCGTTATGGATTTCGGAAGAGAAATAAATAATTATTATCCCGCTTTCAAGTTCTTCAAAAGCGATGACGATTGTCTTGTTTATTATGTGTTCTTCGGCTCAAAGCTTGAAATTTTAAGGCAGTATTGCTCTCTTTGCGGAAAACAGACCCTGCCTCCGAAATGGAGCTTTGATTACTGTGCCAGCACCATGGCTTATACCGATGCGCCGAATTCCGAAGAACAGTTGTATGGATTTCTCAGAAAGCTTGATACTTTAAATATGAGCTGCAGCGGATTTTATCTGTCCTCGGGCTATACCTCCATCGGCGACTTGCGGTGCGTTTTTAATTGGAATTACGATAAATTCCCGAACCCCGCAAAGTTTATTGAGCGTTTTAACAGCGAGAAAATTCACTTGATACCCAATATCAAGCCTGCCTTTTTGACGTCGCACCCGATGTACAACGAAATAGCCGAAAAAGGGCTTTTTGTAAAGGATGAAGACGGCACACCGTTTGTAACCGAGTTTTGGGACGGTATGGGCAGTTACATTGATTTTACTTTGCCCGAAGGCTTTAAGTTTTGGCACGACAATGTTGCGGCAAAGCTTCTGGACTACGGAATAGACGCCACTTGGAACGATAACAACGAATTTGATATAAAAGATACCGACGCTGTGGCAAACGGCTTTAAAGACGGTAGCGTAAAGGCGAGCAGAATAAGACCGATACTCACGTATCTTATGGTCGCCTCCTCGTACTCTGCGCAAACAGAAAAATATCCGGGCAAAAGACCGTTTTTATCGACACGAAGCGGCAACAGTGCCGTAAGACGTCTCGCAACCACCTGGTCGGGTGACAATTTTACATCATTTCATGACCTGCGTTATTGCCATTACATAGGTATGACGCTGTCTTTGTCGGGATTTTTCTTCTACGGGCATGATCTCGGCGGTTTTTCGGGCGATATGCCGTCACGTGAGCTGCTTTTAAGATGGATGCAGCACGGCATTTTTGAGCCTAGATTTACAATACATTCGTGGAATTCGGACGGCTCCGCAACTATGCCGTGGAGCTATCCGGATGCCATTCCTGCCGCACGAAAAATAATGGGGGAAAGAAAAAAACTCATTCCGTATCTTTATAATTCCGCCTTTTTATCTGTCGAAAACGATGTGCCGATGACAGCTCCGCTGTTACTCTACTATGGTGACAAAGAGATAGACTGCGACAGCACATCGTTCCTCGTGGGCAGAGATATTCTCGCCGCGTGTATTCTCGATGAAGGAGTGAGCGAAACCGAGGTTTATCTCCCCAAAAACGAAATTTGGTATTTAAACGATAAAGTATACGACGGCGGTACGTCCGTAATGCTGAATATTCCGTCGGACGGTGAGGTCCCGTATTTTGTGCGAGGCGGAAGCGTTATAGCTACCGATGAGGGGGAGTACGGGTTCAAATCCTCGGAAAAATTAAGGCTTACCGTGTATCCGTTAAGGAGCGGCAGCTTTAAATCGGAATTTTTTACAGATGACGGCGAGAGCTTTGCGTATAAAACCGGCGATTGCGTTCACTTGCTGTTCACCGTGGATTGCGACAGCGAGTATGTCAGAGTCCGTATCGAGAATATCGGTGAAAAATCATTTACCCCGGATATTGTACTTTGCGACGCCGACGACAGAATACTGACGGTAGAATAATACATTGTAAATTACAAAAAAGAGCCCCGGATATGCTTGCTTCGGCATATCCGGGGATTTTGTCATTAAGACCTGTTTTTACTTTGATTCGGCTTCTGCCTTTTCTCTTCTTTCACGCAAAACATTGTGAAGCTCATCTAGCTGCTCCTTTGAAAGCTTATAGCCGAACGTCAATACAACGAATATAAGAGCAAGCAATATTGCGGGGACTATTGTTGCTATGTCATATAGCCTTGTCAGAACCTCGGGTGATTGAACGGCGAGCTTGCCGTCATAGCCTATAACTCCGAGAACGCCTGCCGCACCTGCACCGGCCACTGTTTGACCGAGCTTGCGTACAAACGAATAAAAGCTGTAAGATGTGCCCTCCTCTCGTCTGCCCGATATGTATTCGTGATAGTCCGTGACATCCGTAACAAGTGCCCAGATTTGCATAATAAGGAAGGTTTGACCGGCCCCGGAGAAGAACGAGAGAACGAGAAATACATACGGATTACTCACAGCCGGAGTGAATTTAATGACGAACATTGCTATGTTTACAATAAGAGCAAAGAGTATTCCTGCGGAGCATATCTCTTTTTTGCCGTATTTTCTTATAAGCTTGCCCATAAACGGCAAAAGCAGTACCATTGGCAAATATGTACATACGGTAACAAGTGCGTAAAGACCCGGCTTTTCATAGAAATTCTTAAAGAGATAGTTGTAAACGGTCTGAGTATACATCTGGAAGCAGATAAGAAGCATTGATACTATGCAAAGCGCGATAAACGGCTTGTTTTTTAAAAGAGCGCGCATCGCTTTGCCGATACTATAATCCTTTTGATTCTGCGTCGGCGGTAAGGTTATTCTCTCTTTTGTCAATTTAAAGTGTAAGAAGAAAATTATTACAGTGAGAACCGAGAGAACGGCTACCGACAGCGAGAGCTTTGTGCCGTCGAGTACCTTTGCGGTTGTTCCGTTTTCATTTGTCACGGTAGTATAAACGATGAGCGGTAAAATAATAGAGGCGGGAAGACCGCCGATGCCTGCACCGATGCTTCGCCACATCGAAAGCGAAGACCGCTCTATTTCATCATCTGTTATTACCGAGGCAAGCGAGCCGTAGGGAATATTTACGCCGGTGTACATCATGCCGTAAAATATGTACGTGATATATGCGTAAATAAGATACCGGTTGTCGCTGAGACCCGGAATTTTAAAGAACATAAAGAAAGCACCTACCGCAAGCGGCAGAGATGCCAAAAGTATGTACGGCCTGAATCTTCCGTATTTAGTGGGCTTCCTTGAGTCGATAAAAGAACCCCACATGGGGTCGTTTACTGCGTCCCAAATTCTCGCAACTATCATCAGTACGGTTATGCGCGCCGCGGATATTCCGAGAACGTCCGTGTAAAACATATTCAAAAATGCGGAGACAAGTCCGAATGTCAGCAGTCCGCCCATATCTCCCATGGCGTAGCCTATCTTGTCTTTAAAGGTAATGCCGTGCATAGCTTCTTCTGATTTGCTCATACAATTCCTCCGTTTTTTTGTGTTTTATCCACTTTGCATTTGCTAATTGCTTTACGATACCTGATAGGATGATACCGGATAGTGTAAAGCAAACTACATTTACACACAGACCTTTTGCTTTCAGAACTTGAAAGAAATCCGCTATATAGCGCCTTTATAAGCCGTAGCAGCTTATCTTTCACGCCTATAAAAAGCAAAAACATGTAAAGCATTATACTTTACATAGCTGCTGATAAGTTGATTTCGTTTGCGAAAAATCCGCAGCAGAGCATAAATGACATAATGGAATTATAATACAAAAATATGCAGTAGTCAATCGTAAAAACTAAGCAATATACCCAAAGAGGTAACAAGTAGGCATTATTGCCTTTTAAGCCCGGGTTTAAACGAAAAACACTTTTTAACCTAATCTTAATAATTTCGACTCTTGTTTGTAATTTTGCGATGATATATATTGTATTGCAGTTGATAAGAGTACAATAAGATTTGACAGGAGATATTATATATGGATATACAGTATAGCGTTAAACCCGCCGGTTCGGAAATTCGAAAAGAAAAAATCAAGAGCCGTCTTTTCGGACTTTTTATAACATTGTTTATAATGTCCGCTCTGTTTATAAAAATGTTTGTCTTTGTTCCCATGCTGAACGAGCATCCGACATTCGGTGACGACCGCAACGGTGTCGCTCGCGTTATAGCGGCTGACAATATTCCGCAGAATATTATGTCGTAAAGCCGTACTTCCTAAACTATTACTGTTGAGACCGCCGTGCTGAGTGCACGACGGTCGTTTTTTATACATTACATTATATGGCGTATGCTGTTTGTGTTGTGCAATCGCACTAAATTTACGACATCAAAACCGTCGTTTTGTACTAATATACAAAAGTTGTAGAAAGTGACAAAAAATTCAGCTCAACTATTGACAAAACGACAACGCGGCTGTAAGATGTGTACAAATAAAGAAAGCAATACTTGTGCAATAGATACAAAGCGAGGAGCTAAAATGGCAGAAATCATCAGATCAATGAATTTGATAAGTGTGTTTAAACAGGAAAAAGGCGTAAAACGCTTTTTTATGATGATATTCAGCATACTGCTTATGGGCTTCGGTATTTCGCTTTTCTCTTATTCCGATATGGGCGTTGACCCGTTCACATCAATGAATATGGCGATAAGCGGTAAAATCGGTATCAGCTTCGGCTTTTATCAGATGTGTATCAACTGCGTTATCCTTATTGCAATCGCTTTTCTCGGCAGACGTCTTATCGGCTTCGGTACAGTAGTTAATATGGTCGGCGTCGGTTATATTTGTGAGTTTTTCACTTCGCTGTACGACGCGCACCTGCCTGTGGAAAAATCCCTTGCTTTACGCTTAGTCTTAATGCTCTTCGGCGTAATTTTCCTCTCTCTTGCGGCTTCGATGTATTTCACTTCGAATCTCGGAGTTGCTCCCTATGACGCCACGGGCTTTGTCCTTGACGACAGGACTAAGATTAAATATAAATGGTGCAGAGTCATAACAGACCTTATCTGCACGGCTGTCGGATTTGCTTTCGGCGGACCGGTCGGCATCGGCACTGTGGTTACCGCCTTTATGATGGGCCCGGTGGTTGCGTTCTTTAATAAGAATGTGTCGGAAAAACTGCTTGCCGCAAAAATGCCGAGACTTGTTGTCCGTGTCTATGACCTTCGCCGTTTCGGCGGTGGAGTAATATCTTCAAACGGCAAATTCGCAGCATAAACTTGCTTATTCCATTTCCTCTCTTTTTATACACTTTTCTACGGCAGATTGTCTGCCATGGCTGCTTTTTGTTCTCCACACTTAAAGCAGTAAAAAATACCACCGTCAGGTGGTATTTTTTTGCCTTTTTTCGTGTTGTGTTATATTCGGCACGGGTAATGTTTTCATACGGGTAAAGCCTGAAACAAGCAACTCGGCTGAAAAAACAAACCGATTGCCTTATGTTCGTTTTCTTGACAAATGATGTGTAAGTTTGTTATCATATAAAAAGGTATTTATGCTATTTGGTTTTGGAGGAAAAAAGATGTTGACCGATAACTTATGTATGGGTTGTATGAGAGAGCTTGGGGAAGAAAAGGTTTGTCCCCATTGCGGATTGCATGCGGATTTCGTTCAGGAATCTCCGCTTCTGCCGCTTAGAACGGTTATCAACGACAGATATATTATAGGTAAAGCCATTTCAACCGGAGGAGACGGTGTAACATATATCGCATGGGACCGTGAACGCAATGTCGCGGTAGCCGTAAGAGAGTTCCTTCCGCTTGAGCATATAATCCGTGAATTCGGTGATAGGGCAATAACCGTTAAAAAGGACAGTTCTCTTGTGGTTCACGACGGTATAATGGCGTTTTTGGAGCTTTGGCGCAAAATTGCAAGACTTCGTGATCTCTCGGCGTTAAAGCCCGTTGTTGACATAGTTACCGAAAATAATACTGCGTACTCCGTTTCCGAATACATAGAGAGCATAACGCTACGCGATTTTCTTTTGAAGAGCCGCACGGGCTATCTCGGCTGGGATCAGGCAAAGACTCTTTTGATGCCTGTGCTTTCAACTCTTGCCACAATGCACGAGGCAGGAATTTATCACCTTGGTATTTCACCAAACACACTTCTTTTGGGACGTGACGGTAAGCTCAGACTCACGGGCTTTATGATATCCGACGCGCGACTTACAAATACCGACTTTAACGCCGAGCTTGTAAAGGGTTATGTTCCCTATGAGCAGTATGACCCGAACGGCAAGGTAGGTGCTTGGTCCGATGTATATGCGTTTACGGCAGTTGTTTACAGAACACTTATAGGAAGCACTCCCGACGATTCGAATGAGCGCGTGGTGAACGATAAGCTTTTAATTCCGGCAAAATTCGCCGAGGTTCTTCCTGCATATCTTGTCAGTGCCATACACAACGGTCTTCAGCTTCAGCCCGAGGACAGAATAAGAACCGTTGATGATCTCCGTGAGCAGCTTTCCGGAAGTCCAAGCACCATGGCGACAAATAAAATAAAATATGAAACTCCCATAGAGGATGCTCCCAAAAAACAGGATCAGCCTACAACAACCGCGGATGAGGAGGCGGAGCGTAAGCGCCGCGAAAAGCTGCGTCGTGAGCAGGAACGAAAACAGGAACAGACCAAAACTCTGCTCATAACCTTTGGGATTTGCGTTGCAATAGGGCTTGTGGTTCTCGGCGGCTGGCTTTTTGCTACCCGTGAAAAGGCGCAAAAGGACAATACAACTCCTACGGAGGAGGTTTCGCTTGTCTCCGTTCCCAATTTTGCGGGGCAGAGCTATACGAGAATTTCGACAGACGAGGTTCAAAATCAGCGCTTTAAGATTACGGCCAAATATGAATATAACAATAAGGTGAACGTAGGATATATTATTTCTCAGAGCATAGAAGAGGGCCAGCAGGTTCCCTACGGCACCGAGCTTGTGCTTACTGTCAGCAAGGGCACGGAGTATATTGATATACCGGATGTTTCCGGCAAGGATTACGCCGATGCGGAAAAAACTCTTACGGATGCCGGATTTACTGTCAAAAAGGTTGAAAAATCAAATGACGGAACACATCAGGCAGGCAAAGTAATAGCCTCCACTCCGAGTGCCGGCACATCGGCAGAGAGCGGCAGCGAAGTGTATCTTCAAGTTTGGGGTGCGGCCCCGACAACAACCTCGGCGTCAACTACAAAATCCTCAAACGGATTCGGTATAGATATTCCGAGAATAAGCGATATCTTTTGATACAAATCTATATGAGGCTTAAATAAAACCAAAGGACTGCAAGGTATAATTCCTTGCAGTCCTTTTTTATGCTTTAATCTTTTCTTACTTTTTTATTTCGGCGACAAGGCGGTTGATTTTCTCGGCCAAAGCCTTGATTTTCGGGTCGTCCTTGCTTACGGGAAGCATCGGAAGTCTCGGAATACCGCAGTCTATGCCGTACCTGAGAGTCATAACCGCTTTGCACGCTCCGTACAGAGAGCCGAATGACAAAAGCTCGTAAATGCAGTCGTTTATTTTTGTCTGCATTTTTCTTGCGTTTTCTATATCACCGGTTTCTATAAGCCTTGTGAGCTCAAGATAAAGCTCCGGCATGGTGCCGTATGTACCGCCTATGCCTGCCGTTGCGCCCATAAGCCTGCCGGCAAGCAGCTGCTCGTCCGGACCGTTGAATATAACAAAATCGGGTCCTGCGATTTTTCTGAATCTCTCCGTCTGGCAGGTGCTTTCCGAGGAGTTTTTTATGCCTATAACCTTTTCTTTCTTTGCCATTTTTTCAAAAAGCTCAAAAGACAAATCATATCCGGTAAGCTGTGGGATATTGTATATGAAGAACGGAAGCTCCGTGGAGTCCATTATTGTGTCCCAATGCTTTTCGATTGAAGCCTCCGAAAGTCTGTAATATACGCTCGGAACAGCCGAGACGGCAGAAACGCCTATTTTTTCGGCATGGCGTGCCAAAATGCACGCTTCCTTTGTGGACGCGGCTCCGACGTGTACAATAACGGCCATATCGTCTCCGGCGGCCTCTTTAACAGCCTCTGCTACCTGCATTCTCTCCTCGGTGCTCAGTAAAAAGCCTTCTCCGGTGGAGCCGCAGGCATATATTCCGTTTACACCCAGCTGTTTGTATTTTGTCACAAGGGCTTTTATCGCGTCTGTGTTTATGTTGTCGTTTTCGTCGTATATTGCGTTTAAAGCGCAAAAAACCCCTCTGTAAATCGAAGTATCGTATTTCATGGTTATAATCACTCCAAAAAGCATTTTCATATATTATATTACCGTATCGCAACCAAAACAATGCTTTTTTGTTTTTGTATTGTATTTTTTATGAATCGGAAATATAATATAGTAAATTTGATATTTTACAAAGGATGAAAAGACTTGACTAATGAGGAAGTTTTGAAGAGAATAAAAGGCGGTCTTATAGTGTCGTGTCAGGCACTTAGCACCGAACCGCTCTGCGACCCGTACATAATGTCCATGATGGCGTATGCGGCTAAAGAAGGCGGAGCCGTAGGAATACGTGCCAACACTACGGTTGATATAGAGGCAATTAAGAAAAAGGTGGATTTGCCTATTATCGGAATAATAAAAAAAGACTATGAGGGAAGCGACGTCTATATAACTCCGACCGAAAAAGAGGTCGAGGAATTGGTGCGAACGGGCGTCGATATAATTGCCGTTGACGCCACAAAGCGTATGCGTCCGGGTAATATAACATTTGAAGAATTCTTTAAAAATATACGCAGTAAATATCCGAATCAGCTTTTTATGGCCGATACCTCATGCTTTGAAGAGGGGAAAAAAGCTTTGGAGCTCGGCTGCGATCTTTTGGGCACAACTATGTGCGGCTATACCGAGTATACAAAGGGGCATTCGCTTCCGGCACTTGATTTAATAGAGCGATACAGCAAGGAGCTTCGGGCAAGAGTGGTTGCCGAGGGCGGAATTTGGGTACCGGAGCAGCTTGAGGCCGCATATAAGAGCGGAGCTTATACGGCAGTTGTCGGTACCGCCATAACAAGGCCGAGAGATATTACAAGACGTTTTGTAAATGCCCTCAAGACATTAGATGAATAAAATGCGAAAGGGTTAAAATGAAAATCTTAGCTATTGATATAGGCGGAACAGCCATTAAATACGGTATTACAGACGAAAATTTTAATGTCTGTGAATTCTATGAAATACCGTCCGAGGCAAAACTCGGCAGAGATCATCTTATGCTGAAGGTGCTCAGTATCGTAGGTACATATTACGGCGGTGTCGATTGTGTGGGAATCAGCACTGCGGGTCAGGTGAATTCCGAGGAGGGCAGGATAATCTTCGCAAACGAGAGTATTCCCCACTATACGGGCACCGAAATCAAAAAGATGATAACGGAAAAATATGATATACCGGTTGTTGTTGAGAATGATGTAAATTCCGCCGCGACGGCTGAAGCCGTGTTCGGCAGCGGCAAAGGCTCAAACGACTTTCTTTGCCTTACTTACGGAACGGGAGTCGGCGGAGCGGTTTGGCTCGGCGGTAAGCTTTACACGGGCCATGATTTTTCAGCGGGCGAATTCGGGCACATCGTCACACATACGGGCGGCTTGCGCTGTAATTGCGGAAATAACGGGTGCTATGAGATGTATGCTTCCACATCGGCACTTATCAGAATGGTCAGAGAGGGCACCGGAAAAGAGCTTACGGGGCGTGAAATTTTCGAGCCGCAAAATTTTCATAATACTGCAATAAGAGCGATAATAGATAATTGGATAGACGAAATAGTAGGCGGTTTGTCTACGCTCATTTTCATATTTAATCCGGCTGTCATAATTCTCGGCGGCGGTATTATGAATGAGGATTATATAATCTCCGAGATTGATAAGCGTATTCATTCAAAGAATATAAGAAGCTTTAAAACCGTGCAAATCAAAAAAGCCATGCTCAAAAATCGCGCAGGAATGCTCGGAGCGGCATATCTTGCAAAGAAAAATTTCGATAAGCTGCCGAAAAACTAAAAAACATTTCCGAACGAGGGCGTTTCCGTTTCTGCTATGTGCTCGAAACGGTAGATGCTCTCGCGGCATTTTTCAATAAGCTCATCGTAATCTCTATCTGTACTGAGCTGTCGTATCTGCTTCATAAGCATCATAAGCTCATCCATTTCGCTGTGATTGGTGTAAACGCCGAGCAGCGGACTTTTTTTATCCCACATTTTTTCAGTATCGTCGCATTTTCTTTTCGTCTCGTCGGCGTCACCGTTTTCCGCCGCTCTTATGACCTCGTTTACCGAGTAGCTCATATTGCGGCAAATGCTTTTCAGATTTACATACCCGCCTATCGAAATCGCTATTCCCGTAACGAGCATACATACGGCAATTATCAGTCTTTTCATTTTTCCTTGTCCTTTTTTAATATATTTATGTTGCCGTCCTTGTCAAGTGTCATAAGCATTACATCTTCTTCGTTTAGATGCTTGTCCTTTAGGATAGCTTTTATTTTGTCGCTGTCGGTATTACATTCGGCAAAATCGGTTTTGATTATTCTTCCGTCGCTTATGACTATACACGGAAGAGAGCTTTTCGGAGTATTTATTTTCAGCTCGCTCTTTGTGGCGGGCTGATTTTCTTTTTTGAGCAGAACGCTTAACGTGCCGTCCGTCTCAACTATGGCATATTGCACCTCCGATATATCAAAAATATCTTTTTTGCGCAGAGCCTCCGCAAGGTCGTCTGTTGTAAACCTAAGTTCCTTGAGCTTCTTGGCGTTGAGCTTACCGTCGCGAATGACAATAACCGGATTGCCCTGCATTACCGAGCGGAATTTAATGCTTTTCATACCTATGAAGGATACGAGCATTTCAAATCCGGAGAGTACAAAAACAGGTATAAGAGTGTTGACGAGAGGAATTTCCGTGTCCTGCATCGGTATTACTATTATCTCAGACAAAAGTATGGTAATTACAAGCTCGGCAGGCTGCAATTCTCCTATTTGACGTTTTCCGAGAACACGCATTGTAAAAATTATCAGAATGTAGAGTATCAAAGTGCGAAACAGAGTTATCAGCATAATTTCACCCACACTTATGTTGTCCCATATTTGCCGAATATAAACTTTTCTTTCGGAAATAACATAAACGGTGATAAAAATGAGCAAGTGGTTTAAAAAGGAAGTAAAAAAAATAACCGACCCCGTCGCCACGGAGCCGGCCGAAAAAACTCGCGTGTCGAAAAGCATCACCGAGAATACAATCTGTTTAAAAAGTCGGTTCGGAAACAGCTTTGATATATTGTATAAGGAAATATCGCTTAAGGGCAACAAGGCACTTTTTGTTATGGCGGACGGTATGTGCAATAATATGCAGGTGATATGGCAGGTTATAGGTCCTGTTTTGTTTGCGCCGAATATGCCGAAGGAGCCGTCAAGGCAGGCTGATTATATCCGTGACCGGATAACCACGGGAGCCGACCAGTCGCAGACATACGATTTGGACGAAGCGATAACCGATGTATTGTCGGGACTTATAGTTCTTTTTATCGACGGAGTTGATTTTTGCCTTGAATTCGGCGTGCAGGGCTTTCCGAAAAGAAGCGTTGATGATGCAAAGACCGAGGTGCAGGAGAGAGGCTCGCATGAGGGGTTTACGGAGAGCTTCAAGGATAATGCGGCGCTTTTACGCCGCAGAGTCCGTTCGCCGATAATGAAATGCGAAACGCTGACTGTCGGTACAACAAGCAAAACGAGAATTTGCGTCTGCTATATGTCGGACAGAGCGTCACAAGAGACAGTAGACAATATTAAGGCGCGTCTTAAAAAGGCAAAGCTCGATATGGTACTCGGCAGCGGTTACATTGCACCGTTTCTCGATACACAAAGCACCTCGTTTTTTTCGGGCGTCGGCACCACCGAACGCCCGGATGTTGCCTGTGCTGAAATGGCGGAGGGGAGAGTTGTACTGCTTGTTGACGGTACGCCGTTTGCACTGATTGTGCCGTATTTGTTTGTCGAAAACTTCCAGTCCATGGATGACTATAACTACCGTCCGTATTATGCCGTGTTTATAAGGACGCTGAAATTTATATCTTTTTTGATAAGTGTGTTTTTTCCCGGTATTTATGTTGCGGTATGTACCTTCCATCAGGAGGTTTTGCCGTCGTCAATGCTGTATGATATGGCGGTGCAGGAGAGTATGACGCCGTTTCCCGTTATGGTAGAGGCTATCTTCATTCACTTTTTATACGAGGTTATGCGTGAAGCGGGGCTTCGTATGCCAAAGGCCGTCGGCCACGCTGTTAGTATAGTGGGAGCACTTGTAATCGGCGATGCCGCGGTGACGGCAGGGCTCATAGCCGCACCGATGCTGATAGTTGTGGCCATGACCGCAATCAGCTCGTTTGTTGTATCACAGCTGTATCAGCCCGTTTCGGTGTTGAGATTTTTGTTTATGATAATAGGCGGTATAACCGGCTTTTACGGCATAGTTCTCGGCTTCGGTGTTTTGCTTGTGAATATCTGCGCGATAAATCCATATAAGGTACCGTATACCTCGTCGATTTCTCCGTTTACGCCGGGCTCCGTAAGAGACACGATATTGAGGTTCGGGTGGCGCAGACTCGGCAGGCGTGAGCTCAATATCGATAAGATGAAGAGGTAGTATATGAATTTGAAAGCCAAAATAAGCTCCGGGCAGTTTTTCTCTCTGCTGCTCTTATCAAGGTTTATATCCGTGCTCACATATTCGCCGATTTATAACGCGGGGCTCAATTCCTCCGATTATCTTATCGCCGGCGTCATAGGGATGATAATGGTGCTTTTTTCATGTTTGCCGCTGGCGCTGATATATAAGAGCAACGATAATCGCAGTGTGCTTGATATGGCGTATGAGATTTCGCCGCTTTATTCAAAGATAATATCGGTTTTATATATATTGCTTTTCTTGTTTTACGCTTTTTCAACGCTTTCGAGGCTTGACCTTTTTTCGGGTACGGTAATTTTTCGAGAGTCTGATACAAAGGTGTTCGTGGTTCTTTCGGTACTTCTTGCCTGCTATTCCGCGTACTTGGGGCTTGAGGCTCTCGGAAGAGCCGGGGCCATATCGCTTTTTGTATTTTCCGTATCATTTGTGTTTATAATTGTGACAATGCTGTCAAAGCTTGATTTGAACAATTTTTCTCCCGTTTTTTACGACGGAGCGGGACGGGTGATATCCGCCGGACAAACCATGGCGGTGAGAACGATAGAGCCTGCCGCAATGGCGGTGCTCTTTCCGAGGGTCAGCGGAAACAAAAAAAGAGGCTTTTTTATATGGATGTCGGTACTTGCGGCGTTTTTGGAAATTGTGTTTTTCTTCGTTTTTTCGGGACTCGGAGATTATGCCATGACCCAGCTTTTCCCGATACATTCAATAGCCGTGCTGTCCGAATTCAGCGTTTTTCAGCGTATTGACGTAATACTCACGGGGGTGTGGATACTCTCTGCTTTTATCAAAATCAGCTTTATGCTCTATTTGTCGTCATATATAGCATGCCGTTCATTCTCGGCGAAATATAAAAAAATATATATATTTGCTTTCGGAGCGGCTGCCGTAATATTGCAGTTTGTTGTTTCAAAAAATGTTACAGGCTTTTTGATTTCGACAAGCAACGATATAAGGAGCGTACTGTTTTATGTTGTTGTGATATTTATTCCGCTTTTGACGTTCGCTCTCGGGAAATTTAGAAGAAAGGAACAACGCAATATATGAAAAAAATCGCCGCACTTTTATTAACGGCTGTTATGATGCTGACATTTTCTTCATGCGCATCGACAGAGCTTGAGCTTAAAAACCGCATAATCGTGGAGGCGATAGGAATAGACTATTGCGATATCGGAGTGCGTGTGACCGTACAGTTTTTAAACGCCGACCAGTCAAGCAATCCGAATAACGGTGGCACTCCGGACGATATAGTGAAGAATATGACCATAGACTCACAAAATATATCCTCCGCAATTCAGAGTATTTCAAAGACGCTCGGCAAGCTCCCCATGATGTCTCAGAATCGTGTTATTATTTTCGGAAATGAAGCGGCAAAAGCCGGCGTTGGTAAAGCTCTTGATTATTTTGTGCGAAATTCCGATAACCGCGCTACCGTCTATGCGGCTGTTGCCGAAGATACCGCGGGACAGATCTTGCGTGCCGAAATGGGGCAGCGCGTCATTCCCGCAAAGGAGCTGTCTAATGTACTTTCCTCGTCAAAGTATAATTCCGTAACCGCCGAGAGAGCTTTTTATCAGTTCGTGAACGGCGTTACCGACAAGACCTCATCGGCATTTCTTCCGATAATCGCGATAGAACAAAATGAAAAAGGCGACGATGGTGGCGAGGACGGCCGAGAGGATTCTGCCAGGCCCGTGGTCAGGGGAGCTGCGCTGTTTAACGGCGATAAGATGGAAAACGTTCTGCCGCAGGACAATGTTCCGGCACTTTTGATGCTGTGTAATGACTTTAACAACGGCTCTCTTACGGCTGTGCTTGACGACGGGACACGCGTCGGCGTTTTGCTGACTAAGTCAAAAACCAAAATAAAAACATCTGTGAAAAACGGATGCCCGAGCTTTGATATTTCTGTCGATTGCGTTGCAGATTGTACCGAGACGTCAAAAATTATGAATGAAGCATTCACTCCGGAGGTGGCGGAAAATATAAAAACGGCCTTAGAAAAAGCCGTCCGAAAAAATATTGACGATACCGTAAAAAAGTGCTTTGCCGAATTTAATAAGGACCCGTTCGGATTTGACAAGAGGGTAAAAAGAGCCGATGCCGAATACTATAGGGCTGAATCGGATAACTGGAAAAGCGTTTTGCAAAAGGCCGTGTACAGCGTAACCGTAAATGTGAAACTTCGCCGCGCCGGAGACGAAAATATGGTTCCGGGCAGTTGACAGAGAGGAATAACAACGGTAAAATTAAAATATGAATACTTTTGATAAAATATATGAGCAGGTAAAGAAAATACCGTACGGCAGGGTCGCAACCTACGGTCAGATTGCGCTTCTCGCCGGTAATCCGCGATGGTCGCGCGTAGTCGGATACGCTCTTCACGTAAATCCCGACCCCGAAAATGTGCGCTGTTACCGCGTGGTAAACAGATTCGGCGAGGTGTCAAAGGCGTTTGCGTTCGGCGGCGAAAACGAGCAGATACGGCTTCTTAAAAGCGAGGGCGTCGAGGTAGACGAAAACGGCAGAGTCGATTTGAAAAAATACGGTATGGTATGAAATTTAAAAATCCGCAGGCACTTTTTTCGGTGCGAGCGGATTTTTATTTATGTATGTTTGTTTTTTCTGAATTGTTTTGGGGTTTGAGCCTTGTACTTCTTGAATGTTTTGACAAAATAGCTCAGGTCGTTGTATCCGCAGTTGAGAGCAATATCCGTAACGAGGTCGTCCGTGTACAAAAGCTGCTCCGCCGCACATTCTATTCTGTAATAATTGAGGTATTCAATAGGCGTTTTGCCGGTCATTTCGGAAAAGAAACGGCAAAAATATTTGGGTGACATATCGGCGGCTTCTGCGAGGTTACCGAGAGTAAGCTGGTTCATATATTCCTCTCTGATAATTTTTAAGGAGCTTTTTAATTGCCGTATCCTTTTGAGGCTTTTATATGTTTCGTCGTCGCTGATCTTATAACGGTGATTGCCGAGAATTTGCCCCATAAGTTCAAACAAAAGTCCCTGTATTATAAATTCATAACCCTTTTTCTCTTCTATAAAGGTGTCAAACAGCCTGTTTGCGGTTTTATATTCTTCGCTGTCAACGGCAAAAAAATCGTCGAGAATTATGCGGTGACTCTGCACATCGTCAATATCCTTTTTGCCTGCCGAGCAGCCGCGCAGGAATTCGTTTAAATCGAAGTCGAGACATTCGTAAACGCAGTCAACGGGCATACCGCCGTGCAATACCCCGTCGCACACAAGCACAATACCGCTGTTCTCGGTAAGATTTAAAGTTTCTTCGTTGAGAGACAGTACAAGACTGCCCTTTAAAACTCTGATAAGCTCGTAATCCATGTGCCAATGAAACGGCATTTGATAACGCGGGTGCTCCTTTGTAACGTGGTGCAGCTCTATCGGAAAGTCGAAAGTGCCTCGTGATTTTTTCTCCTGAAATTCACCGAAATTCATAATTTACCTCAAAAGTGAAAATTGTTATATTTTTTATTTATTATACTACAAGAATTTATATAAAGACAACAGTATAATTAAAAATATATGGAAAAAATATATTTATTTTTTATAAACAGGAGGAAATTATGAGTAAAACAAGACTTATAGGTGATTATCCGGTTATAGGAATCCGCCCGACAATCGACGGCAGACGCGGCCCTTTAAAGGTGCGTGAGTCGCTTGAAGAGCAGACCATGAATATGGCTCTTTCGGCGGCAAAGCTTTTTACCGACAATCTTCGCTATACAAACGGCGAGCCGGTAAAGGTTGTAATTGCCGACACAACCATAGGCAGAGTTGCCGAGGCGGCAGCATGTCAGGATAAATTTAAAAAAGCGGGAGTGGACATAACTCTTACAGTTACTCCGTGCTGGTGCTACGGTAGTGAGACTATGGATATGGACCCGAATACCATAAAAGGCGTTTGGGGCTTTAACGGAACGGAAAGACCGGGTGCGGTTTATTTGGCTTCGGTACTCGCCTCACACGCTCAAAAGGGACTCCCTGCGTTCGGAATCTACGGCAGAGACGTACAGGAGGCTGACGCCACCGAAATTCCCGACGATGTAAAAGAAAAGTTACTGCGTTTCGGCAGAGCGGCAGTTGCCGCGGCTACCATGCGCGGAAAATCATATCTTCAGATAGGCTCCATAACAATGGGTATAGCCGGCTCTATAATAAATCCCGATTTCTTTGAAGAGTATCTCGGTATGCGCGTTGAGTCGGTAGACGAGGTGGAAATAATCCGCCGAATGACCGAGGGCATATATGACGAGGCAGAGTTTAAAAAGGCTCTCAAATGGACAAAAGAAAACTGCAAGGAGGGCTTCGATAAGAACCCCGACTGGTTTAAAAAGTCCGATAAGGAAAAAGAAGAAGCTTGGGAATTTGTCGTTAAGATGATGTGCATAATAAAAGACCTCTATAACGGCAACGAAAATCTCCCCGACGGTGCCGAGGAGGAAAAAGTAGGTCACAACGCAATCTGCGGCGGCTTCCAGGGACAGAGGCAGTGGACGGATTTTTACCCGAACTGCGATTTCCCCGAGGCGCTCTTAAATACCTCGTTCGATTGGAACGGTGCTCGCGAAACCTATGTTCTCGCTACCGAAAACGATACGTTGAACGGCGTTTCCATGCTTTTCGGTAAGCTGCTTACAAATACCGCGCAGCTCTTCTCCGACGTTCGTACATATTGGAGCCCCGAGGCAGTCAAAAAGGCTACGGGCTATGAGCTTGAGGGCGTGGCAAAGGAGTCAAAGGGATTTTTGCATCTGATAAATTCGGGTGCGTCCGCTCTCGATTTCTGCGGCGAAGTTAAAGACGAAAACGGCAACGGTATTGTAAAACCGTTCTGGGAAATGACCGATAAGGATATCAAAGCCTGCACCGACGCCACAACATGGAATGCGGCGGATCTCGGATACTTCCGCGGCGGCGGATTCTCCTCAAGATTTTTGACAAGAAGCGAAATGCCCGTAACCATGTGCCGCCTGAACCTCGTTAAGGGACTCGGACCTGTTATGCAGATATGCGAGGGCTACACCGTAAATCTTCCCGATGAGGTTTCCGACAAGCTTTGGAAGCGCACAGACTATACATGGCCGTGCACTTGGTTTGCCCCGCGCCTTACAGGCAAGGGAGCGTTCAAATCGGCTTATGATGTTATGAATAATTGGGGAGCCAATCACGGAGCGTCATGCTACGGTCATATCGGAGCCGACCTCATAACGCTTTGCTCCATACTCAGAATCCCGGTTTGTATGCACAATGTACCCGAAGAAAAAATATTCCGTCCGGCGGCATGGAACGCTTTCGGAATGGATAAAGAGGGTCAGGATTACAGAGCCTGCAAGAACTTCGGCCCTATGTATAAATAAGGTGCAAAATGAGTAACGAAAAATATAACACACTCGCCTTTGACTTCGGCGCTTCAAGCGGCAGGGCAATAGTCGGCTCGTTTGACGGCGAAAAAATTGAGCTTTCCGAAATACACCGCTTTCCCAACGACCCGGTGTTTGTCGGCGGAACTATGTATTGGGACGTGCTGAGGCTGTTCCACGAAATTAAGCAGGGGCTTTTAAAATCGCGCCCTTATAATATAAAAAGTCTCGGCATAGATACTTGGGGCGTCGATTTCGGCCTGCTTGACAAGGACGGAAAACTGCTTGAAAATCCCGTGCATTACCGCGATAAAAGAAATATCGGTATGTTAAACAAAGCTTTTTCTTATATTTCACAGGAGGAGCTTTATAACATAACGGGCAATCAGTTTATGGAGATAAACACGGCGTTTCAGCTTTTATCGTTAAAGCTCGCGCGCCCCGATTTGCTCTCACGGGCGGATAAAATGCTTCTGATGCCCGACCTTTTCCGCTATTTCCTTACCGGTGAAAAAACGACCGAGTATTCGATAGCTTCTACAACTCAGCTACTTGATGCCGAAAAGCGTTGTTGGTCAAAGAGAGTAATTGACGCTCTTTCTCTTCCCGAGGGTATTTTCTGCGATATTGTACCCACCGGTTCCGCGGCAGGAACCTTGTCCGATGAAATATGTGAGGAACTGTCGATACAGCCGTGCGCCGTTACTGCGGTTGCAGGTCATGATACACAGTGTGCAATGGTAGCCGTTCCCACCGAAAAAGATGATTTCATCTTCCTTAGTTGCGGCACGTGGTCACTGCTCGGAACAGAGCTCTCCGAGCCTCTCATAAACGAAAAAACGCTCCGCTGCAATGTTACAAACGAGGGCGGATACGGCGGAAAAGCGTCTTTCCTTAAAAATATTATCGGCCTTTGGCTTATACAGGAGACTCGCCGACAGTGGCAGAAGGAGGGCGACAGCCTTTCGTTTGCCGAGATGGAGACTCTCGCACGAAACGCGAAGCCTTTTTCTTGCTTTATAGACCCCGACGCTCCCGATTTTGTTGCCGCCGGGAATATTCCGGAGCGGATAAGGGCATATTGTCGCAGAACAGGGCAGTATGTTCCCGAATCCAAAGGAGAAATTCTCCGCTGTATTTATGAGAGCCTTGCCATGAAATACCGTTATGCCGCAGAGCAGATTGAGTTCTGCACCGGCAAAGAATACGACACAATATATATTGTGGGCGGCGGCACAAAGGATAAGCTTCTCTCGTCGTTTACCGCGTCGGCGTGCAATAAAAATGTTTCCGCCGGACCTACCGAGGCCACCGTTCTCGGCAATATTGCTCTTCAGCTTTTGGCGGAGGGAAAAATAAAAACGCTCCGTGACGCGCGCAGAATAATCAGTAATTCCGAAGAGGTCACAAGCTTTACACCAAGCGAACCCGAAGCGTGGAATAAAAAATATCAGACTTTTAAGGAGGTAGTTTCTCTTGCTTAAAGGAATACCGGAAATACTTTCTCCGGAGCTTTTAAAGGTGCTCTGTGAAATGGGTCACAGCGACCGTCTTGTTATCGCGGACGGCAATTTCCCCGTTATGAGTATGGGCAAAAACGCTCAGATAATCCGTATGGACGGGCACGGCGTACCGGAAATACTTGATGCAATTCTAAGAGTGTTTCCGCTTGATACATATATCGAAAAGCCGGTAAATCTTATGGAGGTTATGCCGGGCGATAATGTGCAGACTCCAATTTGGGACGTTTACAAAAAAACAGTCGAAAAATATGATGAGCGCGGGAAAAACGCCATAGGCGAAATCGAGCGATTCAAATTTTACGAAGAGACAAAGACGGCGTATGCTGTTATAGCTACAAGCGAAAAGGCTCTTTATGCCAATATAATGCTCCAAAAGGGCGTTGTCTGATTAAATAACGAAAGGAACTTGAAAAATGGAATATATGGAAACAAGAGAAGTTATGTGCGATATTTGCCATAAGATGTGGCAGCTCGGCTGGGTTGCGGCGAATGACGGTAACCTCTCGGTAAAATTGCCCGACGGTAACTTCCTTGCAACGCCGACAGGCATCAGCAAAAGCTTCATAACTCCCGAAAAACTCGTCATAATAAATCCCGAGGGCGAGGTGCTCCAGGCTATTGACGGTTACAGACCGTCGTCGGAAATCAAAATGCATCTTCGCTGCTATAAAGAACGCGACGACGTAGGAGCGGTGCTCCATGCTCATCCGCCTACGGCCACGGGATACGCCGTAGCGCACATTCCGCTTGACAGATACACGATGATAGAAACCGTTGCGGCGATAGGCTCAATCCCCGTAACACCGTACGGTACGCCGTCTACATACGAGGTGCCGGATGCCATTGCCCCGTATCTTCAAGAGCACGACGTATTGCTTCTTGCAAATCACGGCGCGCTTACGGTCGGTGCCGACGCAATAACCGCATATTACCGTATGGAAACACTTGAGCTATTTGCAAAAATCAGCCTTACGGCACATCTTCTCGGCGGCGAAAAGGAAATTTCGCGCGAAAATATCGACAAGCTGATAGAGCTTCGTAAGTATTACGGCATAACAGGCAGACACCCGGGATACAAGCATTACAGAGAAGATTGAGCCGGAGGATAACTCAAATTCCTCTTCTCAGGAATCGAATAAAACCGACAGCGGCAAAGAAGAAAAACCGATAACGTGTTTTACTCATTCCTAATTACAAAAGCGTTACGGACTCAAGTCCGTAACGCTTTTTGTATTTTTGACAGCGATTTTTTATTGTAAATATCGAAAAAGTGATATATAATTCATATGTAATCTAAATTGAATTGTAGTAGGTGGTTATATGAAGCCGTACGGACTGATACTTGCTGGCGGCGGTGCAAAGGGCGCATACCAGATAGGCGCTTGGAAAGCCATGCGAGAGCTAAATATTGAATTCGAGGCTATAGCGGGAGCCTCAGTCGGTGCTATAAACGGAGCTATGATAGCTCAAGGGGATTTTGATGACGCGTATGAGCTTTGGAGCAACGTTGAGGTTTCGAGCGGCGTAAATATTCAGGGCGAGCTGAAGGATCCGAAAAATCTGTTCAGCTTCAGTAATTTCCCGAAAATCGCACACGAGATAATACGCAACGGCGGTGTTGACGTTACGCCGGCAAAGGAGCTTATATCCGCCCATATCGACGAGAAAAAAGTAAGAGCGTCAAACATTCCGCTCGCTATTGAAACTGTCGACCTTGATTCGCTGAAGCCTGTCGAGATGTTTGTCGATGAAATGCCCGAGGGCGAACTTATAGATTACCTTATGGCTTCGGCAAGAGTTCCGGGGCTTAACAGACAAGGCCCAAAGGACGGCAAATTCCTCGACGGCGGCGTTTATGACAATACCCCGATAGGTATACTCAGAAAGCGCGGCATAAATCGCCTTATCGTAGTCGATATATCCGGCATAAAAGGTATAGGTCACAAGGAGGCCTTGAGCTGCGCCGATATAGTTTATATCCGTCCGTTTGACGCAAAGGAGCTCGGCGAGTCGTTTGAGTTTGATAAAGAAGCGACGGAGCGTCGAATCAAAATGGGCTATCTTGATACCAAAAAGGCGTTCGGCAGGCTTTTCGGTCAGTTCTATTATTTCTCTCAAAAGGAATATAAGGCAATGCAGGAGCATTACGGCTACGAAGCGGTAAACGAGCTTGAAACGCTCGCTTTGGAATATGAGCTGCCGCGGCTTACCGTTTACACTGAGCGCAAATTTCTCCGCTCGTTAAAGGCTCTTATAAACGAAAAAGATGCGCTCCCCTCCGACGAAGAGGAGGACAAGGAGAAAAAATCAAAGCTCAAAAAGGCTGCTGCGGTTATACAGGAAACTCCGCAGATTTTGCTTAAAAAGTTCTCGATATATACGAGAAATAAAAAATATGCAAACGCGGTTTCCGTGCTTGAAAAATTCGGCGACAAAAAATAAAAATATACGGCAGAGCATTTAATATGCCCTGCCGTTTGCTTTTTCGGTGTATGCGGTTATCACGTATTTGTTGCAGAGCAGTGAAAAAACATATCGCTCTTTTTCGCAGTAATAATCAATATCGCAAAATCTCAAATTGTCAAAGAATATACCGCTGTCGTTAATGGCTTTTTCCGCCTCCCTCGATGTTACTCCCATAAGCTCCGATGACAAGGCTATGTACGAGTCATAAAACTCCCGAAGCTCCTGTTCGTTGTAAGAGCCTTCTTCGCCGGTCACGGTTGCCGCGATTCCGGTTACCGTACCTTTTTCATCTGTGTCAAGCGTTAATAATGCAGTTTTGTCTCCTATTTTGTAAAAGCTGTAAAAGCAGCCGTCGCTTTTACATTCCTTGAAAAACTCCTCATACTTGATTTCGGGAGAATCGTATTCCGAATTGTAGCGGCGGCAAAATTCATATGCGTCAATGCTCTCTTGCCGTGAGCAGGCGGTGAGACAAACAGCTGACAGGCTTGCCGATATGAAAAAGCAAAAAAACTGCCTGCATAGTATTTTGCACGTTTTGTGTTTATTAACTGTTTGTTCATACTTTTTTAACAAAAACATATGGCATTCTATCCTTTAATAGTATAAAATTATTAGGTATACTCAATTACTTTAAAATATTATATTCCAATCAAAATGCGAAAGTGGTGGTATTTTGTTTAAGAAATTCAAAAGATTATCCCGAAAAAGGCAGATTTTTACGGTTTTAATTTCGGTAATTATAGTTGCTCTTGTGGCAGCGCTTCTCTATCAGACCTTTAAGCCGGAGCCGAGACCCGAATATCAGGTGCAGGCAGCCTCTGTCGGAGATATACAGGCGACATTTGATACGAAGGGGACGGTTGAGTCCACAAGCACCGAAAAATTCACGGCGGCGGCAGGCGTCAAGGTAAGCTCCGTCAATGTCGCGGTGGGCGACAGAGTCAAGGCGGGGGATGTTCTTGCTACCTTTGATGTATCTTCAATAGACGGTACGCTCGCAAATTATAAAAGTGCCTTTGGCAAAGCCAAGGCGGCATACGACAAAGCAAGCGGTACCGTGAGCTCCGCAAAAAGCGGTATAAAGGCAATCGACCTTCAGATTTCTCAGACGGAAAGTGATATTTCCGCACTTAAAAGAGAAATAGCCGCAACACATAATGCCGATATAAAAAATGCCGAGAACGCAAAAAAATATACCGAAGAACAGCTTGAGGCTCTTCGCGAGCAACTTAAAAACGGCGGACTTACCGAGGAAGAGATACAGGATATAATCAATTCCCTTAAAAATTCCTCCGGCGATGTGGATATAGAAAAGGCTCTTTCAGACTCAGTTGCCGCAAAGCAGATGAAATTAGCCCAGGCGGAAGCACAGCTGACCTCGCTTAAAACTCAGCGCGCCGTTTATGAGGCTCAGACGGACGAAACCGTGTCCGATATTTATAAATCCGTTATGGAGCAAAAGCAAAAGGATTATGAGAGCTATAAAGCTATATATGATTCCCTTAAAAACGGTTGGGTCGCTTCGGCGGACGGAATAATCACCACTGTCAATATTGAGGCGGGCAAGGAGTTTACGCCCGCGGAAGCAGGTTCCTCCGGCGTTGATCTCTCTTCGATTATCAGCTCTATGACGAGCAATTCCGAGGTAGCCTCAACTCTAACCGACATTCTTTCGTCAACAGCGGGCTCCGCTTCGTCTGTCGGCGACGGTATAGTTCTTGAAAATTACGGTGAGTTTATAGCAAGCTTTACCGTCGGAAAATATGACCTTCTCGGACTTAAGGTCGGTCAAAGTGCGGTTGTATCGACTCTCGGCTCCGATTATGACGCGGTTGTGTCGTATGTCGGTGCCACGGCTTCCGAAAATAACGGACTTAATATCAGTTCCATCGCTTCAAGCCTTACGGGTTCATCGTCAAATTCGGCGAGCGCGGTTGCAAAGGTCAAGATATTAAATCCCGACGAAAAAATAGTTATCGGCTTTGATGTTGATATAAAAGTCAATACCGAGAAAATAACAAATGTCCTCAAAATACCGGTTGACGCCGTGGCAACTGATGACGCCGTCACTTATGTATATGTATATAATCCCGATAAAAAAACCGTTGAAAAAAGAACGGTCGAGCTCGGCGTGTTCTCCGATGACGATTATGAAGTGAAATCCGGTCTTTCCGAGGGCGAATTGGTTGTTATGAATCCGAAAGCGGCTCTCACGGACGGAACAAAAATAGCGGTTAAGGGTTAATTTAGGCTGAAAAGGCAGGTGGCTCCGAATTGAATATAAAAGAAAACATAAGGATCGCCATTTTCAGCATTAAGTCGAACCTTATGCGCTCGCTTCTTACAATGCTCGGCATTATAATCGGCGTAGCTTCGGTAATAGCTGTAATAACTGTCGGCAACGGCGGCAGAGATTATATCGTGGGTATGATTCGTGATATGGGCTCAAGTGCCATAAGCATTACCGTCAATGCCGCAAATTCCGATATCTCAAATTCCGACTATATTACGGACGACGATATAAACGCCATTAAATCTCTCGATAATGTTCAGTACGTATCACCGATGGTAATGACCCTTGGCTCACTTTCGGTGGACGCCAACGACAAAAACGCCATAGGCTTTATAGTCGGAGGCAACAGCGATTTAAGATATGTTATGAACGGCGACTGCATATACGGCAGATACTTCAATAAAACCGAGGTTGAGGCCGGCAGAAGCGTGTGTATAATCGATTCAACAAGTGCCATGCAGCTTTTCGGCAAGAAAGATGTTGTCGGCGAATTTGTTTCCTTTAATTATAACGACGTATCCGTGAGCTTTAAGATTATCGGAGTTACCGATATGATGAGCTCGTTCGGCGGCGACAGCGAAAAGATGCTGGAAAGTATGAATTCTCTTACCGGCGGTGCAACGGTGACGAGTGCAATGATAATGGTTCCGTCTACCGTAGCCACTCAAATAATGGGCGGCGAGGCTCGATACGATACCGTTTATATTATGGCAAAGGATGAAAACGATCTTGAAAGTGCCGGCAATGCGGCGGCAAACCGTATAAAGGCAAGACATAACAACATGGACCGCGATTGCTATACCGTAACCAATATGGCAACCTATATTGACCTTTTAGACACGGTCATAAACGTATTTACCATATTCATAGCGGCGGTCAGCGCAATATCTCTCGTAGTCGGCGGAATAGGCGTTATGAATATTATGCTCGTCTCCATAACGGAGCGAACGCGCGAAATAGGCATACGAAAGGCTCTCGGAGCCAAAACGTCCACGATATTGTTCCAGTTCCTCACGGAGTCCATAATTCTGTGCCTCATAGGCGGACTTATAGGGCTTTTGCTGGGTGTTTCGGGAGCGGCACTGGTTTCGAAAATTATGAATGTTCCGCTTGAGGTGAAATTCTCGACAATTGCGCTTGCCATAGGATTTTCAACGGCGATAGGTGTGATATTCGGCGTTTATCCCGCAAAGCGAGCCGCAAAAATGCCGCCTATCGAGGCGCTTCGAAGAGACTGATTTTTTTAAACGGAGTTGTGGGCAGAGACGGCCCACAGCCCCGTTCTTTTGTTTGTACTTAAAAATTGTCTCTCGATGGGTCATATCCTGCAAAACGGTATTGTATATTTATTTTTGTCTAAAACTTCGCGACAAGATCGTTACTTTACATTTTTGAGAGCGTGAAATCCGCTTAAAACCAAAGTTTTTAACATTATGAACACGGTTTTGAACATTTTGATTGTCAAAAACTTCCGTGGCATAATATGTCAAAACTGTATAATTGTATTGTTCGAAATAACTTTATTGCATATTTTTTTGAATTACAAGGCTCGCTGTCCGTCATTTTTCGACAATTGCAGACCGATTTTTGAATAATGTTGTGTTTTGCGGCAGCTTTTGATATAATATAATAAGCAAATGAGAAAAGGAGTGTATTACCGTGGGACTTACCGTTACGGGGTTCACCGTTCTTTGGTCGGTGCTTCTTATACTGTTTATAATTGCAGAGGCGATAACCGTTCAGCTTGTTTCCATTTGGTTTGCTATAGGCTCTCTTGTCGCGCTTATTGCCAATTTTTGCGGTGCGAATACACTTGTGCAGGCGGCACTTTTTGTCGGTGTATCGTTTGCGGCTCTTTTGCTGACAAGACCGCTCGTGAAAAAGTTCTCTACTCCTAAAATACAGCGTACAAATATTGACCGTATCATAGGCGAAAGGGCGATAGTCACGGAGGAGATAGACAATCTTCGTGCCATAGGCATCGTAAAAGCCGACGGAAAATCGTGGAGTGCTCGTTCCGCAGACGGAAGCATTATACCGGCGGGAAGCGTCGTCGAGGTGCAAAAAATCGACGGTGTTAAGCTGATAGTCGGTTTAATACAGAATAAATAAAAGGAAGAGGTATTTTATTATGGCATGGCTTTACATTATTTTGGCGATAATTGTAATTGCATTGGTTATCGTTATAGCAAATCTTAAAATTGTTCCGCAGTCAAAAGCATATGTTATCGAGCGGCTCGGTGCATATCTTACGACGTGGCAGACCGGATTTCACGTTAAAATCCCGTTCTTTGAGAGAATAGCCAAGGTTGTCTCATTAAAAGAGCAGGTCGTTGATTTCGCACCGCAGCCCGTTATCACCAAGGATAACGTAACTATGCAGATAGATACGGTTGTGTTCTTTCAGATAACCGACCCCAAGCTTTACACATACGGTGTTGAACATCCGATTTCGGCTATTGAAAATCTCTCGGCAACCACACTTCGTAATATCATAGGCGAGATGGAGCTTGACGCAACGCTTACATCGCGTGATACCATAAATGCAAAAATACGTGTTATTCTTGACGAAGCAACCGACCCATGGGGCATTAAGGTTAACCGCGTCGAGCTTAAAAACATCATCCCGCCGCGTGAGATTCAGGATGCCATGGAAAAGCAGATGAAGGCAGAGCGTCATCGCCGTGAGGCAATTCTTACGGCAGAGGGTGAAAAGGCAAGTAAAATACTTGTGGCAGAGGGTCACAAGGAGTCTCAGATACTCAACGCCGAGGCAGAAAAACAGGCGGCAATTCTTCACGCCGAAGCCGTTAAAGAAGCTAAAATACGTGAGGCGGAGGGTGAAGCCGAGGCTATACTCGCCGTCCAAAAGGCAAATGCGAAGGCCATTGAGCTTATAAACGAGGCTGCTCCGAGCGACGCCGTTATAGCCATAAAGAGCCTTGAGGCTTTCTCAAAGGCAGCCGACGGTAAGGCTACTAAGATTATTATCCCGTCCGAGATTCAAAGCCTTGCAGGTCTTGCCGCGAGCCTTAAAGAGCTTGTTACGGAGCCTGTCGCAGAGGAAAAAAACGACTCCTTCGAAGATAAGACCGAGTAAAAAGGCAGTTTGATTTTAACTCCGCCGCAGAGCTTTTCCTTTAAAAAGCTTTTGCGGCGGCTTTTTGCAAATTCTCTAAAGTTTTGTATAAGCCCTTGCAATATTGAAAAGATTATATTATAATAATATCACCTTAATTTGGTCGTGTGCCGTGCGGGTCCTGTGCGACAGAGCTCCACGAACCATGTCAGGCGGGGAACCGAGCAGCATTAAGTGGTCAGCCTGTGCGCCACAGTCCGCCTGCACGGTGCATGACCAAGTTAAGGTCTTTATTTTTGTTATAATGAAGCCGAAAAGTGCCGCTGTATTTTGTTTGGCACAAAAGCAGGAGGTGTGAAAATGTATCAGGCGCTGTATCGCAAATATCGTCCGCAGACCTTTTCCGACGTTGTCGGGCAGGAGCACGTTACCGAGACTCTCAGAAACGCGGTAAAATCAGGCAGACTTTCACACGCCTATCTTTTCACCGGTTCTCGCGGAACGGGCAAAACCTCCTGTGCCAAAATTCTCGCAAAAGCGGTTAACTGTGAAAATCCCGTGGACGGCAATCCGTGCGGAAAATGTGCCGCCTGCCGCGGTATAGACGACGGCTCGATTTTGGACGTCATCGAAATAGATGCCGCGTCAAATAACGGTGTTGACAATATCAGAGATCTCCGCGAGGAGGCTAATTATACGCCGTCCGCCGTAAAGTACCGCGTGTATATCATAGACGAAGTGCATATGCTCTCCGTCGGCGCGTTTAATGCTCTTTTAAAAACGCTTGAAGAGCCGCCCGAGCACGTCAAATTCATTTTGGCGACTACCGAGGTACATAAGCTCCCGTCTACGATTTTGTCACGTTGTCAGCGTTTTGATTTTAAACGCATTTCACCCGAGGATATAGCAAAGAGGCTTTCGTTTGTAGCCGATAAAGAAAATATTGATTTAACCCCCGAGGCGGCAATGCTTATATCGCGTATTGCCGACGGCGCGCTCCGTGACGCCTTGTCGCTGCTTGACAGATGCGCGTCTTACGGAACCGAAATAACCGAAAAGGTGGCGAGCGACGCCGCAGGCATTGCCGGCAGAGAGCATCTGTTTGAGCTTGTTGACGCCGTAATCTCTCACGATAGTCCAAGGGCACTCACGATAATAGATGAGCTTTACAATAATTCCTGTGATATGGAACGTCTTTTAAGCGAATTACTCTCTCATTTCCGCAATATGATGGTTGCGCTGACGGTGCCTAATTTCAGAGAGCTCGTTATTTGCCCCGATTCCGAAATAGAGATAATACGCCGCCAGGCAAAGAGCTTAACGCTTGAGAGTGTTCTCTCGTGTATGGACAGAATCGGTGACGCCATAGTCGAAATCAAAAGGGGAGCCGACAGGCGCACAAGTGCCGAAATGGCTGTTATCAGACTGACAAGTCCGAAGCTTGATACGGATACGGCGGCTGTTTTACGCAGAATTTCGGATATTGAAGTAAAGCTTAAAAACGGCGTGTTTAAGCCCTCTCCCGAATCTCGTGAGTCGGATTTTGCCGCGAACGCATCTCCGGTGAAGCAAAGCGAGCCGAACGAAGCGCAAACACAGCAGGTTAAAAACGAAAAGCCCGAAAGCAAAGAGGCTGTTTCCGATAAAACACCTGCCGCTTATGATGAGCCAAACAATGCGGAGCCGAAAGTAAATGAGACGTCGCAAGATAAAAACCGAGAAATAAAATCGGACGAAGTGTTTGAAAATTGGGCTGAGGTTGTCGATATATTGTCGCGTACTTCACCGGCTCTTACGGGATTTTTAAACGGCTCTACGGCGTTTGTTCATCCGGGCGGATTTTTACTTATAAAATCGTCAAATTCAATACTCGGCCAAATGCTGATGACAGGTAACTTTTCAAACGACATTGTAAAGGCCGTGTATGAGGTCAGCGGCAAAAAATATCGTATAGGAATATACAATGACGAGCATTCCGAGGCAAAGCCGAAAAAAGACCCGTTAGATGGGCTTTTGAGCAGGGCAAAGGAACTCGGCATCAATGTTATAGACCAGTAAATAAGATTAAATTGGAAGGAAATGGTAATAATATGAAAGCAAGAATTCCGAACCAAGGTCCTACCGGAGCCAATATGATGAAAAAGCTCCAGGAGGTTCAAAGCAATATGAGCGCGCTTCAGGATGAGCTTGCCGCAGCGGAATACAATGCGTCGGCAGGCGGCGGAGCGGTTGAGGTTACGGTAAACGGCTCGCATGAAATTAAGGCTATCAAAATCAAACCCGAAGTTATCGACCCCGAAGAGCCCGAAATGCTTGAGGATCTTCTTATGGCTTCTCTCAACGAGGCTATGCGTAAAGCCGACGAAACCGCAGAGCGTGAAATGAATAAGCTTACCGGCGGACTTAATATCCCCGGAATGGGCGGTATGTTTTAATGGGATACAATATCCCTGCGCTTGAAAAGCTGATAGACGAATTTCGCAAAATGCCGTCAGTAGGCACAAAATCGGCGGAAAGAATGGCCTTTTATGTGCTCGGGCTTGACGATAACGGGACCGCAGAGCTTGCAAATGCCATAGTGACGGCTCACGAAAAAATACATCAGTGCAAAATTTGCCGCAATCTTACCGAAGATGAAATCTGCCCGATTTGCGGTAATGAAAAGCGCGACAGATCTACAATTTGCGTGGTTGAAAGTCCGCGTGATGTCATAGCGTTTGAGCGTACCCACGAATACCGCGGTCTGTATCACGTGCTGCACGGCGTTATTTCGCCGATGAACGGTATAGGCCCAGACGACCTCACCGTTAAAGAGCTCCTTTTGCGTATGAATGACAGCGTAAACGAAGTCATTATGGCTACAAACCCCACGGTAGAGGGCGAGGCAACGGCTATGTATATCAGCAAGCTTTTAAAGCCCATCGGCATAAAAGTAACAAGGCTTGCTTACGGTGTTCCCGTAGGTGCCGACCTTGAGTATGCCGACGAAGTAACTTTGATGCGCGCACTTGAGGGCAGAAATCTTATATGATTAAAAGGTTCGGCAGTTAGCTGCCGATAATGTTGACGAAAGGTAAAACTTATGGCTGCCGAGCAAATCAAAAAAATTGCACAGAATAAAAAAGCCTACCACGATTATTTCATTCTTGAAACCTACGAGGCGGGTATAGAGCTTTTCGGCACGGAAGTCAAGAGTATACGCGAGGGCAGGATAAATTTAAAGGATTCCTGGTGCAGTATCGACGGCGGCGAAATATTTGCAAATTCGGTTCATATAAGCCCGTATGATCACGGCAATATTTTTAACCGCGACCCTCTGCGCGTAAAACGCCTTTTAATGCATAAAAAAGAAATACACAGGCTCTACGGCACAATAAAACAGCAGGGGCTGACTCTCATACCGCTGTCGGTCTATTTTAAAAACGGCAGGGCAAAAATGGAAGTCGGTCTTTGTAAGGGCAAAAAGAATTACGATAAGCGCGACGTTGCCGCCAAAAAGGAAGCAACGCGCACTATCGACAGAGAGCTGAAAGAGCGAATGAGATAATATATAAGGGGATGAAAGGATTTCGACGGGGTCTTTGAACCACGATAAGCGAGCAGCGGTGTGGTGCCGCTTTAAACAGCCACAGTTTATTAAAAATAAACGACAAAGATTCTAAAGTTTTACTCGCTGCTTAAGTCAGCGGGTCGTTCCCTCCGAAGTACCGCGATCGGATAAGGAGCGTCATCAGCGGTAAATGTGAACGGGTAACCGCCTTGTAACCCGTCACACACAACAGGGCTACCAAAGCGCATAGACCGCCGTCGGGCGATGTGCCGAGGGAATTTTAAATAGACGGATACGCTCGTAGAAATTTGTGAGGATGAGATTTCGGACGCGGTTTCGATTACCGCCATCTCCACCATAAAAGGCAGCCGAAAGGCTGCCTTTTTTATAAATCCCAAAGCGGTTTAAAAATAAAATGTAATTTCTCTTTTGACGTGTGGCGTTTGACTTTGACTTCTGCTTTTACTTTTACTTTTGTCTATGCCTGTGCCTGTGTCTGTGTCTGTGTCTGTGTCTGTCCTGTACCTTTGCCTATGCCCGGGCCTGTGCGGTTTTGCAGGCAGTTTATTTGTTACGTATTGACACACTTTAGATATATATTAACTATACTTGTGCTGATACGTAACATTTTTCGCTTTACTACACTGAAAATCAACGCATATTTGTTTTTTCGGCGCGGTTATGGTAAACTAATAGTATAATTTTTCGGAAAGCTGCGGTGATAAGCTGTGATAGATAAAAAATATGCAGATTACTCATGGGAAAAGGCGAGCGCGCTGTTAAATATTGATTCTCCGACGGGGTTTACCAAAAAAGCCGCCGAATTTGTTAAAAAGGAATTTTCGGCTCTCGGATTTCCCGCCGAATACACGGTAAAGGGCGGCGTTCTTGCCGACCTCGGCGGAAAAGACGATAACAATGCTTTGCTTTTGGAGGCGCACACAGATACCCTCGGCGGAATGGTCGCCGAAGTCAAGAGCAACGGCAGACTGAGAATAACGCCCCTCGGCGGTATGAATGCCTGCAACGCCGAAACGGAGAACGTCAGAATATATACCCGTTCGGGCAAAATATATGAGGGCGCGCTTCAGCTTTGTAACGCTTCAATTCACGTTAACGGCGATTTTTCGACTGCTTCGCGTACTTGGGACAGCGTCGAAATCGTCATCGACGAGGACGTAAAAACCGATGAGGATACAAGAAAACTCGGCATAGAAACGGGCGATATAGTTTGCTTTGAACCGCGTACACGCCGTACCGAATCCGGATATTTAAAAAGCAGATTCCTTGATGATAAGCTCTCTGTGGGCATATTGCTCGGTTTTGCAAAATATCTTAAAGACAACGGGATAGTTTTACCGCGGCGTGTGTATGTGCACGTTACCGTTTATGAAGAGGTCGGCCACGGCGGTTCCTCGACTGTGCCGGGCGGAGTTACCGAGGCAATATCGGTCGATATGGGGTGCGTCGGCGACGGATTGAAATGTACGGAAAAGCAGGTGTCCGTCTGCGCTAAGGATTCCGGCGGACCTTACAGCTATGATACCGTAGGCAAACTGATTGAAGCCGCAAAGGCAGCATGTGCCGATTATGCCGTCGATGTATATCCGCATTACGGCTCGGATGTTGAAGCTACATTGCGTTCGGGCGCAGATATACGACACGGGCTGATAGGAGCCGGAGTTTATGCGAGCCACGGCTATGAACGCAGCCATATAGACGGCGTTTATAATACGCTGAAGTTGCTGTGCGGTTATTTGAATGTATAAATATAAACGGAGCTGTAAAAAAATACAGCTCCGTTTTTCTACCCGATAACTTCAATATCCTTTATCCGCATCTCGTCGCCGGTGACAAGATATGTATTGTCACTGCCGCAGTGCGGACATTTTTTTGCGTATTCGGTGGTTTTATATGTTTTTTTACAGTCGCGACAGTAGGAGAGACCCTCAAGAATAATCATTTCAAGCTCGGTGTCTTTCATATAATCCGTTTTTTTCTTTGCCCACTCAAAGCAGTCCGAAAAATATGACGGAACAATCGATGAAACCTCGCCTATTTCAAGAGTCAGCTTGGTGACCTTTTTTACGTTGTTTTCCTTGGCAATCTCTTCTACTCTGTCTATGACATTCAGAACTATACCGAGCTCGTGCATGGCTTAGCCCTTGTCGCTGTGCGCTTTTTTGTAGGCTATGCGCTTCTTTTTAAGCTCTTTCGCCTCATCCGAGCCAAGATGCCCGAGTATTTTAAACGCACGTTTTGCGGAGTAGCCCATAAGTCCGCCGACCTTCTTTTCGGCAACTCTCATATCGGTGCATTTCGGATTATCGCGTACAAGATGTATTGCGTCAAATTCACACTTCGTGGTGCAAAGACCGCAGCCTATACACTTGTGCGGGTCAACATACGATGCGCCGCATCCGAGGCAACGATCGGTTTCGGTTTTAACCTGCTCCTCTGTCAAATCGAGATGTGCGTCTTTATAGGACATCTTGTAGTCGATGCTTTCATCCATACCGGCTTCCTGACGTCCTGCCGTATCATAAGACGGATATGTAAGGTCGTCCTTGTTGAGCGGTGTGAAATTGCGACGGTCACGGCCTATGGTCATTGAAGCGTCGGGGCGTACATGGCGATGTAAGCTCTCAGCCGCCTCGTGACCGGCTGCAATGGCATCTATTACAAAACGCGGACCGGTAAATACGTCGCCGCCGACAAATATGTCGGGATCGTCCGTCTCGTATGTAAATTTGTCTGCAACCGGGTAATTGCCGTGCCAGAATTTAACCTTCGAGCCCTCAAGCAGGTTGCCCCATTCAATTGCCTGACCTATGGCAAAAACGATTTTGTCTGCCTTTATTTCAACAGTCTCGTTTTCGTCATATACGGGAGAGAATTTGCCAGTTTCTGGGTCTATCGTGCGAAGGCACTTTTTAAAGATGATGCCGGTAACCTCTCCTTTGTCGTTTACGGTGACCTCCTTCGGACCCCAAGAGGGATTTATGCCGACGTTTTCTTCTTCGGCCTCAAGTATTCCCTCGTTGCTCGCAGGCATGGTGTCGCGCGATTCAAGGCAGAACATCTTAACGTCCGTTGCGCCGAGACGGTGAGCATTGCGCGCGCAGTCTATCGCAACGTTACCGCCGCCGACTACCACAACATTACCGGAGAATGAATCCTCGCGGTGTTCAAAGCAGTGACGGAGATATTCTACGGCAATAGCGGTGCCCTTTGCGTCATCGTTTTTAACGCCGGGACGTTTGCCGCCCTGACAGCCTATGGCGATGTAAAATGCCTTGTAGCCCTGTTTTTTGAGCTCATCTATGGTGACGTCCTTGCCGACTTCAACGCCGCACTTGATTTCTGCACCGAGAGCCTTGATTATGTCGATTTCGGCAGCGATAACATCCTTTTCGAGCTTGTAGCTCGGAATACCGTATGTCATCATACCGCCGGGAATGGGATTTTTTTCAAATACCGTTGGCTTATAACCCATCTGGGCGAGATAATATGCGGCACTGAGTCCTGCGGGGCCGCCGCCGATGATGGCGATTTTCTCGTCAAATGAACCGTGAACCGACTGTACCGTTTTTTCGGGAACATATCTGTCCTCGGCTTTAAGGTCGAGATCGGCTACAAATTTCTTTACTGCGTCAATTGATACCGGATCGTCAATTTTTCCGCGTGTGCATTCGCTTTCGCAGCGCTTGTTACAAATTCTGCCGCATACTGCCGGGAACGGGTTTTCGGTCTTTATCATAGCGAGTGCTTCACGGTATTTGCCGTCTCTCGCAAGGCGAAGATAAGCCTGTACCGGAACGTGCGCCGGGCATGCAGCCTTACAGGGAGCGGAACCCGTGGGATATGTGTTAGACATACGCGCCGTATCGCGGTAGTTCTCATCCCATGCGTACGGACCCCAAATGTTGTTGTCCGGCAGGGGAGCGTGCTTGTATTTGAAATCCGTGCCGTCCTTGTGGCAGAGCTTCTGCCCGAGCTTTACGGCACCTGCAGGGCAAGTTTCAACGCACTTGCCGCACGCTACGCAGTTCTCTTTTGTAACCTTGGCGGTATAGGCGCTTCGCGAAAGATAAGGCGTGTTAAACAGAAGCGATGTGCGAAGAGCGTTGCATATCTTAACATTGCAGTTACATATATCAAATATCTTATTTTCACCGTCAATGTTGGTTATCTGGTGAACATAGCCGTTTTTTTCGGCAAGCTTGAGTATTTCAAGTGCACGTTCTTTTGTTATGTAGTGTGCTTCCGGTTTCAACGGTGTAATCCGCCATATCGCCGAGCTGTATGCACCAATCGTCAAAATCGTCTGTGCAGCCGTCGCCCAAAACAGCGCGTGAAGCGCGGCAGGAGCAAATACCGGCAGAAATATGACCCTCATATTTCTGAAGCCAGTATGAAATATGTTCAAGATCCACCGATTCGCTCTTGGCGTCTATGGCTTTTTCAACGGGAATGACGTGCATACCTATGCCGTCGCCTCCGGGAGGCACCATCTGAGTGATACCTGCAAGCGGAATAAACGTCATTCTCTCAAAGAATGAGGCAACAGCCGGATTTTTGGCTATTCTGTCAACGGAAGAGTTGAAAAGCTCGGCCGAACCGGGTACGTAAAAGGGTACGCGGTAACGTCTGATTCTCGGACGGTCTTTAAGCTCGTGATTGTGGTCGTAATTATCGCCGTAGTCATATTCGAGAATGCCTATATACGACATCTCGTCAAGAAGCTTTTGCAGATCAATAGCCTCATACTCTTTGTTCATAGCGAGTAACTGCTCAAACGTGTAGTGCTTACGAAGCTTCATTTTGTTAGCAACGTCGCACATTTCGGGAGTAAGTACCTCGCGCAGACCCCAATATTCGGGATCGTCCGATGTCACTCCGCCTATCTTGTGAGCCACAACGTCGGTGATTTTTCTGCCGAGCTTCAAATAGCGCTTATCAGGGTTTTTGTCACCCTGATATTTGCTGATGATTTTTTTATTCTGATCGGGCATACTTTTATGTCTCCTATTTAAAGAATCTTCTTACTAAGTCGCGGCTGTACTCAACGGTTTCCTCCATATCGCCGAATGCCATAACTTCACCGGCATAGAAGGTGTTGTCCTTGCCCTGCATAGCTTCAACCTTTTCATACCAACCGTCGGCATAATCCTTGCTGCCTACGTGCGGGAAATAATACCAGTCGTCTATGCGCTCAATCTTGTCAACCTTAAGACCGCACAGTTCCATATCTTTAAGAGTTGTTTCCTTGGCTTTGTCAAAGGGAACATCCTCCATACCCTCGTGGTTACGAAGAGTAAAGGTAACGAGCGGCTGATCTGTTACGCCGTCGGACCAACGGTGATAGAATACCATAAGATGACCGCGGGTCTCGTTAGTCATATTTTCAAAGAAGTAATATGAAATTTCGGGAGCGTTGCCTTCTTCGGGGCGAACGGCCATTGTAAAGTATTCCTTATGTACGATTTTTGAGAAGAGGTCCTTTTCTTCTTCACGCGGATCGCCGTAGCCGAGGAACAGCTCAAGCGGAGTGCAGATTATGAGCTTGTCAAATTCTTCGGTCTTACCGTTTACCGTTACAAATACCTTATCGTTTTCTCTCTTGATGTTTGTAACTTCTGAATTTAAGAGCGCCGGATGCTTAAGGTGATTGTTAACGCCCTCCCAAATGCTCTGTGTGCCGTCGTACCAAGTCCACAGTTTACCTGTCGAAAGGAATTGCTTAACAGTAAATGCGTCAAGATATTTTAAGACATAAGCGGCGGGGATTTCATCAAAATAACCATAGCCGAAAGAAGTGAACGGACCCTTCCAAACCGTGGTGGCGTCCTCGCAATGGTTGAGCTTTAAAAATTCGGAGAACGGCATTGAAAGGTCTTTAAGGTTGGGGTTAACGCCCTCAATATGAGCGAGCTTCATTTCGGGAGAGGGGCAGGGACCTTCATAGCGTCCCTCCGAAATTCCGCGGTGACCGTTTACATCATAGCCCTTGTACTTCGTATCAAGAAGCTTTGACAGCTTTTTCATTTTGGATAGCTTCTTGAGCATAGCTATAGGCGACATTTTCTGAGGAGTGCCGTCCACTTTCATAAATTTACGTCCCATAGGGGGGCCTCCGACGTGTGTTGTACCGCCGAATTCCTCGCACTCATGAACTGCAAAGTAAGTGTCACAGCCCATTACCGCGCCCATCTCTATAGTGCGGTCCTCCCATTTGCCCTGGGCATTTTTAACCTTCATTTTCGGGGAAAATGCCTTACCTCCGACTCTATCGGATTTTTCATAGATTACATAGTTATCATACCCGTTTTTTTCAAGGTACATTGCCATGCTTGTGCCGGCAGGGCCTCCGCCGATTATGCAGATGCGCTGATTCTTGTTTTCCATAAAAAGGATCTCCCTCTTTTAAAAGTTCGGTACGGATTTTTTTATCCAAAATACCGTATCGGTTAAATCTTTAACAATTTAATTATAGTCTTACTTGATTTCAACGTCAATAGAATTTTCGACCTTTTTGACGTTAAAATTTACATAATATTGTCTTAAAATAATTGTTCAGTCGGTATAATGCACAAAAAGTTAGAAAGTGTTTACAAACTGCCGCCGATACGTAAAACGAAAATATTTGAATTTTATAATTTGTGTGTTATATTATAGCTATTCTTATTTTGAAAACAAAACTCAATGAGAAACGGGTGAATTTTATGAATATAATTCCGAAACCGCAAAAAATAACGTTTTCCGGCAAATATGTCCCGCATGGCAGCGTAACCGAGAGCGTTGACGCCGATATGGGAAAAGAGGAATACTCGCTTAATATAAACCGTGACGGCGTTTTCTTAAAGGGCGGCAGTGAGCGCGCCTTACACTATGCCGATATTACGTATAAGCAAATTCTGCGAGAGGACGGGAATATGCTCCCCGAATGTGAAATAACGGACAAGCCCGTATTTTCTTATCGCGGCTTTATGGTGGACGTCTGTCGTCATTTCTTTACCGTGGAGGAAATAAAAAAGATAATCGATGCGGCGGCAATGCTCAAATTCAATTACTTTCATTTCCATCTTTCCGATGATCAGGGCTTCAGAGCCGAAATAAAAAAGCACCCGGAGCTTTCTTTGGTAGGCGGTAGCCGCGAGGGCTCACATTTCGGTAAAAAAGAAAATGACGACAGCGTTTACAGCCATTTTTATACTCGGGCACAGCTGAAAGAAATAGCCGAATACTGTAAAGAGCGATATATTGAGGTTATTCCCGAAATAGATATTCCCGGCCACGCAAGCGCCATACTTCAGGCGTATCCCGAGCTATCGTGCAATAAAGAGCAGGTTAAGGCAAAAACAAGCCAGGGTATATTCAAGGATTTGCTCTGCGCCGGAAATCCCGCGACATTAAAGCTGATTTATGACATTTTAGATGAGCTTTGCGATATTTTTCCCGGCAAGTATTTCCATCTCGGCGGCGATGAAGCCCCGAAGGATAAGTGGAAAAAGTGCCCCAAATGTCAGTCTAAAATACGCGAGCTCGGGCTTAAAAACGAAGAGGAGCTGCACTGCAGTCTTGTGAACAGAGCCGCAGAGTATCTCGAAAAAAAGGGCAGGCGTGTCATTTGCTGGAATGAAGCGGCAAACGGCGGTATTCTCGATAAAAACATAACGCTTGCATATTGGCTTGATAAAACGGGCATCTCGGTAAAGCGCGCAAATGAGGGCTGCCCCGTAATTATCGAAAAGTTTAAGCCGTATTATGCCGATTATCCGTACGGTATGTATCCTCTTAAAGATGTATATATGTTTGACCCGAAGAGCATAAAGGGCTTAACGGAAACAGGCAAAAAATCAATAGTCGGAGTGGAAACGCCTATATGGACGGAGTACATCACGGATTTTGAACGGCTTTGCTATATGTGCTTCCCGAGGTGGTTCGCCGTCGCCGATACCGCGTGGAACGGCAGAGACGAAAAGAATTACCGCGAATTTCGTCTTGCGGCAAAGTCTTACTGCGACGCGCTTAGAAAAATGGGTGTTTCTTCCGCTCCCGAATGTGATTGGGACGAGAGTCCGCAAAGGCGGCTTCGTGAAACCCTGGCGTTTGCCGATAATCTTATGACAAAGAATATGCTGCGTCAGCTTTTAAACGTCGAAGAATAAACATAAACAAATATAAATAAGCAAACCCAAACCCAACCCTAAACCCAAATCCAAACCAAACCCAAATCCAAATCCAAACCAAACCCCAAACAGGCGAGAATAACCGAAAGCAGGTAAAAAACACAAATAAACAACCAAATACCGACAAGTAAAACAAACATTCGCCGAAGCAAAGGAAAAAAAACGCACCCCACTTTCGTGAGGTGCGTTTTTTCGCGGCTTACTGCCGGTGGTGCCGATGACCGGACTTGAACCGGTACGGTATTGCTACCGAGGGATTTTAAGTCCCTTGCGTCTGCCGATTTCGCCACATCGGCGCATTTCATGCTTTGATATTATATTAAATTAAAGCCTCATTGTCAATAATTTACTAAAATTTTTTCAAATGTAAACAGGTATTACGCACATATTTTGCGCCGTGTTTTATTGACGGCGCAATATTTATGTAGTAAAATATCAATAAGTTGCAAGATAAACCGCAAAATCGACGCTTTTTGCCGGTTCGTCTTTGCGGCTTGGGCTTTATACAGTTTAATATTTGATAAAAAATACGGTTTCGCGGTTCTTGCCGCGAATTAAAAGGGAATCCGGTTAAAATCCGGAACAACCGCCATTACTGTGTTTGACGTAAGAGAGTCCGATCCATTGGAGCTTTCCGAGAAGGCGACTCTTCCCGTGATGTATGGGATCATAAGTCAGGAGACCTGCCGTATTTTTATGGTTAAACACAACTTTGGTGAGAAGAGTGCAGCCGATTTATCAGCTTTTGATTTGTGCTGTCGGTGCACTCTTTGCCCGATTGCACAAGATTTTTTCGTTGGTTAATTTGTTGCACTCTCCCTGCTTTTCGGCAGGGAGAGATTTTTTGTGTTCGGAGGATTTTATGTTTGGCGACGACAAAGAAAAATGGGCAGTAAATGAGCTTGTGCGTAAATCCGAGGAGCTGAAAAGGCTTCCGCGAAAAGACGATTTCGATGACGCCACACGCTCGCGAATTAAGGCATTTTTAGGCCCTTGGCCGCGCGCTCTCGAAAAAGCCGGTCTTAAAACTCCCGGCGGGAAGCGCAAAAAGTAAAGAGTTTTGAAAGGAGTAAGGTATGTTAAAACCTAAAAAGACAGTAAAGAAATGTCTGTCATGGCTTCTTGCTCTTGTGATGATATTGTCTGTGATACCCGTTGCGGTACTTGCCGCACCGGCTGATCTTTCAATATCGTCGGCAAAGGAGCTGCTCGCGTTCTCCGAAAAGGTGAACGGCGGTGAAGACTTTTCGGGAAAAACAGTAGAGCTTACAGCCGATATCGACCTCGGCGGAGAAGGCTCCGAATGGACGCCGATAGGCTCCTCGTCATCGGCTTTTGCCGGAACATTCGATGGAAACAACCACGTAATCAGCGGACTTTACATTTCTTCGGGCTCCAATGCGGGACTTTTCGGAAAGGTAAACGGCGGTACGGTTAAGAATGTTACGGTTAAGGGCAGCGTCAGCGGTTCTTCATCGGTTGCAGGCGTTGTCGGTTACCTCAATGCAGGCAATATAATCGACTGCGGAAATAATGCCGATGTCAGCGGCTCTTCGGGAGTCGGCGGCGTAGTGGGCTATGTCGGCGGCGCGTCTACCGTTTCGGGCTGCTACAATTCGGGTAATGTCAGCGGTACAACAGGCTACATAGGCGGCGTAAGCGGTCAGCATTGGCGCGCAGGCAAACTCGAAAACTGCTATAACACAGGTAAGGTATCGGGTCCTGCCTCTGTCGGCGGTGTAGCCGGCGGACACAAAGCGGCGTCTCCCGAGCTTGTAAATTGCTACAATGCAGGCACGGTTGAAGACTCGGCAGGCTACCAAAACAATATCGGCGCATTGATAGGTGCCACAAGAGGAACAGCGGAGAACTGCTATTATCTCTCAACCTCGTCTTTCGCGGCAACAGGCAATAAAGGCGATGTTGACGGCGCGGCAAAGGTTGACTTAGTAACCGAGACTATGCTCGGTTCGGCATTTGTTTCGGGCGACACAAATCCGAAGCTTGCTTGGGAAAGCCTTGTTTCCGCAGATAAGCCCGTTCGTCCTTCGTTCAGCGAGGGAACCGAGCTTTCGGCAAAGCTTTCGGGTTACATTAAAGAGGCAGTCAAGAGCTCAAAAACCAAAGCGGGGCTCACTTCCGCCGACACTCTTTTGGGCAATGAAAGCTATATGTCAGGCGCCAGCTCTACGGCTACCGACTGGATGGCACTTGCTATGGGTCGTTACGGATATTTCGATTCCGTAGACGGAAAATATACTTATCTTATCGACGACGGCACAGGCTACACCGACTATCTCAATGCCATGAAGTCATACGTCGAAAAGACATACACCGAAAACGGCGGTACACTTCACAGCGTAAAGGCTACCGAGTGGCACAGAGGCGTTGTTGCAATAGCGGCTCTCGGCGGCGACCCCACAAGCTTCGGAACATATAACGGTCAGCCGATAAATCTTATCGCGGACGGCAGCTATAACTGCAAGGTAAAGGGCGGTCCCGGCAAACAGGGTATAAACGGCTGGATATGGGGTCTTATTGCTCTTGATACCGGTATGTATGAGGTTCCGAGCGACGCCGCATATCAGCGTGAGCTTTTCATAAAAGAAATACTTAAAATGCAGCTTACCGACGGCGTAGACGGCAATAAATACGGCGGCTGGGTTCTCGGCGGTTACGGTTCATCGTCGGATGTCGATATTACCGCTATGGCAATACAGGCGCTCGCTCCTTATTACAATGACGATACCGTGTATACATATAAAAATGAAATTTCGGGCGACGAAGTTTCAAAAACGGTTCGTCAATGCGTGGACGAAGCATTTGACCGCTTAGGCTCAATGATGAACGATAAAGCGGGCTTTACTTCCTGGAATACCGATAACTCCGAAAGTATAGCTCAGGTTATAGTTGCGCTGACTTCTGTCGGAATCGACCCCCAAAAGGACAGCAGATTTATAACCTCCGACGGCTTAACGCTCCTTGACGGACTTCTGAGATTCCGCGATACAAACGGCGGCTTCTGCCATGTTGTCGGCAACGGCTGGAACAGTATGGCAAACGATCAGGCAACTTACGCTCTCGTAGCTTATTGGAGATTTGAAAATAAGATGAGAGCACTTTATGATATGCGCGGCGACTGGAGCGCGGAAACCAAAGCGGCAATCACGGACGCAGTAAGCGCCATAGACGCTCTTCCTCTGCCGACGGACGCAAATTATAAGTCTGCGGCAAAGAGCGCACTCGCAAAATTCCGTGCGGTTCCCGAAAACGAACGCAGATACGTAAATAATTATTCGGCTCTTGTTTCGGCAATAGAGCTTGTCGGCGGCGAGGGAGAGCTTGACTCAAATACGCCGTACATCACTTCTATTGCGGTTACAAAAGCACCCGATAAGACCGAATATTATGACGGCGACTCTTTTGACGCTGCCGGCATGGAGGTTACCGCATATTACAGCGACGGAGCGCAAAAGCCCGTAACGGATTATGAGATAATTTCCGGTGATTCACTTGAAGTCGGAACTCAAAAGGTATGTATAAAGAGCGGTAAACTCAAGACCTTTGTAACAGTTACGGTAAAGGATAAAATCCCGTGGGAGGGCTTGGGCTCCGAGACTTCACCGTACCTTATAAGCACGGCAGAGGACCTTTACAATCTGTCATATTACGTAAATACCAAGCTTATGGCAACTACCGGTGTTTACTTTGAAATGACCGATAATATCGACCTCAGCGACTATGACAACTGGACCCCGATAGGCTCTGACAGAAATCAGTTTGACGGTGTATTTGACGGCGACGGATATGTCATAGACAATCTTACTTCTCTCCGCGGCGGACTTTTCGGAACTGTCTGCCAAAATGCCGTAATTAAGAATGTCGGTGTCGCAAGCGGCGAAATCGGCAAAGAAAATACATACACTTCGTTCCTCGGCGGTATCGCCAAATGGAGTAACGGCGCAGACTTTATAAACTGCTGGAACGGTGCCGATATTTACGGCAGCGGTTACATGGGCGGTATAGTCGGTACAGTGCGCGACGGCGGCAAGAGTAATATCACGGGCTGCTACAACGTAGGCTCGCTTTATGCAAGCAGCGGCCATACAGGCGGTATTGTAGGACATCTCGATACTACAAGACGTGATACTTCGGTTGAGGTTACCATAGACAACTGCTACAACCTCGGAAGCATAAACGGTATTTATTCACTCGGCGGCATTGTAGGACAGGCTCAGGACGGCCACACCATAGTCAATTGCTATAACGCAGGTAAAATAACTTCCGCATCCGACGGTCAGGCAGGCGCAATAGCAGGCTCGCTCACAAATGATAACAGGGTAGAAGAATGCTATTATGACTCTTCCGTTACAGAGAACGGAATCGGAGACGGTGACGGAAGTACCACAGGCGAGACAACCGAGTTTATGAAATCTCCCGAATTCCTCGCGCTTCTCGGCGAAAAATTCAAAAAAGACGAATATTCTCTTGTAAACGGCGGCTATCCGATCCTTTATTGGCAAAAGACTTTTGATGCCGACGATGTAAACGAGGTTGTCGAAAAAATCAACGACATCGGCGATGTAACGGCGGACAGCGGCGTTAAAATAAACGAGGCAAGAAACGCATATGACAATCTCGACGACGATTTAAAGCCGTACGTTTCAAATCTTGATGTGCTTTTGAACGCAGAAAAAGAGCTTTCCGAAATAATAAGCCTCAAAGAAGCCAAAAAGACAGCACTCGAGCAGCTCGAGAGCTACAAGGACGCTTCGGATTACACACTCAATCGTGAGGCATTTAACAAGGCTCTCGAAAAAGGTATGGCTGATATAAGTGCGGCGAAGAATAAGGACGAAGTGAATACCGCTTTGATAAAAGCCAAGGCGGCACTTGACGAAATTCCGACAGATTCGTCACTCGGTAGCAATGACAACGGAAATGTCAATGTACCGTCGGTACCGGGGACAGACGGGAATACGTCAAATTCCGGAAATACCGCCGATACGGATATTAAGGGCGTTTCAATTCCCAAAACAGGCAGAATCGGAAATGCGGCGGTTGCATTTTTAATGTTCTCTTCTTTTGCTGCGGCAATGGCTGTTACCGCCAAACGCAAAAAGGACGAAGAATAAGACGGATTGATTACGTACCCGACGGGGCATTTTGTCTCCGGCGGGTACATCGCTTACACTAAACCGAAAAATGCCGATTATCGGCGGATTCATTTTGCAAGGGAGGTATATACCACGGATAAAAACAAAACCAAAAGAGCTCTTATTTGCTTTTTTATGTGTTTTTTGCTTATTCTGCCGTCGTCTCGGGTTTTTGCCGCGGCAGGCCCTACGCTCAGAACTACGCTTTCCGACAATACAACTCAGCGCGGAAGCAAAAAGACATTTGACGTATGGGCGAGAAATGCGTCAGGCGAAAAAATAAAAGCGACGGTTACGTTTAACGGCGAAAAGCTTTCGCCCACATGGGACGATAACGAAAAATCAAGCTATACCCTTAATTTTACCTTTGAGGGCGATAACACGGTTGTCGTTTCGGCATCGTCCGACGGCGGGCGAAAAAAGCAGCTTACATATCACATTAACTACGAGAAAGCGCGGCAGGGCGAAAAAATCGGCACGGCTGTTTGGAGCGTCGAAATGTTCACCATAGGCTGCGGATATCTCGTGTATCCCCAAAAAGTAAATATATACGAGGGCGAGACGTCCGCTCAGCAGCTTTTGCGCCTGCTTAACGAAAACGGATATGTGGGTTATTACGGCGGCAGCGTAAGCTCTTCGTTTTACCTCGCATATGTAGCCGACGGTACGGCGTCTGCGGCGAGATATAACAATTATCAGAGAAGCTCGTCCGCTTCGTCTCCGAGAGCACTCGGAATTTCACCGACAATACCGTCTGTTTTGGTGCCGCATCTTAAAAGCACAATGACGTTTTATGACCCCGGCGATTATGAGAAAAACTGGAAAGGCCATCTCGGTGAATTTGTAATAACAAACGGCTCGGGCTGGATGTATTCCGTCAACAACGTTTTCCCGAATGTCGGTTTTGCCGATACATACCTTTCCGACGGAGATATCGTCAGAGTACAGTTCACTCTCGGCTACGGAGCGGATATAGGCGGCTTCGGTGCTATGGGAACCTCAATTCCGAATGTCGAAAATCAGCCGAAATCCGGCTATTTTTCGGTGGCGAATAAGGACTCGCTTACAAAGGCAATAGAAAGAACCATTTATTCGGGCCTTATAACGCGCTCAAATGTAAAAAATGCATACGCCGCGGCATTATCCGTTGCCGAGACGCCTGACGCTTCGCAAAGCGCGGTCGATAACGCGGTTTCCGCTATCAATTCGGCACTTCAAAATCCGGGGTCGGAAACAAACTCCGCTCCTGCGGATGCTCCTTTGTCCGTCGGCGGCAGCGGCGCTCATGTGTCCTCCGGTGCGGCATTAGGCGGCAAGAATGCGTCGGGCGGCGCGGCAGCTGCCGCTTCCGGTGGGTCTGCCGACGCTGTCGCGGCTTCGGCTGCGGAGGAATCCGCTTTTTCCGAGACCGATGCGGAAACGGAGGAGATAACCGAAGCTTCAGAGGCTCTTTCCGAGAGCGAAGAGAGCACGGAAAACGCCGTATCATTGTCGGAAAACAAAAAATCAAAAACGCTTGTCACGGTAATTTGCTTGGTATCGGCATTTATCGTTTTGGCAGGCGGAGTATGCTTTATTGTGTTTTATGTAAAGAAACGCCGCAAAAACGGCGAAAAAGAAAAATCTGTTAAGGAGAGCTCTTCCCAAAAATGACAAAACGTGTTATTTCGGTGTTTTTATGCGTCCTGTGTGTTATATCCTCAATTTCTTTCATCGTATCGGCAAAAGAGAATAAGGAGTATACGTCCGACAATTTCCTTAGCGTCGCGGACGGTATTATCGCATGGAAAAAAGCCGATAACGGCTCGGAACCCGACGGATATTTGATTAACGATAAATATTTGGAAAATGCGGGTACTACTCCGGGGGATTGGTATCCCATAGCTCTCGGCAGACTCGGAATACAGGATAACAACGAGGGCTATCTTGCGGTCATAAAAGACAGGGTAGAGGAGCGTTATCGCGAAAGCGGAAGGCTCAGTGCCGCAAAGGCAACCGAGTGGCACAGAATAGCACTCGCCGTTCTCGCTATGGGCGGCGACCCGACAAATTTCGGAACCGACGAAAACGGCGCGCCGATAAATCTGATAGCGGACGGAACCTACGACCGCGGCAAGACAACGCCGCTTGGAAGACAGGGCATAAACGGCTGGATATGGGGGCTTATAACTCTTGACAGTATGCGCTATGCCGTGCCTGACGGAGCGTACAACACCCGCGACGATATAATCGTTGAAATAATTTCAAAGCAGCTTTCCGACGGCGGATTTGCCCTGAGCTCGGATGATGCAGACCCCGATATTACCGCTATGGCGATAACGGCACTCGCACCATATTATAATTCCGAAAAAATATATTCTTATCACAGAAAAGCGTTGTCCGCCGATGAGAGCAAAACGGTGCACGAGGTTGTTGATGAAGCGGTTTTGTGCCTTTCACGTCTGCAACTTGACACGGGCGACTACAAAAGCTGGGGAACTCAGAATGTAGAGAGTACCGATTGGGTGGCAGTGGCGCTGTGCAGTCTTAATATCGACCCTCTCTCGGACAGCCGTTTCATAAAAAACGGCAACACCCTTTTTGACGGTATAATGCGTTACAGAATGACGGACGGCGGATTTGTCCATTCGTTTACTTACGACCCCGACAATCCCACATCTTTGCCCGATAAATCAAATACCATGGCGTCGGAGCAGACCCTTTATACCATGGCATCTCTTTGGCGGCAAAAAAACGGTATGAGAACTCTTTTCGATTTCAGAAAAGAGCAGAGCTCCGCGCTTAAATCGCGAATAAACGACCTTACTTCCGACATTTCTAAAATCGGCAATAAGACCGATAAACAAACGCTTCGCGAGCTTCTTGCGGTTTTTTATTCGTTGCCCGAAACAGAGCGGTGCTACGTGAGCAATTATTGGACTTTATCCGATGAAGCCAAAAAACGCGGAATAGACGTTTCGGAAATAGCGGGTGAAACCGCGGTGATTGTGTTTTCGGATGATGACGCAAACGACGACGCCATTTTGTATTTTACCGATTCCGACCGTGCAATGGTTGACTCTCTGCCCGAAAAACTCACTACGGAGCAGTATGTTTTGGTTGTAACATTGCTTGATAAGCTCGAAAGGAGTGAAGATTTTGACGGTAAAGACGCATATCTCCGAAAGCTTGTTTCGGCAAAGGAGCAAATTGCCGCGGTTCAGGCGGAAATAGATTCGCTTAACGACGACATTAAAGCCGAGCTTTATCCGTTTGATAAAATCACGCTCAAGGATAGGGGCAAGGTGAATAAAATCGTTAAACGCTATAACGCGCTCAGCGAATATGACAGAGCAAAAATCGAGCGTTGGGAGGATGTCGTCAAGACAAAGACAAAGCTTGACAATATCGTTCGCGCCATAGTAATATCTGTTGTACTGTTTGTTTTAGCGGTAGGACTTACCGTGTTTATAATTATAAGAATCAGACGCCGTAAGATGAAAAAAACTCTCGAAATGGAGGAGCTTGCGGCAATGTATAAGGATGAAGACGACGAAATGTGGTAATTTTTTCTCGTGGAAGGGGAGTCATAATTGAAAAAAGATATTTTGGCGCTCCTGTCGTTGGCGCTGATAATAGCCGTATTGATTCACGGCACAAACATTCAGTCCGTCGACGAGTACTACCTTACTCATATCGACGATATAACCCCGCAGAGCGAGACGGTTTTTATCAGTATTCGCTGTGATACCGTGCTTCAAAATTACGACGAGCTTGACAAAGTCCTGCAATCCGATAAATACGTGCCGCAAAACGGCGTTATATTGCCGGAAACCGAATATGTGTTAAGACCCGGCGACACCGTTTTTGATATACTTGACAGGGCGGTAAGGTATAATAAAATACAGATGGAGTATCAGGGTGCCGATAAAAACAGCTATGGCAGCGTATACGTTCAGGGAATAAATTATCTGTACGAATTTTCCTGCGGACCGCTTTCGGGTTGGATGTATCAGGTGAACGGCGAATTTCCGAATTACGGATGCTCAAAATACAAACTGAAGGACGGCGACCGAATAGCATGGGTCTATACCTGCGATCTCGGCAAGGATGTCGGCTGTATATGGATGGGAGATGAAACGGGATGAAAGCTTTCGGCGGATATCATCCGGCTGTTACTTTTACATATTTTATATCTGTGCTGTTAACGGCTATGTTTGTATGGAATCCCGTAATACAGCTCACAGCACTCTTCGGCGGCATTATGTTTTCGCTTATGCTCGTGAGGAAAAAGGCTATTTTAAGCGATATGGGCTTTTATCTTCCGCTTTTTCTGCTTGTGGCTGTTACAAATCCTCTGTTTTCGCATAACGGCGTTACTCCGCTTTTCTTTATGAACGGTAACCCGGTAACGCTTGAAGCGGTTGTTTACGGCGTTTTTATCTCGGTGATGGTTGTCGGAGTGCTGTTTTGGTGCAAGTGCTATAATGAAATTATGACCGAGGATAAATTCTTGTATCTGTTCGGCAGAATTATTCCGAAAATGTCGCTTGTGCTTTCCATGGCTCTCAGATTTGTTCCGATGTTTAAAAGACAGATGAAAAATGTGAGCAGAGCGCAAAAGGCAATGGGGCTTTATTCGCAAAAAAGCTATGTTGACAGATTGCGCGGCGGAATACGTGTTTTTACGGCGATGATTTCGTGGTCGCTTGAAAATTCCATGGAGCTGTCGTCGTCTATGAGAGCACGCGGATACGGTCTGCACGGCAGAACAAACTTTTCGCTGTTTAAATTCGGGGCGAGAGACGCGGCGGTTTTATTGTCGGGATTATTGCTTTTTGCTGCCGTACTTATAGGCGTCGGCAGCGGAAGCATCGATTTTACATTTTATCCGGAGCTCGGCAAAATCAGCCTTTCGTTAAAATCGTTAATTACTTACATTTCGTTTTTTATATTATCGTTTCTTCCGTTTTTTATTGAGGTAAAGGAGAATTTAAAGTGGAAATATTACATATCGAAAATTTGAATTTCCGTTACCCCAAGGCGGAAAAAGACACGCTTCACAATATCTCTCTTAATATCGGGCAGGGTGATTTTACTGTAATATGCGGCGCAACTGGCTGCGGAAAGACCACTCTTTTAAAGCTGATTAAAAACGAGCTTGCTCCCGCAGGTGAAAAGAGCGGCGAGATACTCTATAACGGGAAAAGCATCGATTCCCTCGGCCTTCGCGAGAGTGCATGTGCCATAGGGTTTGTCGGGCAAAATCCCGATAATCAGATAGTTACGGACAAGGTTTGGCACGAGCTGTCGTTCGGTCTTGAAAATCTCGGTGTGCCGCAAAACGTAATTCGCCGCAGAGTGGGCGAGATGGCGAGCTATTTCGGCATACAGGATTGGTTCCGCAAAAAAACCGACGAGCTTTCGGGCGGTCAGAAGCAGCTTTTAAATCTTGCGTCGGTTATGGTAATGCAGCCCAAGGTGCTTATCTTAGATGAGCCCACAAGTCAGCTTGACCCCATAGCCGCGGCTGATTTTATAGCGACGCTTAAGAAGCTGAATACCGAATTCGGCATTACCGTGCTTTTGGTAGAGCACCGTCTTGAGGACGTTTTCCCGATAGCCGACAAGGTTTTGCTTATGGAAAACGGCTGCGCGCTTTTGTATGATTCACCGCGTGCCGTCGGCAAAAATCTTAAAAAAATAAATCCCGAGCATCCTATGCTCAAGGGTCTTCCGAGTGCCGTAAGGCTTTACAATCTGCTCTCGTCGGACGAAGTCTGCCCGCTTACGGTTAAAGAGGGGCAGGAGTTTTTCAGACGTAATTTCAAAAGGAATATAGACTTTTCCGACGGTGATAAATCGGAATCTTCCGATAAAACCGATACGGCAATCGAGCTTAAAAATGTTTGGTTCAGATATGAAAGAGATTTGCCCGACATTCTGCGCGGCGTAAATCTTAAAGTGGATCGCGGCGAAATAGTTTGTATTCTCGGCGGCAACGGCACGGGAAAAACGACAATGCTGAATGTTATTTCGGGTCTTAATAAGCCGTACCGCGGCAAAATAAAGATAGACGGCAAAAAAATCAAGGATTATAAGGGCAATTCGCTGTACCGAAAGAAGCTTGCATATCTGCCGCAAAATCCGCAGACGGTATTTTTAAAGGATACCGTTTCGGGCGATCTCGAAGAAATGCTCAAGGCGATGGAGTATAAAAAAGAAGAGCGCGAAGAAAAAATACGCGATATTTCCGAAAAACTCGGTATAACGGATTTGCTTACAAAGCATCCTTATGACCTCAGCGGCGGTGAACAGCAAAAATGCGCCCTTGCGAAAATGTTGCTTTCAGAGCCTACAATACTGCTTTTGGACGAACCGACAAAGGGACTTGACGCCTTTTCAAAGTCCTCGCTTTTGAATGTATTGAAGAAGCTTAAATCGGACGGAATAACGGTTGTTATGGTAACTCATGATGTTGAGTTTGCCGCTGTCGGTGCCGATAGGTGCGCGCTGTTCTTTGACGGCGAAATCGTTTCTTCCGATGCGCCGAATTCGTTTTTCGCAGAAAACAATTTTTATACGACGGCGGCGAACCGCATAGCCCGTCCGCTTTGTCCCACAGCGATAACGAGTGAAGAGGCGGCTGAGTGCTGCCGCGGAAACGGAGAAGATAATGGTTAAAAAATGGCTTTCGTATATTTTTCCGTGCATTTTGGTGCCTGCGGCGGTTTTGCTCGGAGCCACAGTGTTTAAAGATAAACAGTATGCGTGGATATCGCTTTGCGTTGCCGTGTTGTCGTGCGTTCCGTTTTTTCTCGCCTTTGAAAAGGGGAAAAGCGGTACAAAGGAAATGATTTTAATAGCTGTTATGGTCGCGTTGTCGGCAGTCGGCAGACTTATTTTTGCGTGGGCACCCAGCGTAAAACCGGTGACGGCACTCGTTATAATAACAGCGATGTATTTCGGCCCACAGGCAGGCTTTATGACGGGTGCGCTGACCGCCGTAATATCGAATTTTTATTTTGGGCAGGGTCCATGGACACCGTTCCAGATGTTTTCGTGGGGTACAGTCGGGCTTATAGCCGGAGTTTTCGCTCCGCAGCTTAAAAAGAGTCTTGTGTTCAGAATAATTTACAGTGCCGTTTCGGGAGTGCTGTATTCTTTGCTTATGGATATTTATACAACACTTTGGTATGACGGCACGTTTAATCTGACGCGGTATATTGCCGCTGTTACGTCGGCTGTGCCAGTTACGCTTACCTATGCAGTTTCCAATGTTGCATTTATAATAGTGCTTGCAAAGCCTATAGGCTCGGTTCTTGAACGAATTAAGACAAAATACGGAATGCAATAATGCATTCGTATAAAATTGTTCTCCTTTACCTTTACCGTGCCGATAGAAGACTTTTTTATCTGAAATGATGCTGTAATCGCCGTTTTTGCGCAAACATTGACGGATTTTACCATGCAAATCCGTTTTGCGTAGGCACAAAACCATTATGGATTGCAATAAATTAAAATATTTGAATAAATCATTTGACAAAGGTATGTACGTTTGGTAAAATATATAAGCTCTTTGTTGAGCTCAATAAATCGAATACGGAGAGTTATCGAAGTGGTCATAACGGGCCTGACTCGAAATCTCCTTCGGCAAACGGAAGTAAAACTTTCGAAAAGCCTTTAACCGTGCGGGTTTCGGGCATTTGCCCGTCGCAGGCACACCGTGAGTTCTAATGAGAATTCTAATACAACTGAATATTTGCGTTAATCTCGGTTTTCCGAGTTAACATACATGGAGAGGTATCGAAGTGGTCATAACGGGGCTGACTCGAAATCAGTTTGACGGCAACGTCACATGGGTTCGAATCCCATCCTCTCCGCCAAAACGGCTGAAATCGCTACGACTTCAGCCGTTTATTTATTTTTCTAATTATGGAGGACTTATTATAATGAGGAGTCAAACATCTTATCCCACAACTGTTGGTTTAGAAATCTTCGAAACGATAAAAGTATTTTGGAAAAAAGGAATTTTCGATGATTATTCCGAAAAGCATTTTATAATACGTGCGATTAATAATGATGTTTCATATTTCAAAGAGCTTTTTCTTAGAAAAAACATAAAGGAAATAAATCCAACATCTTTCCCTTGGAATTTTATTGCTAATCTAAATGTAAAAACCGTTAATTTGATGCAATGCTTTGGTAATGATGTGATCGAGAATTTTTTTAGAAATCAATTTGCTGCAGGAAAAAACAATTATAATGAAAACCAATTTTTTGAAGCTCTATCAGAATTTTATCTATTGACATATTTTGCAAATTTTGGTCCAGCAAAATTAACTGAGGCAATATACGAACCTCGTCTGGTTGATTCCGATAAGAATCCTGAAGCGCGGTTTGTATATGGGAATGATGTTGTATTAGATATAGAAATAAAAACCCCTAATTTCCCTGATCGAAATCTTTTAGAGAACTTCATCATTCCAACATATTTGCTTAATGATAAAGGCAGAGAAAAACTTTCGGATTTTTGTAATACTAACAATCTAAACTGCCATATGCCGCGAATATTAAAAATCAAAGACTTTATTAACTATGCTGGCGAAAAATTTGCAGATATTTCATCTGCAAATCATATTAATTTATTGGTTATTAACTGGACATCAACCGATTTATCGGAAACCGAATTGTTTGAACCAACAACTCTTTTATGCAATCCAAAGAATGGTCTGTTTCGCAATAAAGATGTTGCTCTTAAATTGGGAATTAGCGAAGAAGCATTAAGTAAAATCTCAGCCATTTTCTTTTACATACTTCCCGAAGGATGCTTGTTGTTTAACGATTTTAGATATTTGTTTGCCACAAAGCAATATAAAATAATTGTTAATCCATTTGCCAAAGATGTAAGTGCTGATAAAATACATGAACTCACTCATTTAGCAGTACATTTCCCTGAAGAATTAGAGGATGAAAGATTTGCTTTTTTCTCATTGGATAATAGAGACTGGGATAGTGAACTTCGAGAAATGAATAATATAATCAACGAAAATACATTATAGTCTTATCCGCAATTTACAACAAAACGAAAAATAGCTGCCCCGCCGATTTTTCGGCGGGGCATTCTGTTACGGCAGAGGATTAAAAATCAATATCTTTTATGATAAAAATCTTTTTATCCTTGCCGTATCCTTGCATCTTGATATACCCAAGTGCTTCAAGATCGTCACAGTAGGTGTATCCAAGATATGATTTGTGAAGGTCATCTCTGCCGAGGGCGACGAGCATTTGCCATGGATATGGATTGCAGCTGCCGTCCTCGGTTTCGGAGCAACGCTCTTTGAGGTACATATACAGATTATATAGATAATTTCTGTAATCGCCTACGATAAGACCGTCACGTTGCTTGCGGAGATAGTCAAGTTTTTCGGCTATCTGTTCTTGTGTCAGAACCTTTTTCTTAATCAAAGTTTTCTCCTCTTTTCATTCTTCTTTTACAGCGCCGCTGTTCGTTTTCACGCTCTCGGCGCCGGTTGTATTTGAATTCCCGAATCAGTTCTTTGTATTTTTCCGTGCGCGGGTGCGCAAGCCTTTGCGGTGATGCCATAAAGCTTATGAATTCCGCCTTGGCGCAGTACTGTATAGTGCCGAGCTTGATGCCGGTTAAGGTTTCTTCCCGCATCCATTCGTGAATGCGCCGCGGGCTGTGTCCGACAAGTTCCGCCGCCGTCTGCGTGGGCAGAGCCTCCGGCAGCTCTGCCCACTGTAAGTCCAGCCACCGCCGAAAGGCTTCGCAGTTTTCTGGGGTGGCTTCAAACATCGGAAGCGGATGCCATTCGGTGCGGTTGGAGAACATGCCACTCAGTTCCGATAAAAATCCCGGCTCGGTATCCATACGGGCTTTGAACCGCACCGCATACTCTGTCCGCACCCGATATTTATGGGTCGTGTGTCCCGTGTTTTCGTGCGGGATATAGTTGTTGTCCATCAGATATTTCATTTTCCGCGTGGAGATGTGCAGATACTGGCGAAGCTCGCTCCCGCTCATAAATTCTTTTTCAGTCATATATAAAACCATCCTTTCTGTCAGCAAAAATGCGCCCGCCGTGGGCGCATCATTCTTTTGCTTTATTAAAGATACTGCTGATTACGTCGGCGCTTTCCTGTTTCTTGGACTTATCCAGATGGGCATAGATATTTGCCGTTGTGGACAGGTCTGAGTGCCCGAGGAAGTCGATACATTCAGCAGCGGCACATCCTGATTGATGAGGATGCTGGCGAAGGTGTGGCGCAGATCGTGGAACCGTATCTTGCGCAGACCGTATTGCCTGATCAGGTCGGCGAACCGCTGCGTGACCCGATTCGGGCGTATCAGCCCGCCGAGCTGATCGACGCAGATATAATCGTCGTATTTGCGGTTGTAGCTGCCCTTGAACATTCGCCGGTACAGGTCCTGCTTTTCCCGTTCCTCGCACAGCATTTCATACACCGGGTCCGGCAGCGGCAGCGTGCGGCGGCTGGATTTGTTTTTCATTTCCTCCACAGGTTCGATGATGACCTTGCCGTTTTCCTTATACTCAATGATTTTGGTGTCGAGCAGTATGGTTTTCTTTTCCCAATCTACTCTCGACCACCGTGCGCCCAACGCTTCGCTTCTTCTAAGACCAAGCCCGCCGCCGAGCATAATGGCAGGATAGATGCTGTCCGAGCGTGTAAGCTCCAGCAGAGTGACAAGCTCTTCTTCGGAATAATTCTCGCCGTGAAATTTGTTTTTCTTCGGACGGTCGATTCGGTCAAAGGGATTTGCGTCAATCAGTTCATCCTTGAACGCCTGCTGAAAGGCTTTGTGCAAAATCGCATGATAGTGTATGACCGTGTTGGCAACCACATTTTGTGCGAACAGATGCTCATAGAATTTTTCAATATCTTTTGCAGTTATCGAGCCGACGGTCAGATGCTGTTTCGATTCAAAATACCGCCTGATTTTTCCGTAAACCATCATATGGTAGCTTTGAAAGGTGCTTTTTTGAAGGCTTGGTTCAACCTTTTTAAGATATGCACACATATATTCGAACACGGGAATGTCTGAACACGGTCTGCCATTTCGTGCAAGCCCCTCGGCATATTCATTTTCAAACTTTTTCACCACCTCCCTGAATGCTTTGTTGACCTTGGATTTTCCTGTGCCTTCGGGCAAACCGAGAGAGCGCCAAACTGCTTTTGCTTTGCCGTTTTCTTTTACCTGTATCACGGCATACAGTCTGCCTTTTTTAGGTTGCACGCTTGCCGCAAGTGTATTTTGTGTTCCCATTTATTATCACTCCTTTTTTGATTTTCGGCTCTGCGCCGACACAGACAATATCACAAGACTGTTTGCAAGTCCAGACATTATTTTGAGTTTTTTCGATTAAATAAACCTTGGGGTTCGAATCTCCCTTATCAATTTGCCGAAGATAATTTATCAAATGTGATTTTGCAATACGATTTTCTCTGCCAACTTTAACAGCAGGCAGATTTTTTTCTTTGATAAGCTTGTAGACGGTTTTCGTGCTGACTCTCAGTATTTCAGAAACCTCTGCGACAGTCAGCGCCGTAGGATATTTACAAAGTGATTTTTCGTATTCTTTTTTCGTCATTCAGCGTCCTCCATATTGTTTATAAACTGCCAATTATCATCAAGCAATTCTTTCAAATTAATGTTACCGCGCGTTTTTGCCATTCTCACATTTGCTTGCTTCCTTACAAATTCTAATTCGTGCGGTGACCATTCGGTATCCTGATAAGCAATAATTTGACAGAGCATATCAAGAATTACAGCATAACGGTACAGTCCTTTTGACATACGTGATGCGATAGGACGAACCTCGTCTTGAATTGCTTTTACTAATTCTTCTGTAATAAACGTGCTGTGATTTTCACAAATCAAGCGGTCAATATACGTTTCAAGTGCCTTTGTAACGAACTGAGAAAAGGAAGATACATCTGCTTCGCCGAACAGAATCTCGCACCTTTTTGTCAATTCTTCATCGAGATATACCGTTTTTCTTACTGCGTTGTTTGTTTCATTCATTTTTGATTTCTCCTTATTGTTGTAGTAGCGTGCCGAGTCTCACACCATAAACACTGCGGAACAGTCGGCATAATCTGCTGTATTCGCACACATTCTGTGTGTGATATTCGGTTTGCGACACCCCTGTGCAATTTACACAGGCGGTGTCAGGAAATGGCTTAACATAGCGTAATTCCTCGGTCGGCTCTGCCGTCCGATGTGACCCGGGGCGGTGTGACAGCACCGTCCCTTTCTCCTGCTTTATTTTCGACCCTGTATTTTAGACTGAATTTTTTGATTGCCTGTCAATATGCACAGGGCGAAAATTATTTGCGTTGCCCTGTTTAAGAGCCGAAAGCAAAATATAATCTGTCATGCTCACGTGTTTTGAATTAGCACGATTTTGAAGCATTTTCTTTTCTGTTGGTGTCAGTCTGATTGTCAGGCTTTCTGTTCGATTTCTATTGTATCTCACATTTATCTCCTGTCGCCGAATTTCGCCGTTCTATTCTGCTGTCAGGTACTTTCCGCAAATCTTTCCGAAAGAGCCACACGCTCGCTCACAGGGGCGCAAGTGACGACAGGAACGCAGGATTTACTGTCCAATATCTTTACGTCACTTACGGCACTTCCGTCACGGTCGAAAGAATAGGAAATATCCACAAGCCTTTGTCCGTTGCTTCTGCGGTTTGTAAACTGCACGCCGTGTTCTTCCAGCGAATACCGCCAGCGGTTCATCATCTGTTTAAAACTTTTTGCAGACAGCCTTTTGCCGTAGTGCGAATTAAAAAGTTCTGTGAATTCGCTGTTCGTTCCGCTAAAGAATTTTTGTGCTTTCATAAGCTCCACAAGCGATACCATTTCATCGGGCAGTATCATCTGCGGATTTTCAAGACTGTCCGAAACAAGAGTCCAAACACAATTTTCTTTTGACAGCTTCATTTCCATTTCACGGTATTCAATATCTCTGCCCGTGCAAACGAGCGTTGCCGCATCTGCATTTCGTTTGCTTTTATCAAGAACGAATATCGCATCCATCGCTCCGCTGATTCCTGTTGTCCCAGATATTTTATTCAGCGGGTCGCCGTCTCCCTGCTTTCGTAAATGGTGCACAAGCAGAATAGAAATTTCCAATTCATCTGCAAGATGTTTCATTTTTCTTACATCATCATAATCGTTTGCGTAAGATGTGTCGGTGGTGCTTGCACGGATAATTTGAAAAGTATCAACAGCAACAAGCACCGTGTCAGGATGCTCCGAAACAAAATTGCGTATTTGTTCGCACAGCCCATCTGCAAGCGTTCCTGCCATGGTTGCAAAATATGCGTTCTCAGGTACTTCATCTGTAAGCATACAAAGTCTTTGCTGTATTCTGTTCAATGGGTCTTCCAAACAGAGGTATAGGGTTGTGCCTTTTTGTGTTGATAAATTCCATATCGCTTCACCCTTTGCAATGCGGACGCACAAATCAAGCACCAACCAGGATTTTCCGATTTTCGGCGCACCGCCGAGTATGGAAATACCCTGTGGCAAAAGTGTTTCAACGCAAAACTTCGTCGGCGGAAGCTTCATATCCATCAGTGTTTCACCGTCGATGACGGTGAGTTTTTCATTTTCTTTCATAAAAATATTTCTCCTTTTCATTTTAGCTGCTGTTGCTGATTTTCTTTCTGCTGACGAACCACCCATATCTGTCATCAACTCCTTGTTCTTGAATAAGGCTTTTCAGAAAAAGCTATGCGGCATTCCTGAAATTTTGGAATCCCATAGTTTGTTGCAAAGTCATATTTCTTCTGTTATGCACCCTACCGGCTACCGTTCATCTGTAATGTTTTGCCTTCATTACGTATTCATCCGAAACCTGTTGAGGTTTCTTACCCGGACGCAGAGATAGAAACAGCCGATGCGCTCGCATGAAGGTCATCGCACATTCTCTTTTCCCTGTTTGCTCGCTCACCGCCAAAGGCGTGTCTTGGCATAGCTCTTACTTTGTCCTTTATATCTGTCACCGTTACGGCTATTCAATTGTAATTGGTACTTTTTCTTTCTGCCTGTTTATGATATAATTATAACAAGCTGAATAAGAACATAAAATATGAGAGTAATCTTCACTTTTTTTAATAAAGTTTATTTCAAGACACGTGGGTGACTGCAAAATATGAATCAACCGTATGGACTGTATGCGACCGTATATTTGCAGACGGGAAAACATGTAAACAGGTTGCTCCGAAACAAAAACATAAAATACTTGTCGAGAATGATCCAGTCATCGAAGCATACGACCGCACACAGCGAAAAATGTATAAGCGGTTGGAACGTGCCGCCGATACGCCTTTTAAAAATGTTCGGTATATGGACTACGAAATGTATGATAACTGGCTGAGAACTGCACAGAACACTAAGAAGGACTATATTGCCGGCAATCTCACCGCAGAAGAAGCACTTAAGGTTATAGAGGTAAATGACTGAAAATTCCTTGACTTTTTATCTTTTTGCAGTATAATTTAGTGATTTAGCAATCTTGCTATTTGGTCGGATGGGGAATTTGTTGAAAGGAAGAAAACATATGAAGCATAATTTTCAATTTATTTCAAAGCATTCCGATGATGTAAGAGAGGCATATCAAAACATACAGAAGATATTAAATCTGGTGCACAGAGATCTTTCAAAGTATTACACATTTCAGGCAAAAGTAGTAGGCAGTTACTCCCGCAATATGATCACCAAGGATATGAAGGGAAATGTCGGATTCGATTTTGACTTCAACATCTATCCCAATGACGATGAGAATAGCTTTTCAGCAAAAGAGATTAAGCTGTTATTTAAACAATCACTGGATAAGTTTGCGCGAAACTACGGGTACGATGACGCAGAAGACCCGACCAGGGTTTTAACCATTAAGGTCAAAGACAAAGCAAATTCCCGTATTTTACATAGTATAGATTTCGCATTTGTAAATGATTATGAAGATGATGAGGGAAATACTTGTCAAGACTATATTCGTTTCAATAAAAAACACAAATCCTACTCTTGGGAAGAACAGCCACAGGGATTTTATATGCTTCCTGAGAGGAGTGACCTACTGAAAGCAAATGGTCTTTGGAGCGAAATGAAGCAAGTGTATCTTGATAAGAAAAATAAAAACGAAAATCCTGATAAACATTCACGCTCTTTGTTTGCCGAAGCCGTAAACGAAACTTACAGAAAATTTATTGACTAACCATTGTAAAAGCACCGTTGAAATTTGTGATTTCCAACAGTGCTTTTTTCTTTTCACAAAAGCGGTATAATTCTCATCGCTTAGATAATTCTTGCCCATGGTGAATATACTTTTAAACGCACGCGCAGGCGTTTTATAACGGATTTTTTCATCTGCAAACGAAGTATATTTTCAATTTACTTTTATGCGGTTTTTGTTTTAATTTTCATCTGTTTCCTCTATATTGCACATTTCTTCCACTGTCAGTTTCATACCAGGGCGGAATCCTTCAATGAATGACCTAAGTTAAAATGCACAGTAGATTTCACCTCCTGCATCTTTGCACTTTTGAAAGATTTCTTTTTGCTGATTCGTGAGCGTTGCCAGCAGGTCATTTTCGTTTTTCACCACAAGAGAGAGCAGTGTGGCTTCTCTACCGGACTTCTTAATATCACAATCGTGTGGATAAATATTTCAGTAATACAAATCTTCAAGTGTTGTCATTTGAATTTTTCTCCTCATGCAAAGATGGCAACTCCGTATCGATCATTCCCGACACAAAGTCACCCTCTTTTTTCATTTGTTCCGCCGCTATCAGCGTATGTTTTACAATGAGGAGTTCCATCCAAAGCAGTTCGTCATAACCATCCGGAATTCCGTTTGTGAACAAATCCTTGATGGCTGCACCCATAATGCCGCCGTCATCGTACTTTTCACCGTTGCCCTCGCCGCGGTATAATTCTTCTATGCTAATTTGTGCCATTACCGCACCTCCTTTGCAACACAAACATCTACCACAAAGGAAGCAAAAAGTCCAGAGATTTTTCGATATAAAAGCAAAAGCGCCGCATTTCTACGACGCTATAATCATTCATTCCTGAACCCATTTCAAGAAGCTATAATACTTTAATCTCACTTTAGAAGGATTTATATTTAATACATTTCTATGTTTTGCAACAAGATTTTTACATAATCTTTTTATGTGTAAAGGACATATATTCAAAAGATTTTCAACTGTTTGTATATCATCATTGTTGCCAATGTTTTTTGGAAAGATCTGTATATTCATTAAAAAATTTAAGTATTATGGTCAAAGAAAAAGCATCGGTTTGAATTGCTAAAACAGATAATATCTCTTGATTGTTTTGACATAAACATTTATCGTTAATAAGACTTTTATAAACACAATAAGCTTCACTAATGTTTTCTATTCTTATTTCTTTTGTATTCAAATTATATCTTATTTTTCATATCAGTTTATCACTTAATACTTGTGTATTAGATAGTTCGTATTTTTCGCTCTGAATGAACTCAATTGTCAATTCATACATATTTTCAAAAGTATCCTTATAAACTACAGCAATATGTACATTATCCCCATATAGCTCGTCACTTCTGACTAATATTTCTTTCTCTAAAACATCTTTGCTTGCCAAAGGAGTATATGGCAAAACGACTTCACAGTTATCGCTATCGCGCGAAATAACTTTTATAGGAATACCAATGTTTTGTGAAATATTAGTAATTTTAATTTTAATCTTTATCTCATGAATGGTGTGTTTATTTTCATCAGGGATTGCAATCGCTTTACAACACTGTATGTTGAAGAAGGGCTTTGCATCTAACCGTAGATCTTGCTTTCGGTTTCGTTCTTGTATTGCTACAGAATACTGTACACCTAATAAACCAATAAATGCAGGCATAGCAACCGCAAACAACGATGACATTGTTTCAAACAAATCTTTTGCATTTGCAAAATAACTAATTTTCGATAATACAAACATCAATATTATTACAAATCCGAAAACACCTACAAATGCCAGCCCGCCACTCATCAAATCATCTTTCTCTTTGAATTCGGTCATTAAATCCTTTATATCCCATATCCACTTTATACATGCGTACACAATTATAGAGAATGCTAACCAAACCATAGCAAGACATCCGGCCCATAGTGTCCAATTATGCTGATTTTTTGTGTAAATAGCAGAGAACACAACCATAGTAATTATTGAAAGTATAATGGATATACGAAAGATAATTTTTGCTTTTCTTCGAACTGTTTTTATATTCTTCAATTATGCTACACCTCTAAATAAATATCTTCTTACGCCGCAGGATATGTGTTGTACACATACTCATAAATCCGCTGTCTATAAGTTGCGATAGCATTATCATCATAACTATCCGGCAGATCTGCCCACAGCAAATCACGAATCAACACGCTGATAATAGACTGAGTTTCCTCCTTGTCGCGCCAATGGTCAAGTTCACGAATACGAGCCTTGATTTTGGATAGCATCGTTTGCGCAAGTTTTTTAACCTTTTGTACTTCTTCCTTTGACAAAGAATCTTTGACAAGCAGATCAAACATGGTCAGCTCTTCATCACTTTCAAACCCTTCTTTGACATATCGCTTCTGCTCATCATCAAGTTCACTGACAAGCTTCATTAGATTTTCAAAGATTATAGCAATCTCATCTTTCTTATTATCGCGGTTGTATTCATCCACTATCTCCTGATAACGCTGATAATAATCAATACGCAGAGGATTTGCTTGTAACATCTTAGCAAGACGTTCTTCAACCAACTGTTGCAAATCTTTCAGGAATAGATTTTTATTCTGCACTTTTTCAAATTCACGGCGTAAGCGGTCAAAGTCAATTTTGCTTATATCAAACTTCTTGTTCTCCTCCGATCCGACATTTTTAGTAACGGCTACATATTCGCTGACGATATCATTGATTTGTGCCATCAATGCCGAATTATCCGCATTTTTACGTTTCTCTTGCAGCTGATCATATATCTCACCGATTGCATTCTTATAGCGATGTGTTTCTTCTGAAACTTCGTTTTTCCCAATATATTTGAACATACGGAAAAGCTCGCGTGCCTGTATTTCAAAGCGCTTTTTGATTTCATCGGTGGCACACATGGCATCAGCTCCAGCTTTAACTAAAGCTAGCTTTACAAAATCCTTTGCATTGATCAATGCTTTAAGTGAGAAATGGTGTTCCTCCATATACAATTCAATTTCTTTAATCGTACCTATAATTTTTTCAATAAGTTCCGATTTGTCAGGTGCAGGATCATCTCCCTGCTTTCCTTCACCCGAGGTATAATCCGCCAACGCCTGACGCAAAGCCTTTACTACGCCTATATAATCAACCACAAGACCATTGCTTTTTCCGTCACATACACGGTTAGCACGGGCGATCGTCTGCATCAATGTGTGTGCCTTTAACGGCTTGTCCAAATAGATGGTTGCAAGTGACTTTACATCAAATCCGGTCAGCCACATAGCACATACGAAAACGATACGAAACGGATTATCAGCATCCTTGAAATCCTTGTCCATCTCGCGTTTTTCCATCTTGGTGCGATGCGGTATTATATCCAATCCCCAATTTTTAAAGTTTTGAATTTCATTTTGTTCCTGGCTGATGATAACTGCCATCTCGGTTTCTTTCATCCAGTCTATCTTTCTCTGTAATTCCTGTGCCTCTTGCTGTGTTGCCGATTTAAGCGCAGCTTCAAGCTCCTTTATTTTCTCTGCCCAATATTTTTGAGCAAGGTTATACATACGCACACAAGTCACCTTATTTACGCATACGAACATCGCTTTTCCTGTTGTCCACAGTTCCGAATAATGATCTACAAAATCACGAGCAATAGTGTCAAGGCGAGGCTCGGATGTGATGATATGTATGTCCTTTGCCAGTTCAAGTTCCAACTTTGCCTGCTGATTCACATCCAAATCCGCTGCCTCAACAGCATCTAAAAGTGCATCATTGATTTCGGGGTTGGTGATATTCAGCATATCGCTGCGATTTTCATAGTAAAGAGGAACCGTTGCGCCGTCATCTACCGCACGTTTAAAATCATAAATAGAAACATAACTACCAAAGGTACGTTCGGTAATATTATCATACTTAAATAGTGGCGTTCCGGTAAAGCCGATACGGGAAGCAGTCGGCAGCAGATGACACATATTATCGGCGAAAATACCGTTTTGCGAACGGTGTGCTTCGTCCGACAGGATAATAATATCGTGATCGGATGTTATAGGTTCCACAGTATTATCGTTAAATTTCTGAATTAGCGTAAAAATAAAACTTGGATTACCACGCAGCATTTCATAGAGTTTTGCACCGCTTGAAGGTATGTATTGCCGCGCTTTCCCTGAAAGCTGACCGCAAGCTTCAAAAGTGTCACTGATCTGCTTGTTGAGTTCATCACGGTCGGTGAGAATAACAAAGGTGGGACTACCGGCAAACTTGCGGCGGATCTTCTGTGCAAGAAAAACCATAGAATAACTTTTTCCGCTACCTTGAGTGTGCCAAAATACACCGAGTTTACCGTCTTTCAGTTTTCTTACCTTGTACGATTCCACAGCTTCATTAACGCCGAGATATTGATGGTTTCGGGCAAATATCTTTGCCGTTCTTCCACCTGAATGGTCAAAGAGAATAAAGTTCTCAAATAGATCCATAAAATTGTGCTTTTCACAAATGCCAAGAAGCATCGTTTCAAGATCGACAGCACCGGCCTCATTTTCCTTCAGTCGTTTCCATTCGTGGAAAAAGTCATATTTAGAACCCATTGTACCGACTTTTGCTTCAAGTCCGTTAGAAAGCATAAGGAAAGCATTAAAATGAAACAACTGCGGAATGGTACCGAGATAATCGGTATAGTTGCAGTCGTAGGCGTCCTTTACATCAACGCTCTGCTTTTTCAACTCTACAAACAACAAAGGAATACCATTGACAAAACCTACAATATCGGTGCGACGGCGATATAGTTCACCGTAAATCTTCATTTCCTTAACTGCAAGAAAATAATTGTTTTCGGGTTCTTCAAAATCAAACACAACAGCGTATCGGGTTTCAAAGGTGCCGTCTGTCTTTTTGACCTGAACAGGGATACCGTCACGGAGCATGGAATATTTTTCTTCGTTAATTTGCATCAAAGTAGCGGAGGCGGCATAGGTGCAAAGAGTCTTGGCAGCAGAATCAGCATATTCTTCCGTCATCCATTCGTTGTTATCAAATAATGCTTTGCGCAGATACCTTGTCAACACAATCTCCTTGTATGACTTTCTGCCGAGAGTACCGTTTTCACCTAACTGCTCTTTATCGTAAGCGAGAACAACATCCCATCCAAGCTTGTTTTGCAAAACATTACCGGCACTGTTCTGCACCAATATGTTTTCAGAATATTCCCAGCTCATTGTTTTCGGTTCCCTTCTTCTAATTCTTTAATACAAAACTCCTCGTTAATTTTTACAATAACAAGAATCATAATTTTTAAGAATTCAATATAATCTGTTTTCTGTGTTTCTTCATCTCTTGGATATGTACTGTGTATATACTTGTTTCTTAAATCTTTTCCGTCGCTATATACTGATTTGTTTAGCATATAATTAAGATAGCTTTGCTCTGGTTCCGAGAATAATGTGTTTAAAATGCGAATCTTATTAAAATAAATTCCCGCATTTTCTACGTATTTCAAACATATAACATCATTATCGTAATACCTTTTCAAGTGGAATACTTTTCTTTGGCAAAAAGATAATTTCCCGTAAGAGCCGATTGATAGATATTCATTTGACACCAACCAATTAATTTTCTCTTTTTGTAATTCATTAAAATCATCATAAAACATTTCTTCGTTCTTGATTAGGTTGAAAAAATCAGAATACTTTTCTTTGGTTTTTTCAGTATAAGATAATAATGACTGATCCGAAAACAAATAAAACATTGCTGTATTTATAAACGAATCATCAATGTAGCCATACTTACTTTTTAATTGACTTGTGACATTAGAAAAGACAATATGTTCTGATGACATTTCATACAATTCACGATCAATTACTCCATCTCTGACAAACATATTATATTGTTTCAATACACCATCCATCTCAGAAGCAATATTACGTATTTTTTCTAAATAAGATGTATTTTCCGATGAAGGTGTAAAAGTAAATCCATTTGCACCAAATTCATCTTTCAGATAAATTTCAAAAAACCACTGAAAGACTTTCTCCAATTCAATACCTTTGCTTTTTAGAAATTGATAATATAGGCCTATTTGAGACGATGCTAACATGTTTGAAATTACAAATTGATGTCCTTTTTTATAGCAATCTTTCCCCTTGACCATAAATATTCCTTCCATGGTGCTTATTTTCGAGGCAACAGAAACAAAAGAAGGACAAAATTGCAGGTCGAATAGTTCAAACACATAAATAAAGTTATTCAGTATTGTTGGATAATCCAAATTTTCTTCCAGCCATTTAATATCATAGGTCAGATGATATACATTGCCGTCTTCCAAATTTATCTTTGTGGTATCAACATCGGAAAAGGAAACACTTACACCATATCCGTATGATGTCGTTTTCTCGGAATGATTGTGCCAATATTCGCTATATCTTTTTCGAGCCGCTAATTTTACTTTGTCACTAATTGGACACTCTTGTTTGTCTCTTCCATCAAAAATCAGTTGTAGTAAGTTAGGATTAACTTGCTCTGAGTTGATATACTTTTGAAAAATTGCTTCAAATTTCGTGGGAAGGAAGTGCTTTGGCAAGTAATAGCTTTCTTTGCTGTCTTTAAGAAATACACTTGCCAAAATACCAATAGTTTGTTCTGACTCACACATATAGTCCGCAATTACCACGTCATAGTGATTAACAATATTTGAATGCTTTAAAAGTTTATGCAGTGTTGTATCCGGGCGATTTAAGTACTCAGAAAAAGCGATGTCCGACACTTTTTCATAAGCCTTAAATTGATTAAAATATTCTAAAAAATAATCAAAATAGCCCACATAAATTTTGTCAACAGACTGAAGAAATAACTTATCAGTGATTTTGGAAAACCATTTTGCGATAAATGGTAATATAGGTGCACAAGCTTTTTTGTTCTTTTCGGCGACTTCTTTACCATATTTTTCTTCGATGCCTTTTGATTCGATAATTCTTTTTGCGGTTTCGAGTTCAAATACAGTATTAACCGGAATATCAAAGGATGTATAATTAAAAGAATTAATGATTTCTATCGCTTTTTTATAATCATCTTCTTTTGAATAGTATTCACCGTGATACTTTAATCCTGTATAATTATCATCCATAAATACATCTCCTTAATTATTCCATCAATTCGCCGTTCATGAGTTTTGGCAATAGCCGGTCACGGGCTTCTGTTGCGTTTTTAATTTTCATTTTTAGACATTCCATTTTTCGTTGAACTGCTTCTGAGCAATTATTGTATTGCGCCAAAAGCTCATCCGTAGGAGTAAATAACGGGATATTTTCAATCATACCTTTTGTAAGGAATTTGATTGTAGAGCCACTTGCACCTTTAACAAGAACAGCCATGTTTTCATTTACTGCATTATAAAGCAAATATAGATATTTTTCTTCGATGGGAGATAGCACATAAGTTCTCTGATACGCCTCAAATTTTCCTCTATAAAGTTTAACATTGAAATCACCATTTCCTGCTAAAATAATTGCACTCGTATCGAAGGAATACGACGGTGATTTTATAGGCTCTTGTGAACAAGTGAAGAAAGGATATGCACCATCTTTCGTGCCAAAGTTTGCATCTTTTTTGCCAGTAATTATAGGGGCAATATCGCAGAGAGATATTTTTCTCCACCCCTTCGGCACGCCGTCAACAATAGGTGTGTTTTCATGTCCGGGGAAACGGAGGTCAACAAACCATTCTTTATAAAGTCGCTGTGCCGCTTCTTCCATTAACTTAATCTGCTTTTTGTTGTTTTCAATAAGATCATCGTAAGCGGAGAGAATATCAACAATTTTATTTTGTTCTTCTATTGTAGGAATATCAATTTCAATATTGCGCAAAGCTGTCAAACTTAATGTCCGCTGTGCTGCGCCGATTGCCGCCGCATCTGCTTTGGCATAAAAATCTCTACTCAACATGGTGTAATACAGAAAACGCGGCAGTATTTTTCCATTTGAGCGCAATATCGCTATGTGTCGTTGAAAAACAAATTTTTGATTTTCCTTTATGTAAACAGGTATTCCAAAAGAACCTACAACAGAATACAACACATCTCCAACTTGAGCTTTGCGTTTGCTATCCAATCTATCATAGTATTCTTGAGGCACAAACATTGTGTTGGTAAAATCAATTTGATTCATAGCGTTGATATTGGAAATTGTAACAAACGGTATACCACTCTCCGCTTTCGGCGGTGGCAAATGATCTCCGTCTGCTATTGAAACGCAACACTCCGATAGTTTCACCGTTTCCCAACTCATAACCCCATCTCCTTCATATTCTTCGAGATGGTTGCCATCAAATCATTGGACTCATTCTGCAATGCAAGCAATTCTTTATGTATCTCTGCCATACGCTGTGCAAAATCTACGCCATCATCCTCTACAGGAGTGACGCCCACATAAGCTCCTGGAGTTAAGGAATAACCTTTTTCGGCAATTTCCGCACGGGAAGCACACTTGCACAGACCGAGAATATCTTTATACTCTCCCTCTCCGAACTTTTCGGTCAGCCACTCTTTCTCGGCAATAACGGAATTGACCTCCTCAATAGACTGAAAAGTCAGCTCTGCAAGAGTTTCGAGCTTCTTTTCATATTCACGGTATGTTTTTGTGCCGAAATCTTTAGCAAGCTGTTTTTTATCTTCCTTATTCAGCCCTTCAATATATTTTACCGCGTCATCTTTGGCACTGCCTGCCGCATAACGCATCGCGTCCAATGCTCCCTTTATCTCAGCAACATTATGTATATCAAAATTCTCTGATGTATTGCTTACAGTATTGCAAGCAATAGATATTACGCTGTCTATTTGAGCAGGAAGTATTTTTTCAAGCTCATCTGCCTGTTCGATTGCAATTTTCACCTTATCACATATTGCTGCATGATATTCAGACAATAGCTTTTTATATTTTTCAGCCTCGTCGCGGTACAGCCAGACAACAGCGTTGAGATTTTTTATCTGCCACTCGCTCCACTCGTTAAGTGTGCGGTCAACAACAGTATAATAATTGCGAGCATCGATTAATAAAACCCTATCCTTGTTTTTCTCGCGCTTGGCTTTGTCAAAGAACCAAAGCGTACAAGGCAAGCTTTTTGTGTAGAAAAAGTTATTGCCCACAGAAAGCATAACATCCACATCACCAGTCTCAACAAGCTGTTCGCGGATATTTTTATCTTTGCCCTGGCTGTCTGTTGCCGAAGACGCCATTACAAAACCTGCGCGCCCAGTACTGTTCAGATATGCGTGAAAATATGAGATCCACAGATAGTTTGCGTTGCCGATCTCCTTGTTTTTGTTGACACTGGGAAGACCAAACGGCAGACGGCCTGCGTTCTGCGCCGTTTCGGATTTTACCTTGTCCACATTAAAAGGAGGATTCGCCATAACATAATCGCATGAGCCTACAAGGTTGTGAGCATCATGATAAAAACTGTTTGCTTCATCACCTGATACAATTTTTGCATTCAGTCCATGCACCGCCATATTCATAATGCAAAGCTTTGCGTTATAATCCACCTTCTCCTGACCGTAAAATGTCATAGCAGTATTGGCGTTTGTGCCGTACTGTTCGATAAAATCGGCAGAAGAAACAAACATACCGCCGCTTCCACAGGCAGGATCGAGTACGGTTCCGTGACTCGGCTCAATAATATTAACGATCATTCGCACTAAAGATTTAGGTGTAAAAAACACACCATCATCAGAAGCTACAGCAGGCGCAAATTTATTGAGAAAATATTCGTAAATACGACCGATGATATCGTCCTTTATCTCATTGAAAGCGCTGTTATTGAAAATGCGGAGAAGCTCACGCAAAAGATCGTTTTGCAAAATAGTATAGTCCTTTGGCAGAATGCCTTTAAGCTGTGCGGACTGTTCTTCAATCAATTCCATTGCGCGGTTAATAGCTTGTCCCATATCGGTATTATCGGGCAGGTTCAGCAGATAATCATATCGCGCTTCTTCTGGGAGAAAGATTGCACTTTTAGTCTTGAAATCAGCCGCTTCTACGGGCAGAACTCTGCCATTACGAACAGGGCGGTCTTTTAATATATCAGTTTCAACGAACTTGAAACGGCTGTAAGCATACCGCAGAAAGATAAGACCGAGTACGGGCATACAATACTCCTGTGATGTTACTTTTGAATCAGCGCGCAGAAGGTCTGCCGCTTCCCATAATTCTGTTTCAAGTTTACGAATATTTATCATAAAATCTTCTCCATTACAATTTTCAAAGTTCCTCCGTCTTAAAGGTCGTATACCCCTCGTAATAGTAGCTGTGGTCGATGCCTTTCATATAGACTTCACGGCTGTTGATATCATCAGTTAAGGCATTTTTAAGGATGTGCTTAATTTCGATATCTTTAATCGGGCTGCGTTCCATTGCGAGGAGATAATCCTCTTTATCGACCTGACTCCAATCGACTACTTTTCCAATCTCTTTCTTTAAAATGCAGTCGAGCCATATACGTGTACTTCTGCCGTTGCCTTCGCGGAAAGGATGAGCGATATTCATTTCTACATACTTTTCGATGATTTCATCAAAAGTGGACTGCGGCATTTTATCGATATTTACAAGAGCCGCTTCCAAATACATCAGCGGTGCAAAACGAAAATTACCTTTTGAAATATTTACGGTGCGGATTTTGCCTGCGAAATCATAGATATCTTCAAACAGATACTTGTGGATTGCTTTTAGAGATTCAAATTTACCCGCCACTAATTTATCGAGAATACCGTTTTCAAAAAGTTCGATAGCTTTCTTTTTACTGATTCTTTCTTCCGCCTCGGCAAGCTCCGGAGCAGAAGTAATTCCTAATTTATTTTCCAACGCCATTATTTATCCCCCCTTTGTTTCATCGGGGATAAACTCCATAATGTCATCTACACCGCAATTAAGGGCGGCGCAGATTTTGCCGAGGGTTTCGACAGTAACATTCTCGCCCTTGCTCATTTTGGTGATAGTGTAATTGCTTATCTCGGCAACCTTTGCAAGGTCTTTTTTCTTCATATCGTGATCGATTAAAAGTTTCCAAAGTTTTTTGTAACTGATAGCCATAAAGCACACCTCGTAGAAATGATATAATTTAACAGATACATTATATCACATCAGTCGCACTTTTGCAATTAAAAATATAGCGTTAGCTGTATTTTTTGTCAAAACGCCAAAATAGTTTCTTTTCGCTTAAATGATTGTAATTATTCACTTTCGGAAATTTTGCGTATTTCTACACTTTTTCCAAAAGCAAAATCTCGGCTAAAATGAGTAAGTTTCATATTTTAGCCGAGGTGTTCTATTTAGGCGTAATATTTCAATGTCATGGTTTGTTTAGAAGTGATGAAATAAAAAAATAATTTTCATCAAGTTCCTATTTCATCTTATATATATAATGATTGGAAATCCTATGAAAGTATATTTGGCATAAATTGTTTCTAAAGCAATTATGGCAACTCAATGTAAGATATCATAAACCAAGATACTCATATAACAAAAAAGAGGTGTCCTGCTGCGCGATTGCAAGACACCTGCTATTATTAATTTATATATGCGTATATATATATTTCTTTAAAAAGATTACTCCACAAATTTGTGTTTTTTCCTAATGAGTCTGGTGTTTCAGCTTTTTCGTCCAATATAATACCAACTAATTTTGAACCTAACGCTTTCCATACATCAAGTGGTCTTTTTTGCCATTCGTATAACCCGGTTTTATTATCTACCTTAACTAACGCCCTAAAAGAACCAACTAGCGGATACAAAAGACCTTTAGGTACCACATATGAAACTTCTTTCTCACCGAACATTGTTTTTCCAACTACATCACCATTATGGTATTTCGAATATTTTCGAGTTCCATATCGTCTATTAGTTGCATTTGCAGTTGCTGCAAATTCGAGTTCAACAGTTTCCCATAAATTAAAAATATCTTTAATTATAGGTTTCATCATTTTAACCATTATATCTCTATTGATTTTTTGTTGATGTTTATCAAAACTATCCATGTTTAAAAACTTACGCAAAGTAGTTTCCTTGCCAGAATAGCATTGAATAGGTTGTGCCTCATTCAAAGTGCCCAGTGATGTTTTGTATGGATACATACTCTGGCTAAACATTGCTGTTATAGCTATAATTTCACGAACATCAATGGGATTTATATTTTCATCATTATAATGTTCATTCATTTTATACTGTATTCTATTTGCAAAAGATAAGCCTTCAAACGCCGACTTTATCTCTTCAAAGCTGTTTTCCAGCTCAGCAATAGATTTTAAATCCACTTGTACTGAAGTATTTCTTGCAGCTGCAAGTTCAACGGGAGAATCCAACCCTGTAATAATCTCAAAAAAGACATATCTGTTTTCGTTTAAAGCATGCGAAATATTAGCAGATAAAATTGCGCGAAGAGTGTGACCACCGTCAATGTTTCCGTGAATTTCAGGATCATCGAACATAATGCACAGTTCTTTTGTGGCGTTATCGTACTTAACATCAAATGCAGAAATTAAGACTCCGCGGTTTAATTCGTGAAAGTTATCGTTATCTCTTAAACTCTCTGTGATTTTTCTTGCAACATTCGTGGACATTTTTTGTTCACGAGGGTTCGTTGAGAACCAATCATTCATTTCCTGAGGTATACTATTTGCTTTGACATAGCATACATACTTTACGTGACCATCAGGTAAGCCTGTAGGGTCGTCCATTTTCTTGAAAGATTTTGCGATAAGAATCATTTTTTGCATAACCAAATCTCCTTATAAATAAAAAATTCTGTTTTTGCAGAATGGCAAAAACAGAAACACTTATCGCGCATATTTATTTCTATTCAACCAAATCCGCAAAGAGATACTGGAACTTAAACAAGCAGAATCGCTTGCAAGTTACAATTTAATTATATCATATAATGTTTTTTTGTCAAGGAACTATATATGCAATTATCTAAAAACTTATCAATACATTATTTTTTCTTTAAAATATACCACATGACTTTGTGTGTTGTGCGGCGGAACCGGGGCATCGATTTGCACTGACAAATGGGTGAAATTGTGGTGAAAATCGGTCTTGTTCTATGACAAATTCTAATATTTGCCTTTAGAATTTTATTAGAACTCGAGGAAAAGTGTAGTTCCTTTGCGACATTGATTTTGCCACGGTTTTAGGGTCGGAAAAGTCAAGAAAGCCTTGAAACACGGTAGGTTTCAGGCTTACTGTAACTTCTCTTATCTTCCGTCAAATTCCGCTAACTTCTGTTTTGCGTGAATGACTCGAAATCAGGTAATCCCTAACGGGACCGAGGGTTCGAATCCCTCACTCTCCGCCAAAAAAGCAGGATATAGCAAAAGCTATGTCCTGTTTTTGCTTTAATTAAAAAGGGATTCGAACCCTTACAATCTTTTGCAAGACGAAGTCTTGTCAAAAGAAGTCTATAATAGGATAGTTTGCGGAGCAAACTCGAGGGCGAACGAAGTGAGCCGAGTCCCTTAGAGGCAAGACCTGTCCCTGTGCGCAACAAATTTGATATAAAATCACATTCTGCCAGCAGTTTTTACAGAGTTGTTTAATCATAATATTTTAATTCAAAACAAACCTCCGTTATATTCAGCTTGAATTTTGAATATGCGAATTGCACTGACTATTAACCCTATAAGCAATATTGTAGCACCTACAACCGATATAACCTTAACTTGATAAAATAGGCTTAAAAACGAGTGAATTATAATAGGAATGCTCATTTCTGCTAACGCCGTACCAATTGCTCCCGAATAGTTTTCAACATCTGTTACGTTTTTGTAGTGATATGAATGCAGCAGAGATAAATTTCCGCCTTTTATTATTAAGCCGACAATCAAAACTGCTACTGCAATCACAATCGAAATAACCGATGTTAAAATGTTTTCAACTTCAATTTCGGTTTTAAAGGCTTCAAAAAGGTTTTTTGCAAGAATAATTAAAGCCGGCGATATAGCAATTATAAGTAACAACGTATAAATCGCAACCTGCTTTTTCTGCTTTTCATTAGCCCGCTCATTTTTTCGGATAGCCTCAAGCACATTTTCATCTGCAGTTGTTGACAGTTTTTCAATATCTATTCTTTTCCCCGAAAGTAATTCGTTTACGCTAACCGAAAAGAACTCGCTTAAAGCCATTAGTGACGATACATCAGGATAGCCTTTTCCAGTTTCCCTTAGTTAAAGATATGACCCCTCATTATCAGTCTACTTTTCCAATAAATCGGTAGTATATCTCTATTTCCTGTATTCTTTCGTTATCCTCATTCGTTGTTGCTTCGTGAATAAGGATTTTTTCTATCATTGCATTTAACAACGGTGCTGTCAGTTCCTTTGGTACGGAATACTCCTTAATTAACTCAATCCACTTTTCAGCACCTATCATATCCTGTTCCATTTTACTTAATTCTTCTCTTAGGTTGGTTATCTGCTGTTCCAGTTCTATCTGTTCTTTTTGATATTTCCCCGACAGCATGATGAAGTTTCGTTCCGTTATCTTCTCACAGGCTCTATCTTCATACATTTTCGTAAACAAGCGGTCAATCTCATTTTGTCGGTTCTCGGCTTTCTTCAAGGCACTTGCCTTTTTCTTCTTTTCCCGTATTCGCTCTGCATTCCCAGCCTTTTGTATCTTATTCAACACCTTTTCTTCGTCTTGCTGTACTGCCTTAGCCCAATACTGCAATCGTTCCAATACGGCTTGATACAACACATCATAACGGATATAGTGCATAGAACAAGTACCTTTGCCAAACTGTCCGTAGTAACTGCAAGCATAATAACTGTATGGCGTTTTATTTGCCTTATTTGTCGCAAACCGCATAGACCAGCCACAATCCGCACACTTGACAAGCCCTGCAAATATCGGCGTTGCTTTTTCCTTTGTCTGTCTACGCCTTGATTTTATCTGTTCCTGCACACGATAGAACACTTCTTTGTCAATAATCGGTTCGTGGGTATTTTCTACTCGAAACCATTCACTTTCGGGCTTACGCACTTTTTTCTTGCTCTTGAATGAAACTGTTGATTGTCGATTATGAACGCTGTTTCCGATATAGACTTCACTTTTTAAAATTGCCTTGACATGAGCAATCGTCCACTCATAACGCTTGCTTTCGGGCTTTCCCTCAAAGATATGTGCAAAAGTACCGTACCTTGTGAAATTCAGCCAAGACGCTGTCGGAACTTTTTCTTCTCGCAGTACCTTTGTGATTTTTGCACTACCGTAACCTTGATAGGCTAGGGAGAAGATTTTTTCAACAATCCATTTTGTTTCCTCATCAACCAGCAGTTTTCCTTTGATGTCGGGGTGTTTCTTATATCCTAACGGAGCATAAGCCCCATAATACGCACCCTCTGCAAATTTTGTCTTAAATGCCGATTTCACTTTACGGCTTGTATCTCTTGCCACCCATTCATTGATGATATTTTTAAATGGTGCAATCTCACTTTCGCCTTTTTCGCTGTCTACCCCGTCGTCAATCGCTATGTAACGGACATTATGGCTGGGAAAATACAATTCTGTATATTGTCCTGTCATAATATAATTTCTGCCAAGTCGGGAAAGGTCTTTCGTTACAACACAGTTGATTTTTCCTGCCTCTATATCTTCAATCATTCTTTGAAAACTCGGTCTTTCAAAATTTGTTCCCGACCAGCCGTCATCAATATACTCATCAATCACATTCAAATGATGTTCTTTTGCATATAGACGCAACATACTTCTTTGTGTGGTAATGCTGGAACTTTCGCCCTGTAATTCATCATCTCGGCTTAACCTAAGATAAAGTGCAGTATTGTAAATCTGTTGTTTCATTGTCAGTTATCCTCCTTTATAACTAACCCATGTTTACAATACCTGCTTGCAAGTAAAGTATAACATGGGTTATTTTTCACATTCAATCTATTTCTTACAACTGCACCGAATTTATGCGATTGTCTGCTTTGCCTTTTCAAGCATAACATCAGTCAGAAGTTCTTCCATTGTCTTTCCCTTTTCAGAAAAATGCTCTTTTACAACAATCTTTGTTTTTCCTCTGTTGCCAATGCCACGCTTATTATTTGTCTTTTCTTGCCTTGTTTTTACAATATCAGCAATAACACATACCCCCCTTTCTGTAAAAATCTTTTCTAAACAATTCAATGGCATTTGTCATAGCCCACAGGAGTTCCACCTCTGCATAGTTCTTATGTAGCCGTACCCATTGCGTGCGACGCTCTGAACGCTCAAGCTGTGGCTGTACGGGAGTATCATTATCAGACAGGACAGGTCATGGCGATAAAAGAGGACAAATCTTTTACAGGAACACAAATAGGTTATCGCTCGCTTTTGCTGGAGAAAGGTCATGGCGTATCTGTTTCAACGGCTCGCTGTCTGTCTAAGGTATTGAATTGCTTTATTCAGTTGTCAAAGAACACAAAAGAAGAAAATCGTCTTTCCTATATATCGCGTTGGAAAAGAGCAAAAGCGTAACCAATATTCAAAACTTTTTTCTTTTCCTGTACCATATAGGGAAAGAAAGTGTCATTCTGCTAAGTTGCTGATGAAAAAACTTCTTTTCATACCCTAACTACCCATGCAACACCGTTATTGCCAACTATGGAATGAAAGATTTTCTTTGCTCCATATAGGGAACGGCAACTGCCAAAGGTTAAGTTGAGAATGAAAATATTTTCTTCTTTCACTCCATATAGGGAATGGAAACCTCGATTTAATGAGTAGTTTTGAAAAAAAGTTAGATTTCCTTTCCTCGCACCATATCTGTACGCAAGTAGCCGTTTTGTTGCAGATTTTTTGAAGAAATTAAAAAATACCGTCATTCCCTTGTGGAACAGCGGTATCTTTCTCAATCATATCTGCTATGTCTGTTGTCATTTGTTTAATTTTTAATTCCTGCTTTTCTGTTAGTCTTGTATGTCTGTCGATTTCTTCCAGATAATTTGCTCCTGTTTGCTTTTCAATCTCTTTTATCATCAATAAAGAGGGCATGACCTGTCTTTCTAACCAACGTTTTGTTTTATCCATATTGACAGCAACAGGCGTCATAATAAACGGAAGTGAAGTCGTTACATTATCTAAAAATATATCCCATAAAATATAAACGGGAAAATCTATCTGTGTGAGGATAAGGCTTGCTATGGTCTGTTCGGGATTTCTTGAAAAAACAAGTTGTTCTATCGTTTGTTCTGCTTTTCCACTTTTTAAACGAATTTCAAATCGGTTCTTAATGTCTGTTTTTATACCTTTGCTTTTTTGTTCCTTTTCTTTTTCATACAAGCAAAAGTAAATAGAACTATTCTTTGAACCGATATAAAAAGTTTTTGCAGTATCTCCATGTGTACCCGATAATTTTCCGCTGTCTACTGCTTCATGGGTTCTTGAACGTTTCCATACCTTGTTGGCATAATAACGTTCCCTTAGAATTTCTATATCCAGCAATCCGCCCATATCATTGACCGCCAAATCTATGCGTTTAAAAACACCTTGATAATCTATACAACTGCTTAAAAAGTAATACCAGTCTATCCCTCTTGCCTGTAAAACATATTCCAAGTTTCGACACCCCATACCTCTTAATTCCAATAAAACACCCATAGAACTATCTTTAGAAGCATTTACACTAATATCCCCATAGATATACTGTTCTTCATAACCAAACATTCCGTAATCTTCATGTATAAAATATTCGCTTTTCATTGCCAGTACATTTTTTATAATTTCCAATGCGTCTGTGGTAGGAAAACGAACACGCAGATAGTCAATCGTTAAAGTGAAAGGCTGTGTACAATTACAATAATCAAGATAATGTAAAAGTATATGTTTCATTTCTTTACTGGCTTTTGTTTTTCCGTTTTCAATTTCATTTAAGTTCTGCCTGCTAATTTGCAATTCCTGTGCCAGTCGTGATTGCGAATAATCACAGGCATTTCTCTTTTGCTTTAATGTTTCAATAAATTCTATATCATTCATGCTTCATTCCTCCAATCAAAAAAGGCATATACTCATAGGAGCATACACCTTGTATCTTATATTTATTTTCTATTGATATGCTGTTTTAGACCTGTCGGGTAAAAAGAATATGGTGTGAAGTGAAATAAGTTCTTATAACCTTATAAATCGTTGCATATCAGCAGTTTTGTATTTATTTTTTCTCTTGTCTTTTGTAATAGTACCCCCCTGTTAGATAACGGGGGCTTTATGGCTCGCTGACGCTCGCCCCACCGTCAGAGTGAACCAGCCGTTTGCCAGCAAAACTGGCATGGCTTGATGTCTTACGACCGCCACCACGTCTGGATCACTCCGGCGGTGTTGCTGTCTTGCCTACCATTTCCTCATTTTCCGTGTACTTATATCCAACACCTCTGACAATGACGATATAGCGTGGTCTGTCCGGCTCCGGCTCAATCTTCTTTCTTAATTTTCGTATGAATGAAGTCAGATTATTAGGGTCTGCCGGATAGTCATATCCCCATACATTTTCATAAATCTGTTCTTTGGTAAAAACCTGCTCCTTATGAGAAATGAGAAAATAAAGTATATCAAACTCTTTTGCTGTAAGCTGTATGATATTGCCTGTTTTGTGTGATACAGTACGAGTAAAAGGATTGATTATAAAATCTGTCCTGTCTTGTTGTATATAAGCAGGAGTGGTACATATCTTTTTCGATAGCCATTCAACTGTTTGCTGGAAATAATGTTCTTCATTATCCCAAAATTCTGCTACTAATATCTTCCCATAGTATCACCTGCGCTTTTAAAGATTATTTTTCAAATATCAAATCAATTCTTCTAAAACCGCCATGTGCATCTATTAAAGTAGGAATAAAACCAACATAGGAATATCCCTCTTTAGCATATTTGTTGATTATTTCTTTTGGTTCAGAAGCAGAATGGAATAGCACACCTTTTGCCTCAAATTTCACTTCTACATACTTATATTCTTTCATAATCATCAATACCGCCTTTCAATTATCTAAATGTTTTTCTAATTTCTTCTAATTCTTCTTCGTTTTCAACCCAATTTTCTGCATATCCACATGAACAACAAACATAACGTATTACAGGGATTTTCCCAAATAGCGTATAAGTGCTTGTGTAAATATTATTTCCGCTGGCATGGCGGTTAGGGTTATCTGGAATACGAACAATATCGGTTGAGCCACATTTAGGACATGATTTAGTATTTTTCATTTATATTCTCCTCACAACAGCAATTATTTTTTGTTACGTTTGATAAAAAACCAATATGCAAATACAATCAAGGCAAGAACACATAAAATACTATCCATGAAATCACCCACTTTATATACCTTTCTTTTTATCCTCTTTTTTCTTTTTGCGTTCCTTATATATCTTATTCCTTAAAGGAATACCACCGCACAGCAGTAGTACAACAGCCAATATTGTAAAGTCCATATGATTGCTCCTTTTTAAAATTCTTTTTTGTTCATAATTGACAAACTGATTTTCATTGAAACCAATAACATCAACAAAGCGATAATAATTGCAATAGCGATAAGAACTCCCATGCTTACAGTTGGCATATTATCTAACAGACTAACTAAATCAATATTGAAAATGGCTTCTGCTCCTTTCACGATAACGAGAGTGATTACTGCCAGACCGCCAAATGCACCAATCATAGCAATTCTTCCTTTATCTCCACCGAATTTTAGCTGAAAAGGAAGCATGATTGCTTGAACGACAATCATAATAGGTAAAATCATCAATGAACTCTGTACTAAGTCTGTAATAGGTAATGTATCTTTCAATACAGTTGTAATTATTCCTAAAACAGTTGCCAAAACCCAAGCCATACACCCCAATAATAGACCAAGAAAGTATTTTTCACTCACATAATGATTACGTGTAATAGGTAATGTAAACAGAAACGCATTTCCATTATCAAAATCATCATAACTGATTGTGCTTACTGTAAAAAGTGATACAATGAAACTCAGAAAACCTAATGGGAATATCACATCATCAGTAAATATCATCATTCCGATTACAATCGCCAAAATGAGCAACAGAAAATTTTTCTGTAACATCATCAATTTCAAATCTTTTACGAATAAGCCTTTCATTGTTCTGTCCCCCTTATCATCATGGTAATGACTTCATCTATTGTACCTTTTTCAATGGCAATTTTAGGATAATTCTCCATATAATACTGTTTCTGATTTGTCAGACAGCTATATCCATATGTTTCTTTTTTGGAACGCAATATAAACTGTTTATCCAGCTTGCTGTATTGTTCTGCGTCTACTTTTAATAAAGCATAGTCACTAAGAAGAACGTCCGTATCTTCATGCAGAATAATTTTTCCGTCATGTATCATATAAAGGTCATCACATAGCGACTCCAAATCACTGGATATATGAGAGCTGATTAAAATGGAGCGTTCTTCATCTTTTTCCAGAAATTCTCTTAACATTTCAAGCAATTCGTCTCTTGCGATTACATCTAAACCTGCTGTCGGTTCGTCCAGTATCAGCAGTTTTGCATTGTGTGAAATTGCAACCAGCACTTTTAATTTTGCTTTCATTCCTGTTGAAAATTCTTTTATCTGTTTATTCATAGGTAGTTGAAATTTCTGTACCTGTTCTATAAATAGTGATTTGTCGAATTTTGAGTACATATTCTGCAATATAGGGATAATATCTTTTATCTTCAGATACCCACTAAAACCAGAATCCGACAATACTACACCCAATTCCTCTTTATCTTTTGCTGTGAAGTCTTTTCTGTCCTTTCCAAGTATGGTAATATTTCCGCCGTCAGTTGAAATCAAACCTAATATCGCCTTAAATGTTGTGCTTTTTCCAGCACCATTTTGTCCAATCAAGCCTGTTACACATCCAGACATAAGCTCTAATGAACAATCAAGAGAAAAATTATCATAATGCTTTTTCAAGTGTTCAATTTTTAACATACATCAACCCTCCAATATCAACTCAAATAAACTTTTTATATCTTCATCACTAATACCACATCGTCTGCCTTTTTGGATAGCCTGCTCCAAATCCGCTTCCAATTCTTTTTTCTGTTCTTCCAAAAGCAGTTCTGTATTTGTAGCCGCTACATAAGTGCCTTTTCCATGTACTGTAACCGTAAAACCCTCACTTTCCAAATTGTCGTAAGCTTTTTTTACAGTTAAAGCACTTATTTTTAGTTCCTTAGAAAGTGTACGGACAGATGGAAGATTGTCGTTTTCCTTTAGTTCCCCGTTGCGTATGAGCATTTTAATCTGGTCAACAATCTGTTCATATATGGGAACCATTAGGGAAGTATTGATTATAATTTTCATTCTTTATATCCTTCCTTCTTTTCTTGATAACAGTATATAACAGTTACAAACTGTTGTCAAGTGTTATATAGTGTTTATTTTAAATTTTCTTTTGAAATTAAAAACATGCAAATCAATATAGAAATGCATGTTAAAAAATATAGTATTCTATTGTAATTCCTTTAACGCAAGCAGGTGTTTCATGGATTGTTTCTAATATCCTTTTGTTGGGGAAACTCCTGTTTCCCAACGAGAAATTGCTTTGTCAGAAACGTTCAATACCTCTGACAAATCTTTTTGTGTCATTTCTCTTTCGTTACGTAATTTTGCTATAAACGCGCCGCATTTTGTTGCATCCATAAAAACACCGCCTTTTATTTTACCTAAAGAATAGCATTAAAAGCCTAATAAGGCAACCTATGAATCGTAGAATGCGGAAAAACATTTGGCAACAGACAACCGTAAGGTCTATCCCTACAGTACAATATATTTTTCCGTTTGATAACTACAGTTAATATATTTGTAAATTCCCTCGGCAGGGACAAGCTCCTGCCATACACTGCGGGATATTATTAGCGATTTGTGCTGCATTTTTTTATTATACAACATTCCTCTTTTCACTTTTCGCTTTTCTCAGCCCGTAAGGGCTTGCCGCCGCCATACCGCGCAGGATGAAAACAGCAAATGCAAAAATGCATCTGAAAAAGTTAAATAACAAACCGAAACAGAGTGGTAGTGAACCAAAGCTGTTAACGGTAACCATTTATGTTTGCCTTTCGACGAGGGGGATTAACTTCAAGCAGTAATGGGGTTGACTGCTGGGCAAGAAATGAAGAAATGGTTGACTGGATTGCTATTCAATATCCTAAGATTAAAAAGGTATTTCAGCAGTTAGGTTGTGATGAATAATTATGAATAAGTTACTGATTGCAAAAATTTTCTCAATAAATAATTTTATCCGACAGCTTAAGCTGCACTCTTTGTGTCATTCGATGACGTCTTGTCCGAATACCGTTTTTGTGATAAAATATATATTATTAAAAATATGTTTGTAGGGCGATATAAGATAAAACCGCCTGTAAAAATACTGATTATAAGGAGAATTATATGGAGCTTATACGTTTGAGAGACAGCAGGGGAAAAATATTTGATACCGCAATGAAGCTCTATGAAAAAAGCTTCCCGAAATACGAGCAGAGGTCATATGACGCACAGCAGAGGGCCATGTATGATGAGCAGTTCCATTTTGACCTTATATACGATGATGGCGAATTTATAGGCGAAGTGCTTTATTGGGATACCGACAGCTTTATATATATTGAGCATTTTTGCATTTTATCCGAAAAGCGCAACCGCAAGTACGGAGAGCGCACACTCTCGATGCTGCAAGGCTGCAATAAAACCATTATTTTAGAAATCGACCCGCCGAAGGATGAAATATCCGTTCGCCGTCGCGGATTTTATGAGCGAAACGGATTTACATTAAACGACTTTGAGCATTTCGCACCGGCTTACACAAGGGGTGGCTCTGATTTTGAGCTTAAGATTATGACGTATCCCGGTAAAATCTCAAAGGAACTGTATGATGATTTTTATGAGTTCCTTTGTGCCAAGGTAAAAATGTACATTTGACGGCGGTGCTTTTAACGGTGTGAGCTGTAAAGGTTGAATTCCGCCGTGATACATATTGAGTTAAACGTCGCTGTTAAAAAATGCACGCGTTTCTTTGTAAAAATAAATATCTGTTTACAAAATATATTGATTTTTTACTCTTTTGTTGACATTGCACATAAAAATGTTATAATAAAAGCACTATGATTTAAATGAGGTGGAACAATATGGGAGCTAAAAAAACCGTAATGCTGACCGGTGCCTCCGGTCATATGGGTTTCCACGGTTTTAAGGAACTTTACGCTAAGAAAGACAAGTTTAATCTTGTTCTTTTACTTCGCGGAAGTGAAAAAAACCGTGTTAAATTCAAGGATTTTGAAAATGATCCTTCAGTCAGAATAGTTTGGGGCGATCTTACAAACTATGAGGATGTTCTCAACGCAGTAACAGGTTCTGACTATATTCTTCATGTAGGCGGTATGGTTTCTCCGGCAGCTGACTGGAAACCGTACAGAACACAGAAAACAAATATCGGTGCTGCTCAGAATATCTGCAAGGCAGTTCTTGCTCAGCCGGATCCCGACGCAGTTAAGGTCTGCTACATAGGCACCGTTGCCGAAACAGGCGGTCGTAACTATCCTATCCATTGGGGACGTTGCGGCGATCCGCTCAAGGTTTCGGTATATGACCATTATGCTGTTTCTAAGTGCATAGCAGAGCGTGTATTCGTTGAGAGCGGTATTAAGAATTGGGTTGTTATGCGTCAGTCGGGCATACTTTATCCCAACATTCTTAAAAATATGGATCCTATCATGTTCCACGTTCCGATCAACGGCGTTCTTGAGTGGTGCACCGTTGAGGATTCGGGTCGTTTGCTTGCCAACCTCTGCGATGAAGATGCAAAAGGCAACCTCGGTTCCGATTTCTGGAATCACTTCTACAATATAGGTTCAGGTAAGGAATACAGAATTTCAAACTATGAGTTTGAGTGCCTTCTTCTCGGTACTCTCGGTCTTGCAGGCCCCGAAAAGCTCTTTGACCCCAACTGGTTCACAACGAAGAACTTCCACGGTCAGTTCTATGCAGACGGCGATAAGCTTGAAAACTTCCTTCACTTCCGTGAGAACCTCCCCGTTAAGGATTACTTCAACCGTCTTGCAGATCAGGTTGAATTCTACTTCAAAATTCCGAGATATCTTCCGAAGAACCTCGTTGCAGCTTGCGCGAAGCCCTTTATGAAGAAGATTGCCAAGACTCCGGACTTCGGTACTCTTGACTGGGTTGAAAAGAACAACAAGCAGCGTCTTGACATCTACTTCGGCGGCATGGACGAGTGGAAGAAGATCCCGTCAAAGTGGGAAGATTTCGACCTCATCAAGTTCGATAAGGATAACAGCGCGGCTGAGCAGTTTAAGCTTGACCACGGTTATGATGAGACAAAGCCCGAAGCAGAGCTTGACATTGAGGATATGAAGCAGGCTGCTAAGTTCCGCGGCGGCGAGTGCCTCTCCGAGACAATGACTAAGGGTGATATGGCTACTAAGCTTAAATGGAAATGCGGCCACTGCGGCGCAGAATTCGAAGCAAGCCCCGCTCTTATACTTCTCGGCGGACATTGGTGCCCCGAGTGCTATATCCCGCATAAGGCTTGGGATTATGATGCTATCGCTAAGACAAACCCGTTCTTTGCTCAGGTTTGGTATCCGAACCACAGAAAAGACGAGAACAACCGTTACGACTTTGACGAGCTGTTCCACATAGACGGTGTTGCTTGGGACGACATTAAGAGATAATTTTGCAGAATTGCATAAAAGAACCGTGAGGTCTTATGACTTCACGGTTCTTTTTTTGTTTACATGATTATTCTATTCCGATAACCTTGTAATCCTTGTCCTCAACGGCTTTCTTGAGAACGTCATTGCCGATTTCACCTTTAAGAGTAACCTTTGCGGTACCGCTTACATGGCTTACTTCGGCTGACTCAACCTCGGGTAATTCTTCAAGAGCTTTCTTGACTGCAGCTTCACAATGTCCGCACATCATACCTTCGATTTTAATTGTTTTTTCCATAGCTTTTGATTCCTCCGTTACATTTTTTAAATGCTTTTTTATTTTATGGTCGTGGCTTGCGTCACGAAGCTTAAACAGATTAAGTCTCAGGGCATTGGTTACAACGCAGAAGCTTGAAAGGCTCATTGCCGCAGCTCCGAGCATGGGGTTCAGCGTAAGACCGAGAGGAATAAATACGCCGGCGGCTATCGGAATACCTATCGTGTTGTAGAAGAACGCCCAAAACAGGTTTTCGTGTATATTTCTAAGCGTCGCTCTGCTGAGCCTTATGGCTGCGGGCACATCGGAAAGACGACTCTTCATCAGAACGACGTCGGCTGCATCTATGGCAACATCTGTGCCTGCACCTATGGCTAAGCCTATGTCGGCTCTTGTAAGGGCGGGTGCGTCGTTTATTCCGTCGCCGACCATTGCCACCTTGCCGAGCTTTTTAAGCTTTTTGATTGCCTCTTCTTTACCGCTCGGTAAAACCCCTGCGATTACTTCGTCAACACCGGCTGATTTACCTATTGCGTTTGCGGTACGCTCGTTGTCGCCCGTGAGCATCACAACGCGTATTCCCATATTCCTGAGCTCTTTAACGGCTTTAGGGCTGTCGTCTTTAATGACGTCTGCCACGGCTATAATGCCGAGAAGCTTCCCATCCAGAGCAAAGAAGAGGGGAGTTTTACCATCGCCTGACAGCCTTTCGGCAATTTCCTTGATGCCGGGCGATATTTCGGCCTTTGTTTTTATGAAATTGAGATTACCTGCGAATATATCTTTTCCGTTTACGGTGCCGCTGAGGCCGTTTCCGGGCAAAGCTTTAAAGATGGATACGTCGTCGCAGATGATATTTTTGCTCTCCGCATATGAAATTACAGCCTTTGCAAGCGGATGCTCACTCTTCTTTTCAAGAGACGTCGCAGCTTTAAGAAGCTCATCTTCTGTTGTTTCACCGTTTGTGATAATGTCCGTAACTCTCGGCTCGCCCTTTGTTATTGTGCCGGTCTTGTCGAGTGCCACAATTTGTATTCTGCCTGTTTCCTCAAGAGACGCCGCTGTTTTGAAAAGAATACCGTTCTTTGCGCCGAGACCGCTGCCCACCATTATCGCAACCGGAGTCGCGAGACCTAAGGCGCACGGGCATGATATTACGAGAACCGAAATTCCGCGTGCAAGCGCATAACCTACGCCGTGACCGAGCAGAAGCCATATTACGGTTGTGATTACCGCGATAATTATTACAGCCGGGACGAATATGCCCGAAACCTTATCCGCGATTTTTGCTATCGGGGCCTTTGTGGCTGCGGCGTCGCTGACCATTTTAATGATTTGCGATAGGGTTGTGTCCTCACCTACGTGTATGGCACGGCATTTCAAAAATCCCGACCGATTGACGGTTGCCGCCGAAACCTTGTCTCCTGCGGCTTTGTCTATAGGAATGCTCTCACCGGTAAGCGCTGATTCGTCTACGGCACTTTCACCCTCGATTATCACACCGTCTGCCGGTATACTCTCGCCGGGACGTACTAAGAATATATCGTCTTTTTGTACCGTGTCAATAGGCACGGTCTTTTCTTCGCCGTCTTTTAAAATTACCGCACTTTTTGGTGCGAGCTTCATAAGACTCTTTAATGCGTCGGTCGTTTTGCCCTTTGAGCGCGCCTCAAGGGTCTTGCCCACGGTTATAAGTGTGAGAATCATAGCGGCGGACTCAAAATAAAAGTCCATCATATAGGTGTTTACAGCCTGCATATCGCCGCGTGTCTGAGCGTCTGTCATCATAAAGAGAGCGTAAGTGCTGTATACGAATGCGGCGGTTGAACCGAGGGCTACGAGGGTATCCATATTCGGGGCTCTGTGCCACAGACTTTTAAAACCGCTGATAAAGAACTTTTGGTTTATTACCATAATTATAACGGTAAGCAAAAGCTGAGTAAGTCCCATTGCAACGTGATTGCTGTTATAAAAAGAGGGGAGGGGCCATCCCCACATCATATGACCCATCGAAAAATACATCAGTATTATAAGAAATCCGACTGACCAAAACAGGCGCTTTTTGAGCTTTGGTGTTTCTGTGTCGCGGAGTGCGGATTCATCGGCACTCTCGGCGGCTTTACTTCCGCCTTTCTTAGATGCTCCGTAGCCGGCTTTTTGTACAGCGGATATTATAGCTTTGTCCGATGCCGTCCCTTCAACGCCCATGGAGTTGGTGAGTAAACTGACGGAACACGACGTTACGCCGGGTACTTTTGATACCGCTTTTTCAACTCTCGCAGAACACGCCGCACAGCTCATACCGGTGACGTTATACTGTGTCATTATTTTTTTACCTCCCGTGTCTTTACGGAAACAGCCTTGTAGCCTGCCGATTCAACAGCGTTTTTGAGCGTTTCGTCGTCAATTTTTCTGTCGAGCGAAACAACCGCTTCTTTTTTGCGAAGATTTACTCTCGCCGAAGCTCCGTCTATTTTGTTTATAGCTCGCTCAACGCGATTCCGGCAGTTTTCGCAGCTCATTCCGTCTATCGAAATTATCTTTTCTTCCGTTACGGGGCCGTCGAGCTTTTTGTGCTCGGGTCTTAATTCTCCGCCGCCACCGCAACAGCCGCCCTGACCTTTAAAGTGTTTCGCGCCGGAAACCGCCGCCAATACCACAATTGCTATGAGAATTATTATTAAAACAACATTCATTATATTTTACCGTTCTTTCTTTATTTATTTCATAAGCTTTTGAAGTGTAACCACAAGCTCGTCAATCGCTTCGTCTTTGCCGTTTCTTATATCGTCGGCAACGCATGTTCTGATGTGATTTGCAAGCAGTTCTTTATTAAAAGCATTTATCGCGGCGTTTACGGCGGCGGATTGTATGAGTATATCCGGGCAGTAAGCGTTGTTTTCCACCATGCCCTTTATTCCGCGGATTTGCCCCTCGATTCGGTTAAGCCTGTGTATAAGCTTTTTATATTCCTCGGGGGAACGCTCTTTTTTTCGCTGTGAGCAGTGACAGCACTTTTCTTTTTCCATGAACCGCACCTCGTTTCTATACCCTTAGGGGGTATCTTAAGTATATACCCATGAGGGGTATATTGTCAAGTAGCTTTTCAAATAAATATCACAAAATAAAGATGTTTTATGAGCTTATGTCCGATTTTAAGTACATTTAAAATGATGGTTTTCTTGAGAAGCAATATAAAATGTGTTACACTTATATTAATACCGACTATCGCTTCAGAAAGGAAATGTAAATATGAGCAAACTCATATATACCGGTAAAGAATTATCGCAACATAACCCCAAACTTGTTGATGAGTGGGATTACGATAAAAACTATCCAGTAACACCCGATGATGTTAGTTACGGTTCAGCTGAAAAGTATTGGTGGAAGTGTAAGAAGTGCGGTAAATCTTATGAGGCAAGTCCAAGTAATAGAACTTACAGAAAAACCGCATGCCCTTATTGTGCCGCAAAGGACAGAGGAATAAGTCAAAAAGCAACCTATGCTGAGAGAAATAATCTTGCAAAGAAATATCCTGAATTACTAAAAGATTGGGATTATGATAAAAATACTAAAAAACCCAACGAGTACTCATGTGGGTCAAATGAGACGGTTTGGTGGAAATGTCATAAGTGCGGTCATGAATGGCAAACCACACCGAACAGAAGGACGGGAAAAAACGGAACAGGTTGCCCTGTATGCGCATATAAATCGGCTGCCAAGAAGAACTCTCTCAATGCGGCTAAAACAAATAGTTTTGTTAAAAATTACCCGGATATAGCGAAAGAATGGGATTATGAGAAGAATGTTGGTTTAGATATTAATGAATATTCAAGTAAAAGCAACAAGAGAGTCTGGTGGAAGTGTTCTTTCTGCGGAAACAGTTGGCAAACAACAATAAACAAACGAGCGTCCGGGCACGGTTGCCCGAACTGTACCTTAGCTGGTACTTCGTTTTCAGAGCAAACTGTCTTATATTATGTAAAGAAAATTTATCCGGATGCGATGTCAAGATACAAGGAATTCGGTATGGAATTAGATGTTTTTATTCCCGATATAAAAACGGCGGTAGAATACGATGGAGTATACTATCATAATAGCAGTCACGCATTAGAAAAAGAAAATAAAAAAGATGAGCTTTGTAAAGAACATAATATCCGTTTAATAAGAATACGTGATTCAAGGTTGCCGGATACGAAGAATTCAATAAGGATTACTTGCACAGATACAGGTGGTAAACACCTGAACAAGGCGATAAAGAGTCTGCTGGACTTGCTTGCCCCGGGCAATAATATCATTGTTGATGTTGACAAAGACGGAATCGGTATAAAAGCCAAATATAGAGAATCAATAAAAGAAAATTGTATCGCCAATGTAAAACCGGAACTGCTTGAAGAATGGAATTATGAGAAAAATTTACATATAAATCCGGAAACCGTCTCCAGTGGCTCTGATATAAAGTATTGGTGGAAGTGCAAGAAGTGTGGTCACGAATGGCAAACCACACCATACGCAAGAACATCAGGTAGGGGATGCCCCTGTTGTGCAGGCTTAACGGTAGTTCCGGGTATAAATGATTTTGCTTCACAACATCCTGATTTGCTGAAAGAATGGGATTATGAAAAGAATACTGTATCTCCGGATAAAGTTTCCTGCGGCTCAAATAAAAAAGTGTGGTGGAAATGTCAAAAATGCGGTAACAGTTGGCAAGCCGCCCCATATACAAGAACCAAATTAGGCTCCGGATGTCCTTATTGTTTCGGTCGTTTACCAATCAAGGGCAAAACCGATTTGGCTTCACAAAAGCCTGAACTGTTAAAAGACTGGGATTATGATAAGAATGCAATATCTCCGGACGGTATTTGCTGCGGTTCTGAAAAGAAAGTGTGGTGGAAATGCCACATATGTGGTTACGAGTGGCAAGCTTCGCCTTCGTTGCGAAACGCCGGCGGCGGTTGCACAAAGTGCTTGCGAAAGAAAGCAGGGAAGAAAAAATCACTTGAAGCGGCTAAAACAAATAGCCTTTCAGAAAAATATCCGCAGATTTCAGAAGAATGGGATTATGAAAAAAATGATACATCTCCGGATAAAGTGTCTTGCGGTTCAAATAAAAGAGTGTGGTGGATATGCCATAAATGCGGTTATGGCTGGCAGGCTACTCCGAATACAAGAACATCAGGCTGCGGATGCCCTTGTTGCGCGGGTCGTGTTGTAGTTCCGGGTATAAATGATTTGGCTTCTAAAAAGCCCGAATTACTAAAAGACTGGAATTATGAAAAAAACACTGTATCTCCAAAAGAAGTGACTTGCGGCACGAATAAAAAGGTATGGTGGAAATGTCACAAATGCGGCTATGAATGGCAAACTTCTCTACATAATAGAACAGGCAACAACAGAACAGGTTGCCCTAAATGTTCACGCACCCATAGAAGTGAAACCCAAAAATAGGGTCTCCATGTGCTTTGCCTGTTGTTTCGGTCGAAAAAATCTTCCGTCGGCACAAATGTTATCATATAAAAAATCCCCGATTTGTCATTGACAAAATCGGGGATTTTAAATCGCCGTATTATTTCTTTATGCTCTCTATGGTAAAGGAATAAGCATATTTCTTGTTAGGATGGAGTATATACGGCTCACGCACGTGTGCGTCACCGGGCATATCTCCGCCTACGCCGAGCTGAGTTAAATCAAAGTTAAACGTCGTAATATCCTTGTGCTTTAACTCATGAATATGCGTGGCTTTCTCAAGCTCATTCTGCGTGTAATGCCAGGCGCTGAATGCGAGCGGAGTGTTGTACGGAGCGGTAAATTTAAGACCCTTGCCGTCCTTGTCGGTTATTTCGACATAACGGACGTCAACTCTGTTGCCGTTTTCCTGCGGACGCATATAGTGGTGCTCAAGGTCGTCAACGCTCATCTCGTGAATAGCTATTTTGCCGCCGGTTTTACGGTCGATATATGTTTCCTGTGGACCTCTGCCGTACCACTTTACGTAGTTGAGTTCGGGTATAAGCCCCATCTGCGTACCGAATCTCAGAAGTGTAAAGGCCTTTGGAGTACCCTCGTGGTTGACCTCGATTTTGCCGTCGGGATAGATAATATATTTCGATTTAACGCCAGAGAATGAGAATACTGCCCAGTCTACATATATGATGATTTCTCCGTTTGCGCCCTCATCTATGGCCGTTATTGTGCCCTGTGCCGTATCGGTTGCGGTTCTCCATGTGTAATACGGATGAAGCGGAATAAGGAAGGGAACAAAGTTTGTAAGTGAAAAGTCGTTGTCGATAAGCGCGCGGAAGTAATTCGGCTTCAAGGGAGTTTTTAAATATTCCTTGCCGTCAAAGCGCAGCGAAACTATTTTGCCGTCGGTAACCTTTACCGTGAAGTTTTCACCCTGAATTGTAGCTGTTGTGCCTATCTGAACGCATTGAAGTTTACCATTTGAATTATCGGGAAGAGCTTCGGGCATCTTCTTTAGAATTATCTGGTCAAACGACTGTTCATAGCCCTTTTCGCAGTAACGCTCCTTGTTTTTGCGAAGGAATGAGAATGTGATAATGCACTCGGCGTTCGGAAGATTATCGGAAGAGAACGGTACCGTGATGTCCTTTGAAGAGAGTGGGGGAACCGAAAGATTGTCGATAATACCCGATTCAATCTCTTTGCCGTTTGCGGTTACGGTCCATTTAAGGTCAAATTCCGAAAGGTCGGTGAATAAGTGCTTATTTTTAACGGTAAATTCTTTCTTTTCAAGGTCTTTTTCAATAACCTTCATTTCGGCGTAAACCTTTTTGACCTCATATGCCGACGGGTGAACCTTTCTGTCGGCGGCAATTATACCGTTTGCACAGAAGTATGTGTTACTGCCTGTCATAGCGGTTGTGTTGGGAAGCTGGAAGGGTCTGCGCGGCTCTGATTTTTCAAAGTCCGTACCGTAAAGCCAATGATCTCCGTCGGGAGCCTTGTAGCGAAGAGCCTGGTCTACGAAGTCCCAAATAAATCCGCCGCACATATTATCGTATTTCTCGAAGTCATCCATATATTCCTGGAAGTTGCCGAGGCTGTTTTCCATTGCGTGCGCATATTCGCATAGTATTACGGGCTTCGTGTAAGCCTCTTTCGGAATGGGCTTTGAATCTGCGGCGAGCTGGTTTGCAACGTTATCGTAAAGGCTTATGGTGATTGGCTCGCGATTGCCGAGCTTTTCCATAATGTCGGGGAGGGGATACATTCTTGATATAACGTCGCTCTTTGTCAGGTCAAAATCGCCCTCATAGTGGAACTGTCTCGTTTTGTCAAGCTCCAAAGCGGCTTCCTTCATCTTAGCAAAGTTTGTGCCGTCGCCGGCCTCATTGCCGAGTGACCACATAAATACGCAGGCGTGGTTTCTGTCGCGAAGTACCATTCTCTGCATTTTGTCCACAACCGCATTAGTCCATACGGGATTGCTTCCCGGAACGCCCTTTCTGCGGACGCCGTGACTTTCCATATCGCATTCGTCCATAACATAGAAACCGTATTCGTCGCAAAGCTCATAGAAGAACGGATCGTCCGGATAGTGAGAAGTGCGGATAGAATTTATGTTACAGCGCTTCATTATGTCGAGATCCTGATAATATCTCTCCTTCGGAACCGCCCAACCGTGATCCGGGTCGAAATCGTGACGGTTTACACCGCGAATCATCAGAGGCTGGCCGTTAAAGAGAATTTTTTCTCCTACTATCTCAACCTTTTTGAAACCGAAACGGATTGACTTGTATGTTGTTGTTTTACCGGTTTTAAGCTCGATAACAAGAGTGTAGAGCTCCGGTGTTTCGGCACTCCATTTGAGCGGGTTTTTTATTACCGCTTCAAGGTTTATTGTTTTGCTGTCTTTTCCAGCAACCGTGAATTCCTCCGAACCCAGCTTTTGCTTTTTGCCGTCTTTTTCAATATAAGCACTGAGCTTTGAAGCTTTGTCTTCGTCGTCGTAATTTATGATTTTTGCTTCAAGCTTCGTATCGCTGTCCTTGTAATCCTTATCAAGGTCGGTTGTTATAAAGAAGTCGCGAAGACAGGTCTTGGGCTCGGCGAAGATATATACCTCTCTGTAAAGACCGCAGAGAAGCCACATATCCTGATCCTCTATGTACTGAGCGTCGCTGTAACGGTAACATTTTACGGCCACCTCGTTGATTCCGTTCTTAACATATTTTGTGATGTCAAATTCGTGCGGAGTCATGGAGCCCTGCGAATAACCTACAAAGCTTCCGTTTATATATACCTCAATTGCGGATTTGGCTGCGCCGAAGTGTAAAAATATTTCTTTTCCGTCGAAGTTTTCGGGCAGGGTAAATGCGCGTCTGTAAAGACCGATTTCCTGCATATTGTGGTCAATGCAGGGAATTTTGCTCTTTTGACGGCTGATAGCCCTCGGAAAGGTACTTGCATAGTAATACGGAGCACTGCCCGTACCCTCCGTTTGCCAAACCGACGGAACGGTTATGTATCGCCAATCTGAATCATCAAAGCTCGGCTCATAAAAATCAGGCGGACAGTTGTCTATGCCCATCTGCCAATGGAATTTCCATTTTCCGTTAAGAGTTACCTTGTAAGGCGACTCTTTTCTTTCCGCAGCATCGAGCGCGTTATCGTATGAAAATGCGATGACGTGGCCGTCCTCTTTGTTTCTCTTGATAACGGCGGGGTTTTCCCAATCGTATCTTTTTTTGATCTCCATTTTCTTCTCCAATCTTTTTATACTGAATTTATACAAACAAATTAATAACAGCTTATTCCTTTTCCGCATCCTGCTTGTATGCGAGATATTCTATAAATTGCCTTGCGGTCCTCGGGCTTCTGCCGCCGGCTCTCAAAGCGTGAGCCTCCGCTTTCATTATAAGCTTGTCCTCCGGCATATTTATGCCGTATTTTTTTGCAAGTTCAACAACAATGCCCGAATACAGATTTTTGTCCGGTCTTGAAAACGTGATTTGCAAGCCGAATCTTGCCGAAAGGCTTGTAAGCTCCTGCATCGTATCCTGAATATGAACATCGTCTCCGTCACGGTCGGCAAAACTCTCTTTGACAAGATGACGGCGGTTTGATGTTGCGTATATCGCTATGTTTTTGGCCCTGCCGTTTACGCTGCCCTCCAAAATAGCCTTCAGCGCACCGAAGTCCTCATCGTTTTTGGTGAAGCTCAAATCATCTATAAATATTATGAATTTAAGCGGATTGCCCGATATTCTGTCCATTATGTCCGGCAGGGAATAGAGCTGATTTTTCTTAACCTCGATAAGTCTCAACCCGTCATCCTTAAATTCGTTCGCTATTGCTTTTACGGTACTGCTCTTACCGCTTCCGGCGTCTCCGTATAAAAGAACATTATTGCACGGTTCTCCCTTTAAAAGAGCCTTTGTGTTATCAATTACCTCGCTGCGCTCGCGCTCGTAACCGGAAAAATCCGAAAGTTTTTGCGTGTCGGGGTATTTAACAGGCACAATATCGCCGTTTTTAATGATAAAGACGTGGTATTTTGCCCATATGCCGTATCCGGTTTTGGATATGTTTTTTATTCTGGAGAGATAAATGCTTTTTATATCGGTTTTCTCGGTAGTCCAGCCGGGTAGAGACTCATTTTCGAGGCGCAGGCTCTTTTTAACATCGTCCGACCGCACGGCCGCCAATTCGTTAAGCGTGTCAAGCTCCATATTCAGAGCCTCGTCATAATGGCTGCCGAGCTTTTTGTGACCATACTTTAATATGTAAGCGTTTTCGTCCTCAAGAACGGCGTTTAAAACATATTTTGAAAAATTATCGGTTTCCGCAAACAGCTTCGAGAGAAAATCGGCATATAAGTAAACCTCTTCTTTTTCGCTCTTTTGTTCATCGGCAAGCTCGGTGAACGATTTGATGACCTCGTCATTTAACAGATTTCTGAAAATGACAAGAGAAAAGAGCTTGTGCGAAAGCTCTTCAAAATTCAACATAATACAATAACATCTCCGAAAATAATCAAAAAAGACTTGACATATGCCATTGACAAGCATATAATAATAAACTGCTATAAAATGGAAGCATATGCTCTTGTCGTTTTTTTGTATTAGTAGTTTATCACAAAAAATCAATTAAATCAATAGCATATCACAATCAATTATTATAGTAATCTCCCGCCGGGTTGCAATTTGTCAATACCCTTGATTTTTGCGGTCGGCGTTTGGAATAATTTTGCGAACGGAGAGTGATAAGCCCTATGGTGAATGTCAAACCAGTAAAACTCGGAAGAAACACACGCATGAGCTTTTCTAAAATCAATGAGGTAATGGAGATGCCCAACCTCATCGAGGTACAGAAAAATTCCTATCAATGGTTTCTTGACGAAGGTCTGAAGGAAGTATTCCGCGATGTCGCAGATATTACGGACTATTCCGGCAACCTTGTTTTGAGCTTTGTCGATTACAGAATGGACGATGCTCCCAAATATACCATCAAGGAATGTAAAGAGAGGGACGCGACATATGCTGCTCCTTTAAGAGTTACTGCAAGGCTGCTCAACAAAGAAACGGGCGAAATTAAAGAAAGCGAAGTCTATATGGGCGATTTCCCGCTCATGACAGACAGCGGTACCTTCGTAATCAACGGTGCGGAGCGCGTTATCATTTCGCAGCTTGTCCGTTCTCCCAGCGTGTACTATGGTATGACGCATGATAAAACGGGTAAAGAGCTCTACTCGACTACCGTTATCCCCAACAGAGGCGCATGGCTCGAGTACGAAACTGACCAGAACGACCTGTTTTATGTTAGAATTGATAAGAACAGAAAGATTTACATCACTACCTTTATCAGAGCACTCGGACTTTCCTCAAACGAAGAGATACTTGACTTTTTCGGCTATGACGAGAGAATCAAGGCTACTCTCGAAAAGGATACTACCATAAATACCGAGCAGGCTCTTATCGAAGTATACAAGAGACTGCGTCCCGGCGAGCCTCCCACACTCGAGACTGCTCAGGCGCAGATTGATAATCTCTTCTTCGATCCGCACAGATATGACCTTTCAAGAGTAGGTCGCTATAAATACAATAAAAAGCTTGCAATCTCCGCTCGCATAGCCGGCTTTAAGGCTGATGAACCGATTATCAGCAATCTTACCGGTGAGATACTTGCGGAGCCTGGCGAAACCATAACCCCCGAGCTTGCTTACAGAATAGAGCAGGAGGGAGTTAATACCGCCGTTATAGTAACTCCGGAGGATAAAACCGTTAAGGTCTATTCAAACGGTATGGTTGACATCGGTGAGTATGTTCCCATGTTCACAGAGGCTGAGCTTGAGGATATCGGCATTAACGAGAAGGTACGCTTTACTGTGCTTCAGGAAGTGCTCGAAAAGTGCGGCGACGATAAGGATGCGCTTTCCGAGGAGCTTTCGGCTCGTTGCGACGACCTCATTCCGAAGCATATCATAATTGATGATATAATGGCTTCTATCAACTACCTCAACTGCATTGCGGACGGCGTAGGTACAACGGATGACATAGACCATCTCGGCAACCGTCGTATCCGTTCCGTCGGCGAGCTTCTTCAGAATCAGTTCAGAATAGGCTTTTCCAGAATGGAGAGAGTTGTAAAAGAAAGAATGACTCTTCAGGCGCAGGAGCCCGATAAGGTAACTCCCGCCGCTTTGATAAATATTCGCCCCGTTATGGCGGCTATAAAAGAGTTCTTCGGTTCGTCTCCGCTTTCTCAGTTCATGGATCAGACAAACCCCCTCGCAGAGCTTACTCATAAGAGAAGACTTTCCGCTCTCGGTCCCGGCGGTCTTTCACGTGACCGTGCAGGCTTCGAGGTTCGTGACGTTCATTACAGCCACTACGGCCGTATGTGCCCCATAGAGACCCCCGAAGGACCGAACATCGGACTTATCTCTTATCTTGCAACCTTTGCAAGAATCAATAAATACGGCTTTATCGAGGCTCCGTTCCGCCGCATAGATAAGGAAACGGGAACGGTACTTGATGAGGTCACCTATATGACCGCAGACGTCGAGGATAACTACATGGTAGCTCAGGCTAACGAGCCTCTCGACGAAAACGGCAAATTCAAGCGCAAAAAGGTCAATGCCCGTTATCGTGACGAGTTTATGGAGATTGAGGCTTCGGAAGCCGACTACATGGACGTATCGCCGAAGATGGTAGTTTCCGTTGCAACCGCAATGATTCCTTTCCTTGAGAACGACGACGCAAACCGTGCACTTATGGGTTCAAACATGCAGAGACAGGCGGTTCCGCTTCTCACAACCGAGTCTCCTATAGTAGGAACCGGTATGGAATACAAGGCGGCGGTCGATTCGGGCACCGTAGTTCTCGCAAAGCGCGCCGGTACCGTAACCAAGGCTGATGCGGAAACTGTTGAAATCACTACAGATGACGGTTCGGTTGACCATTATGACATAATCAAATTTATGCGTTCTAACCAGGGCACATGCATAAATCAGCGCCCGATAGTTTCCGAGGGTCAAAAGGTTGAGGCTCATGAGGTTATAGCCGACGGTCCTGCAACCTCGAACGGCGAAATTTCGCTCGGTAAGAATGCGCTTATCGGCTTTACCACTTGGGAAGGCTACAACTACGAGGACGCTGTTCTTATCAACGAAAAGCTTGTCCGCAACGATGTTTATACTTCAATTCATATAGAGGAATATGAGCTTGAGTCGAGAGATACCAAGCTCGGACCGGAAGATATTACGAGAGATATCCCGAACGTCGGTGAAGACGCTCTTTCCGACCTTGACGAAAACGGCATAATCCGTATCGGTGCCGAGGTTCACTCGGGCGATATACTTGTCGGTAAGGTAACGCCTAAGGGCGAGACAGAGCTTACCGCCGAGGAGAGACTTCTCCGCGCAATATTCGGCGAAAAGGCAAGAGAGGTTCGCGATACTTCCCTTCGCGTACCGCACGGCGAATACGGCATAGTAGTAAACGTCGAAGTGTTTACAAGAGAAAACAGCGACGAGCTCAGTCCCGGCGTTAATAAAGTAGTACGCTGCTACATCGCTCAGAAACGTAAGATTTCCGTCGGCGATAAGATGGCAGGCCGTCACGGTAACAAGGGTGTTGTTTCAAGAATACTTCCGCAGGAGGATATGCCGTTCCTTGATGACGGTACTCCGCTTGACATTCTTCTTAACCCCCTCGGCGTACCCTCCCGAATGAACATCGGTCAGGTGCTTGAGGTTCATCTCGGCTTTGCTTACCGCAAGCTCGGTCAAAAAATCGCAACGCCGGTATTTGACGGTGCGCATGAATCCGATATTCGCGAGGCTCTTAAAGAGGCAGGCTACCGTGAGGACGGTAAGTCGATACTTACCGACGGCAGAACGGGTGAAAAGTTTGACAACCCCATAACCGTAGGCGTTATGTACTTCCTTAAGCTCCACCATCTTGTTGACGATAAGATTCACGCAAGAAGCACGGGTCCGTATTCACTCGTTACCCAGCAGCCCTTGGGCGGTAAAGCTCAGTTCGGCGGTCAGCGTTTCGGTGAGATGGAGGTTTGGGCCCTTGAGGCTTACGGCGCAGCTTATACTCTTCAGGAAATTCTCACCGTTAAGTCGGACGATGTTGTGGGCCGTGTAAAGACTTACGAGTCGATAGTCAAGGGTCTCAACGTTCCGAAGCCCGGTATTCCGGAGTCGTTCAAGGTTCTCATTAAGGAGCTTCAGTCGCTTGCTCTTGACGTCAAGGTTCTTGACGCAAATAACGAGGAGATTGACCTTAAACAGACCTACGACGACGATGATGTTACTCCTACGATGGCTGACAACGAAGCATTTTCAGAGGTCAACGACGCTTCTTATGATGACGGTTATATTCCTGACAGAGAAGAAGACGCCGACGAATACGAGAATGACGATTATACAAGCGATTCCGAAGACGGTTTTGATTCGGATGACCTCAATGACGAGGATTTCTGATTTCACGTTTCGCAGATTTCTGAAAATTAATGGAAGAAAGGTAAAGAGCCAATGGAAAATATAACCTTTGAATCAATAAAAATCGGTCTTGCTTCACCCGAACAGATCAGAGAGTGGTCTTACGGCGAGGTCAAAAAGCCCGAAACCATAAATTATCGTACCTTAAAGCCCGAGCGCGACGGACTTTTCTGCGAAAGGATATTCGGACCCACAAAGGACTGGGAGTGCCATTGCGGAAAATACAAGAGAATTCGCTATAAGGGTAAAATATGCGAGCGCTGCGGAGTTGAGGTTACCAAATCCAAGGTAAGACGCGAGAGAATGGGCCATATCGAGCTTGTCGCTCCCGTTTCGCATATTTGGTATTTCAAGGGTATCCCGTCAAGAATGGGACTTATCCTTGACATTTCTCCGAGAGAGCTTGAAAAGGTTCTCTATTTCGCAAAATATATTGTCACCGATCCCGGTGATACAGAGCTTAAAAAGAAGCAGATACTCTCCGAAAAAGAGTATCTCGATATGAGAGAGAAGTATGAGGACGACTTCAAGGCCGGTATGGGCGCCGAAGCCATCAAAGAGCTTCTCTGCGAAATCGACGTTGACGCGCTTACCGAGCAGCTCCGTGAGGAGCTCTCTGAGGCGTCGGGTCAGAAGAAAGCAAGAATACTTAAAAGACTTGAAGTCGCCGAAGCATTCAAGCTTTCCGGTAACCGTCCCGAATGGATGATTCTCGACGTTATTCCGGTAATTCCGCCCGATATCCGTCCTATGGTACAGCTCGACGGCGGCAGATTTGCAACATCGGATCTCAACGATCTTTACAGACGTGTTATAAACAGAAACAACCGTCTTAAAAGACTTCTTGAGCTCAACGCTCCCGATATAATTGTAAGAAACGAAAAGAGAATGCTTCAGGAGGCTGTCGATGCTCTTATAGACAACGGCAGACGCGGCAGACCCGTAACGGGCCCCAACAACCGTGCTCTTAAATCTCTTTCCGATATGCTTAAAGGTAAGCAGGGTCGTTTCAGACAGAACCTCCTCGGTAAACGTGTCGACTATTCCGGCCGTTCCGTTATCGTAGTAGGACCCGAGCTTAAAATGCATCAGTGCGGTCTTCCCAAGGAAATGGCACTTGAGCTGTTTAAGCCGTTCGTTATGAAACGTCTTGTTGAAACCGGCGTTGCAGGCAACATCAAGTCGGCGAGAAAAATGGTAGAGCGCGCAAAGCCCGAGGTTTGGGACGCTCTCGAAATAGTCATTAAGGATCACCCCGTTATGCTTAACCGTGCTCCCACTCTTCACAGACTCGGTATTCAGGCATTTGAGCCGGTACTCGTAGAGGGCAGAGCCATTAAGCTTCACCCGCTTGCTTGTACCGCATTCAACGCGGACTTCGACGGCGACCAGATGGCTGTTCACGTACCGCTTTCGGCAGAGGCTCAGGCAGAGGCAAGGCTCCTTATGCTTGCCGCAAATAACCTTCTCAAGCCGTCCGACGGTAAACCGGTTACCGTTCCCACACAGGATATGATACTCGGTTCTTACTACCTCACTATGGAAAAAGACGGCGAGCCGGGCGAAGGCAAAGCGTTCCTCAGCGTTGATGAGGCTACCATGGCTTACAACGAGGGCGACATCGGTCTTCATTCCAAAATTAAAATTCGTATGACCAAAGAGATAAACGGTGAAAAGGTTACTAAGCTTGTTCCCACAACTCTCGGTAAAATCATATTCAACAATCCCATTCCGCAGGATCTCGGCTTTATCGACAGAAGCAATCCCGAAAACGCATTCAATCTTGAGGTTGAATTCCTTGTCGATAAGAAGGGCCTCGGCAAGATAATCGATAAGTGCATTAAAAAGCACGGCGTACACATAGCCTCCGTAATGCTTGACAGCATTAAGGCTCAGGGCTATAAATACTCTACAAAATCCGGTATAACGGTTGCCGTATGCGACGCTATAATCCCGCCGCACAAGCAAGAGCTTCTTGAAGCAGCCGAGGAAAAGGTTGACTCCATCACCGCACAGTATAAGATGGGTCTTTTGAGCAACAATGAGCGTTCAAAGAGAGTCATCAAGGTTTGGGAAGAATGTACCAATAAGGTTTCTCAGGGTATTAAAGAGAACCTCGGTAAAAACAATCCCATTTATATGATGGTTGACTCCGGTGCCCGTGGTTCGGAATCACAGCTTCGTCAGCTTGCCGGTATGCGCGGACTTATTGCAAATACGGCAGGTAAAACCATTGAGGTTCCGATTCGAGCCAATTACCGCGAAGGTCTTAATGTACTTGAATACTTCATCTCATCACGCGGTGCGCGTAAAGGTCTTGCCGATACCGCACTTAGAACGGCTGACTCGGGTTACCTTACCCGTCGTCTTGTCGATGTTTCACAGGACGTTATAATCCGTGAAGAGGATTGCCATTGCCATGACGGTATTGAGGTTTACGATATCCACGAGGGCAAGGAAATGATTGAGACTCTCCAGGAGAGACTTACAGGCAGATTCCTTCTTGAGGATTTTGTAGACGAAAAAACCGGCGAGCTTATTATGTCCAAGGATAAGATGATGACCGAGGACGATGCAGCTAAAGTCGCAGCTATCGTTAACGCCCGTCCCAATGAAGCAGACAGAAGAATAAAGATACGTTCGCTTCTCACCTGCGAATCAGACCACGGCGTTTGTATTAAGTGCTACGGTTCGAATCTTGCGACAGGCGAGCCTGTTACCGTGGGCGAGGCTGTCGGTATCATAGCGGCTCAGTCAATAGGTGAGCCCGGTACACAGCTTACAATGCGTACCTTCCATACCGGCGGTATCGCATCAAGCCAGGATATTACACAGGGTCTTCCCCGTGTCGAGGAATTGTTTGAGGCAAGAAAGCCCAAGACTCTCGCAATTCTTGCCGAGATTGACGGCTATCTCTCATTCCGCGAAATTAAAAAGAATGAGCACATTGTCATCACCAATCCCGAGACGGCCGAAGAAAAAACCTACCTTATTCCTTACGGCTTCCGCAAGAAGTTCAACAGCGATAAGGATGAAAACGGCAACCCGATATTCATAAAGAAGGGTACCGCTCTTACAGAGGGTGCTCCCAATCCCCACGACATACTCGCCATCAACGGCGTCAATGCGGTTCACGACTACCTTATCAAGGAAGTTCAGAAGACCTATCGTATGCAGGGTGTTGATATCAATGATAAGCACATTGAGGTTATCGTTCGTCAGATGATGAGAAAGCTCAAGGTGGATGAGCCGGGTTCAACCGAGCTTCTTCCCGGAGCTACCATTGAAAAATCCGACTTCAACAAAGAGAACAAGCGCGTCAGCGCAGAGTGCGAGGCAGAGGGGAAGGAGTTTACTCCGGCCACCTGCGAACCGGTGCTTCTCGGTATCACAAAGGCTTCGCTTGCTACCGATTCCTTCCTGTCGGCGGCTTCCTTCCAGGAAACCACAAGAGTTCTCACCGATGCAGCTATTAAGGGCAAAACCGATCCTCTTATCGGCCTTAAAGAAAATGTTATTATCGGTAAGCTTCTTCCGTCCGGTACTGGTATGAAGTGTTACAGCGAGGTCGAGCTCGAAAAGACTTATTCGGATGATACTAATCCCGATGAGCCTGCAAATGAGCCCGCGTAAAAGAAAATTTAAATAAAAGCTTGACAATCAAAGGTTTTAAATGTTAAAATCTTTGATTGTGTGAGCAAAACAAACACTTTTTTAACGGAAGTGTTTGTTTTGCTGACACATTGTGTCATATTTTTAGAAGGAGGTGCAATGAATTTGCCGACATTTAACCAGCTTGTTCGCAGTGGCAGACAGACAGTTGAGAAGAAATCGAAGGCTCCGGCTCTCGGTAAGGGTCTTAACTCGAAGAAGAACGTTATGACTAACAACGCTTCTCCGCAGAAGAGAGGAGTTTGCACGGTTGTAAAGACCGACACTCCTAAAAAGCCTAACTCAGCTCTCCGTAAGCTCGCCAGAGTTCGTCTTACAAACGGAATCGAAGTATCAGCTTATATTCCCGGCGTAGGTCACAATCTTCAGGAGCACTCAGTTGTTCTTATAAGAGGCGGGCGTGTTAAGGATCTCCCCGGTGTTCGTTACCATATTGTCCGCGGTACACTTGATACTCAGGGCGTTACGGGCAGAATGCAGAGCCGTTCAAAGTACGGTGCTAAGAGACCCAAGGCAGCTAAAAAGGCGTAATTTCGCCGACTATTTAAAGACAGAATCTACTTGCAAGGTTTTAAGTCCGTGCAGGGTGTATATATATTTCTTATATTATGCCTCTTGCATTGACACCACGGGGTTTTGTCACCGAGTACCTATGATATCATTATAATTATGAAGGAGGGAAGCGAAGTGCCAAGAAGAGGCCAGATAGCAAAACGTGATGTTTTGCCGGATCCGCTTTACAATTCAAAGCTTGTAACCAGGCTTATCAACAGCGTTATGTATGACGGTAAAAAGGGCGTAGCCCAGAAAATCGTTTATGACGCATTTAACATTATCGCTGAGAAGACGGGTAAGGAACCGTTGGAGGTATTTGATGCCGCAATGGAAAATGTTATGCCCGTTCTCGAGGTTAAGGCTCGCCGCGTAGGCGGTGCTACCTATCAGGTCCCGATCGAGGTTCGTCCCGAAAGAAGACAGACCTTAGGTCTTAGATGGATCACTCTCTATGCTCGTCAGCGTTCCGAGAGAACTATGAAGGAAAGACTTGCAAACGAGATAATGGATGCCGTAAATGAAACAGGTTCGGCATTCAAAAAGCGCGAAGACACTCACAAGATGGCAGAAGCAAACAAAGCTTTTGCTCATTTCAGGTGGTAAGCTTACTAATATTTATGTTACCGTATTTATACGGTTATGGAGGATGTTATGCCAAGAAAGGTCACTCTTGAAAAAACAAGAAATATTGGTATAATGGCGCATATCGACGCCGGTAAAACAACTACCACAGAGCGTATATTGTTTTACACGGGTGTAAACCATAAAATCGGTGAGACCCACGACGGCGACGCTACCATGGACTGGATGGCGCAGGAGCAGGAGAGAGGTATAACCATCACTTCCGCTGCAACTACTTGTTTCTGGAAAAACCATCGTATCAATATTATCGACACTCCCGGCCACGTTGATTTCACTGTTGAAGTTCAGCGTTCGCTTCGTGTACTTGACGGTTCGGTTACCGTTTTGTGCGCAAAGGGCGGTGTTGAGCCTCAGTCTGAAACCGTTTGGCGTCAGGCTGACGAATATCATGTTCCGCGTATGATTTACGTCAATAAGATGGATATCATGGGTGCGGACTTCTACCATGTTCTTGACATGGTAGACGAGCGTTTCAAATGTAACCCCGTGCCGATTCAGCTCCCCATCGGTTCTGAAGACACATTCAAGGGTATCGTTGACCTCGTAGAAATGGATGCCGAGATTTATTATGATGACCTCGGTAAAGACGTAAGACGTGAGCCTATCCCCGACGATATGAAGGAGCTTGCCGAGAAGTATCGTGCAAAGCTTATCGAGCATGTCGCAGATCAGGACGACGAGCTTATGGAAAAATACTTCAACGGCGAGGAATTCACCGTTGAGGAAATCAAGAGAACTATCCGTAAATCAACTATCGAGAATAAAATGGTTCCGATAACTTGCGGTACCTCTTACCGCAACAAGGGCGTACAGCCTCTTCTCGATGCAATAGTTGATTATATGCCGGCTCCTACGGATGTCCCGGCTATAAAGGGTGTAAACCCCGATACAGACGAAGAGGAAGACAGACATTCTTCGGATTCGGAGCCGTTCTCGGCTCTCGCATTCAAGATTGCCACCGACCCCTATGTCGGTAAGCTCTGCTTCTTCAGAGTTTATTCGGGTACTCTGACTGCCGGCTCAACCGTTTACAACTCCGTTAAGGACGACGACGAGAGAATGGGCCGTATACTTCAGATGCACGCTAACCACAGAGAAGATATCGACTGTGTTTACGCAGGTGATATTGCAGCTGCCGTAGGTCTTAAGAATACTACGACAGGTGATACTCTCTGCGATGAGAAGCACCCGATAATTCTTGAATCAATGAAATTCCCGGATCCCGTTATCCGTGTAGCAATCGAGCCTAAGACCAAAGCAGGTCAGGAAAAGATGGGTATCGCTCTTCAGAAGCTTGCAGAAGAGGATCCTACCTTTAAGTGCTATACCGATGAAGAGACCGGTCAGACCATCATCGCCGGTATGGGTGAGCTTCATCTTGAAATTATCGTTGACAGAATGCTTCGTGAATTCAAGGTTGAGGCTAACGTAGGTAAGCCGCAGGTTGCTTACAAGGAGACAATCCGTAAGCCCGCTTCCTCCGATACCAAATACGCCCGTCAGTCAGGTGGTAAAGGTCAGTACGGTCACGTTAAGATCAACATTGAGCCTAACCCCAATAAGGGCTATGAGTTCGTAAATAACATCGTCGGCGGTGCTATTCCGAAGGAATACATCGAACCTGCTAACCAGGGTATTCAGGGTGCTATGCAGTCGGGCGTTATTGCCGGTTATCCGGTTGTTGACGTAAAGGTAACTCTTTACGACGGATCTTATCACGAGGTTGACTCTTCGGAAATGGCATTCAAGATTGCAGGTTCTATGGCATTCAAGGATGCTTCCAAGAAGGCCGATCCGGTTCTCCTCGAACCCATAATGAAAGTTACCGTTATCGTTCCCGAGGAATATATGGGCGACGTTATCGGCGACCTTAACTCTCGCCGCGGTGAGATTCAGGGCTTTGAAGAGAGAACTGGTGCTAAGCAGATCAATGCTCACGTTCCGCTTTCCGAAATGTTCGGTTATGCTACCGACCTTCGTTCCAAGACTCAGGGCCGCGGTCAGTATGTAATGGAACCCGACGGATATAAAGAAGTTCCGAAGTCAATCGCTGAAAAGATTATCAGCGAAAGAACTAAAAAAGACTGATTAAATAGCTGAAAAGACTTGATATTTTATTCATTTATTGATAAAATATCAACCACAATGAAAAAATTTATTTGTTCTCATAAAAAAGGAGGAAAATTCAATGGCAAAGGCAAAATTCGAAAGAACCAAACCACATGTTAACATCGGTACTATCGGTCACGTTGACCATGGTAAGACCACGTTAACAGCTGCTATTACAAAAACACTCGCAATGAAGGGCTTCGCTCAGTTCGAAGACTATTCAATGATCGATAAGGCTCCCGAAGAGAGAGAGCGTGGTATAACGATCAACACCGCTCACGTTGAGTACGAGACCGAAAAGCGTCACTATGCTCACGTTGACTGCCCCGGCCATGCTGACTATATCAAGAACATGATCACCGGTGCTGCTCAGATGGACGGTGCTATCCTTGTTATCGCTGCTACCGACGGCCCGATGGCTCAGACTAAAGAGCACCTTCTTCTCGCTCGTCAGGTTGGCGTTCCCTACATCGTAGTATTCCTTAACAAAGCTGATCAGGTTGACGATCCCGAGCTCCTTGAGCTTGTTGAAATGGAAGTTCGTGAGACTCTTAACGAGTATGACTTCCCGGGCGACGACACACCAATCATCGTTGGTTCTGCTCTTAAAGCTCTTGAGTATTCGGGCGACGATATTAACGCTCCCGAGCTTAAGCCGATTTGGGACCTTATGGATGCTGTTGATAACTACATCCCGACTCCCGACCGTAAATCAGACCAGCCGTTCCTTATGCCTGTTGAGGACGTTATGACCATCACAGGCCGTGGTACTGTTGCTACCGGCCGTGTTGAGCGTGGTATCCTTAAGCTCAACGACGAAGTTGAAATCGTTGGTCTTACCGACGAAAAGAAGAAGACCGTTGTTACCGGTATCGAGATGTTCAGAAAGACTCTTGATTATGCTGAGGCAGGCGACAACATCGGCGCACTTCTTCGTGGTATTCAGAGAACTGAGATTGAGCGTGGCCAGGTTCTTTCTAAGCCCGGTTCAATCCATCCTCATACAAAGTTCAAGGGCCAGGTTTACGTCCTTACTAAGGACGAGGGCGGCCGTCATACACCGTTCTTCAATAACTATCGTCCTCAGTTCTATTTCAGAACTACCGACGTTACCGGTACTATCACTCTTCCCGAGGGAACTGAGATGTGCATGCCCGGCGATAACGTTGTTATGAGCGTTGAGCTTATCACTCCTATCGCTATTGAGCAGGGTCTTCGTTTCGCTATTCGTGAAGGCGGACGTACCGTTGGTTCAGGCGTTGTTACTGAAATTGACGAATAATTCGTTAATACGATAATCAAAAATCACCTCTGTTTTTCAGAGGTGATTTTTTTATGTTCAGTCCGAATTTCGGGACTGTTATATTTTTACTATTGACACAGAACAAATGTTCGGTTACAATGACGGTACAATAATTTTTTCGGTGATTTTATGGAACGGGCAATACTTCATTGTGATTTGAATAATTTTTACGCTTCGGTCGAAACGGTTGTTTCTCCGGAGCTGCGCGGCAAAGCTATTGCAATTTGCGGCAGAACCGAGGATAGGCACGGCATAGTGCTGGCAAAGTCCGAGGCTGCAAAAAAATGCGGGGTAAAAACAGGCGACGTTATATGGAAGGCAAAGGGCAAGTGTCCCGAGCTTTTGGTTTTTCCTCCTCGATTTTCCGAATATATCAAATATTCACGTGCGGTAAAATCAATATACGGCAGATACACCGATATGATAGAGCCGTTCGGTATTGACGAGTGCTGGCTTGATGTAAGCGGTAGTACACGGCTATTCGGCTCTCCCGAAACCATCGCCGATGATGTCAGAGAGGCTGTAAAAAAAGAACTCGGACTTACTATTTCCGTGGGTGTGTCATTTAATAAAGTGTTTGCAAAGCTCGGTAGCGATATGAAAAAGCCCGATGCGGTTACGGTTATACGACGTGAAAATTTTCGCAATATGATTTGGCAGCTACCCGCCGAGGATATGCTATGGGTCGGAAGAAGCACCTCTAAGGTGCTTAAAAAGTACGGTATTATAACAATAGGGGACATTGCAAAAAGTGATCCTGCATTCTTAAAGACTACGTTCGGTAAGAACGGCGTTGTGTTGTGGCGCTGCGCCAACGGCCTTGAAAATTCGCCCGTCTGTAATATGGGATACAGACCTCCGGTCAAGAGTGTTGGCAGGGGAGTTACGTGCGTAGACGATTTACGAGATAATGATGAGGTGTGGCGCGTCCTATTATCTCTGTCCCATGCGGTGTCGAAGCATCTTAGGGAGGACGGCCTTCTTGCCGGCGGTGTGCAGATAGGAATAAAAAACACCGCATTGTTCACGTCACAATCGCAGAGTAAGCTTATTTATCCAACACAAAACAGCCGAGAAATTGCCCTTAAAGCCTTTTCGCTGTTTAAGCAGACATATAAATGGCAAACTCCGGTAAGAGCTGTCACGGTGCGCGCAATAGAGCTTTTAAATCCGGATAAGCCTCAGTAGCTAAGCCTCGGCTTTGATATGACGCGTCATGAAAAGCTCGAAAGACTCGATAAAGCAATGCTTCGAATAAACGAGAAATACGGCAAGGGTACCGTTGTGGAGGCAACGGTGTTAAACGGCACAAAAATGCCGACAACAGTACCGTCAGCCGATAAGGATATATCGTTTTTGCCTTAGAGAGATAACATAAAAAAAGCGGCTGTAAAGGCTTAGCGACACTCAGCCTTTACAGTCGCTTTTAAGTTTATTCCGAAAGCTCAAGCCACTCGGTTTCCGCATCCTCAAGGCAGCTCTCCTTGTCCGCAATCAACGCGAGAATATCCGATAATTTTTGATAATCGCTCGAGACGTCGGGCTTTTCCGACTCCGCTTTAAGCGTTGCAATTTCAGCTTCAAGACTGTCCATTTCGCGCTGAAGAGATAACAGCTTAGCTCTGCGTTTTCTGTCGTCCGCCTTGTTCTTTTTATTCTCTTTATAGGCGGCTTTATTCTCGCTGTCCGCTTTAACGGTTTTTTCGACGATTTCCGGCTTTTTATGCTCAAGGTAATAGTCGTATCCGCCGTTGTATTCATTAAATCCCGTCGGGAACATCTCGATAATTTTATCCGGTACGCAGTTTAAAAAGTACCTGTCGTGAGATACCGTTATCAGCGTACCCGTAAATTCCTTCAGAGCGTCGTCAAGAGCCTCTTTGGCAATGTAGTCAAGGTGGTTGGTAGGCTCGTCGAAAATCAGCACATTGGCGCGTTTAAACATTATAATGCAAAATGCCACCTTGGCACGGTTTGCTCCCGACAGATCGCGTACCCGTTTAAATACAGCCTCATCCTCAATCAGCAGCCTGCCGAGCGCACTTCTTATTTCAAATTCAGTCTTTGTCGGATAAGCTCTGTGCACAGCCTCTATTACGGTGTCGTCAAGGTTGAGGTCGCCGAGCTCCTGGTCAAAATAAGCGACCTTTACGTTTCCTCCGAATTTGATCTGCCCCGTATATGGTATTTTTTTAAGAACAGCCTTTAAAAAAGATGATTTGCCGACGCCGTTTTTGCCTATAATCGCGATTTTCTCGCCTTTTAAAACCTCAAGAGAGATGTTTTCATAAAGCTGCTTGCCGGTTGCGGCGTTTCCGACATAGATTCCGACATCCTTGCAAGAGAGCACCACCTTGTGAGGCTCAAAATCATATTCGAATTTGAAATGGACTTCCTTTTGCTTTGGGTTGGGCTTTGCCTGAAGCTCCATTTTTTCAAGAGCCTTAACTCGTGAGCCTACGCTGTTGCTGCTTGAAGATTTAGCGAGATTTTTTGCGACATAATCGCGCATTGCGGCAAGCTCGGATTGCTGTTTTTCATATTCCTTTTCGGCGTGACGTATTCTCTCTTCCTTCTGAGTTAAAAATGCGCTGTAACCGCCCTTGTATTTATACAGACTTCCGTTTTCGATTTCGCATATATTATCAGCTACCTTGTCGAGAAAATATCTGTCATGTGATACTATCAGCACCGAGCCCTTGTATGAAGAGAGATAATCCTCAAGCCAAGTCAGCATGGTAAAGTCCAAATGGTTTGTAGGCTCGTCCAAAATGAGCAATTCCGGATTGTGAAGCAGTATTTTGGCAATGCCGAACCGAATTTTTTCACCGCCGCTCAGGTGAGCCGTCTTTTGTTCGAGGTTAAAATCGCCGAACCCGAGCCCGTTTAAAACTATGTTTATTCTCGTGTCTGCAGTGTAGCCGTCAAGAGCGTCGGTTTGTCAGTTTTTCGTAAGCTTCCGAAAGATTTCTGTATTCCTCGGAGCCGGGTGTTGAGGCTGAAATTCGTTTTGATGCTTCAAGCAGTTTTTCTCTTACGTCATAGACCTCCGAGAGTGCGTCCTCGATTTCCTCTCTCAGAGTATTTTCGGAGTTCAAAGCTTCGTTTTGCTTGAGGTATCCTATTTCAAGCGAGCTTTTGACGGTTCTCGTGCCGCTGTCAAAGGGGAGTATCCCGGTGATAATATTGAGAAGCGTGCTTTTGCCGGCACCGTTTACACCGAGCAGACCTATTCTTTCATTTTCGTTTATGCTGAACGAGACGTCCCTTAAAACAACTTCGTCCAAAAAGCTTTTGCAGATTTTATCAAGTGTTACAAGCATTCCTGCTCCTTATTTGATGAAACGGGATACATCTTCGTTTTTACCCAATATCATAAGCGATTCGCTGTCGGTAAAAACGTGTTCCGGCTTCGGAAGGGGGTATATGTTGTTTCCTTGCTTTGTTGCAAGTATGCTGATTCCGTATTTTGAACGCACATTTACTTTGAGTATGCTCTTGTTAAGCCAAGAGGAGGGGACGGCTATTTCATAAATAGAGTATTCATCGTTAAGCTCAATGTAATTAAATATATTGTCCGAGCCGTATTTTACCGCAAGTCTTTCGGCGGTCTCTTTTTCGGTGTATATTACGTCGTCGGCACCGTTTCTTAAGAGAAATTTTGCATGAACGTCGCGGCTTGCCCGTGCGAGTACAAACTTGGCACCGAGATCCTTTAATAGAGCCGTGGTTTCAAGAGAACTTTGGAAATTATCTCCTATGGCAACAACGCACAGGTCAAAGTCTCTGACGCCTATCGTTTCCATGAACTGTTCATTTGTGGCGTCACCGATAAGAGCGTTTGTGACAACCGATAAGACATTGTTTATACGCTCTTCATTTATGTCTATGGCCATAACGTCATTGTTTTGCTCACTGAACTTCTTCGCCATATGGCGTCCGAAACGTCCGAGTCCGATTATTAAAATAGATTTCATTTTTTATCCTTCCTTACCCAATGGTTATCTGTTCTTCCGGATACCTTGATATATCCGGTGCCTTAGATTCTCTGAGAGACAGCAGTAATGTCAGACCGCCGACTCTTCCGAAAAACATCAGGCATATCAGTATAAGGTGCGAATAACCTCGTAAAAACGGAGTCACACCGAGCGTTACACCTACCGTACCGATAGCCGAGGCTGTTTCAAACAGTGCTTCCTTCATGGTTATGCCGTCAATCCAAGTAATTGCCGCACCCGAGGCAGAAAAAAGAGCCATATAGAGAAATATAAGGCATACTACGTGTCGTAGGGCGTCCGGCGCGATTCTGCGTTTAAAAATCTCAACATCTTTTTTGTGCTTGAGCTCAGAAAAGATGCTTGCAATAAGCACCGCAAGCGTTGTTGTCTTAAATCCGCCGGCCGTTGAGCTCGGCGAGCCGCCGATAAGCATAAGAGCGGTCATGGTTATTACTGATGCGTCGGAAAGTTTTGTCAAATCGACAGTATTAAAGCCGGCGGTTCGAGCCGTTACCGACTGAAAAAAGGCGGCAATTATTTTGTGAGGAACCGAGAACCCTTTAAAAGCGTCGCTTTTTATGTCAAATATAAGTATCAGACCTGCACCTCCGACTATCAACATGGCAGTTGTGACAAGAACGATTTTTGAATGAAGCTTCAATCTTCTGAATATAAATCTTGTGTTTATAAGATCCGCCCATACAAAAAAGCCGAGTCCGCCGATTACGATGAGCAGCATAACAGTAATGTTGACTACTATATCGGCACTGTATTCGGTGAGTGAGGTGTATTCGTTTCCCGGTGTACCCATTATGTCAAAGCCGGCGTTGCAAAATGCGGAAACAGAGTGAAATACGGAAAAATAAAGTCCCTTTAAGACTCCGAATCTCGGAACAAATCTCGTTGCGAGCAAAAGTGCTCCTACGCCTTCTATGAGAAATGCTCCTCGAATCGTAAAGCGAGTCATTTTGACTATTCCGGCCATTTGAGGCGCATTTATTGATTCCAAAAGAGTGTATCTGCTTTGAAGTCCTATATTCTTTTTTGTAAATGTCATAGCGCAGACTGCAAGAGTCATAAAACCCAAGCCGCCTATCTCGATGAGACAGAGTATAACAATTTGCCCGAAGAGCGACCAGTATGTGGCGGTGTCCTGTACTACAAGCCCGGTAACACACGTAGCTGAGGTGGATGTAAACAGCGCATCCTCAAACGATGTGTGGATTCCGTCTCTCGAAGAAATGGGCAGCGTCAGAATAAATGCCCCCAAAAATATTATAGCTATATAGCCGAGTATTATTTTTTTCATCGGCGAGAGCTTGAATTTACGTTTCTTTTCTGTCTTGTTTGTTTTCATTTTTATCCCTTAAAAATTTTAATACCGCCGAGAACATCCTGACGAGTGTGGATACCACTATTATCCCCACCGCAAGAGCCATAGCGAGCTTTATGGTGTAAAATGCGCTTGTTACAAAATTGTTCCAATCATTTTTCAGGGCATAGCTCATGGTATAGTAGAGAACGCCGCCGGGAATGAGAGGAATCATGGGTACTATCAAAAATGTCGATGTCGGAGTCTTTTTAATTCTTGCAAATATCTCTGCATAAATCGTAACTGCGATTGCCGCAAAAAAATACCTGAGCGGCTCGCTGTGAAACCATATTCCGAAAAATAAATATGTGCCCCAGGATAAAGCTCCTCCGAGGGTTGCGATAAGTAGTTTAGTGCCCCTCAGATTGTAAAGTATCGCAAATCCGAAGGCTCCCAATGTGCCGGTCAATATCTGTATAAAATATGTCATTTGCCGATACCTCCGAAAATGAGGGCCGCAATGATGTAACCGGCGGCTATTGCAAGCGATACAAGGCACGCTTCGCAAAATCTGAGCATTCCGGCCATTATGTCTCCGCTTATCATATCGCGTATGGAGTTAGTCAGTGCCACTCCCGGTATCAGCAGCATTATATTGCCTATTATTATTTTGTCGGTTGAATAGCCGAAGCCGAGCATTACAAAGGCAAAAGCTATCGAGCATACCGCAAAAGAGCATACAACATTGGCAAATATCATATTTACCTGAGTTTTTTCCGTGGCATATACAATCAGTTTCAGTACAATTCCTATCAGTGCCGCAGCAATTCCGTCCAAAAAGGCGCCGCCGAAAAAGATTGCAAACGCTCCGGCTATCAGGGCACTTACGGTACATTGTATCGGGAGGTTGTATTCCTTGGTGCCTTTTTCTATCTCATCTATCTGATTGCGGATATAGTGAATATCGGGGACTCTTCGTACTATTTTCCTTGACAGGTCATTTAGCTTGTGAAGCTTTGTTAAGTCGGTGTGGTGTTTTGTAATGCGGCGCGTCTCCGTTATTGAATTGCCGTCCTTGTCCTCAAGTGTTGCAACCATGCTTGAGGTTATGGTGAAAACATCAATTCTTTTAACGTCATATGCATTGCAGATTCTTTTTACGGAATCCTCAACACGGCTGATTTCCGCACCGCTTATAAGCATTTTTTCTCCTATGTCGAGAGCGCACGTGAGAAGCATTTTTGAATCCATAAAACACCTCCGATTTTTGTACAAACTGATTATAATATAATAAGAAGCAAAAAACAATGCTTTTTAAAAACGTTTACAAGGACTTAAAAGAGCAAAGCAAAACCGCAAAAGTCTCGGCTTTCGCGGTTCTTTTAAATAAAGGTTATATGGTGAGTGCCGTAATAATGCTTGAATATAGCTTTACCGGGTCGTTTAAGAAATTGTTTTTGACCGCTTCAAGCTGCATACTGTCCGCTACAAATATCGTGAGCTTCATAAGTGCCTCGTCACCGTTCATAAGCGAGAATGTGACATAATAGCCGCCGCCCGGAGCGGATACGGTTTCTATCTTGTTTTCTCGCATTGTTTTAGCGAGCGTCATAAGCTTTATAGCAGAATTTACGGCTTTTTCACGGACGGTTTTGGGAAGTGAGGTTTCAAGCGTGTCAGCTATGTCCTTTCCCTTTTCGGTAGCCGTGAGCAGCTCTTCGCCGTTTTCGTCAATATCCATATCTATGGTGCCGTTTTTCAAAAGCTCCGATATAGCCTGATTTATTTCAAAATAATTGGCAAGGCCATCCTGAAGCATGGAATCGTTGAGGTTCTGTTTTGAAATCGGAGCGTCAACGGCTCTCAAAATATAGCATATCAAAAGTCTGATTTCGTCGCGGTTACGAAGCCCGCCGAGCTCTATACCCTCGTCAAAAGCGTCAAATTCCATTTTGCACCTCCGAAAAAATCACTTCTTTTATTATAGCCGAAAGTGCATTACGTGTCAATCAAGGTAATCTACGGTCTCAAGATATTTTCCGTCCTTATAATAAACGCGCGGAACCCTGCGGTTTATTCCGCAGCAGAACTCATAATTAAAGCTGTGAGCGTTATCGGCAACGTCCTCTACGGTTATTACATTGTCTTGATCCTTGCCGATAAGCGTTACCTCATCACCCTGCTTTGCTTCGGGAATATCCGTGACATCGACCATAAATTGATCCATACAAACTCTGCCTATGATATCGGCGAATTTGCCGTGAATCAAAACCTTGCCTTTGTTTGACAGTGCTCTCGGATACCCGTCGCCGTAGCCTACGGGTACAGTCGCTATACGCATATTGCTCTTTGACGTAAAAGTACTGCCGTAGCTGACGGTAAAGCCGGGTCCCACGGATTTTATGTATGCTATATGGCTCTTCAGCTCTAAAGCAGGATGAAGCTCAAGCTTTGACTTGTCTACTTCTTCCGACGGGTAAAGGCCGTATGTCATAATACCGCTTCTTACCATATCAAGGAAGTTGTCGTCAAATTCTATAATTCCCGCGGAGTTGCACATATGCTTTATCGGTATCTCAACTCCGGCTTTATCGAGCTTTCCGACAAAATCAAGGTACTTTTTCTTCTGATTGTTGCATGAGGTTTTGTCCTCTTCATCGGCGCAGGCAAAGTGGGTGAATATACCGTTTATTTCAATGTTCGGCAGAGAAGATATCTTTTTAATTTCTTCTATGCTTTCATCTGTCGGCTGCATTCCGATTCTGCCCATACCGGTGTCGAGCTTTATGTGTATTTTGGCGGTTTTTCCGAGCTTTACAGCCTCGTCTGAAAGAGCCTTGGCGGTGTGATATTCAAATACCGCATGCATTATTTCGTAATTTATAAGGTCGTCATAATCCTGCGGAAAAACATATCCCAAAATAAGTATGGGGTTTTTGATGCCGTTTTTGCGTAAAACCACTGCTTCCTTGGCGGTCGCAACGCCGAATGCATAACAGCCGATTTCGGATAAAGCCTTTGCTACGGGCACGGCGCCGTGGCCGTATGCGTCTGTTTTGATTATTGCCATTACCTTTGTTTCTTTGCCGACCTTATCCATGGCATTTTTGATATTTCGGCAAATTGCGTCAAGGTCTATCTTGGCGTAAACTCTCTGTGGGAGCATATTTCAAACCTTCTTTATACTATTTCGCACAGCGGTGCGATTTTAATGTTTTCTATAGTCAATGCGGCTCTTATTTTCCTTACGAATTCCAAAGCCTTTGCTCCGTCTCCGTGAACGCATATAGAGTTTGCCTCTATCGGAATTTCCTTGCCGGTTATCGCGGTTACCTTGCCGTGCTTTACCATTCCGATAACGCGCTTTATGGCTTCGTCCTCGTCGGTTATGACTGCGCCCGGCTTTGTCCTCGCAACAAGAGAGCCGTCTTCCTCATACGCCCTGTCGGCAAAAACCTCCTTGGCGCATTTAAGACCGGTGTCGGCGGCGGCTTTAAGCATTTGACTGCCCGAAAGACCGAGAAGTATAAGGCTCGGGTCAACTTCGTATATTCCCTCGCATATTGCCTTTGACAGCGCATAGTCCTTGCCGGCGGTGTTGTAAAGCGCACCGTGAGGCTTTACGTGCTGAATTTTAAGACCGTTAGCCTTTGCAAAAGCCGACAGTGCACCTATCTGATACATTACGTAAGCCTTTGCATCTGCGGGGCTTACGTTCATATTGCGCCTGCCGAAGCCCATAAGATCGGGGTAGCCGGGGTGTGCGCCGAGATTAACATTGTTTTCTTTAAGTATTTTAACCGTCTTATCCATAACCACGGGGTCGGAGGCGTGAAATCCGCAGGCTACGTTTGCCGATGAGATGTATTTTGCAACCTCTTCGTCCAGACCTATTTTATATGCGCCGAAGCTCTCGCCCATATCGCAGTTTAAATCTACAGTTGTTGCCATTTTATCTCCTCCCGTTAAAATTTGAGATCGGTGTTTTTAATGTCGGTAATAAGCATGTGACCCGGAGCATGCGTTATGCAAAAGTCGGGCTTTGAATTCATCATTATAGACTGCGGAGTTACGCCGCAAGCCCAAAATACAGGTGTTTCACCCGGCTTTACGGTAACTGCGTCGCCGAAATCGGGCTTGTTTATATCACTTATGCCTATCTGCTCGGGATGACCTATCTGAATAGGCGTGCCGTGTACGCGCGGCATAGAGGAGGTGATGTTGACCGCTTTTACAATCTGGTCGCGGGGCAGGGGACGCATACTTACAACCATCTTGCCGGAAAATACGCCGGCGGGTTCGCAGTCGATATTTGTAAGATACATCGGAACATTTTTGTGCTCCTCAATGTGACGTACCGTAATACCGCTGTCCAAAAGTTCGCTTTCAAACGAAAAGCTGCAGCCTATGAGGAACGCTACAAGGTCGTCGCGCCAAAATTGCTCTACGCTGTCATATTCGCCGGTCATAACACCCTTTTCATATATTCTGTATTTGGGAATGTCCGTTGCGATATTGCAGTCCTTTGCAATCTTTTTAAGATACGGGTCTCCAACGTCCGATACCTCAAGTATGGGGCAGGGCTTCGGATTTCTCTGCGTAAACAGAAGAAAGTCGTATGCAAGCTCCTTCGGCAGTATTGCGAGATTGGCCTGTGCATAGCCAAGGCACATTCCCGATGTCTGACCCGTTATTTTTTTATCTCTTATCAGTTTTCTGACTTCATACGGAGCCATATGTGCTAAATCCATTGTTGTCACCTCTTGTTAATAGTGGAGCAGATATGAGTGGAATTCCTTTTGTTCCTGCTTTAAAAGCCGTTCTGCTTTTTGTCTGTCGATAAGCTCAAAATGAACCTTGGTGCCGGGTCTTGCCTGAGCCAAAAGCGGAAGATCCACAGAAATTACCGTTGCGATTTTGGCATAACCGCCGGTAGTCTGCCTGTCTGCAAGCATTATTATCGGGTTCCCCGTGCGCGGAATTTGTATGCTGCCGAAAACAATGCCGTCGGAAATAATATCGACCGTGTTTTTGTATTCAATCTTTTCGCCGGACAGCTTGCAGCCCATTCTGTCGGATTCGTTTGTAACCGTGTATGTGCTGTTTAAAAATGTTTTAATTCCGTGATCCGTAAAATAATCGTCCTGTGGGCCCAAAAGCACTCTTACGGTTATTTCGTCGCTTCCGAAATCCTCTTTCGGTGCCGAATGTATAAGATGCTTGTGAAATTCATCGTATACATCTCTGCACGGAACAATGTCGCCCGCCTTTAACGGCCTGCCGTCAAGTCCGCCGAGCTTGCATTTCAGATTTGTAGAGCGGCTGCCCATAATAACAGGAACGTCTATACCGCCGCGAACCGCTATATAAGCTCTCATTCCGCTTTTTGCAGCGGAAAATGTCAGCGTTTCATCTTGCTTTACAAATACGGTCGTATACATTTCAACGGGTACACCGTCAATCTTAGGCGACATATCGGCACCCGTAATCGCAATGTAATTTGACTCTAAGAATTTAAATGAACCGCCGAGATATGTCATCTCTATTACCGCTTCATCGGTAAAATTACCGACGAGTGCGTTTGCTATGTGGTATGAGCGAACGTCCATAACGCCGGATGCGTTAAACCCCATAGCCGCAAAGCCTTTTCTTCCGCCGTCCTGAATTGTTGATAACATTCCGGGAGTAATGACTTTAATACTCATTCGCCGTCACCTCCGATGATGCGACACTCGTATGTGCCGTTTTGAACCTTTGCCGATATATCGTCGAAGGTTTCTTTGTCAATCGGGACAAATCTTATATAATCTCCGGCTGAATAAAGTATCGGCTCGTCTCTTTCCGGGTCGTACGGCTTTACGGGTGTCGTACCGATAAGTCTCCAGCCTCCGGGGGAGGAGAGAGGGTAAATGCCCGTTTGCTCGCCGCCTATTCCGACAGCGCCTGCATGAATCTTAGTCCTCGGATTTTGCAGCCTCGGAGTTTTGATTCTGTCATCAAGGCCTCCGAGATACGCAAATCCGGGCAAAAAGCCCAGCATATAAATCAAATAATCGGTTCCCGAGTGTATCTTTACAACCTCATCCTCGGTAAGCTTGTTGATTTCTGCAACGTCTTTTAAATCCTCGCCGTATTCGCCGCCGTACAGCACCGGTATTTCTATAATTCTCTTCCTGCCCTCCGAGGACGCTTCAAGGTCGCCGCAAAGCTTCGTTATCTTTGCCTTAAGCTTTTCTCCGCCCGTAATGCACGGGTCATAGATTATAAGAAGCGACCGAAACGTCGGAACAGTCTCGACAATACCGAGAATGTTTTTTTTATGGAGTGCTTTGTCAAGCGCGTGAACGCAGGCGTTTATTTCGGCGCTTATTTCATTGCCGAATTCGACAGTTATTGCGCTGTCGCCGGAAGAGAGAAATTTAGGAGCATTCATACAAATACCTCTTGAAATTATTTTCTGTCGTCAAAAAATCCGAGCTCTATTGTTTTATCAAACCAGGTCTTGCATTTTTCGGTGAGTGTGGGAGCGTATCTTATACACTCACGCATCATATTGACCATCATCATATTTGTAGTGAGGTCAAAACCGTCTATCGACGGTATTTGCCAACCGTACATATCAACCATGCCGCTTCTTGCCGCAGTCTTTAAGACGTCTTTTTCAAGCTCTGCGTCGTGCATGATGTTTATATCGCCTTTAAGATAGGCTATTGCAGCAATCATACCGTAGCAGCCCCAGTCCGAAACGGTTGCGGTTATAATGTTGTCTGCGGCAACAACGCTTGCGATTCCTCCGTTACAGCCGCATACGCAGTTCGATTTTTCAGAGGTGTAGGGGACGTATTTTTTGATGTGGTCAAGAACTGTGCCCATACCCAATTCGTTTCCGAGGTCGCCTATTGCAATATTCAAAACCCCGGCCTTTTGAAGCTTTGTAAAGAGTATGTCACCCTTTGCCTCAAGAGCCGTAGTGTTTTTGCCTACCGCGTTGTGATATTCGCCGACGCCGTTTGCACCGGGAAACTCATTTGCTATTACGGCCTTTGGCATCCCCTTTGAAATAATCTCGTCGGCAAGAGCTTCCGCCTTATCTTTGTCCTTTGTGAATGGGATGAATGCCATGGAAACGGGGTGAGCATTCATCTCTTCGATGGTATCGTAAAGGTGAAGGCCTATCACCCTTGACATATTTCTGACGGCTTCCACATTTTCGTCTTGGCAGATTATAACGGGTTTTACATCAAATGCGAGCGACAGTGCTCTTGCAAGAAGCATCGAGCTTACTATGCCGTCAGTCTCGGCATGATGATGGTCAAGCAAAACGAAGCCGGTCATTATATATACAATATCGTCTTTTTTAAGTGTCGCGCACAACTTTTTGGCAGCGTTCATTGTAGTGGGCATACCGGTATACTCGCGCGAGGCCTTGTAGAGAATGCGGCAAACACCGTATCCGCGCGGATCGAGATTTGCGAGATTATCAAGATTTTCGCCTATATTAAGGTCTGTAAGTGCTTTTTGATCCATAATTATTCTCCCTCTTTAAAAAGAATACAAGGCTGTTTCGATTTAAGCGAAACAGCCGTATTGCAGATGTGTATTATCGGTTTTATTCACCGCATTCGTCATGAAGACGTTTGAGGTATGCGTCCTGAAGAGTTTTGATGATTTCGGGAGCTTTGCCGCCGACGGGCTCACCGTCGAGCTCGCATGCAGGCATACAAAGAGCGCCCGAGGACGAAACTATTATTTCGTCGGCGTTTTTAAGCTCTTCGAGAGTATAGTCGCGTTCTTCTACCGGTATGCCTTTTTCGTGGCAAATCTCTATAAGGTGCTTTCTGGTGATACCGGGCAAAACGAGGCAGTCAAGCTGATGAGTAATGAACTTGCCGTCTTTTATTATTGAAACGTTTGAGTGAGCGCACTCCGTTACGAGATCTCCGCGGTGGAATACAGTTTCGTCACAACCCTTTTCAAGAGCTCTTTGCGAAGCCAAAACGCTCGGTATAAGGTTAAGAGTTTTAACATTGCAGTAATAAAATCTCTTGTCCTCCATGGTAGCGAGCTTGTAGCGAAGAGATAAATCCTTCATCGGGCAGGGCCTTGTGTATATAAGGAGATTAGAGGGCGAGTCGGGGAAAACGTGATTGCGTATTCCGGTTCCTCTTGTGGCTTCCCAATAAACAAACTGATTGGGGTCATCCACCTTGTTCACGCACTCATAGAGTGTCTTTTTAAGTTCTTCACGCGGCATCGGAGCAGGTATTTCGAGCAGCCTGCAGCTGTTGTAAAACCTGTCGAGGTGATCCTCAAGCGCAAAGATGGTGCGGTTTACCGAATATGTAGCGTCGTAAACTCCGTCGCCGAAGTACATGGCGCGGTCGTTCATCGGGACCGTCATCTTTTCAATAAGATCGAATTTGCCGTTGTAATAACCGATATTTTCCATTTTTGTCAGCTCCCCAAAATAATGTTATAAAAGCAAAAGAAGTCAAGCCCAATTGAGTTTTGCCCGCCATCGCACAGAATTCAAAAAGACTTAACTTACAATAAGACATTATAATACGTCATTTTTTACCTGTCAATAAAAATTAAACAAATCGTAAAATAATGTCGAAATTGACTAAAATTATCGTATATGTACTATTTCTCCCGAGGTTATGGTTTTTGTTTCACCGTCCGACAGAATTACAAGGCCGCCGTCCGGGGCTATGTCGAGAACCTTTGCGTCATATTCGCTGTCGGGCGTTATAACCCTGACGATTTGACCTAAAGACGCCGAGTACATTTTCAGCCTGTTTATTATTTCACCGGTGTTTTCGGCGTTGAGGGCGTCGCGGCGTATGATGTAGCGGTCAAGGTTGTTTACTATGTCAACCGCTATTTCGTTGTGGTCAAGCTCCCCCTCGTATTTATCGCCTATGCTTGCGGCAGTATACATTATTTCCTCCGGGAATTCCTGCTTTTCAATATTAAGACCTATTCCGACTACAGCGTATTTCGGCTTGCCGTTTTTATTTACTATTTCACACAGTATACCGCATATTTTTTTGCCGTCGAGTAAAATATCGTTCGGCCATTTTATTTTGCAGTCAAAATCAAAAAAGTTAAAGAGCGTATCGCGCACGGCAAGTCCCGCAAGACTTGACAGCAGGTCAAAATTGGGCTCTTTTCCGCTTATCTCGTAAACGATTGAAATGTATACGCCGGTACCCTTGGGTGAGCAAAATGTTCTGCCGGAGCGGCCTTTGCCGGCGGTTTGACAGTCGGATACAACGAAAGCTCCGAGGCCCTTGCCGTCGCCGCAAAGCTTTTTTGCGACCTCGTTTGTGGATTCGGTTTCGGCAAAATAATGCAGCCTGCGCTTTGAGCGATATTGTCTTAAGTGATATATAAGGCTTCTTTCGTTAAGTAAAAGATTGTTCATTTATTATCAGTCCGTTTCGGTTTAATAGTTTAATACAGGTATATGTTGCTGCCGCTTTCGGTGCAATACTGATATTTTACATAATAGTATTTGTAAGGTCAAGTGTATTTGGAAAAAACCGACAAATCCGTGTCAAATGAATGTAGGTTATCCGTTTACCGAAAAAATGTCGGATTTTTGTAATGAATTTAGATATTATCCATTGACTTTTTTTGCGATTTATTGTAAATTATATTATGTTATGCAACAAATATGTATGAGTGAAGTTTAGCTTTTAAAACCACTCGGAAGGGGAAACTCATTATGTCTAAAAAAGAAAAAATACCTTCAACTCCCGAAATGAGAGCCCAAAAGCTTGCTCGCAATGCCGAAAAGAGAAAGATTTTCGGTAAGACTTTTGAAAAGGCTTTCGGAATTATGCTTGCGCTTTTGCTTGTTTACTCGGTATGCAGCATAGCTTTTAAACCTGCTACCGCTACGGTTGCACCAAGTGCCGGCACTCAGACCTCATCAGGTTCTTCGTCGGGCAGTTCTTCGTCGGGCAGCTCTTCATCGGGCAGCAGCTCTTCAGGCAGTGCTTCAAGCAGTGCTTCTTCCGATAATACCGCTTCTGCTTCTTCGGACAACTCTTCGGCTGCTCAGGGCAATGCCGCAGCTCCCACAGAGCTTTCCGCATCAAGCTCGGTAGAAGATGTTGTTAATTACTTCAATAAGGCCATCAACAATGTTAAGCCGAACGCTAAAGAGGTAACTCTTACAAAAGAGAAAAACTCCCAGGCAGGCAGTGTTTCGGGTGACCTTCCCAAGACTCTTACAAGCATGGCCGATTCTCTTATAGCAGCCAATATGGGCGACAAAGATGTTTCTACTGTTTCTCCGGCAACCTCGGTTGACGATAAAAACGCTATGTTCCCCGTAGAGAACGAGAACTGGTCAAGCCAGCTTACAGCTGACGACATCGAGAGCAAGGAAGTAGTTGATAACGGCAGCTCTTATGTTATAACTCTTAACATCAAGGCTGATGAGCCGTCTACCGATACTGCTCACGGCAACGGCCACAACGGAAAAGTATTCTCTGTTGTTATGCCGTCAATAGTTACCGATAACGCAGGTCCTGCAGCAAGCATTATTAAGGATGTTAAAACAGGTCACAGCGACGGTTATGTTAAGATCACCGTTGATAAGGCGTCCGGTAATGTTACCGAGGCTACATACTATTTTGTATGGACTCTTTCTCTTACCGCATTGTCAAAGAATGTTTCAATTCCTTTCGGACTTGAAAAGAACTTCACGATTGCTTGGTAATTAAGCTAAACAAACAAATCTTAAGGCACCTCATTTGAGGTGCCTTTTATTTTTTGCCGTTGTGCCGAGAGTAAAAACCGTTTTCTTACGGATAAAGCTATCGGTATCTTTTCAGCAATGCAAAACGTAATCGACAGCAATAACAGTAAAAAACAACAGTAAAAAAGAGGTGCGCCGAAAACAGCGTACCTCTTTTTGCCTTTGTAATTGCAAGCCTTAGTTTTTGAGGCTCTGAAGCGGAGCCGGTATTCTTCCGCCGCGGTTAATGAACTTAGCGGGGGAAGAGGTGTTAACTTTCATTATGGGCGAACTGCCGAAGAGACCGCCGAATTCAACCTCATCATCATCGCTTCTGCCGATTGCGGGGATAACTCTTACGGCTGTGGTCTTTGAATTAACCATACCGATAGCCGCCTCATCGGCGATTATTGCGGATATTACCTCGGCAGGCGTATCGCCCGGTACGGCTATCATATCAAGTCCTACGGAGCATACTGCGGTCATTGCCTCAAGCTTTTCTATTTTGAGCGTTCCGCTCCTTGCGGCGTCTATCATTCCCGCGTCCTCGGAAACGGGTATAAATGCGCCGGAAAGTCCTCCGACGTGTGAGGACGCCATAACGCCGCCTTTTTTTACTGCGTCATTCAAAAGAGCAAGGCAGGCTGTTGTACCGCAGGCACCGCACTGCTCAAGACCCATTTCTTCAAGAATGTGCGCAACCGAATCTCCGACCGCCGGTGTGGGGGCAAGAGACAAGTCTACGATGCCGAACGGGACACCGAGCTTTTCTGCGGCTCTTGATGCTACAAGCTGACCGACTCTCGTTATTTTGAATGCAGTCTTTTTAACAACGTCGGCAACGTCCGTAATATTTCCGTCGGGTATTTTTGAGAGAGCAGAGCGAACAACTCCGGGTCCGGATACGCCTACGTTGATAACGCTGTCGGGTTCACCCGCACCGTGGAATGCGCCTGCCATAAACGGATTGTCATCGGGAGCGTTGCAAAACACAACGAGCTTTGACGGTCCTACAAGACCCTTATCCTTAGTAAGAACAGCCGATTCGCGGACTATTTTTCCCATAAGGGCAACAGCATCCATATTTATACCGGCTTTTGTGGAGCCTATGTTAACGCTTGAGCAGAGTCTTTCGGTTACGGCAAGAGCCTCGGGTATACTTCTTATAAGCTCCTCGTCTCCCTTTGCAAACCCCTTTTGCACAAGTGCCGAATATCCGCCTAAAAAGTTTACTCCGACTGCCTTTGCGGCCTTGTCAAGAGTCTTGGCGTATTTTATGGGGTCGCCTCCGGCAGACGCGAATATCATTGACACGGGAGTTACTGATATTCGCTTGTTGATTATCGGAACACCGTATTCCTTTTCTATCTCTTCGCCTGTTTTGACGAGGTTTTCGGCCTTGCGGCATATCTTGTCGTAAATTCTGCCGCACGCCTTGTCAGCGTCCGAGTCCGCACAGTCAAGAAGAGATATTCCCATAGTGATGGTTCGTATGTCGAGATTTTCCTCCCGAATCATATTGATAGTTTCAAGTATATCCTGTGTGTTTATCATAGAATTCTTCCCTTACTTGGAATATTTATAAATTATATGTGATGCATCGTATTAAAAATGTCCTCGTGAACGGCATTTATCGAAAGTCCGGTCTTTTCACCGAGAGAGGAGATTTCATCCGCAAAAGAGGTAAAGGGTATATCGCATTTGTCAACGTCAACGAGCATTATCATACAAAACATATCCTGTAAAATCGATTGTGTTACCTCAATTATGTTGACGGAATGCTTCGCGCAGAGCGTAGATACTTCGGCGAGTATGCCCACGGTGTCCTTACCGACAACGGTTATAATAGAACGCATAAAATGTACCTCCAAAAAAATTCTTAGGATATTTTATCACACTTTTGCTCCGTTTAACATATCAAATGACAAATTTTTTCAAAAAACAGTATATTCTTTTTTTAAAATATGCTATTATATCCTAAGAATAATTCCACTTGAGGCGATTTGATGTATAAAAGAACAGTTGATTTGCACGTCCATACCGATAATTCCCCCGACGGTAACCATTCTGCAATGTTTATCTGCGAAAAAGCAGAACTTACGGGACTTCGCGCTTTGGCTTTCTGTGACCATTGCGAAATAGACAGCTTTTATCAGGACAAGTATGATAAACGTATACGCTCGGCGTATTACGAGGTGGCAATGGCACAGTCGGCATTCCGCGGGAAGGTGCTTGTGCTTGAGGGCATAGAGCTCGGCCAGCCTCACTATGACCCGGAGCTTGCCGAAAAGGTGCTTGCCATGCGAGAGTATGACCAGGTCATAGGTTCTGTGCATAATCTTCGCAATACACAGGACTTTTATTATATGGACAGCTTTACCGAGGAGAGTGCAAACGATTATTTTAATCGCTATCTCGATGAAATTCTCGGCCTTTTGGAGTGGGGTAATTTTGATATACTCGCTCATCTGACATATCCTCTCAGATATTTCTATTCAAAATCCGGCATCATTATTGATATGTCAAGATACAGCAAAAAAGTAGATGAAATATTAAAGCTGACTGCCGAAAAGGGTAAGGCACTTGAGGTGAATTCGGCGGGACTTCGCCAACCCATTAAAAAGCTTGCACCCGAAGTTGATGTTGTAAAGCGTTTTAAAGAGCTCGGAGGAAAATATGTAACCTTCGGCTCTGACGCGCATTTTGCAGAAGACCTTGCGGCCGGACTTACCGAAGCATATGACGCTATGAAAGCCGCCGGCTTTAATGAGATGACGCTATTTCAGCAGCGCACGCCTCTTCTGATGCCCATTGAATAATAATTTAAATCGAAACGGAATTTATTTATGATTGTAAAAGCAGCCGCAAAAATAAATCTGATGCTTGATGTTGTCGGAAAGCTTCCGAACGGCTACCACAGCTTATTTATGATAATGCAGTCGGTAAGCTGTTATGATACCGTGCGTGTTGACAGAACAGGCGAAAACGGCATTAAGATAATATCCTCTGACGAACGTGTACCGAAGGACGAAAAAAACATTGCTTATAAAGCCGCCGAGGTCTTTTTTGATTACGCCGGTATTTCCGATAGGGGTATAGAGATTGAAATCGGTAAAAAAATTCCCATGGCGGCAGGTCTCGCCGGCGGAAGTGCCGACGGTGCAGGAGTGCTGTATATATTGAACAGGCTGTATAAAACAGGCTTTGACGAATTCACTCTTTGCTCGATAGGCGAAAAAGTCGGAGCGGACGTACCGTTTTCTCTGACGGGCGGAACAAGCCTTTGCGTGGACACAGGCGGTGTTATAGCTCCGCTTCCCGCAATTTCCGACTGCTTTATTGTTCTGTGTAAGCCCGATATGGGCGTTTCTACCGTGAATGCATACAAACAGATAGACGAGGCGCAGCGTATACGTCATGCAGACCGCACCGCCATGCTGTATGCAATGAAAAACCGCGATACCGCACTTATGTACGAAAAAATGAACAATGTTTTCGAGCAGGTGATAGAGGTACCGAAACGCCCGTATATCAAACAGACCATGAAGCGCTGCGGTGCTAAGGCTGCGCTTATGAGCGGAAGCGGACCTACTGTATTCGGAATATTCACATCGGAAGACGAAGCCCGGCTTTGCTTTAATAAGCTTAAAATGCAATTCAGCGAAACATACCTTACAAGACCCGTAAAAAGGGGTATAGAGGAAGTATAAAAATGAGCAGCAGATATTCTTATGTATTGATTGCGGCAGCGTTTCTGACGGCGGCGGTTTTGATATTATCTCTTGCGTTAAAAGATAACAGCGTGGTATTTTACGGCGGCTGACAGAATTTGGGCTTCGGTTGCCTCCCGAGTAACCGTATACGAGGCGAAAAAATATAAGAAAAAACAGCTAACGGCAATGATTGTTACATTTAATCATTGCCGTTATTTTTTATTGCCCTATGCAGTTTTTGTCGAATATATTTTAAATCTGCAAAAATCCAACCTTTTTCATTGCTTTTTTGAGAGTGCGTTCCGCGGTGTAGGAGGCTTTTTCTGCGCCCTCCTTCATGCATTCCGCGAGATAAGCCTTGTCGCTTATAAGGCGGTTGTATTCCTCTCTCAGAGGACGGAGCTCGTCGCACACGGCTTCACCGACTGCGGTTTTAAAGTCACCGTAGCCCTTACCGTCAAATTCCTTTTCTATTTCCTCATCTGTTTTTCCGGTGCAGCAAGAGTAAATTCCCATAAGGTTGTTTACGCCGTCTTTGCCGTCTTTTCTGTATACGCGCGCTTCGCTGTCGGTGACGGCGCTTTTGATTTTCTTCATAATTGTATTGTCGTCGTCAAGCACGGAAATAAACGCCTTTGGATTGGTGTCTGATTTGCTCATTTTTTTATTCGGTTCCTGAAGCGACATTATTTTGGCGCCGCTCTTACCTATAAACGGTTCGGGAAGCTTAAAGGTGTTTCCGTAAAGGCCGTTAAATCTGTCGGCAATATTTCTTGTTATTTCAAGATGCTGTTTTTGGTCAATGCCTATCGGAACAAAGTCGGTCTGATATAAGAGTATATCCGCCGCCATAAGTACGGGATATGCGAAAAGACCGACATTTACATTGTCGGGGTGTTTTTCGCTCTTGTCCTTAAATTGTGTCATTCTTGAAGCCTCTCCGAATTGGGTATAGCAGTCAAGAATCCACGCAAGCTGTGCATGAGCGGGAACGTGGCTCTGAACAAACACCGTGTTTTTGTGTGGGTCAAGACCGAGTGCCAATAAAAGAGCGTACATCTCCGTGGTTCTTCTGCGAAGATCCGCGGGATTCGGTCTTACCGTTATCGAGTGCAAATCGGCAACGCCGAAAAAGCAATCATAGCCGTCGGACATATTTTTCCAATTTTTCAAAGCGCCGAGATAATTGCCGAGGGTCGGTGTGCCCGTCGGTTGTATTAAGCTGAGTACGGTTTGTTTCTTTTCCTGATTATTTTCCATTCTTATTACTCCGTTACTGTTTTATGCAATAATACCGTAATTTTAACTTTACGGTTAGACTGCTTATAGTTTAAATTGAATTTGCTCTTTTGTCAATGTCAATGCAGGGTCATATCGGATGTTTTTGCCTGTGAGACACTTATTTTCGATGCTCCGGCTTTGTTATCGGTGCATTCGACATTTCACATAATACAGAATGCCGCCGAAACAGAGCTTCGACGGCACTTTTTACAGTTTGCTTATTTCGTCCATTATGTAGTCGAGAACCTTCACGGGCTCAATGCCGAGTACAACGGCAAATTCCTCATATATCAGAGCTTCCGCTTCCTTTAAAAAAGCCTCGTCCGATTGGTGGAGCCGTTTACCGCTCTCTTCGCGTTCGGTTTTGTGCAGGCGGATGGTTTTAATCACATTGATTATTTTGCCTCTGTCTCCCGAAGCTAAAGCACTCTTAAAAAAATCCTTTCTCTCGGCGTCGTTTTCAATCCACTCCGATGTGTCCTCTGCGGCATTCCTGATAAGCTCGTCTATTTCGTCTTTTTCAATGACGCTGTGCATTTTTTCCATAAGCTTTTCATTGTCCGACGGAACAAAAATCTTTGAGTTTTTCCTGTACACAGGATTTAATATAAAGTATACGGTGCTTTTACCGCCGACGCGCATTTTTTCGGTTCCCGTTATGCGGCATATTCCCTGAGAGCCGTAAACAACAATGTCACCTTCTTTGTATGTAGTGTTTTCTTTTATTTTTTCCACGGTTTTTTTCCTCCGTAATACTTTTTTGCAATTTCGGTTTGTTTTACCGAGTCCAAAGCGTTCATGCGTTTCGACCAAGCATCGTTTGAATGCAGCTTTTCCTCCGACGTTTCGTAAAAAGAGCATTTCTCACCGAGACATTTTTTTACGCTTAAAACGGAGCAGTCGTTTCTTTCCGTGCAATATATGCAGCAAAATGTGTCGTTACTGTTTTTGCTTTTATCCGTAAAATCTTTTTTATCTGACATAGTATCACTTCTTTTGTGCTTTATAATATATTATAACATCTTTTTTGTGTTTTTGTTATTGACATAATAGATAAATTTATATTGTTTGTCGGCTTATATAAAATAGCCAAATTGTCGTAAAAATCGGTCTGTATAACGGCGTAGGGCAATATATATGTATTAAGAAAAAATATATGTATTAAGAAAAAATACGGAGCGGATGTGTGCACCATGATAATAAAATTCAAAAGGCCTGCAGCGATTTTTTGCGGAATTATTCTGATGGTATTCGGACTGTTGTTTTTGCTTTATGCCGTTTTCGGAATGAACGGTGACGAAGAAATAAGAGCAAAAAAGACCATAGCTCAGCACGATACGTCCGTTGATCCGGAAAAGCCGATGATTGCCCTGACGTATGACGACGGTCCGTACACTCCCGTCACCGGAAGAATTCTCGAAAGCCTCAAGGCGGTGGGCGGCAGAGCAACTTTTTTTGTTGTCGGCAGCAGAATAGACGGTCGCGAGGAAATAACAAAGAAAATAACAGAATACGGCTGCGAAATAGGCAATCACACTTACGGACATGTCGTGCTTACCAAAACAGACAACGAAAACGCTTTACGCGAGCTTGCAAAAAATGATGAGGTGATTTTTGATACCGTCGGAATAAAGCCAAGCGTCGTAAGACCTCCGTGCGGCTGTTATAATGATTTTATAAGACAAAACGAGAAAAGACCGCTCGTCATGTGGACGATTGACACAAGAGACTGGAGTCATCAAAACAAGGACCGCACGGTAAATACGGTGCTATCAAGCGTCAAGGACGGAGATATCGTTTTGATGCACGATTTATTTGTCCCTACGGCGGAAGCGTCGGAAATACTGATTCCCGAGCTTGTGAATCGCGGCTTTCAGCTTGTCACCGTGAGTGAACTCATCAATTATCGCGGCGAGATAAACGGGACAGTTTTAAATAACAGTTGACAAACCGAGTTCAATAAGCTATCATATTAGCATATTAACACTTTACCACGGTAAAACACGGAGGACGTTATGAAAAAGATTTTAAGTATTTTGCTTGCTGCTGCCTTGATTGTATGCACATTTGCCGCTTGCGGCAACAAAAAAGCCGATACTTCTTCGGACCTTGCATATGTTAAAGATAAAGGAACGCTTGTTATCGGCATTACTCTTTTTGCTCCTATGGATTATTATGAAGAGGGTAATACCACAGACCTTAAGGGCTTTGAGGCTGATTTTGCAAGAGCTGTTTGCGAAAAACTCGGTGTTACGCCCTCTTTCCAGGTAATAAGTTGGGAGGCAAAAGAGAGCGAGCTCAATTCAAAAAATGTTGACTGCCTTTGGAACGGCCTTACAATAACCGACGCGAGAAAAAACACCATGTCTATCTCAACGCCCTATATGGCAAATAAACAGGTTCTCATAACAAAGAGCGAAAATGCCGATAAATATTCTTCGGCAGGTTCGTTAAAGGGTGCGACGGTAGTTGCCGAAAAAGAATCCGCAGGTGAAGAGGTTGCAACAAGCGACGCATTCTTTGAGGGTGCAAACTACACGGCGGTTGACTCAATGGCAAAGGCGATAATGGAGGTTTCCTCAGGCACGGCAGATGCCGCTGTTATAGACTATGTTACCGGCATCGGTTCAATAGGCGAGGGCACCAACTATACAAATATAGTTATGGTAAGCGGCGCGAATTTTGCAGATGAGGAATACGGTATCGCTTTCAGAAAAGACAGCGATATAACTCCCGAGGTTAACAAAGCAATCGACGAGCTTGCAAAGGACGGTACTCTCAGAACCATCGCAGAAAAATATAAACTCGGCGGTCAGCTCCTTGTAGGCTGAAAAAACTAAAAAATAACTTTTTGAGGCGGCGGCGCGTCTGCGCTTGCCGTCTAAAAGTTTGTTTAAGGTGAAGTTATGGACTCTTTTGTGAATATATCAATGGAGCTTTTAAAGGGGTTCTGTGAGAATTTGAAGCTGTTTTCGCTGACGCTTCTGTTTTCTGTTCCCGCAGGACTTCTTGTTATGTTTTGCTCTATATCAAAATTCAAGCCGCTGAAGTGGCTTTCAAAGACCTTTGTATGGATAATTCGCGGCACACCGCTTATGCTCCAGCTTTTTGTTGTGCTGTATGTTCCCGGGCTTTTGTTTAACACACCTATTAAAGTGCGTTTTACGGCGGCTCTGATAGCGTTTGTAATAAATTACGCCTGCTATTTTTCCGAGATTTACCGCGGCGGTATTGAGAGCATTTCAAAAGGTCAGTACGAGGCAGGGCAGGTTCTCGGTATGACAAAGCCGCAAATATTTTTTAAGGTAATACTTTTGCAGGTGGTAAAGAGAATAGTTCCGCCGATGAGCAACGAAGTAATAACCCTTGTAAAAGATACTTCCTTGGCAAGGGTAATAGCCGTTGCGGAAATAATAATGGCTGCCGACAGGTTTTCGGCACGCGGAATAATTTGGCCGCTGTTCTATACAGGCGCGTTTTTCTTGATATTTAACGGCTTGCTGACTGTTATCTTTAATAAGATTGAAAAGAAACTCGATTATTTCAGAGGTTAATTTATGACTGTACTTGAAGTAAACAATATACATAAAAGATTTGGTAAAACCGATGTCTTAAAGGGCATTGATTTTAAAATAGAAGAGGGAGAGGTAGTCTCCGTCATAGGCTCCTCCGGCAGCGGTAAAACCACCCTTTTGCGCTGCATAACCGGACTTGAATCTGCAGACGAGGGAAGAATTTCCGTAGGCGGAAGAGTAACGTTTGACAGCGAACGTAAGGAGAAGCTGTCAAGAGAAGAAAAGCGTGAAAATCAGCTTTGCACAGGGCTTGTTTTTCAGTCATTTAATCTTTTTCCGCAGTATACGGTTCTTCGCAACGTAACGCTTGCCAAAGAGCTTTTGGTAAAAGAAGAGTGTAAAAAAAATAAGCTCTCACGCGAAGATAAAAAGAATAAGCTTGCCGCTATCAGCACCGAAGCGATAAAAATAATTGAAAGTGTAGGCCTCAGGGATAAGACGGAAAATTATCCTTGCGAGCTCTCCGGCGGTCAGCAGCAGCGAGTCGCGATAGCGCGCGCACTTATGCTGTCTCCGCAGCTTTTATGTTTTGACGAGCCCACAAGTGCCCTTGACCCCGAAATTACCGGTGAGGTTTTAAATGTTATCAGAAAACTCGCACAGGACGGCAAGACCATGCTTATAGTCACCCACGAAATGGGATTTGCCCGCGAGGTTTCAAATAAGGTCATATATATGCATGAGGGCGTTATCGCGGAAGAGGGAACACCCGAAGAGATTTTTGACAATCCGAAGAGCGATCGCCTAAAATCATTCTTAAATTCCACCCTCAGAATATAATCCCGTAAACTTACCGCCTCCGCAAAGAAACGTGGAGCAGACGGATATAAAAAAACCACTCGCTGTGCGGGTGGTTTTTTATTTGCTGTGCCGGCCTTAAAACGGTCGGTGCTTTTATTTTTGCTTGTAATGTTTAAGGAAGTCTTCAAATTCCTCGCAGGCTTTATTAAGCTGCTTTACTGTGGGCAGGTACACTATTCTCACATGATCGGGCGTGGGGTAGTTGAATGCGCTTCCCTGAACCAATAGAATTTTTTTACTTACAAGGAAATCATATACCATCTGCTCGTCGTTTTTGATGTTGTATTTTTTGCTGTCTATCTTCGGGAAGATGTAAAATGCCGCCTTGGGTTTCATTGCGGAAACGCCGTCAATGCTGTTTAAAGCTTTCCAAACGGCTTCACGCTGTTCGTATATTCTGCCGCCGGGCAAAAGCAATTCGTCAACGCTTTGATAGCCGCCTAATGCAGTCTGTATAATTTCCTGAGCCGGAACGTTTGAGCAAAGACGCATGGATGAGAGCAAGTTGAGTCCTTCAATATAATCTTTTATAGGTGCTTTGTTGCCGCTTATGCACATCCAACCGCAACGGAATCCCGCTATTCTGTGCGATTTCGAAAGTCCGTTAAAGGTAATGCACGGAATATCCGGAGCGAGAGAGGCTATCGAAATGTGTTTTAACGAATCCATAACAAGTCTGTCATATATCTCGTCCGAAAAGATTATGAGCTGATGACTGCGCGCCACCTCGACTATTTCTTTAAGTATCTCTTCAGAGTAGAGCGCGCCTGTGGGATTGTTCGGGTTGATAATTACGATGCCCTTGGTTTTGTCGGTGATTTTTTTCTTGATGTCGTCAATGTCGGGGTTCCATTCGTTCTGCTCATCACAGATATAGTGAACGGCATTTCCGCCTGCAAGCGTTACCGCAGCTGTCCACAAGGGGTAGTCGGGGGCGGGGACAAGTATTTCATCACCGTTGTCAAGGAGTCCTTGCATTGACATTGTTATAAGCTCGCTGACGCCGTTTCCCGTGTATATGTCGTTAATTCCGACATTCGGCAAATTTTTGAGCTGCGAATACTGCATTATCGATTTTCTTGCCGAAAAAATACCCTTTGAGTCCGAATAGCCCTCCGCGTCGCGCAGGGTGTATATCATATCGTGAATTATTTCGTCGGGCGCGGAAAAGTTAAAGGGTGCCGGGTTGCCGATGTTGAGCTTCAGTATTTTTGTGCCGGCGCTTTCCATTTCGTTCGCTTTTTCAAGGACCGGGCCTCGTATATCATAGCAAACGTGGTCGAGCTTGTGTGATTTGCTGAATTTTCTCATATTATCAGTCGCCTTCTTATAATTATAGTTTTTATTTTAACACCGTTGTCAACCGGCTTGCGCGATTAACGTGATTATGGACAAATATATCTTTTCGGTATATAATTCTTGTGTTATAATATTATTATATTTGAAAAAATACTGATAAAGATTTTGAAAAAACGGAGACTCAATATGAATACCGGATTTATAAAAGTTTCGGCGGTTTCGCCGCGCGTAACGGTTGCAAATGTCGAAAAAAATCTTCAGAACGCCCTTAAAACCGTAAAGGCCGAAAGCGAGTCGGGCAGCTCTCTTATAGTGTTCCCGGAGCTTTATCTTACGGCTTACACCTGCGGCGATTTGTTTTTACAGGACGCGCTTACACAGAGTGCGCTTGACGCGCTTATTAAATTTTCAAAAGAAACGGCATACAGCGATGCCGTTATATGTATAGGCTTACCTCTGCGTGTGAGCGGCAGGCTTTATAATTGCGCCGCTGTTTTGCAGAGCGGAGCTATTCTCGGAATTGTGCCGAAAACGTATATACCTAACTATAATGAATACTATGAGAAGCGGTGGTTTGCCTCCTCCGAAAAGGTGAATTGCTCATCCGTTATAATTGATGACGAAGAGGTGCCGTTCGGCAGCAATTTGCTTTTTACTCTGTCATCGGGAGCTGTTCTCGGAGTTGAAATCTGTGAGGATTTGTGGGTTCCCGTTCCGCCGAGCAGCGAGCTTTGCCTTAACGGTGCCGATATTATAGCGAATTTGTCGGCGAGCAATGAGGCTGTCACAAAGAATGATTATCGAAAAAATATAATTTCCGTGCAGAGCGCCAAGTGCTTTTGCGCTTATGTATATGCTTCTTCGGGAGTAGGCGAGTCGTCAACCGACCTTGTGTTTTCGGGAGCTTGTACAATAGCGGAAAACGGAGCGATTTTGTCGGAGAGTGAACGCTTTGCGTTTGACGGCAGCAGTGCCTCGGCGTATATCGACTTTGAAAAGCTGAATTCCGAGCGTGTACGAAACGGCTCTTTTTCCGACAATAATGAGATTTTGCGCGAAAACGATTTTACCGTCATTCCTGCATATGTAAATGAGGCGGAATATGACGATATTGCAAGAAGTTTTTATCCCTATCCGTTTGTTCCGTCAAACGAAAGCGAGAGGGAGCTTCGTTGCGGCGAAATACTCTCAATTCAAAGCGCGGGACTTGCCAAGCGTCTTGCGCATACCGGACTTAAAAAGGCTGTTATCGGTATTTCCGGCGGACTTGATTCTACGCTGGCACTTCTTGTAGCCGTTAAGGCTATGGAGATGTTGTCGCTTCCCAATGAAAACATTATATGCGTCACAATGCCGGGCTTCGGCACTACCGATATGACGTATAATAACGCCGTAGAGCTTATAAAAGCACTTAACACGACTTTTAAGGAAATAGATATAAAACCTGCCTGCCTGCGCCATATGAGCGATATAGGGCACGACAGCGATATTCACGACATCACCTATGAAAATACGCAGGCGAGGGAACGCACGCAGATACTTATGGATATTTCAAACAAGGTCGGCGGCATACTCGTCGGCACAGGCGACCTCAGCGAACTTGCGCTCGGGTGGTGTACATATAACGCCGACCATATGAGTATGTACGGTGTGAACTGCTCTGTACCGAAAACTCTTGTGAGACATCTGGTTCGCTTTGAAGCCGAAAAACTCGGCGGTGAAATAGAGCAGATCCTTTTGCGTGTGCTTGCAACTCCCGTAAGCCCGGAGCTTTTACCGCCTGATGAAAACGGTAATATCAAGCAAAAAACCGAGGATAAGCTCGGTCCGTACGAGGTTCACGATTTCTATCTTTACTACTTCCTGCGTTTCGGCACTAAACCGCAAAAGCTGCTGTTTATGGCATCTCGTGCTTTTTCGGGTAAGTATTCAGAGGAGCAGCTCAAAGAGTGGCTTAGGCTTTTTATCAAAAGATTTTTTATAAGCCAGTTCAAGCGTTCGTGCTTGCCGGACGGCCCTAAGGTGGGCTCTGTAAGCCTTTCGCCGCGCGGAGATTTCCGTATGCCGTCGGATGCCGAATTTACCGAATGGCTTAAATTCTGAAGAATATAACCGTAAAATAAAATGGCTGTAAAAACCGAGGTTTTTGCAGCCATTTATGTATTTATTGTGTTACTGTATCCTTTTTTATTCCGAAAATCAGTCTCAGAAAACCTCCGAGCAGCTTCGAGCTTTTAAAAACAATAACCTTCAAAACAGACTCCTCCTTAACAACAGTTTCTGCAAAGCGTTATCCCGCTGCAAACAAGAGCGAGAGCGAGTACAACTACGAGCCATTGTGCCGGCAGAATAAAAGCAACTGCCAAGGCTATCCCCAAGGTCACAAACACGGCTCCGATACCGATACGTCGTTTTCTTATCATGCCGACACCGCCTTATCTTTTTTTACTGCGCTAATACACTATATGCTGCGAAATAAAAAAGTGTTAAGGCTTTGTTTGCGATGAAGGCAATAATTAAAGGTAAAGGCTTATTTCACCGCTTTTCAGCACCGTCATCGAATTCCCGCTCTTTACGATAAGCCCTCCGTCTTTGTCAATGTCGAGAGCCGTGCCGTAAAATTCAGTATTATTCTTCGTATATTTAATGTCTTTTCCTAAAACGAGAGAATATTTTTTATATCTTTCGATAAAACCGTTTCGTTCCTCATCATACTTTAGTAATTTTTTAACTATAAGCGAAATTAACTCGTTTTTAATCGGTAAATCGTATTCCAAAAAACCAACCTTGTCCTTGAGTGAGTCCGGCAGGGTGGCGGTTTTCAGATTGATTCCTATGCCTATTATTATGTTGCTTACGGTACCGGTTTCAAAGTCGGATACCGCTTCCGTCAGTATTCCGCACAGCTTTTTGCCGTCGAGATATATGTCGTTTACCCATTTGATTTTTGTATCGGTTCCCGTGAGCTCCTTAATTGCTTCAACTACGCAGACGGCGGCATATGACGTTATACCGACGGCTGACGTCAAATCGCTTTTAGGGGAGGTGACGAGCGAAAAATATAATCCTGTACCCTTAGGCGAGTAAAAATTGCGTCCGTTTCTGCCGCGACCGAGAGTTTGCTCCTCCGAAATGATGAGCAACGGCTTGTCGGTTTTCCCATTTGCCGTTTCTCTCTTTGCTTCATTGTTGGTGGAGTCTAAGCTCTCAAATATTTTTATGTCCGTATTTTCGCCGCAAAGCCTTTCAATGGTGCTTTGCGAGAGAATATCACAGGACTCCGACAAACAGTATCCCTTATTTGTGGAAGATGTAATTTTATATCCGTCGTTTTTAAGTGAATTTATTGCTTTCCATACGGCGTTTCTCGATACACCGAGCTTTTCGGCAAGATATTGTCCGGAAATATCTTCTCCTCTGTGTGCTTCAAGCTCCGAGCGTATGTCATTCTTTACAGACATAGTTTTTTCCTTTCAAGAAATAATCTGCATATATGGTATTGTATAAAACGCGTTTTGTCAAATTGCCTTATGAAATTTTTAAAAAGCGGACAGCAACTTTGAATGTCGCTGTCCGCTTTTATATGGATTTCGGTGTTTACCCGTTATTTAGGCAATACTGCCTTTTTCTTTTTGCCGACGATGATAAATAAGGTCAGCGCGCCGCAGCTGACTATCGCCGCTGACAGCCACAATGCAAGGCTGTTTGTGTTGCCTGTCTTTGGAATGTTCACATTTGTTACACTTTTGCTTGTCGCCACAATTCCGTATTGGCTCAAATGAGTTGCTTCAAATACGATATAGCCGTCCTCAACTGTTGCGGGGATCGTTTCCTTTATTTCACCGTCTGAAATATATACGACTTCATATTTGCCATAGTCCTTTAAATCCTCCGGCAGAGCAATTTTGATTTTCATTTTTGTATCGCTTATTTTTACAACGTTGTTGTTTCCGTCAAGCACATTGATGTCTGCTATGAACTTTACGTTTTTATCTGCCAACTCTTTTTTGACTTCAACCTCTCGAATATCCAATTTGTAATCCTTATTTATTCCGTCTGGAAATTCGATAACCGCATTTGTTTCTCCCTTGCTTTCGAGTTTATTTACCGTTTCGGAAGCAGGAGGCGTAATAGGTGTGGGCGGTTCGGGCTTTCCGGGATTTTCCGGCACGTCATTATTTTTAGTCCAAGAAGCGTAAAGGGTCACATTTTTATACCGCACATAACCGTTGTCTTCCGTAATCAAGGTGTCTTTATCAAATTTGCTATTGGTTTCTTCGTTGTTATCCCAAAATCTCCAATAAACATACTTGTAATTTTTTCCGCTGCCGTCTTTTTTGGTGTTCCAGCCGTTAAAGGTATAGCCCTCTCTTACGGGAACATAGGGCAAAAGCGACATTGATGCACCTGAGTCTCTGCCGCCTACATAGTCGTACTTTTTAGCCTCGTTGCCGTCGAGCGTTCCGCCGTTCGCATTGAGTGTCAATACTATGCCGTCATTGTCGAATGTGTTTTTTGTGTAGGTTGCAAGAACCGTTACGGCGTCGCTTTCCTTAAAGCAGTCAGCCGATATTTCCGTTACATATCTGCCGTTCAAGTCCCAGCCGACAAAGGTATAGCCCTCTCTTACAGGAACATATTGAGTTAAATCGACCGTCTGATACTCACTTGAGCTGCTTTTCAGGGTTATTTCATACTTGCCGTTTACTGTGCCGCCGAGACCGTCAAGCGTCAGGTAATATGTGCCGGTTCCCTTTAACGCTTCTTCGGAGAATGCTGCGTAAATCGTAAGACCGTTAGTGTAATCTACCTCGCCGTCGTTTACCCAAAAAGTACCCTCGGAATTGAAATCCGACAGTGGTATATCCTCCGGGGCCCTTGTTTCGCCCGACCAATCCGTTGCCCAATAAGCAAATTGAGTTCTGCCGTTAAACGGAAGAATGCCCGCAGTCAATTCGGATAAGCTTACCGTCGTGTCGCCGTCGGCAACATCAAATCTTATTATTTTTGCATAATCGCCGTCGATTTTGCCGTCCGAAGCGCAAGTGAGAAGCAGCGTATACTTTCCGTCGTCCTTGATTGTGGCGGCGCTTACCGTCATCAGGCTCGATATAACAAACATTATTGCGAGCAGCATCAAAAGCACCGTTTTTAATTTTGCGTTGACCTTTCTCTTTAACCTTTTTTTGTTATCCATAAAATTTCCTCCTTTATTAAGCCTTATTTCAAGGCTTTGTGTTGCTTTTTTTATAATTATATTTTTACATTACGATATTGTATATAAGGGAAGTCCGCCAATAGCGTTAAAAGCGGTGGCGGATATCCGCCAATCGTTGAAAAACAGCAAAAAAATACCTCCCATCCATAGACGGGTGTCCGTAAAACAGTTAATCCTCCGTATGGCTTAGACCATGCGGAGGATTTGTTTATGTCTAATCTTCAAACTTGCTGGCGGCAAACGGTTTGTCAAAACCGTTTGCGGACGGCAAGTCCACAAGGGATAGCCGCATAAGCGGCGCAAGGGGGTGTAGCCACCTTGACGGAACGAAGTGACGCAACATTCCCGGTCGGGCAGTTTTCTTCTGCTGACCGGGAATGAAGCTCCGCAGGACGCACGATACTCTCGACAGGAGAGTATAGAAGTGCGCCCTTTAGTTCCTAAAGGGTTTTTATCAGTTCAACAAATCAAAAGTTACCGAAGCGCATCCCCTAATTGAAACAAGCCACTGCGGATACTTTCTCCAGCTCCACCAATAGCCTGCGCTATAATGATTGCGGCAACTATAATTGCCACTGCGGCAATAATCTTTCCAATCAAATATTGATATTCTTTCATTTTGATTACCTCCATCTACAAGTATCGATTTTCTCAATTCTCAAAACTGGAATTTATTACTCCAAAATAACCGGAAGCATAATCATAATAATTCCAAATAGGGCAAATAGAATACCACCTATTTTTGTGGTTTTCAAGTAAAACTCAGATGGTTCATCTGCACGATAAGATTTCCATTCTTCTGTTAATTTCCATATTAAGCCCGGCTTTAAGAAGATAAACATACCTAACGCAAAGATTATGATTCCACCACCAATAGACCACCACATATTTACCATCTCCTTTAGCAAATTCAAATAAACGCGTGCTTTTATAGCTCGCCTCTCAAACGTGCTTCTATAT